>UMGB01010406.1_pt1 | contig 21268 bp, 15 predicted proteins | sample 1965161 | NCBI WGS metagenome assembly UMGB01 (sample SAMEA4836060, study PRJEB28245) | human gut metagenome | biome: gut microbiome; material: fecal sample | place: Denmark | collected 2008
ACGCTGGGGTGAAGCGGCCGAAGTACTGAACAAGTACTATGCCGAAGAAGCAGCCGATTGCAGTATCTACTCCAACGCCTCGTTTACCAAAAACAAAAACGAGTACCTGCCCATACCGTTTGCGCAAATCAGTGCCAGCAACGGAAGATATGTACAGAACTGCGGCAACTGGTAACTCCTCTGCGGGAATGGAAACATCGTTTTACCTTCAAAAACAGAAAAGAATGAAATCAATCCTGAATATATTTAACCTGTCTTTCCTCACAGCCATTCTATTATTGGCTACGGGATGCAGCGATGACAACAGCAGCGCGCTCAGACTAAACGAAGACACCGCCATCAAATCCTTTGCGCTGGACAACTACTCCGGCGTCATCGACCCTCAAAAAGAGACTATCACCATCACCCTGCCGGAAGACTACGATATAGCGGCAATGGCAGTGACCGACATACAACTGCCGGCAGGCGCCGAGGCGACCCTCAAGCAGGGAGATGTACTGAATCTGAACATGACGCAGACTGTAAAAGTATCCAATGGCAACGTATTCCAGCAATACGTCATCCAAACGAGATACGATGAAGCGCGGATTCTGACATTCCAACTGAATGATATGTATAGCGGCATCATCGACCAGCAAAACCAGAACATTCTGGTTCAGGTACCGGCTTCGGCCGATATAACGAAGCTCGTCCCCACCTACACCGCCACCGAAGGAGCCATCGTAGCCCCTGCCGGAGGAACCGCCATGGATTTCAGCCGTCCGGTAGACTTCATCGTATCCAACAATATGGCATCGGCTGTCTATACCGTAAAGGTACTCACACCCGCAGGCAAGCCGGCAGCGGTTTATGCAGGCCTCGCTTCCACCATCGAAGGACTGAACCCCGAAGAGAAAGAAGCGGCGACGTGGATGCTGTTCAATGTGAAAGACGCGCAATATGTTTCTTTCAGCGACATAGCGTCAGGCAACGCGGATTTAAGTGAATGTAAGGTGTTGTGGTGGCATTTCCATGCAGACGCCACCATCGATGATATGAACAAGTTCGAAACGGCTGCTCCGGCCGCCTTGTCTGCTACCGGTGTGATTAAAACACGCTATGAGCAGGGCATGAACCTGCTGTTGACACGATACGCCACTTTCTACGCCGTCAATCTGGGAGCGGCCAAAGACAATAAGAATCCCAACAACTGCTGGCTCGGACACACGGAAGCCGAACCCGAAATCACCGCAGAGCCGTGGAGTTTCTTTATACAAGGACATGAAAATCACCCTGCCTATCAAGGTATACACGAGGGTAATGCCGTATATACCTGCGGTAAGGGCTACGGAATCACCAACACTACCGTTCAATGGCATTTACGCTCGCAAGATGGAGCGAACCCTTGGGGAGATTACAACGATGAGGCCGACTGGTCTCGGAAACATGGCGGCCAAGCCTTAGGTTACGGTGGCGACGGAGCTATCGTGGTTTGGGAATATCCGGCCGACGGCGGCAAGGGCGGCGTCTTCTGCATCGGTTCCGGTTGCTACGACTGGTATTCGGAAGGCATCGACACATCCAAAGACCCATACCACGGCAATGTAGCCAAGTTCACGAAAAATGCAATCGATTATCTAACCGGTAAATAAAGACTGACATACAATGAAAACAATGATATACACACTTGCATACGCCGCGCTGCTGGGTACAACCCTCGGCAGTTGCAACGACGATAACGCTCCCGTGCTCACCCAAAAGGACTGGGACAACACCGCAACTTATTTCGAGCCGACCGACGAAAACATGTTCGGCACTTACTACAAACCGCAACTGGGCTACGTGGGCGACCCCATGCCGTTCTACGACCCGCAAGCCGGTGACTTCAAAATAATGTACTTACAGGAGTACCGCCCCAATCAGACCACTTACCACCCGTTTTGGGCGGTAAGTACCAAAGACGGCGGCAGTTACACCTCATTGGGTGAACTTATCCCCACCGGAACAGAAGAGGAGCTCGACGCGGCCTTAGGTACAGGCTGTACGTTCTATGATGAAGCCAATAAGCTATATTATACCTATTACACCGGACACACAGCCGACACCGAAGTCGTGATGCGGGCCACTTCCACCGATTTCAAGACGTGGAGTAAAGACCGTACTTTCTTCCTGCTCGGCAGCAATGACGGTTACAGCCGGAAAGACTTCCGCGACCCTTTCATCTTCGAGAGCGAGAGTGGCAAGTATCACATGATCGTATCCACTAAGAAAGACGGTATAGGAGTACTCGCCGAGTACACTTCCACCGACTTGAAAACATGGGAACACGCGGGCGTATTCATGCCGATGCACTGGGGCGCCGACCGCTTCTACGAATGTGCCGATGTATTCAAGATGGGCGACTGGTGGTACCTCGTGTATTCCGACCAGAATGCCGTATCACGCAAGGTATGCTACTTCAAAGGCAGTACGCTGGACGAACTGAAACAAATGACCGCCGCACCTACTTTCCCCGACAACAAAGAGGGTGTGCTCGACTCCCGTGCCTTCTATGCCGGAAAAACGGCAAGCAACGGAACCGACCGTTACATTTGGGGCTGGTGTCCCACCCGTGCCGGCAATGACAATACGGCTGTCGGCGCTGCTCCTGCCGAACCCGAGTGGGCGGGTAATCTTGTGATGCATAAGATTATCCAGCATGAAGACGGCACGCTCTCATTAGGATATGTAGACGGAATTCTGAACAAGTACACCGACAACACCGCACTGAAAGTAATGGCGCAAAGTGAAACCGGTGTAGCCGAGAGTAACGGCAACTATACGCTCAGCGGTGATGCCTACGTACTTTTCAACCGCCTGAAGGTACACAACAAGCTTACATTTACCGTAACAGCCTCAAGTAACGAAGATATATTCGGTATTTCCCTGGTACGCGGCACAGACTCCGGGAAATACTACTCCCTTATCATCAATCCGGAAGACAACAACAGCAACCGCAAAATCAACTTCGAGCAGAAAGGGAAGGAAGGCATGGGATTCATCGCAGGAATAGACAGCTACAAATTTCCCGTTCCCGCCGATAATATTTATCATGTCACTATCTGCACGGACAATTCCGTATGTACCGTCTACATCAACGAGAACGTGGCATACACCAACCGCATCTACGGCATACAGAAAAATTGCTGGTCGTTAGACTCTTATGCGGGCAGCATACAGGTGAGCGACATAAAAGTGAGCTGCTACTAAATGGAAAACAAAAGAATACCAATACTAAAAAGAACAAATATCATGAAAACAAAACTATCTACTCTTATTTCATCAAAGTTAGCCTTCAGGCTTTTGGCGTTGACCTTTACAACACTGACATTGACCTTTACGGCATGCAGCAATGACGACGAAGACGATATCCTCGGCCAAGGTGAGGGCAAGCAGCTGGCACAACCCGTGGCTGTGGACTTCTCGGCAGGTATCACTACTCGCATAACGACAAACAGTGAGTGGGAAATAGGTGACCTTGTAGGCATATCGGCTTCTGAAATAGTAGGAACAACATCCACTCCTAAATATACAAACGTACAATACAAAGCGGATGCAGACGGAGAGTCTACCGCATTCTCTTGGGTTGGAACAGAACAAGACGAGATAGCCTATACTTCAGAGAATGAAATGGTTTTCACAGCGTATTATCCGCATACTGATAACGAAGATGGCATTATCGAAGCCAATACTGCTACTACGGAAGAAGAACAAAAGAAGATTGATTTTCTATTTGCTTCTTCTAAAGGAAAGTATATTGAGGGGAATGCAAATCAGAAAATAAACTTTGCTTTCCAACACAAAATGGCACGTATCCGACTGAAAATTAAAGTAACCGATGCCACACCAATAGAAAACAAAAGTATTATATTAGGCGGTTTGAAGCACAAAGGAACATTTAACATAAAATCCGGTATCGCAAGCCCTAATGGTAATGTAGTAAATGACTGGTCACTTGGAAACTTAAACTCTACAGCGAGTGGTACAGAAATGGAAATCGTCCGTATCATCTACCCACAAAATACCGAATCTCTCGACTTACAGATTGGAGATAAGGATGATAATCTAAAGACATCATTCATTCTGCTCGGTAATAAGTTCGAACCAAATAACTCATATACCATTAATGCAGAAGTAAGAAACGGCAAAATCCACGCTACCATTACTCTTGATAATAATACAATAGAGGGGTGGAATGAGAATAAACCGGGTAAGAAAGCCTTTATCGGTATTGCAGATAATATAGAAGAACTAACAGAGGAGGCAAAGGCTGCTGCAACATGGATGATACAAAATATTGAAAACTCTGAATACATCAGCATCAACCAAATCACTGAAAATAATATCAATCTTGATAGATACAAAATGATTTGGACACACTTTGATTGGACGGAAGCAAATACAAATAACGATGCAATAGTAGATAACGCTAACGAAGCTATTAAATCATATTTTCAAACAGGTGGAAATATATTAGCATCACGCGATGCCGCCCGTTTTATCGGTAAGTGGGGAATTTCCAAAAATGGGTCATATCCTAAGAATTACTGGGGTGGAAATGATAATGTGGACTTTAATAAAAGTCTTTATTGTAACAATATCTATCATCCATTATTTAACAATATTACGTTCAATGAACATTGGCTCCCATTACATGCAGAAGATGCCGGCTATAAAAACAGTAATCGGGTTCTTCAATGGAATATTAATGATGAAGCAGAAAAATATGATGATATAAATGCATGGCAAACTGCAACGGGAGGTACTCAATTAGGTTCAGACGGTAGTAACAGTGGTACGACTATTCGTGTCGCAGAATTTTCGCCACGCGAGAATAGTGGAAAAGCCATTGTTATTGGAGACCCGTCTTTTGAGTGGAAAAACTCCAATGAAGAAAGTAATAGCATGCATAGTAATCTTACAAAACTTGCAACCAACACTATTAACTACTTAATCGGCCAATCCAACAACAAATAGCAACAACCGCAAACAATAATATATTAAATATACATTATTTGTGATTACCTGTAATGATACCCCTAAATAGAACAAGGTTTCTATCAAAGCCATAATAACCTCACGACCGAGAGACTATTAAAAGGCTCATAATACTATATTAAAAGGCTTATAATATGATATTATAAGCCTTTTAATCATAAATCACCTTATGACAGAGAGACACTGACTCAATCAACGAAAAGATATCAACCATATAATCTATCAGTCAAAGGCACAAACGCCATTATCCGCAGCTATCATCCTATCCCGATACAGTATGTACAATAAATACCCGTACTTCGGACAATTTTATCCTTTCCTGTCTCTAAAACTCATTATCTTTGACACCCGAAGAAAACTATAAAAAACATACCATACCATGAAAAAATTAATTGTAGCTACCTTGTTATTAGGCAGTGGCACATTACTGTCTGCACAGAAAACTACAAAAGTACCGGCACACTACAAACCGGTAAAAAGCGAAATGTACCGCAAGGGTTGGATAGATTTCAACAAAAACGGTGTTAAAGACATATACGAAGATCCCGCCGCAACACTCGACGACCGCATCGAAAACCTTTTGCAACAGATGACACTCGAAGAAAAAACCTGCCAGATGGTTACCCTCTACGGCTACAAACGGGTACTGAAAGACGATCTTCCCACTCCCGAATGGAAACAGATGCTTTGGAAAGACGGTATCGGAGCCATCGACGAGCATCTGAACGGTTTCCAGCAATGGGGGCTTCCCCCCTCGGACAATGAAAACGTCTGGCCTGCCTCACGCCACGCCTGGGCGTTGAATGAAGTACAACGTTTCTTCGTTGAAGATACCCGCCTCGGCATCCCCGTAGACTTCACCAATGAAGGCATCCGTGGCGTGGAAAGTTACAAAGCCACCAACTTCCCTACCCAACTGGGCTTAGGACATACATGGAACCGTGAGCTAATCCGCCAAGTCGGACTTATCACCGGGCGGGAAGCCCGTATGCTGGGCTACACCAACGTCTACGCCCCCATCCTCGATGTAGGCCGCGACCAGCGCTGGGGACGTTATGAGGAAGTCTATGGTGAATCTCCCTATCTCGTTGCCGAACTGGGTATCGAAATGGTACACGGACTGCAACATAACCACCAAGTAGCCGCCACTGCCAAACATTTTGCCGCCTACAGCAACAATAAGGGAGCACGTGAAGGCATGTCGCGCGTCGATCCGCAAATGTCGCCGCGCGAAGTGGAAAACATCCATATCTACCCTTTCAAGCGGGTAATCCGTGAAGCCGGACTACTGGGTATCATGAGCTCCTATAACGACTACGACGGTATCCCCGTTCAGGGCAGCTACTACTGGCTGACAACCCGCCTGCGCCAGGAAATGGGCTTCCGGGGATATGTAGTGTCGGACAGCGATGCCGTGGAGTATCTCTATACCAAGCACAACACCGCCAAAGACATGAAAGAGGCCGTACGCCAAAGTGTGGAGGCAGGCCTCAACGTACGTTGTACATTCCGCTCGCCCGACTCGTTCGTGCTTCCGCTGCGCGAACTCGTAAAGGAAGGCGGGCTGAGCGAAGAAGTCATCAACGACCGTGTGCGCGACATCCTTCGGGTAAAGTTCCTTATCGGACTGTTCGACTCTCCCTACCAAACAGACCTTGCCGGAGCTGATAACGAAGTGGAAAAGGCGGCCAATGAAGCCGTTGCCCTGCAAGCATCCCGCGAGTCCGTCGTATTGCTGAAAAATGCAGATAACACACTGCCGCTGAATATCGATAAGATAAAAAAGATCGCCGTCTGCGGCCCGAACGCCGATGAGGAAGGCTATGCTCTGACACACTACGGCCCACTTGCCGTAGAGGTGACTACCGTCCTCGAAGGCATCCGCGAAAAAGCGCAAGGTAAGGCCGAAGTGCTTTATACCAAAGGTTGCGACCTCGTAGATGCCCATTGGCCGGAAAGCGAAATCATAGAATATCCGCTTACCCCCGACGAACAGGCCGAAATAGACCGTGCCGCTGCCAATGCCCGCCAAGCTGATGTGGCGGTAGTAGTACTGGGTGGCGGTCAGCGTACCTGCGGCGAGAACAAATCGCGTACAAGCCTGGAATTACCGGGACGCCAATTGAAATTGCTTCAAGCCGTACAAGCCACTGGTAAACCTGTGGTACTGGTACTGATAAACGGCCGTCCGCTATCCGTAAACTGGGCGGACAAATTTGTCCCCGCCATTCTCGAGGCCTGGTATCCGGGTTCCAAAGGCGGTACGGCAGTAGCCGACATTCTCTTCGGCGACTACAACCCCGGCGGCAAGCTGACAGTTACTTTCCCTAAAACAGTCGGACAAATACCGTTCAACTTCCCCTGCAAACCGGCTTCACAGATTGACGGCGGCAAGAATCCGGGAGCGGACGGCAATATGTCGCGCATCAACGGCGCGCTTTATCCCTTCGGCTACGGTCTGAGCTATACCACTTTTGAGTATTCCGACCTCGAAATCAGTCCCAAAGTAATCACGCCCGACCAAAAAGCCACCGTACGCCTAAAAGTGACGAATACCGGCAAACGTGCCGGTGATGAAGTGGTACAACTCTACACCCATGATATATTAAGCAGCATTACCACCTACGAAAAGAATCTTGCCGGCTTCGAACGCATCCGTCTGAAACCGGGAGAAACCAAAGAGCTTACTTTCACGCTCGACCGCAAGCACCTCGAACTGCTGAATGCCGATATGAAGTGGATAGTGGAACCGGGTGAGTTCGCCATCATGGCGGGCGCATCTTCCGAGGACATCCGGCTGAATGGCATACTTACCGTAGAAGACTACCGGAGCCGTCTGCATGCCCTTGAAAGCCAAAAGCCCGTCAGCCCCGTAACGGCCAGTACCGATATGGAAAATGCCCCGAACGTGCTCGACGGAAAAATCAGCACCGTTTGGCAAGGTAATAAGGGAGATTATATTACCTTTGCTCTAAAGAACGGTGCTAAAGTAGACGAAGTATCTATCGCCTTCAAACGCGATAACAAGCTGCCGGCAGAGTTTGAAATACAGCTCTCGGGCGGTGGCGGGCAATTCCTGACAGTTTATTCGGGTACTGTCAGCCAATATGAGCAGCTCATCCCCTACTCGTTCAAGGGAACTACCGCCAGCGACCTGCGCATCGTGCTGAATGACGACCGCGTAGGAATAGCGGAAGTAGTGCTGAAAGAATAAAATACAAGTTATAAGTTATGAGTTATAAGTTATTCGCTTGTACTTTTTCCTTTCGGGAGCTGGAAACAAACAAATAACTTATAACTCATAACTCCAATGAAACTTCTTTATTGTATGCTCGGATTAAGTATGGCGGCCTGCACGCCTCAAAAGACCGTCAACGGCGGTGAAGATGAACTTTCCATGTTGATAGGTACATACACCGACGGAACAAGTAAAGGTATCTATTCTTTCCGTTTCAACCAAAAGACGGGTACGGCCACGCCACTCGGCTCGGTGGAGCTATCCAACCCGTCCTACCTCACGCCATCGGAAGACGGTAAATTCATTTATGCCGTAAGCGAGATGAATGACAGCACGGCAGCCGTCAATGCGCTTGCCTTTGATAAACAAACGGGCAATCTCCGCCTGCTGAACAGCGAACGTACTCCGGGAGCGGCTCCCTGTTACGTATCCACGAACGGCAAAGAAGTGCTGACCGCCAATTACAGCGGCGGAAACATGTCTGTATTCCGGTTGCGCAAGGACGGTACGCTATCACCTGCGGAAGCGCTCTTTAAAGGTACGGCCAACGGCCCGGACACCATTCGCCAAATCGTACCGCACATCCATTGCGCCCTGTTCTCACCGGACGGGAAGTATATATTCGCCACCGATTTCAGTGCCGACCGTATTCTGCGCTTTACATTAAGCTCCGAAGGCAACATCTCCCGCCTGCCCGGTGAAACGATCGATATCGCTCCCGACTCCGGCCCGCGCCACCTCACATTCAGCCCGAACGGTAAGTTCGCTTATCTCATCAATGAACTGTCCGGTAAAGTAATCGCCTTCGGTTATACCGACGGCAAACTGGAGCAGATACAGAGTATCGCAGCCGACTCGCTGCAAGCCCGGGGAAGTGCGGACATCCATTTAAGTCCCGACGGCAAATTCCTCTATGCCAGCAATCGCCTGGAAGGAGACGGTATAGCCATCTTCACGGTAGATACCGTAAACGGAACATTAACCCGTGCGGGATACCAGCCTACCGGCATCCATCCGCGCCATTTCAATATCACGCCCAACGGCAAATACCTGCTGGCGGCTTGCAGAGACAGCAATGTCATCCAAGTATACGAACGCGACACCGAAAACGGATTGCTAAAAGACACACAGCAAGATATTCTTATCGATAAACCGGTCTGTGTACAGTTCATCCCACCATTTCACAATTAGTTAATCTTTCGTAAATGAATTTCCAAGAACAAAGAACTTCGTTAACTTTGTTATTAAAAATTATAGCTATAAACCGATAGAGAAGTATGAAGAAAAAGATGATATGGCTTGCCGGGCTTTTCATAGCCACAAGTACCTATGCCCAAACGGATGTCACCACCGGCATAATGCGCGGTAAGGATTACGGTGTAACTTATCTCCTGCCCAAAACCGAAATAGAGATTGTAGTGAAAGCTACCAAACATACGTACATGCCCGGAGAGTTCTGTAAATATGCAGACCGTTACCTGCGCATGAACAACATATCTGCCGACCCGGATATCTATTGGACCATCGACAAGTTGCAGACCCGTGTAACCGGAGTGCCCGATAAAGATAATGTTTACTTCGTCAAGCTGAAAGACAAAACCGTAGCCCCGCTAATGGAGCTTACCGAAGATGGCATCGTACGTTCCATCAACATGCCGCTCAGCGGCCGTACGGTACCGGCAACCAAAATAACCGCCACCGCACAAGAGATTATAGACCCGCGTAAATTCCTTACGGAAGAGATACTCATGGCAAGTTCCAGAGCTAAAATGGCGGAGTTGGTAGCCAAAGAAATCTACAACATCCGTGAAAGCAAAAACGCCCTTCTTCGCGGTGAAGCCGACAATATGCCGCAGGATGGCGCACAGCTCAAAATCATGCTCGACAACCTGAACCTGCAGGAACGCGCCATGACGGAAATGTTCTCCGGTACTCTGAAAGAAGAGCCCCAAACATTTACAATCCGTCTGACTCCGAAGGAAATGGACAATGAAGTAGCTTTCCGCTTCTCCAAACGACTGGGTGTAGTAGCCTCTGACGATTTGGCAGGCGAACCGTATTATATCTCCATAACCGACTTGAAAACTCCCACCATTCCCGAAGACGATGGTAAGAAGAAAGTGGACGGAGTGGCCTACAACGTTCCGGGACGCGCCCACATTACATTAACAGGTAACAACAAAAAATTATTCGATGGCGAACTGCCTATCACGCAATTCGGTACCATAGAATACCTTGCGCCTGTATTGTTCAATAAAAACTCCACTGTAAAAGTGCTGTTCGATACAGCCACAGGCGGGCTGATAAAGGTAGACAGAGAAAACAATTAAAGTTGAGAGTTGAAAGTCAAGAGTTGAAAGTTAGCATGCGGCATCATAGCGCAGCTAACTTTCAACTTTTAACTCTCAACTGAACAAACCCATCCTTCTGCAACTGCATAATGTAAGCAGTGACACGGGAAGGATAGTCATCTTCATTTTGGGAATGTTCGGTAAGCAGAGAGATTATCTCTTGTACTGTCCGTTTTCCGTCTATCAAACTCCATACGGCAGTACCATGTTCTTCCAACTTCACACGGATATCGGCCGACATACTTTTCGGCAACAAGAAACGTCTCATCCAGTCATACTTAAACCGGGGAAAGGAAAGTACCGCGTACTCCCCTTCCCATCCGGTCGTAATATGTCCGCACTGAACGGGGACAGTATCCAACAGGTTTACTTTTCCTTTTGTATCTGACATTACCGTCTTATCAAGCTTTGATATTAGGTTCTTCCAAACCAAGTCCTTTCTTCTTATCGACAATCTTAAGGATAAATCCCAGTACCAAAGCGGCAACGCCAAGGCAAGCCAGCATCACAAGCGGTGCGGTGTAATCATACGAAACGGCAGCCTCTTCCGGAGTAATCACACCGTTTTTCAAATCAGCCACAAGTTGCGTATTTGTTTTATCGAGCACTTTTCCGATAAGAAGCGGAAAAAGCCAAAGACCGATATTCTGCACCCAGAAGATAAGCGCATAAGCGCTACCTATAATCTTGGCATCAACCAGTTTCGGAACGCTGGGCCATAAAGAAGCGGGAACCAATGAGAAACTTGCGCCAAGCACCAATATGGTAAGGTAAGCTATCATAACACCGCCTACCGCATTGTCTTTGAACTCAGGAAGTACAAACGCAAAGGTAAGATGACAAAGTACGAGCAGCATTGAACCGATCATCAACATCGAAGCCGCCTTGCCCTTATGGTCGACATAGTTGCCCAATATCGGAGTGATACCCACGGCAAGCAAAGGGAATACGGCAAATACCGTTTCCGCGCTCTGGCGCATATAACCCATATAGCAGAAAACAGCCAGCAATACTCCGGCAAGGGTAAGCAGACCGTACTTCATACTTGCTTTCTTCATAAAATTACTTGCAAAAGAAGCGCCTGCAACGACAAGCATAATGCAATACTGAAGAATCGTCACCGTATTGGTAGCCCAGAAAGAGTCGGAAGGTACTTCCTTAAATACCAAATTACATTGCAACATATTTACGGCATACTTCTGGAACGGGAATATGGCAGAATAATAAAGCACGCAAAGAAGCGCCACCAACCAGAATCCGCTGCTTGACAAAATAGTACCGAGATCGCTAATCTTGAACGGATCGTCTTTCTCCTCAGCCTCACCCGTTTGCGCATCGAGTTTCTTATCCATAAAGAAGTAAACAATAAACATGATAAGCGCGATAAGCAACAATACAACGCCAAATGCCACCGAACGGGAAACATCGATAACGCCCCCTAACTTGGCGAATACCGGAGAGAATATCATGCAAGTGGCGACTCCCAAACGGGCAAGCGCCATTTCGGAACCCATGGCAAGCGCCATTTCACGGCCTTTGAACCACTTGACGATACCGCGGGATACCGTAATTCCCGCCATCTCGACACCGCAACCGAAAATCATGAAACCTATTGCCGCAACCTTAGCCGATGCCGGCATACCTCTATAAAACGGAGAGATACCCAGTTCATCAAAACCGGGAATATAGTTCAGATTGTCGGTAAACCAAGTTTGAAGCCCGCTTCCCTGAAAAGCATCCGTCACCGCATACCAGTTGATGGTAGCTCCGACAAGCATCACAGCTCCGGAAAGGATTGCTGTAAAGCGTACCCCCATTTTATCGAGGATAATACCCGCGAAGATGAGGAAAAACACGAATACATTAAGGAATGTCTCAGAACCCTGCATCGTACCGAATGCGGTCGAATCCCAGCCGCGTGTGGACTGCATCAGGTCTTTAATAGGTGAAAGTATGTCCATAAAGATATATGAACAGAACATGGCGAACGCCAAAAGCAGTAGCACCAACCAGCGCATACCTGCCGAATCGCGGAGCGTCTGGTGAATTTTGTCAGTAGTTGTCATTACAATAGTATAATAAATTGATTAATTAAATTCGGTTTATATATCATGACGGATAGTATAATAAAACATACGCTTTTAATAAGTATCCCGCTGCAAAAGTAACTAAATATAAAAGACCATAAATAAAAACAGGCAGAATTGCACAATATTAATTGTACAATTCCACCTGTCAAGAAATTCGGTTATTTCTCGAATATTAGTTTGCAGCCGGTTCTGCAGCGTCCGTGGCAGCAGGAGCTGTTGCCGCCGGGGCTGTCTCGGCCGGTTGTTCAGCTTGCGGAGCAGCCGTACCTACGGGCATATTGTACGGGTTTGTTTTTTCTTCTTGTTGTGCCTGTTCCAGAATTACATCACCGCCCTTGTGAGAAACGGAAGGAATGACGTAAGCCGAAGCAACACTCATCACCACCAAAAAGACAGCGAGGCTCCATGTTGCCTTTTCCAGAAAGTCAGTAGTCTTGCGTACACCCATGATTTGATTGGATGATGAGAAACCCGAAGCCAGACCGCCGCCTTTGGAATTCTGAATCAACACAATGAAGCACATCAGCACGGATGCAATCACCATTAAGATAACTAATAATAAGTACATTTTGTTATTTTGATTTAGCGTTAATAATCAATTTCTCTAAAAATCTTATTTGGTCTGCAAAGTAAGCATTTTTTTTTGGATAATTCAAACTTAATTTTTTAATAATTTCAAGCGCTTTATCATATCTGCGCTGTTTAATATAGATTTTGGCCAGAGTTTCCGTAAAACAGCTATCGTCCAGGCTGTCCTGCGGGGGCTGTTCATCGTTAGTTCCGTCTTCTTCGGAAAGCGACTGACCGTTCTCTGAGAAGGCGGCCGGAGCGCTTTCGGTTTTCCCGGAAGATATTTCCTCTTCTCCAGAGGATATTTCTTTTTCTTCCGGGGATACCGGGACTTCCTCAAGATATACCGGTCTTGCGGATACGGACAGTTCCGTAGACTCGCTCTTGCGGATAAATCCGTCTATCAGTTCGTGCCCGCGCAGCTTGGGAACTTCCTTTCCGTCGGCTGGTTCGGAATCCGTCGAACCGTCATCCTGCAACAGATACGTAGTGTAATCCATTGCATAATCCAGCTCGGTAGCTTGCGAATGTTCTTCGGGAACAGTTGCCAGGAAAGCGTCTATCAAAGAAAGCGTACGGTCTACGCCGGGTTCTTCTTCCAGCACTTTGGAAGACAGCAAAGGAGATTTCAGGGATTTCAGGGTGTAGCGGTCGCCTTCTATCAGATAGAACAATACGCGTCTGTCCGCCACATACAGTACAGCCTTACGCAGTTCCGCACCGAATGTGATGTCATGCAGCAAATAAAGATTCTTGAGGTATAACAGCCGGAGCGACTGGAAATAGGGATAACGGGCCACCAATGTACGAAGCTCGTACAAAGTGTCCTTATCCAACATTTCAGGATGCTGTATCCATTGTTGCAAATAGGCAGAAGTCATTCCTCGGTTACCAGTTAGCTACGGTTGAGTTAAATATTTGTTCTGTAATATCCTTTATCATTTTACTTATCAGGTCGTCCTGCACATCAGTCAGCAACAAGGACGAATCGTAAGTCTGGAAGGCGGAGAACTGTTGCTCAAAGTCTTCCTCATGGTTGGTGTTGTTTACATAACGTACGTTAACGGTCATGGTCAGCTTCACTTTAGAAGAAAAACCGTCCGCAGCCACAGCCTCGTTGTACTGGTTATAGCCGGTTATCTCACCGTCTATTTCCAAATCGCCGTTGGCGTTCACCAGTTGCAGACGTGTCTGCTGGATAAACATGTCCTTGAGTTTCTGGTTGAACTCCGTAGTCATGGGAGCGTACACGTATTCGGCACGATTGGGAAATTCGGCAATCGTAATAGTCTTTACTTTGCTGTAATCGATAGAGCTTATCGGGGCAAGTCCCATAGAGATGCGGCAGGAAGCTACCACGCACACCACACCCGCTAACGCCGATACCAGCGCTATTTTCTTAATCCAATCCATATTCTTTTATCTTTCTGTATAGCGTGCGCTCCGATATATTCAAATCCTTGGCCGCACTTTTGCGTTTTCCGTGATGCCTTTCGAGAGCTTTGCGTATCATCTCTTTCTCCACTTCATCCAGCGAAAGAGATTCTTCAACGTATTCTTCCGTATCTTGGATATCATCATCCATAGCGGGAGCCGGTTTTACGGAAGGATGTATTATGGTAGGCACAGCAGCGGGTACAGAAGCCACTACCGCAGGAGCAGGCGTATAGTAAGCGGCAGGCGTTACGGCCGGACTTCCCACAGCAGCCCGTTCGGTCATAATCTCGTGTACCAGTTTCTTCAGTTCGGTCACATCCTGACGCATGTCGAAAAGCACCTGATACAGTATCTCGCGCTCACTCTCAAAGCTCTTGCTTTCATTCTTCACGCCAAACAGAGCGGGCAGACGCTGCGCATTGTTCTGTTCGGGCAGATAGTTCTTCAAAATAGAAGCGTTGATTTCGCGATTGGTTTCGATGATGGAAATCTGTTCCGTTATATTCTTCAGCTGGCGTACGTTACCGGGCCATGAATATGCCAGCAGCAATTGCTTGGCGTCCTCGGTCAGCTGAATCGCAGGCATACGGTACTTCTCGGCAAAGTCCGATGCGAACTTGCGGAACAACAGCACCACATCCTCTCCGCGTTCGCGCAAAGCCGGAACCTGAATAGGCACCGTGTTAAGACGGTAATACAAGTCTTCGCGGAAGCGTCCGTCGGCAATCGCCTGCGTAAGATTCACATTGGTGGCGGCTACAATACGTACATTCGTCTTTTCCACCTTAGACGAACCTACCTTGATAAACTCGCCCGTCTCGAGCACACGAAGCAAACGGGCTTGCGTAGGCATGGGAAGTTCGCCTACTTCATCAAGGAAAATCGTTCCGCCGTCCGCCTCACCGAAGTACCCTTTCCGTTCGCCGATAGCGCCTGTAAAAGCGCCTTTCTCATGACCGAAAAGCTCCGAATCTATCGTCCCTTCGGGAATGGCGCCACAGTTTACGGCAATGTATTGCCCGTGCTTTCTCCGGCTGTACTGGTGGATTATCTGCGGGAAGCTCTCCTTACCCACACCACTCTCTCCGGTAATCAGCACCGACAAATCGGTAGGAGCCACCTGAATGGCAATATCGATGGCACGCATCAGTGCCTCGTTATTGCCGATGATGCCAAAACGTAATTTTACTTGTTGTATTTCCGCTTTCGTCATACTACAAATCTTCTTCTACACTATCGAGTTTCAGTTTGTCACTGTCGTCACGTCTTTCGTAATATTGTTTCCGCAAAGGATTGGCATGCGCTTCTTTCTCACGCATACGGTTACGGAACACGTCGATTGCCACATAGACAGCCTGACGGAAAGAATCTTCGGAAGCGAGCCCTTTTCCCGCAATGTCGTAGGCTGTGCCATGCGCCGGTGAAGTACGAACTACCGGAAGTCCCGCGGTATAGTTCACGCCCTCGTCCATGGCCAATGCCTTGAACGGAGCCAGCCCCTGGTCGTGGTACATTGCCAGTACGCCGTCAAAATGGGTAAAGTTACCGGAACCCATAAAGCCGTCAGCCGGATAAGGTCCGTAGCACAACATGCCTTTGTCCGCCAGTTCCTGTATGGCAGGACTGATGATTTCCTGCTCTTCCGTACCCAGCAGCCCCTCATCGCCTGCATGCGGATTCAGAGAAAGTACGGCAATACGCGGCGCTCCGATGCCGAAGTCCTGCTTCAGAGAACGGTTGAAGATTACCAGTTTCTCTTGTATCAATTCTTTAGTAATGGTCGATGCGATCTCTCTTACGGGGATATGTCCTGTCACCAATGCCACCCGGAAGTCATCCTTCATCAGAATCATCAAAGCCTTTCTGCCGTCGCCCAACTTCTCCTCGATATACTCCGTATGCCCGGGGAAAGAGAACTCTTCCGACTGGATGGTATGCTTGTTGATAGGAGCCGTGACAATGACGTCAATCAGCCCTGCCCTATACTCCTCAATCGCTTTTTCCAAAGCGCCGAGAGCGGCTTTACCCGCCTCTGAATCAGGCTTGGAGAATTCGACCTTTACTTCATCGTCCGTACAGTTCACCACACTCAAACGGTCGGGCGCAGCTTCGGATGCCGAGTTTACAATACTGAAATTGGTCGGCAAATCCAACGATTTGCGATGATAGGCAGCCACTTTGGGCGAACCGTAAATAATCGGAGTACACAGCTCCAGCATCGTAGGATCTGAGAAAGTCTTTAAAATCACCTCATATCCCACTCCGTTTATATCTCCCTGAGTTATGCCGACTCTTATTTTGTTATCTTCCATTCTTATTTTTCTATTTTAGTGGAATTTTCTTTTGTTACCGCCAAAGGCATTTCGTTTCCTTCCTGTTTGCTTCCCGGCAATCTAAGCGTATACAGTGACGCTTCCATCTGACGTACCAGATTGCGTTTCATCTTATCGGGTGAGTATACAAATATCTCGGATACGATAATACGCTGGTTAGCCTTGTCCAAACGAACATGAGACACGTACGGACCGCCCATAAAGTCGCCCTTCACACGCCACAGGCCGCGGGCTTCCAAAGCATATTCGCCCTGTACATTGATAGGACGCACATCTGTCATCAACGAATCGGTTTCCATGTACATGCCTTCGCTCGCACCGGGAATATTGACTTTCATCACAGAGTCGCGCTTATGCACAAAGTACTCTTTCGTGAATGTATCCTTGTCCGTATAAGGATAAGAGTAGATAATGAAATTCTGATCGCCCGTCGCCGCATTCGTACCTGCCCAGAAGAAGTTTTCCCCCTGTTTGGTTGCGGTCAGTTCACCGGGAACCCATACGTCACAATCGAACATACTCTTTACTTTCGTCGAAACATAATCATTGTGCTTGGTTTCCAGCACTGAAATCTGACGGTTCATTTCGGCACGAGTAAAGAAATCGATGATAACCTGTCTGTTTTCTTCGACAAACTTCTCGAAAGAGGCTTCGTCCGGCGCCTGAATAGTCAGGATGGATTGCGGAGCGGCATAAACGTCCTTCGCGTACTTAAACTTGGGCTGTGTATACTGGTCTTTGTTTATCTCGACAATAATAATATTGCGGATCAGCTTCAATGTAGCGTCATAGTTTGCAGGAGAAGTATACATAATACGGAATGAACGTTCCGACTGGGGCAACCCCGGCACATCGGAATCAAGCACGTTATAGAGGGCGCGACCTGCAGGACGTTCCCACAGTCCCTGGTCAACCACTACCAAAATTTCATACGCCCGACCGCTTGACGTCGGAGTAAACACACCCTTCTTGCCATTACCGCACGCTGAAAACAGTGCGAGTATCAGGGACATACTCAAATAAAACAGGTGTTTCTTCATATATCTATATGTTTTAGTTTTTACAAAGCTACGAAAAAGCCATATAAGCTTGACGGCAAAGTTAATAATTTATATTAATTCTTCTTTATTCTCTTCCTGTTTAGCCGTTGAAAGCATACCGCATGCAGCGAATATATCCTCACCGCGGGAAGCGCGAATCGTAGTAAACAATCCATGCGACGTCAGATAATCGCGAAGCGTTGTCATCGTCTCCATATCGGCGCCTTCCAGATCAACTCCCGGAATCGCATGAAAACGAATCAGATTGACGCGGCAGTCCAAGCCCCGCAACAGCTTCAGCAACTCCTTGGCATACAACAGCGAATCGTTCACTCCCTTAAAAACAATATACTCGAAAGATAGTCTGCGCTGTTTACTAAAATCATAGTTTCTTAACAGTTCTACAATCTCGGCAATGGAGAAAGCCTTTTCGGCAGGCATCAGTTCGCGTCGCTGCAAAGGCACGGGCGAGTGCAGGCTGATTGCCAAATGACAGTCCGACTCTTCAATGAAGCGTTGCAAACCCTTACGAAGCCCGACGGAAGAGAGCGTAATCCGCTTCGGGCTCCAACCGTAGCCATAGGACGATGTCATCACTTCCAACGCCTTCAACACCTCATCGAGATTATCCAACGGTTCTCCCATACCCATCATCACCACATTGGTCAGCTTGTCCCGTTCGGGCAGAGAATTAATCTGGTTGATAATCTGGTTGGCGGTCAGATTGGCGGTGAACCCCTGCTTGCCGGTCATGCAAAACTTACAGTTCATCTTACACCCTACTTGGGAAGATACGCACAGTGTAGCCCTGTCCTCATCCGGAATGTAAACAGCTTCCACATAATGCCCCTCTCCGGCACGATAAAGATACTTCACCGTACCGTCTGCCGAGCGCATGGCATCCACCGGCGCCTCACCCCCCACTTCATATATCTCTTTCAACAGCTCCCGGTGCTTCAACGACAGGTTTGTCATTTCATCTATGGAAGCTGCTTTTTTGTCATATAGCCACGAAGCGATCTGTTTGGCTGCAAATCCGGGCATCCCCAGATTCTTTACGACTGCCTGAAGTTCGGTTAAGGTAAGACCTAAAAGAGGTTGTTTCATTCTAATTGCATATTTACGATAACAAGATAGTTTATTCACCGATAAATTATCTTTTGCAAAGGTATGAATAAAGTTGCACAAATGAAAAAGCCGTTCGACATTTATCGAACGGCTTCTCCAAGTATTCTAAAGTTTATTCTACTTTCTTAGAAGTACAGATAGCGGTTATCCTTTACATCCGCATTCAGATACAGGTCATTGATGAACTGGCTTGCCATACGTGCGTGCATATTCTCCAATGTAGCTTCTTCCGTTTCCTGATTATAAGTTTCGTTCAGTTTGTCCTTGGCATAAGGCTGAAGAACGAATACGCCGCCATTGCCTTTGATAGGAGTGCTCAACTTGTTCAGCTCAGCGATAGAAGCATAAGCGCCTACCAGCGGTTCGCTGCTACGCAATGCCGGAACATAAGCCGGAGCCGCGAAAGTCACGTGCTTAACAGAGTCGCTAACTGCATTTGCCATGTTCTTATACTGGTCGAAAGAAGTTGCGCCGGCAGCCTTCATATCAGCCATAATTTTCTCGGCTTTCTTGTCACGGAGGATTTCGCTTCTCAACTGATCCTGTACCATAGACAACGGACGATAACCTTCCGGAACGATGCGTGTAACGGCTACTACCATCATGTGATCGCTTTCGCCACATTCGTACAGACCTGAAACTTCACCTGCTTTTGCGGCAAACGCCCATTTCAGAGCTTCTTTTGTTCCTTTCACACCACCGATATTGTGCTCAGAGCTATACAAGTCGGCTCTATCCAACAGTCTGTAACCGGCATCTTCCGCATTAGCGGTCAGCTTATCCAGCGTATTGTTGGTAGCGATAAATTGGCTGAAGTCATTGTATGCCTTGCTATAAGTTTCCTTGCTGAATTCAACCGGACGCTTGATAACGGCTATTTTATATTTATCTTTCACAGCTTTCTTGTTCATCACTTGCAGGATAACGTTCGCCTGCCCCAAAGCGAGGTTAGTCAACTCGTTCTGACCTAAAGTAGTGATAGCCGCGATATACTTCAAATTGTCACCATCCACTTGAGCGCCTTCGTAGTTGGCAGAAGAAATCCATGTCGCTTCACCGGTCTGGCCGTACTTTTTAGCGATTTCGGCAAAGTCCGCGCCACCCTTGATGGCAGTATAGATACTGTCAGCCAAAGTTTTGGTCTTGGCAGCGTCTTCCGCAACAACCTGAATCTGGCGGTATTGGATAGAGTCGGCCATAGCGGCAGTAGCCAATTTCTTGAAAGAGTTGATTGTATTATCCGACGCATTGTAGTAAGGACCGTATACACCGCCTACCTTTACAGAATCCAAACGGGCAACAACGTCGGCAGGCAACGCCTTGTCTGTGTAGAACAAGTCAACATACTGCTGGGTAGAACCGGTTGAACGGACGAAGTTTGCATAATCGGAAGGATTTTCGGCCAACTGTGCAGTATATTCTTCCACCTCTTTCTGAATATCGGCTTTGTCTTCCGGGCTTGCGGTAACCTGTACATCGATATACTTGATGTTGCGGGTTTCCACATATTGTCTGAATTGCTCTTTCTTCTTGTCATAAGCATCTTTCAGGTCAGATTCCTTAATAACGATTGTAGAGTCTACGATAGAGGAATAAGGAACGGCGGCCAACAACAGGTCAGACTGGTCTACGCGCGCATTGAAAGCATCTTCCGCTTCAACAGGGTTAGAGAACAAAGACTTCGTAATCAGAGCCTGGTATTTCTCCTGCAAACGCGCCTGTACGAGTGATTTCTCTACAAAAGCCCAGAAGTTGTACATGGAATTGTAGTACTCTGCGTATTGAGCCGGCATCTGAGCCTTATTCATCTTAGAATAGTCCACCAGGAACTTCTTCAACATATCTTTGTCAAAAGCTCCGGTCTGCGGATTGCGGAACGGTGTCTGCTGCAACATCGGATGTACACCGGCGTCGATGATAGCCTGAAGTTCTGCTTTAGAAACGGTCAAACCCAACTTTTCAGCTTCGTTCTCAATCAATTTATTGTTTACGTATGCTCTCCATACTTCGTCCTTAATCTGGTTGGTTTGTTCATCGCTCAACGCGTTCAAGCCGCTGGAGAATT
>UMGB01042626.1_pt1 | contig 20960 bp, 18 predicted proteins | sample 1965161 | NCBI WGS metagenome assembly UMGB01 (sample SAMEA4836060, study PRJEB28245) | human gut metagenome | biome: gut microbiome; material: fecal sample | place: Denmark | collected 2008
GTGGACAAATTTGTGAAAAGACCGGCTGACGCGAAGTGCGCTGCCGGTCTTTTGAGCATTAAGCCCAAAACACAGACAATTCTTACACGGATAAAAAATTATTCTAAGAACTATGTAAAAAATGTTAAACATACATATGAACATAAAGTAGTGTTTGCGCTTGTTGAAAGAGAACTTTTCGGTAAAAATACGATTGACAGTATTACACACGATGCAGATAAGATGGTACTTTATCTTTTAGGATTTCCAAAATCTTTTGTTTCAGATTTTCACCGCAAACACTCCGAACATCATCCAGAGAGCGGGAAAAAAATGAACCTCAGAAGTATGCTTTGTGATAATATTGCTTCATCTCCCGAGTTTAAACCGGAAAAGAAACGTTCGCTCAGAGAACATTTTAATACCTGTGAACAGCTTCAGAGCGTAGATGGACTTAAAGATGTTCTTGAAAGATATCATTACGGCGAAGATTTAAACTTTAAAAAGATTAATGCAGACAAAAATGCTAATTATACAGGAAATATAGCAGCAGCTTTTGTCGGTATTTGCAAGCTTTTTCTACTCAGCCTTCTTTAATTGAGCCCAGATTGTCGGATTTGTAGTTTCAGAATCCATAACGTCTATTATTCTGTAATAAGGTACGCCGGCTGTAGAAATGTGCTCTACTCCGTTAAAATTCTTCTGGTTATTAACCCCGAAATGACCTGAGATTATTGCTTTAACATTTTTATGTCCCGCAAGAACTTTAAGATAGTTTTCCGGCTTGAATGTATAATAGCTTTCCTTTTCAGCAGGCGGGATTATAGGAAAATGCTGGAGAATTATGACATTGTTTTCCGGATATTTTGCTAATTCTGTGTCAAGCCAGGCAAGCACATCTTCTTTATAATACCCGTTTGTACCCGGAATAACGTCTTTTGCTCCGTCAGCAACAATAAAGATAACTCCGTTCTTTTCAAAGGTATAATTTGGCTTTTCCGGTTTGTATTTCTTTATCTGTTTTCTTAGAATTTTTGTATATTCAACTTTGCTCATACTCTTGAGCTTGTTAACATCTCTGTCGCCTATAACAATATAAAACGGACAATTAAGCTTTTTAGCTTCCTTTAGAAAAGCTTCGAGTTCTTCCTGCGAAGGCTTGTCTATGTTATCGCCTGTGAAAACAGCAAATTCAACTCTCTTTTGTTTGTTTACATCATTGATAACTTTTTTTAATCCGTCATTTTCAGCAGATGATAAAAAGCGGACGTCGCTAATCTGTACAAATCTTAAATCCTTTGCCTGAGCTGATGCCATTAGTACAAGAGATGTTAAAAACAAACCTAAAAATTTCTTCATAAGTTAATTCTAGCATAAAAACAGTACACTTTTTTCAAAAATAGGTTATAATGAACATGCAATGTACAATCAAGGACTTTGTTATGTCTTTTGATTTTAGTAATATCAACCCGATTAATAAAGCTCAGGCTTCCTATAAAGACGGCAGCGGTATGGGAGGCGGCGGTATGTATTTTCGTCAGGGTAAGAAGCGCAAAGACGAACCTGATGAGGACATGTTCGAGCGCAGTGAGGATAAAAACGAGAACGATATTGATTTTGAGCAGGAATTAAAAGAAGAAGATATTCCGAAAGATAATCTTGTAAATAAATTTGTAAACTGGTTCCGTATCGGAAAAGACGCGGATTAGCCTCATTCATATAGAGTATATTTGTCTAAAATCCATTGAAGTTTTGTAACAAATCGTTACAATTATAATAGGTACTTCCCTAATTAGGAATTTTTCATGAAAAAAATATTACTTACAACACTTCTAATGGTGCTAGGCTGTGCAGCTGTGCAAGCTTCGATGGTTATAATAGACTATCAGGGCGAAACAGTTGTACGTCCTCAGAGTGTTGAACGTAATTTGATTATTAACAGTGATGACGGCGGTGTGTATAATATTGCGGTAAGGCCTCTTGAGGATGCTATGAGGAGTGTGGACGGGAATGTAACAATTCCTCTTTCGAATCTGTATATAAACAATACCAGAGAAGATGTTTATTTGCGGTATAACGAGTATTCTAATATTTTTGACGGTCTTTCAATGGGCGGTGTAGCGAAGAATATGACTGCAAAAATCCGTGACTTTGGTATGGTTCCGGCAGGAACTTATGCAATAAATTTTGAGGTTCAGGCAACAGATTTGGAAACAGGGCAGATTGCTGCGACTTCAACATTTAATTTGCAGTTTATTATTCCTTCTGTTCAGGAAATCAGTCTGCATAATGAAGTTCCAAGAATAGTTCTGGGTGCGGAGGATGCTTTCAATAAATCAAAGAAGGTTTCTAATGAAACTTCTCCTATGATTTATATAAATTCTAACTGTGATTGGGAGCTGGCTTTGAATGCTGATAACTTCGGTGATGGTGCAGGAGATTATTATGTAAGAACAGTTTCAGCATCATCAGGTGTTAATGAAAGACTTCTGGAAAGAGTTCTGCTGACACCGGGTAAAGAAATAGTTATTGCTAAGGGAAAAGCGCCTGCAAATAATGAGTACGTATCGGTTGAGTATTCGCTGGAAGGCAGAGATAAGAAATTTATTCCGTCAGGAAATTATGAAAACAGAGTGAAATATATTTTGAGAGAGATAAGGTAGAAAATGTCAGGTATGAAGAAGAAAATTTTTGGTTTGTTAATAGCTCTGGGACTGGCTGTTCCGGCGTTTGCATCTGTTGCGGTTGCTCCGACAAGGGTGGAAATCAATGCAAATAAGCTTAAAAATAATTACGTTACTACAGCAATAGAAGTAAAAGGCGATAGCCAGCAGCCTATGAGGTTTAAGGTTTATCCTGGATTTTTTACCATCAATGAAAAGGGTGAACTTGTAATGGTTGATAATGCCAATGACCCTCATGATTTGTCTAAAAAAATCAGGTTTGTGCCTTCGGAATTTACTGTGGCTCAAGGAAAATCACAGAAAGTAAGAATTAATATTGCAGGTCTAAACACCCTCCCTGATGGTGAAAATAGAACAATATTGTATATAGAAGATGTTAACCCCAAAGAAATGAGCATTCCAACCGGCAGAGCCGGAATAGGTGCTCAACTGATTGTTAAAACCAGAGTCGGGGTGCCGGTTTACGTTGACAAGGGCAGAGTTTCAAAAGATGCAGATGTTGAATATTTGAATATAGTCAAAGGCAAAGACGGACTTTATACTGATATGAAAGTCATATCTAAAGGTAATAGTAAAGTAAGATATTCAGGAAATGTTCAAATAGTTCAAGGCAAGAAGCTTATTGACGAGTATTCGCTTGCAGGCAAGGTCGTAGCCGGAAATAACTTCTGTGTTGACAGACAGAAGATTAAAACTGACAACATAAAAGAAGCAGGTGAATATACCCTGCGTATGGTGCTCTCTTACTTTGACGAGAACGGAAAAAGAAAGAATATTAAAAAAGAAGCAAATTTAAATATAACAGGTAAAGTGTAACTAAAAAAAAGAAAGGAAGGTTTACCCTATGAAAAAAATCGTAAAATTACTCCCCGCAGCCTTAGCGCTAATGCTGGTAAGTCCTGCATTTGCTGCTACGGATAGTGCGCAGTCAGAATTGACAATTACAGTTCCGGAATTTATTAACATTACTAAGGAATCATCTGTAGAAACTTCAACTGCTTCATTTGACGACAATTATCAGACAATCACACTATCTCCTGCTTTAAATGCTAATTTTAAAGTAATTAATAACCTGCCGGATAGAGTTGTATATCTTGATGGAAGTGTACAGACAAGCGGGGGCAGCGCCAAAGCATTATATGGTGAGGATGCAGATAAAATGAACCTTGTATTTACAAATACAACAAGACTGCCTGATGAAGCTGCTGTACAAAATATTACTTCCGCTTCAGGAACTGCTTATGCGAATAACCCGAATGCAATTGCTTTTGCTATTACTCCAACAATCACTCCTGACTCATCAAGCGGAGCAACAGAACCAACAAAAGCATTTGAATCTAATCATGCAAAGTATACAATAAGCAATGGTATTTTTGACATGGGCTATGCAATCGCTGTTAATGCAGTAGCAAATACTTTCTCTACTCACGATACAAATGGTACATATAAAGCTACATTAACATTAACAACAACTGAACCGTAGTTAAGGAAACAATGAACAAAAGAAACATATCAAAATTGTTAATATTTTTGATGACTGCATCGTTAGGTGCGGTAAAAGTTTATGGCTATGCAGAAGCTGAACAGTCCGTTCTTACGGACGTTCAGCCGGCTGTTGCCATAGAAAAACAAACTTCGTCAATAGAAAATGCATCGGCAAACGGTGAAACTGGAGCACATACCGGTTTACAGTCTGTTTTTAGTATTCAGACAAACGGAACAGACTCGGATTATGATTTTATAATTACATCAAAAATATTAACTGACGGGGGAGAAGTTTCTGCATACGGGAATAACGGAAGTCTTTTATTTGGAAATACGCTTGCAGCACCGACTCAGGCTGCGATTGATAATGCAAAAGCAGGCGGAAGCAGCAATAAAAATGTAATTGCATATCCAGTAACAACCGCGATTACAAATCCTATGACAATTGGATTTGAACAAAACTATGGAATTTACGGCGATTGTTACGTAGTAAAAGTTAACAACGGCACAGAGGGAACTGTGACACATACTGTCGGTCAAAATCCGATATCAGGGACGTACAATATCGGTCAGGATCAGGCAGGTACATATCAGGCAGTCGTAACATTTACGGCTGTAAGTAAATAGAGGTAATTACTTCTCAAGGTTAAATAGAAAAACGAGGGGACGTCCCCTCCTCATCTCCTTAAGGAGATGAGGAACAGAACAAGGCTATAGGGATAGCCGCGGGTGGAACTAAAGGTCAGCAAATGCTGATTGCAAGAGTTCAACAGAATGTTAAATAGAATTAAGAAAAACTTAATACTGGCTTTTGCCGGCATGCTTCTCGCATTACCGGTATTTGCGCTCGACTCTACGGTATCTTATATCAATGTAAATAATAGAGCATATCAGGATGTCGAAATCGCAATTACCGATAAGTCGGAAATTTTGCTGCCGTTTAAACAGCTTGCAGATTTATTTAACATTCCATATACTGCAAATCGCGTTGACAAACACATCAGCTTTAAAACTTGGGACGGAAAAGAAGGTATGATTACCCAGCAGGGTGTATTTGTTCAGGATGCGCCTGTTTCTAAGCGTAAAACAGAATTTTTGCAGCAGGGTATTATGGATGGTGTTTTCAATGAAGCGTACATAACTGCTGACGCTGCTTCAAAGATTTTCGGCGCAAAATTTGAGACTAATTATGAAGATTTAACCTTAAGCGCGCAGGTTGACAGAGATATTCCGCTTTTGCATACAAACAATGCAGTTGCGGAAGATAAAGGCCCGAAGGCTTATCAGGACGTTGTTGCCCCTAAAAAAGCAGGCAAGATTACTCTTAATACAATCGGTCTGCGTTCAAATCTCCTTAGTGACAGTCTTACAGTAAAAGGTCAGGGATATAGAACTTTGAATGATACTTTCTCTGGAAGTACGCAGGCAAGTATTAACGGTAATATTTACGGCGGAAAATACCGTATTGAAGCAACGGAATATCATTACCGTTCTGATGCATTTATGTTTGGCGGTATTACTGGTGCTTACAAAAACAGCATTAAGGATAAAGAAACTGGAAAAGAAAAACTCTGGTATGAATTAGGAAAAGTTAAGGGCAGAACAGATGTTGACGCCTCTATAGGAACAAACATTTTTGGCGCGCAAATCTGGAATTATGATTACGAAAAAGAACGTCCGGAAAAAATTAACGGCTATGTTAAGCCTACAAGTCTTGTAAGGCTTACAGTAAATGATTTAGAGCCTGTTACCTTAAGTACATATGCAGGTTACTATACACTAAAAGATGTCCAGCTTCCAAATCCTGTAAAAAGTATAAAACTTGAAGAGGTTAATGAGGACGGAAGTGTTGAGATAATAAGAGAAGAAAGATATTCAATATACGGGGACAAACCTTTTGAAAAAGAACACAGAGGTTCTGCATACGCAGGTGTATGGGGGTATCAGAACAGATTTTTCCGTGAAGGCGGAAATATTTACCGCGGAAACAACAAGAAAGTTACTGCCGGAATTGATTATCAATACGGTATAAAAGACAATATTACTTTTGAATCACGGGTTACCGGCGATAAGCTTTATGAAAAGAACGGTACAAGCATTGTTTATCGGGTTCCTACAAACGATACCCTGCTTGTAAGCGGTACGCAGAAAAGTGTCAACTATCTTGAAGGTGCAACAGCGCTTAACAGTGTTGAATGGGTTAATCCGAAAAACAAGAATATAAAAGGCCGATTAACGGCCGGTGCAAGCGTTGCGCATGATATTAGAGAGGAGCATACTCACGCAGGTTACATTGTGAAAGCAGCAGGAGAGTATGAAAAAGACCTTGAAAAATACCAGAGAGGAATTTTCAAACCCAAAAGAGCTGCTGGAAGATTAGAACTCTTCCAGACTTCACCTGATTTTTATATTGCAAGCAGCGATTCTACTTCCAAAAATGATAGAACAGGAGGAAAAGTTTCGGGAAATATCAGCTTTAATTCTACGAATGCAGGCGGAAGCTACAGCAGATATTATTCTAATATGAACCACCGCTACAGAGGCGGCACTATTAAGTTTGACGAGGCTTCAATTAATGCATCAACTAAAATTCCTAAGGTTGCAAACTTAAGGTTCAACAGCTACTATAGACGCGGTGAGAATGAACTCGGCAGAAACAAAAACTATTTTTATGATGCCAATGCTTCCCGTGATATTGCACGCTGGGCGCGTGTTCAGGCCGGACGCAGAGAAAGTTTGTATGATACAGAGTATGATACGCCAAATTCTTTAGACAGAAATTATCATTCAAAATACACAGATAACTATGCACAATTAGATGTTCCAATTCCCGGCAATCACGGTAGATTTACACTCGGGCACAATATAGTAAGATATAATACTGCGACTTACAAAAACGGCTACAATATGTTTCGTTTCGGGTATACTTTCCCAACGTGGAAACGTTTAACTCTCGGGCTTGGATATGGTTTTAGATACAGCGGTCAGGGAGGAAACGACTTTAATGTTAACATAGGTTACAGGGCTAAGTCAGGCCAGACAATGTCTGTGGGATATCAATATTCAGAAAACGGCGGTTACTTTATTGACAATATGTTTACACCGACCACAAACAGGCATTCAATAAACTTTGTGTTTAACGACGCGTTCCAAATCTTCCATAACGGTCTTAAATCAGTCGGTGATGAAGATTTGAATAAGGGGCTTTTCGAGGCGATTGCGTTTGTTGATGTTAACAAAAACGGAAAATACGATAAGAAGATTGATGTGCCAATTCAGAATGTTCCGCTTATTACCAGCTGGACAGGAGAAACAAGCGTTACAAACAAGCGCGGAAGAGTTTATTCATCAAGCCTTGAACAGGGAATTTACACAGTATCTATTGATATGAACCAGCTGCCGATTACAGTTGCACCATTTACAAACGATTTAATAAATAAAAAGGTTAAAATTGACGGGGGCCAGACAACTCAGCTCGAAATTCCTCTTATAAGTACAGTCGGCTCAGTATCCGGTACTTTAAAAATTTTTGATGATTTCCAGCGTGACTTAAAAATAACCGACTTTGTAGTAGTAATTCTTGATGAAAACGGAGAAGAAGTTAATTATTCAACGGTTGATTCGACGGGTGTATTCTATATTTCCGGTCTTGCACCGGGTAATTATACGCTTAAGCTGGATGAGAAATTCATTGATGCCTACGGACTTGAAATGCTGCCGGAAAAGAGCGAAATAAGTATCTCAATTCCGTATGACTACAAAACACCTGTTGATTTCACAGAGCAAAATCTGGAGTACAAGACGCTTGCTCTGTAAACAAAGTTCTATTTAACATAATACATATATGTATCTTAACCGCCGGATGGCGGTTTTTTTTGTACTACGTACGTAGACCAATGGTCGGTGAACAAATGTTGACTTATTAGATAAAAGCAAAACTACAGGTTCACCTCAATGGTGGGGCTACTAACCTGATTTCATTTACCCCCGCACGTAGACCAATGGGCGGTTGGCATCTCATAGAACTACCAGCCTGATTTGTACCTCCACGCCAACCTCAATTGTCATACGACAGGACTTTCGTATTATTATTGGCTTTTGAACCTCTCTTGTAACGATTTGTAACGATATCCTCAAAAACCCTAAAGTTTTTCAAAAAAATGCCGTTAACATATCTGTAAGCAAAAAGATGAAAAAGATATCGCGTATAGTTGTTGATTAAGAGGTATAGTGATGGACGAACATGAAGCACTAATTGAATATTCCGAGATGACATCTTTCGATTTCAACTCAAGAGAATTTCAAGAGGTACGCAGGGATTACTTAGAATGCAAAAATGCTGCAGCAGGCATAATGCGGTTCGTGATGAACGTTCTGGGTATTGTCAAAACTGTTAAAAGCTGTTAAGGAGCTACTAATGAGCAGAAAGGAATATAATAATAAATGTTTTTCGCCGAACTGGCTTGAAGTCGATTTGGCGGAAGTTTCAGACCACCAGTTAAATAAGGAGGAACGCCTAGAGAGCAAACGACGTAAGGATTTAAATACTTTATTAAAAGAGCTTGATGAAATTAAGCAAAACATTGAAAAAGCTGCAGAAAAGCAGCACCGTCTGGCAAACTTGATGAGTTTTTACACCGGTGAATTTGCAAAGTAAACTCAAAAGCCTGCGGAAGAAAAGTTCAAATTCGGGGAATCAGTAGTTATGAGATGCTGGTTGCCCGAATTTTGTTTTAAAAAATGCTTGCGCAGAAATGACGGCCTGTGATATTTACACAAACCGTATTTATCAATAGCATCAAGATGTTCTTTTGTTAAATACCCTGCATTCTTTGCCCAGTTATACATCGGAAACTCTTCATGAAGTTTTGTCATATATCTGTCACGTGTTACTTTAGCTAAGATACTTGCCGCAGCTATGGAAGCTGATTTTGAGTCACCCTTGATTACATACTGCTGATTATATTCAAAATTCTTAATCAGTTTGTTGCCGTCAACTAGTATAAGCGTTTCAGGGTGTTTCACAATCGCTGAACATGCGATATTCATTGCTTTTAAAGAAGCGTTTAAAATATTTATCTTTTCGATTTCCTCAACTTCAACGCAGACAATTTTATTCAGAGTATTGTTTTTTATTATGTCGTATATTGATTCGCGTTTTTTTGCGGTGAGTTTTTTTGAGTCGTTAAGAATTGCTAAATCTTTTATCAGTCCTTCTGTAACTTTTTCAAACATAACTGCCGCAGCAAAAACTCCGCCTGCTGCAGGCCCTCTTCCGGCTTCGTCTGTGCCGATTACCTGCGTATTAAAACTCCTGTCAAATTCAAAAAGCAATTCTGATGTCATATTTATATTTTATTATAAATGTAGTAAAATGCCATTATGAAAAATGTAATTATTTGCGGGCTCGGTGCGGTCGGAATGACGTATGCATCTAAATTAGGGGGTAAATCCAGGGGTAAATGTAATCTTAAAATCCTTGTGAATGAAGAACGCTTAGAGAGGTATTCAAAAAATAAGCCTGTATTAAACGGCGTGGAGCAGGATTTTAACTATATTCTGCCTGATGATAATTTTGACGCGGATTTGATTATCATTGCAACAAAGGCATCGGGATTAGATTCTGCAGTCAAGATGATAAAGAATTTTGTTTCGTCCAAAACAATTATTCTCTCGCTTCTCAACGGAATTTCTTCTGAAGAAGTTATCCGTTCTGCTTATCCTGAAGCAAAAGTCCTTAAGTCTTATTTTATCGGGCACAGTGCAGTAAGAGTCGGAAATTCTGTTAAGCAGGACGGCGTTGGCGAGATTGTTATGGAGCGTGATGACGGGTTAATCAAATTTTTTAACGATGCTGGCGTAGGTTATGCAGTCCCTGATGATATTGATTATTCAATGTGGCTCAAGTTTACTATGAATATTTTTTCAAACCAGACATCTGCAGTATTAAATATGACGTTTGGTGAAATGAAGTATAACAAGGCGTTTATAGATTTTGCAAAAAAAATAATTGCCGAGGTACGCTCTGTTGCAGAACTTAAGGGGATTAACGGGCTTGAAAATCTTGAAAAGGATGCACTGGATGCTCTTTCCAGAATGTGTGATGAGGGTAAAACCTCTATGCATCAGGATATTCTGGCTGGCAGAAAGACTGAAGTTGATATTTTTGCTGGAGAAATGATAAAACTCGGCAGAGAATTAGGAGTTCCTGTTCCTTACAATCAGGTTCTTTACGATATGGTTAAAATTAAGGAGGCTGCTAATGAGTAATATAGCATTCATACCTGTACGCGGCGGAAGTAAATCAATTCCTATGAAAAATATAAAAGTTTTGAACGGAAAGCCTCTTGTATATTGGACCGCAGCAGCTGCAAGCGGTGCTGGATGTATTGATAAAGTTATTATTGCAACAGACAGTGAAGAAATAAAAAAAATAGTTTTGGGTTTTGAACTTCCGAAAGTTGAGGTTTATGACAGAAACCCTGAGAACGCTTCTGATACGGCTTCTACAGAAAGTGTCATGCTTGAATATATTAAAAAAACGGGGCTCAAGCAGAAGGATAATTTTTTTCTTATTCAGGCCACATCACCGATGCTTAAGTCTGAACACATTGACGGGATGTATAATGAGTTTTTGATAAGCGGAGCTGATTCGATGTTTACAGGAGTCTTAGAAAAGCAGTTCCATTGGTGTACTACGTACGTAGACCAATTGTCGGATGGTAATACTGATACTACAGGTCGGAATAAGAACTCCAGACCATCCTCAACGGCGGAACTACAAAATAACGGATTTCTAGTACCTGTAAATTATGATTACCGCAATCGTCCTCGCCGTCAGGATTTTGAAGGCTTAATTGCAGAAAATGGCGCCTGCTATATAAACACGGTCGGAAATATTTTACACGACAAATGCAGGCTGTCAGGCAAAATTACCGCGTACGAACTCCCGTCTTATACTTCTTATGAAATCGATGAGCCAAATGACTGGATTATTGTTGAAACTTTGATGAAATATTATGAATATTAGTTTTCTTTCTTTTTAAACAAATTTTTCAACTCTTCTGCGCTGTTTTTCAGCTGTTCTCTGGTTTCATTCCAATCTTCTTTTGTGCTAGTAACAGCATCTTTTACTGACTCTACTGTACTTTTGTAATCTTCGCTTACAGATGTCGTTATATCTTTTATAGTTTCTTTTACTGTTTTGGTTTCAATTGCACTTGTGTCAATTGTAGTAAGCCATTTGAACGACTTCACTGAACTTGTGCTTTCAAGTCCGCCGTTGAATACTACTTTAAAATCTTTGTAATTTGTGCTTCCGTTTGTAAGAGCAGGAATTGCTGCAATATTTTCACCTTTAGGGTTTGTTGTCAATGCGTTGGCAATTTTTGCTGTAGCCTCACCAAATTTAGGTATATAAGAAAGTAATTTATCTGCTGACAATTGTCCTATAGGGCCGAGCTTAGCTACTATAGGCGCATCCAAACGACCCAGAATATTAATATTTGTTGTTCCGTTTATTAAATTATATTTACCAGTTATGTAGTAAGCAAGTGAATTACCTGAACTCTTGATTGGATTTAAGTTTGCCCATCCATTTTCAAAGCTGAGGTGACCGTCAAGATATTCAAATTTTGCGGTATCTGTAAGAACAAGATTATTGACAAGCGTACTTGTTGTTGTTTTTAAAATAGAGTTCGTAATAATATTATTAGCTTGTAAAAGCGTATCAAGTTTACCGATAGCTCCGAAGCTTCCGTTCTTTATATTAAAGTTAAGATTTCCTTTTAAGGATTTCATCATTTCATTGTAATCAACAACTTTCAGACTCATGGTTGTATCAAAACCAAGTGTTCCATAGATAGCATTTTTAATACCGACACAGCCGTATACAGCTTTTTCTGCGTTTAATCCTTCACCTGAAAAGATAATTCCGGTTTGTGCATTAGAAAGATTGTAAACAATATTACCATTGATTTTACCGTCAAAAGCATCGCCCTTAAGCTTATTGAGATAGAATTTATCGCCTTTCATAGAAAAATCAGAAGTCAGATTCTCAGCCTTTATTCCTCCTGATGTGAATTTTGCGGCGCTTGCGGTTCCGTTAAGTATATGTCCGTTTAATTTAATATCAAGATTTTCCATTGTGACAGGAATTTCCGGTATTGTTAGCTCAGGAATATTCACATCGCCTTTGATTACAGGGTTCATCATGCTATCTGTAATGAAAATATTTCCGCTGAATGTCATTTTAGATTTGTCAAACATCGGAATAATGATGGTTGAGCTTTCTGTCGTTGCGTAATTTAAATTAAGGGTCTGTTTTGCGATATTCATATTACCTGTTAATTTTGATTTGATGTCACCGGTTGTAACAAAATCAAGGCCGATTTTTTCAGTAAGATAATTTGTAATTTTTCCTGAAACATTGAGGTTTATTTTTTCAATCGCAGCAGGAGTTGACGGAATGAAAATTTCTTTTTCTGAAATATTCGCGATGAGTGACGGTATTGAAACTTTCGCGCAAGGATTTATGATTTTTATATTTTTACTCTCTGCTTTTCCGCTTAAGGATGTGCCGGATATTCCGACTATTGTTGAAGGCGCACTCAGAGATGTATTTGAAGGAATGTTTTTAATGTTAATGTTATCCAGATTAAGTTTTACTGCCGGATTAATTTTATCCAATTTCCCCTGAATATCAACTTTCAATGACACAAGACCGGAGTTAACCTGATTATCTTTCATTAATGATGCTTGTCCCGCTGCAACAAGAAGTCCCTTTAAACTTAAATTCTCTGCACTCAGGTGTAAATCACTTACAGCATCACCGGTTATTGTTCCAAAAAGTTTAAGCGGCTGGTCTAGTATTGTGAATCCTATATTATTTATATTGATGTTGTTGTTATCAAGTCTAACGTCTGCATTAATATCATCTATTCCTATTTTGTAAAGTCCATAATAAACATCCGCAGAAGGAATCTTTAGATACCCGCTTGACTTCACTGTTTTAAGGTTAGATTTGATACTGAAATCTGCATCAAGTTTCCCGTTTGCACTAAGTGTCTGTAAATCTCTTATATCAAAGATTAACGCTACATCTTTTACTATCCTTAAAATATTTGAAATTTCAACTTTTGATTTTATGTTTAAATCAATATTTGGATTTTTACCTGTTTTGATTAAGCCGTTTATCTTTGAAACTTCATTTTTTGCAGTATAAATATCCGAAATAATATCAATGCTTTCACCTTTGAATTTTAGTTTAACAATACTTGGCGGAAGATTAATTACAGACAGGTTTGTAAAATTTGCATTACCCTTGATGTTGTTGCGTTCAATCAGTAAATTAACATCAGCATCTGCTGTAAGATTGTTTGCGTAAATTCCTTTTAAAATACCGATAATGTCAGGCATTTCAAATTCCTGAGCTGTTTCTTCCTGAGCTTGCGGAGTGAATACAATATCATTAAGTTCAACATCCGGCATGATTTTATTAAGAACTTTTATATTGTAATGAAATTGCTCTCTATCTTTCAATACCGCTTTTCCGGATGCTTTAACTTTTATGCTTTTATTAACAATAAAATCTGTAATTTCAGTTTTATTTCCGCTCAGAGTGTACTTGTCTGTTCCGTCTGTGATTATAATATCGTATCCATCAATTTTTATATCAGGCAGATGATTAGAAAGTTTTAATCCAAAAGGAAGCGATGAAACATTTTCTCTGTTTTCAGGGAGAGAGTTGACTGAGTCAGTGTCAGGAGTTTTTGGCAAATATTTTTCGACAGCAAAATGACCGTCACTATTGATTTGAATATTTGCGTTTGCGTTTTTGAGCTGAACAGCATCAACTCTTATTTTTCCGGCAAGAATAGGAAGTAAAGACATTTTTACCTGAAAGTCATCTGCTGAAAAAATCCGGGTGTTGTCAGGTTCAAGAAGTGAAAATTTTCCGACTTTCAAACCTGCTGTAAGTTTTGGGGTTGTGACAACTTTTACATTTGTTAATTCGGAGTTAAGCCCAGAAGTTTCATGAATAATATTCTTAATCTGAGGTATGTAACTGTCAACTATCGGATTTAAGATAAGAGGCGAAATAAGAAACACTGCATAAGCACCGCCAATTACACTCACAGCAGTTATACCGGCCCTCTTCCAAAATAGTTTATTCATAAAAATCCTCCAAATATTAAGAAATGTAAAATTGTTCTCATGTAGTTTCTTCTTTCTTATTATATCTTAAAACTCGTTAAGTGGAATAACCATGCAGGTAATATGCGGGTTTTGACCCTTTTTGAATGAAGTTTTATTGAGTTTTGTAAACTTATGTAACAACAGAGATGTATTTGCTAAAGATTTTAGAAAACACGCCGTAAACACTCACATAAGGAAAAACAAAAAAAGTTGATTAGGAGTTTATGTCGTGAAAAAAGTAGTATTAGTTTTATTTGCATTCTTATTTTTCAGTGTAGGTCAGGCATTTGCGTACAGAGTAACAGATTTTTCTACTGATGCAAAAATCGTAGCAGCGATGAGAGTTCTGGAACAAGCAGGGGAAAACGATGTTTTTAGAAATCTTCAGAGATATGGTATGAGAATTAAGTTTGATGATTTATCTATGGTTATGAATGGTAAAAATGCTTATGCAGTAAGCACATATAATAATTTTGGTACACGTGTAATTTTAATCAATTCAGTATACAGAAATGCACCGGCAGAACAGATTGCATGCCTAATTGCACACGAAAGCTATCACACAGGCTACAGTGCTGATTTGGAAGAAGAAACTCTTGCAACATCAAAAGAAGCTGCCTGCTGGACAAGAGTTAAAGTTGCATCAAAAGTTTATCCGGACAGCAGATTGACAAGAAGATTAGATAAAATTAGCGGATTGTATCTTGCATCAAGCTCCAATAACAATCTGGTTCAACAGAAAATTGCAAGCAACGGGTTTTATAGAAATCAATTAGGCTTAAATTAATAACAGCTGAAATATAATAGCAGCGGGACGTCGAAAACGTCCCGTTTTCGTGTCTTAATATTTCTTAATAAATGATGTGTAAAAGCGCAAAATTTTATATTTACAGATTTTAGTCTGGGTATAATATACAAATAAAAAATAAAGGATTGTATTATGCCCTCTAGTATAGATAATATTTATTTTTTACCTAAACAAAATATTTTTAATAAGTTAAATAATAACCAACGACTCGTAAAACCTCTATTAAACCAATCGGATTGCGATACTGTCCAGTTTAGAGGTAAATCAATGCCCTCAATGTACGCATCTACATTTGAATTTTTGTCAGCAGAGATTTTCGGAAGAGATAAAAGATTTCAAGTAGACGGCAGTCTGTTATCTGCAAAAAATATTGCAGCTGCAATAAAGCAAGTATTTAATTTTAATATGGTGTTCGGACCATTTAAAAAGTCTATGGTTGATAAAATTAAGTGGAAAAGTTACATTCCACAAGATATTCGTGAATATTCAATAAATAAAATAAATGAAGCTCGTGCCGACAGATTAAATAAATGGAAAAATTTTTTACAAGAACCTGGAGCTGCAAAAGGCTTATTTGATGAACCTGTTGATGAAGAGTTGGCCGCTAAAATAGAAAATAATAATGCATTAAAGTTGATTGTTTGGAATGCTGTTAACAGTGAAGTAAAAGAAAATAACAGGCATATTCCGGTTCCTTTTAATCAAAAAGCTTTGAAAGAAACTGTGAATTATTTTAATGATTTAGCACCTAAAGATAGGCAAGTTGCTTGTGCTAATATATCATTTTTGGACTATTACACACATCGCTTGCGTGATAATCTTTTGATGGATATGAATCTATCCGAGAATAATTCTGTATGGGTAAAGATTCCTTCAATTAAGCATGATCCGTTTAATAAAGAAGCAAATATAAAAAAGCTGGAAATTTTAAGCTGTAAAAACTGGTGTACAAGATCGAGCGTAGACAAGGCAGAGGCTGCACTAGAGGACGGTGATTTTTATATTTATCTGGAACGTAATAAAGCTAAGTTGTGGGAACCGCTTGTTGGGATGACTACTGCAAAAGGTAAAATAGACCAGATTCAAGGCGTTGAAAACAATAATATAGTTCCATTAAAATTGGTTAATGAAATAGAGGATTTCATCAATAAGAGTAATTTAAAATGTCATTCCGGTATATATGATGAAGGACCCAAAGCGTATCAGGCAATATTGATAAGTAAAAAGCTAAATGAGCAGGCCGGAGTATCAGGTAAAACATTTGCCAGAGCTATAAAGGAAAATGATACTCAAGCAATGTTTGATGCTCTCGGGGTAAAAAACCGGAAAGTTGAAGGAGATTTGTTAGAAATTGGAACCTATAAAACTTCTTACAATTTAATGCAGACAAGCGGTATTACTGTACCTTACTCTATGTTTGGACTTAACGAAGATGATTTACTTGCAGATGTTAAGAAGATTGATGGAAATTTTGTTTTGTATAACAAAAATCCGTTATATAATTCTTTAATAACGCATTTTCCTTCTAAGCTTGAAACCGTAACAGGAAAAATCGAATGTACAAAAAAACAGTATGAAAAGTTTGGCGAAGATATGCTGCGTGCAGTTGATGGAAAAGCTGACAGGATTATAGTGCATAATTAATTCTGGAGTTTTTCTATTCTTTTTTGAATATCCGGATGGTCAGACAAAACTTCCGGTGCTCCTGTATCTTGTCCGCTAAGAATTTTCAAGACCTGTACTCCTCCGGTCGTTCTGCCATATAATTCATTTAGAATTTTTGCGGCATACAAATCCGCTTTTGCTTCAACACTGCGTGAATATTTTAAATCGGATAAACTCAGCGTACCTTCAATAATCTTAGATGCTTCCTGATTGTTAGGGGAAACAATAGACATAAATATAATTATAGAAGCATTTGATATTCCTTTTCTCAAATTCATAAGATGGTCTTTGTTTTTATAATGCGCCATCTCATGTGCGATTACGAAAGTCAGCATTTCATCGTCTGTCAGACGTTTGTATAATTCTGATGTGATGTAAATATTACCGTTAGGATAGCAGAGTGCATTCATCTGTGTATCATTAATAATATGTATGTCTAAATTAGAAGTTTTAGGAAAATCTCTGTCAACACTTAATACTCTGTTTCTAATATCCTTTATTTTCTTAGTATCAAAATTGTTATCCTGTGTTTCTGTGTTAATCATAGAGGACAAAATATTTTCCATCTGAATTTGTTTTTCAATTGAGAGTGATTTGATGATAATCCCTGAACCAATGAAAGTTAACAAATATACTAAAATTAGTATCAATACTAATTGAACACAGGTTTGAAACAAATCCTTTAAAGGATTTGTTTCAGTCACATTTGTTTCGTCATCAATTAGAAGTTTTGCAGCTTCGTAATCATAATTATTTTTTGTCATATTCAACAGCCGTTCCATAAGCAGTTATGCACACCTGCGACATAGTTTGTTCCGAAAGCATAACTGTTTCAATTTTTATATTCATAACTAAATCGGCGTTCATCCTGTATGCACTTTCTCGTATTCTAAGAATTGCTTCTCGACGGCCTCTATCCAGTACTGATTCGTAGGCGGAAACATTTCCGCCGAAGATATTTCTTAAACTTGCAAGAAATACTTTGAAATAGTCGCATCCTATTACAACAGAAGCTGAAACAAGCTTTGCATTTTTGACCGGTTTGGAAACATTTACATTTTTGGAAAAGTTTATATGCGGCTGTTTGTATAATTTTTCTTCCCGTTCACGTATACTTTTATAATGTTTTTTCTCCCTGCTTCTGCCAGTAAAATAGCATATTATAAGAAGAGCTATTGCAATTAGTAAATCCATCTTTTATTATCCTTGTGTTTTAGGCTGAATATCATCTACTTTTACTGCGGTACCATATGCGTATACCTCCGCTGCTCCTGCTGCAATTGCTGATGTGGCATATCGAACATTGATAACAGCGTTTGCACCCAGTTTAGTAGCCTGCTGAACCATTCTTTGAGTGGCTTCTTTTCTGGATTCTTCCATAAGCTCAGTATAGCCTTTTATTTCTCCTCCGAAGAAATTCTTAAATGAGGCACAAATGTCTTTGCCGGCATGTTTGGCTCTTACAGTACTGCCTGAAACCATCCCTAAAAGACTTGTTATCTTTTTACCGGGTACAGATTCTATATTAGTCATTATCATGCTAAACCTCGATTTCATGCTCTTTTGTTTATTACTAATTAATCGTAAATTATTGAAAATAGTAACTGAAAATATGAGATACGTCATCATACAGATATTTGATAAAAAATTTAGACTGACTTTATTGGTAGAATTACAAAAAAAAATCGGGATGAGTGCTACGCACGTAGACAACCTGTCGGTCAGCATTTCGTTGTGATTACAAGTTGGTTTTGCGCCTCCAGGCTGACCTCAAGCGTGAAACACCAAATAAAAAATCGGGATGACAAGATTCGAACTTGCGACCCCCGCGACCCGAACACGGTGCGCTACCAAACTGCGCTACATCCCGATAATGTTTTTTATTCGGTGTAGCGCACCTACGGTGCTACCTCTCCTCGAACGATACTTAATCGTTCTCGTCGGCAGAGTCAAACTGCGCTACATCCCGATTTATATACTCTATTATGAACCGTCAAATTTATAAATCAAGCTTTAATTACTGTTAAGCTTTTGAATAAGCGCATCTGTTATATCAACTCCGCCTGAAAAAACGCTTCTGGCATCCAGAATCGCATCCAGACCTTTTTCAAGCCGTATTTTTTCGGTTACTGCGTGTATACGTGTATAGACTTCTTCTTCACGTTTTTCCCGAAAAGCATTGAAAGCGTTTTCTCTGGCTTTTAATTCAACTCGTACTGTTTCTTCAAATTTCTTTTTCTGAACGGCAGATTCTATTTTATCAAATTCCTTTTCTTTGTTTAAAAGATACTGTTGTATTTCATTATTTTTAGTTTCAATTTCTCTAAGAGAAGTTTTTGCAAACTGATAATTTGCAACAACTTTATCATAATTCACATATCCGACTCCTCCTGCAAACACAGGTAAACAAGAGAGCAGCAGCAATAAAAATACTCTAATAACCATACATATTTCCTCCTCCGGTACCGAACGTAAAGTATCCGCCTTTTGAACCGTAATCACCTGGATTTGTAATAGGAATACCATAATCAACTGATACAGGGCCTACACCTGGAATATAAACTCTTAAACCGATACCTGCTGTAATTGCACTCATAGGCCTGTCATATAACACACTTGAGATTGTAGGGTCAAACACTTTACCCGCATCAACAAAGAATGTTAAACGTATTCTCTGTAGAAAATCCCATTTTAACCTATCTACAAGCGGCAGCGGCGTTGCGAGTTCTGCCGAACCCATCAGGAATGCATCACCCGTACCAACGCCGCTCATTCTGAAACCTCTTACAGAATAAGGGCCTCCCAGTCTGAATGACATAACTTCCGGCACATCATCTCCGTGTACGGTTACACCGCCTCTTGCAGTCAGAGAGAAGGACGATTTCTTTCGTACAGGGAAATACTTTGTAACTCCGCCTGCAATTCGGCCATTAGTATTTTTAAAATCACTTAAACTTATTGCTTCGATAAATCGAGCATTAGCAATTACACCGCTTCTTGGAATTTCTTCCGAATCAAGCGTGCTGTACTTTACGCCCGGTGCAAGGTTTACAAAAAGTCCGCCGGTAAGCTGTTTTGCTCTATCTGCAATGTTAAGGTTTCTAAGAGCATACATATGCGAAATTTTATCAAAATCACCCTCAGATAAACTTATATGTTCAATTCCCGCGCTAAAGTTTGTAGAAAGATTATTATAACCTCTAACTTTATGCTCAACAGCAGCATTAATACCGACTCGTCTTTCAATTGCAAGAGGAACCTGCCAGCTTCCCAAATCCCTGTAATAAAGCTTGCTTGTAAGAGAATTATCCGCATTCAGGAAATACGGCTCAAAGAAACTTAATTCAAGCTGGTAGTTCATACGATTTTTAATTGAAGCGTCGCTAAGCAGAATACCTGAACCCAAAATTCCCGAGAGAGTGAGCTTCTGTCCCCGTCCTAGGAAGTTGTTTTCGCTGTAGCTTACAGAGCCGAAAGCTCCTAAACCGTTATCAATACCGCCTCCGAGCGCAAGACTGTTAGGGCTGTCCTCTTCAACAACGACTTTAACGTTATATTCTCCGTCTGTTGTCTCACTCGGATATATTTCACGGTTAACCTCTTTGAATATTTTGGTCGAATAGACTCTTGATAAATCTTCTTTAAGGTAGTTTTCGTTGTATACTGTACCTGGCTGTGTCAGAATGTTTCGCGTGATTACATAATCTTTTGTTTTTTCGTTTCCTTCAATAAATATTTTGTCTATTACACCTTCCGTAATGCTGAAGACTAGATTGCCGTCGTCACTGTCATCAACAGAATTTACTCCTGCAAGAATGTACCCTTTTGTATGATAATAATTGTTAATTTTATCAATTGCTTCGTTAATATTAGCAATATTTTGAGGGTAATTTCTGAGAGGTGTAACAAATGGAAGAAGTTCCATTGTAGAAATTACTGTATTCCCTACAACGGAAACCCCTGTTACCTTAATATTTTCTTGTAAAATAAATTTAAGATTAACAGTTCCATCATCGTTTAATTCCGGTTCAATTGCCATTTTGTCAGTAAAAAATCCGATTGCATAAATTCTCTGCAAATCTTGCTGTAAAAGTTCTTCATTAAATAAAGAACCTGCAATGGTTTTGATTTGGCTTTTAATG
>UMGB01048390.1_pt1 | contig 20925 bp, 10 predicted proteins | sample 1965161 | NCBI WGS metagenome assembly UMGB01 (sample SAMEA4836060, study PRJEB28245) | human gut metagenome | biome: gut microbiome; material: fecal sample | place: Denmark | collected 2008
TTTCTCTACGGAAGTCACGCTGGCGGGGATTTCTATTTCTGTCAATCCGGTACAATTGCTTAAAGCTGCGGTTGCAATCTTCGTCGTATGGTTGGAGAGTACAAGACGTGTCAGGTTGGGCAGGTTGCAGAACATATAATCTCCGGTAATGTCATTGGCAGTCAGATAATTCTGGTAGTATTTATCTCCGCCTTCTACAATGCGTGCTCCACTGATGTCGAGTCGTTGCAGATTCTTCAAACTACGGATGAATTTGATATCTGTTCCGTTGAGGTAACCGGTTAGTGTCAGGTTGACGATGGCTTCCGGATCGCCTGCTAATTCGGATAAAGTTCCGGCGGGTTCCACATGGATGGTGTCGGAGGTGTTTTGCCCGATACAGACAATGGTGATGACATCCTTGTTATAGGTTTCATCTCGTGTTGCATCATGCAGCAGGGCGTAGTAGATGCCTTTTTCCAGGGTCTCTATTTTCTTTCCTGCCAACAACTCACCGCTGGAGAAGGTATAAACCAGTTCTTTTTTTGCATTGAACAGTGTGAGGAAGCAAGGCTGATCTGCTTTCCAGTAGACGGAATCTTCTTTATTGATGTCGATGCTGATTGCAGCCAGATTCCGATTTGCCGGCTTGGTGATGCTTTCCCCTTTATTTATAGACAGTGGGTGTGCTTCCAGTTCTATCTGGCTGGTGTGCACAAAGGTGTCCATCTCTACTGTGCTCCATTTATCAGCTATGTCCTTAAACTGTAAGTTCAGTTGCAGGGAATCGGTCCAGGCAAATGTACCTTTCCGGTTTTCTTTATCCGAACTGGTCAGTTGAATCTTTTGAGGCATAGATTCCGGAATGATATATGGAGGTATATCAAGGAGGAAACCATTCCATTCTAAAGGATTAACGGGAGCGATGTCTACAATCTTTAAAGTGTTTAGATCATCATTCAGCCAATAACCATAATTGCTGATCTTGTTATCTGCTACTGCACTGGTTTTCATCAGATATTGCGTCAGCAAATTACTCCAATTTCCGAGTTTATCTTTTGCGCGGAAATTAAGATAATGTACACCTTGACGTAAAGATGAAGCATCCAGATCGAAAGTGATTACTCCGTTCGTGTTTTCTACAGTTTTCCGTTCTGCATAATCTGAATCCAGCCAGTATTCGTAACTTATCAATGAATTATCTGCTCCGTTGTCGCTACTGGTTTGATAAAAGAACTGCGTCAGTAGATTACTCCAATTCCCGAGTTTATCCTTTGCCCGTAAATTGAGGTAATGCATGCCTTGGCGTAAAGTTGATGTATCCAGATCGAAAGTGATTACTCCTTTGGTGCTTTCTACATTTTTTCGTTCTGTATAATCCGTATCCAGCCAGTATTCATAACCTATCAATGAATTATCTGCTCCGTTGTCGCTACTAGTTTGATAAAAGAACTGCGTTAGCAGGTTACTCCAATTCCCGAGTTTATCCTTTGCCCGTAAATTGAGGTAATGCATGCCTTGGCGTAAAGTTGATGTGTCCAAATTGAAAGTGATTACTCCTTTGGTGCTTTCTACATTTTTTCGTTTTGTATAATCCGTATCCAACCAGTATTCGTAACTTGTCAGTGAATTATCTGCTCCGTTGTCGCTACTGGTACGATAGAAGTACTGGGTTAGAGGCGTACTCCACTTACCTTTATCGTCTTTGACGCGAAAGGTAATGTAGTGCATGCCCTGATGGAATGTAGATATATCTGCATCAAAAGAAATATCGGATTGCGTATGTGCGATATAAACTTTTGATGGAAAATCTGTATCAAACCAGTATTCATATCCTACTAGATTTTGTCCTCTTATTGAGGTTGACAAGAAGAATAGAAATAGTATATAGGTGAGTCTTTTCATCTTGTTTCAGTGTTAAAGGGTATTGTCGCCGATTTCTACTTTGATGTTTACTTTCAATTTCCCATTTTCTGTCTTAGGAGCAATTTTTTTAGAGATGATATGAGGAATGGTGAGAGTAGTGTTGAAAGGGCTAACATTACCATAAATACCGACTTGTGTACCATCAGTACCTATATAAGCTGTTTGGGCTTCGTTAGTGAGTTCATACATTTCATCATCGCTATATATTTGAATATCTTTATTGAGGAGGGTATTATATTCAACGTTTAGCCAATTATTATCTTTAGTTATAACATTACTAAGGAAATCTCCTTCTGTACAAAATACATTGTTATAGACTGAACATGCAGGATGAAGAGGGTTAAAACTGCCACTTGAATATTCAAAATCGTAATCACCATGAATACTTCGATATATTATATTGTTTTTCAATGTTGCTCTAAGGTTATTTAGTACAGTAAAGATTATACAATTTTGTATGTTTATGGTTGAAGTATCTCTATTTCTGCCTAAAGCATTGACTATGCAGTTACTGATGCTCATATTTTGTGATTCTCCGGGCTCAAACCATGCTGCAAAACGACAATGATTAAATTGTACATCTTTAGAAGTAGTCATATCATTATTATATTGACTTTTCCATAGTGCAAAATTTTGAAATCTACATTTTATAAATGAAGCTGAAGCTAAATGCTTCTTTACCCAAACTCTATTGTTTGAATAAATACCTTCTATATAAAGACCTTCTGCAGGCTGTCCATTAACGGAATCTAATGCGATAGTGAAATCACCATTGATACGAGTGGCATATGCAATATTTCCTTCTTTTTCTGTGGCTTCGCTGGAGTGCATTACATATCCATTACCATAAATAGATACAGCTTTGGTAATATCTGTAGCATTAAATGTGCTGGGACCTAATATAATTGTATTGCCATTTTCAGCAGCTGCCATTGCTTCTTTATATGCGTCCGCTCCATAAAAGAGTTGTGTTGTTTCTCCTTTCTGTAAAGTTACTATAGGAACTTCTTGTGCTTTTACACCACCTGTTGCGGCGAAAATCATTACTAATGAGAAAAATACCTTTTTCATAATCATAATTATTTAGTAGTTAATAGTTTATTAATTGATTTTGTTTCAGGGAATGCCGGGTCATCAATGCTTGGGTCGGTTTTCTTAGTACGGGCGGTTGTTGTACTGCTGTATGCGTATCCGTTTTTATTATGAGCATACGCCCGTATATAATAAGTTGTGTACCCGATAAGCCCTGTTATTGTTACTGACGCTTGCCCTGTAGTGCCATTTGTTTTAATAATTCCTTCATTTTCTTCTATAGTGGGTGTTCCTGTATGACTGTAAATAAATCCTCGTTCATCAATCGCTGCTCCTCCATCAGTAGAAACAGTTGCGGATACGTCGAGGGTAGATGGGGTAGGGTTATTGGCCGACATGTCTTTTATTGTTGCAATGGTTGAACTTCCCGTCTTTATCTTAATAAACGCGCTGCTGTATCCTACTCCTTTTGAGTTTATGGCATAAGCTCGTACATAATATTCCGTATTATACTTCAGTTTAGTCAATACAGCTTCAAAATCGTTTCCGGTAGAGGACGAGATGACAGAGTCATTATTTATGGTCGGTTCGGAATTACTTGTACTCCAGCAGAATCCTTTTTTAGTGATGGCAAGACCACCATCGTCTGTGACGGATGCTTTTATGACCGCATTGTCATCATTTACCTGCATTTCCTGAAGATTGCCGAGTGTTGGCTTAAAGGTTTGTTGAGTTTTCACTGTAATACTGGTGCTGTAGAACATACCATCGCGGGTACGTGCGTAAGCGCTAATATAATAAGTTGCACCTTCTTCAAGTCCTGTTACTGTGAAATCTACGGCGTTACCTTCTGATTCATCTTTTGCCGATGCGTCATTAATTGTCGGTGAAGTAACCGTTTTGCTGTAACAAGCCCCTTTTTCGATTATATTGAAATCGGCAGCTGCCGTGATGATAGATTTAATATGTACGGATGATACATCCAAGTCACTATAATCCGGTACTGAAAGAGAGACGGTTTGCTTGACAGGGGTAGTACACTCTATGGTGTTGCTGTAGCCGATTCCTTTTTCATTGAGAGCATACGCGCGAATATAATATTTCTTTTCCGGTTCCAATTCTTCTATAAGAGCGTCGAAAGCATCCGTTGTTTTTTTTATTTCTACTTTGTTTCCGTTTACGGAAGGTTCGGTGGTTTCCGCACTCCAGCAAAATCCCCGTCCGAGGATGTCGAACCCTCGTTTGTCGGTGATGGTTGCAGATACTTTCACGCTGGTGGCGGTCAGGTCTTTGTCTGTGATACTGCCCATGCTTAAACGTGGCGTTTTTTCTGTGATGCTGAATGATATAATTTCTCCCCGTTTTACGTTATATCCGCTGGAGGCGTAAATGCAGAAATAATAGGTTCCCGGTGACATCTCTTTTAAATCGCAGAGGTATTTGTTGCCTGTATTCGAGGAGGAAGCTTTTTTAATGACCTTTTCGCTACCGGAAGTAATGATTTCCTCAGAAGTAGCGATTAGGAATCCTACTTCATTTTGGGTTGTACTTTTAGGGTTGGCTATCACTTCTCCTGAAAGGGTTATATCTATGCCAGGTTTGTCCAAGTCTTCTGCACTTCCGGTCGTCACGGCGGGTGCGAAACTTGTAGGTTCAGTGTCTTTTTCACAGCTTGCCACGAATAGCAGCAGGCTGCACCAAATGATATATTGTAATCTTTTCATCGTTTAAATGGATATTAGAATTAAGAATTAGAAAAAGAAGCCAATGCCTGCGCTGAGTTCGTGGTATTTGAAGTTGACGGTTTGGAATCCCACGGATACCGCAAATTGTCCCAGTCGTCCGATGGCGCCAAGTTCGGCGGCTACGCCTGTGGCGGAGTGGTCGGTGTTCTTTACCAGTTCGCCGTCTATCGTTTCCCATGCCAGAATCCGGTTGCCGTATCCTGCGCCAATGTAGGCATATAGCGGTTTGATGATTTGACGTAAATAGCCTGCGGTAATAGACATGCGTGCTTTGGTAGTGACGCCTTCTTTATAATAAGGTGTACCCGCGCCATTGCTCAATGCCCCTGTATCATCGCATTCCAGTTCGGTGGATGCCGAACCGAAGTCGCTGCGGAAGCGTAGATACGCTCCGTTCTTACTGACAATGCCGACCATGGCGCCAAAAGAAATCTGTGAAGGATGATAGCCGACTTCCGCCATTACCAGCGTGCGTCGTGGCTCTTTAGGCTTGATGGTGGACTTCATTTTAAAGGTAAGGCTGCTCGTTTTGCCAGCGAAAATGGTGACAGTACTGTCCATTGGGAAGAAAAATTCTTTTTCGATGCGTATCCGGTACTCTTGTAATGGCATTCGGTCGCTCTTGTAGGGTGTCTGTCCAGCAAGCTCATTGTTTATAAAAACTTTGGCGTCCTGTTCGGGCAGGGAGAATATTTCCAGATATCCGAAACGGGGTTTCAGTGTTACGCTCATGATCTTTTGTTCGCTACCCAGATCGATAACACCGGCTTCGGGGGCGTACATGGGTGATTCCACCCTGTAGGTATGGGTGCCTTTTTTCATGGTAGCGGTGAACAGTCCGTTTTCGGTAGGTACTTTTTCATCATCGATATAAATATCGGCGGTTGCCGGATCGGGACGCATCACAATTAGTTGGGTATTCGTGTTTGCGGGTGTTTGCTGCGCTCCGTCTCCTATTTGTATTTCCATTTCATAGACAGTGGCTTTCTCAATAATGTCAGGATAGAAGTAATTGCGGAGTACACCGAACTTATCGTGCATAATGGAAATACGTCGTGCTCCGCGAGGAATGTACAGCCAGATTTCTCCGGGCTTGTTTTCACGGGAAACGATTCCGAGTGCATCCGGTTCGAACATTAGGTCTTTTTCGATTGTAACGATACGGATTAGTGCACATACTTCTCCGTTCTGATCCCGTTGAGGAGCGGTGATCCGGGCGGTGACATCTGTTTCCATCCGGTTGAATGAAGTCACCTGGATTTTGTTTTGTGCTTCCGTAGCAGTTGCAGCGAAGAACAAACTTATCACTAAAAGTAATTTTATCGACAACCATTTTGTGACTTTCCTGTTTGTCATAGCGTGTTTTTCTGTTTCTTCCGTCTATCCTCTCCGGCGGAGGTTACTATATAAAAAAGCGTGAGGACTGTTTCTGTTCATCTCCCTCTAAGGTTCTGGAATACCTTGCCCCGGATGAACAACAGCCCTCACGCCTATGTTATATAATATAACGTAGACGTGAAGAAACTGTTGCTATTGCTCCGGGGTTGAATTTTCCAGATTCTAGAGGGGAACAATAACTTTCGCTTCTTGCGTTCGTAAACTCACATTTTATAGTCTTATGCGTCACCTATCTCTATAAGCAGCAAGACTTGGTACAAATGTAGGATAAATTTTCTTAATAAAGAACTCCCTTTGGATAATTTTTTATTATAAATAGTGGGACTTCTGTTAATGTCTGCTGTATTTTTTCTGTATAATCTGTTATATCGACCACTTAGTATGGATATAATGCTGTTTGTCTATGAAACCGTATTCGGTAATGTCCGGGTATGGCGACTGTCCCTCTAAATCTGCGCTTTGATTTGTCTTTCTATAAATCTACTTTTCTTCTTACAGTTCTTTCAGATTTTCCCGAATCGCCTCATTTGACGGCTTTACGGCTGAAACTTCCGGTGTATGAGCTGAATCATCCAAAAATCACTCAGTGATGCCATACTTTATCAATCTGACAGATTGACAAAGTGATAATCCTAATGTGCGAGAATGTTTTCTTTCAAGCCCTACCGGAGGGAAAGAAGAAAAAACGCAAGGATAACGTTTGGTGAAAGTGCACGATGAGTATTGTTTGTAAAGAAAAGGAGTCGCAATGTTCTTCTTGTGTTCTCTTTTATTCCAAATAATCTTCATCTTTGATGTAATTGCAGCAAAAAGGAAGATGCCGAATGATCTGGCTTCGTATTCAAATAGACAGAATAAATCGGTTTTGGAGGGGGGCTACACCCTTTTTCCCGGATGATGTCACCCTTTTAGCAAGATGACTACACCTTTTGCGCCGAATAGTGTAGCCATCTTGTAAATTACATCGTTAGTTTTACTCCATTACATTATTAGTTTTGCCCAATTACATCATTAGTTTTAAGCAAACAGATGGTCTATTTCAAAGAAAATGAGGATTCATTGTGCTGGAAGAGTCTTTTTAATTCAAGCGTGTGTTAGCGGAATTCGCATAATGACATCTTTATGCTTGTGAAATAGGGATATTAGTGTCATTGTTCTTGTTCGTTAACTATGGGCATGTTGCGCCTATATATCGGACGTGTTACATCTATATATCGTGCATGTTGCATCTATATATCGGACGCGTCGCATCTATATATCCAACGGCACCCATATATAGATGCTAGAAGGTAAGGGTCTCCGTGATGGCATCTTGTGTTTTGCTGCATTGAATTACTTCATTATGGCTAAACTTTCAGACAGAAGTATCGTGTCAGGACGACGTGCGTAGTGCAAGCAAAATTGCTTGCACTTAAATAAAAGTTGCTGCCACCACTGATTTTTGGCTGTTTATCAGTTGCTTATGGCGGATAGTGCAAGCGTGCAAGTAAAAGCGTGTATAAACTCTCTGTATTCAGGCAGCCAAGAGGATTTTCTTGTAATGTTTTGTGTTACCGCTTTTAGTTGATTAACTTTGTAATCTCTGTAACGGTTACGGGGGTACAAAATTTATATAACTATGAGGTTCTATGATCGTACGAATGAATTAGCTGAGTTACAGCGTATAAATAAACTGTCATTTAATGACCACTCCCGCTTGACGGTAGTGACCGGTAGGAGACGTATCGGTAAGACAAACCTTATCATGCGATCTATAGAAGACTCACCTACTGTATATTTATTTGTAGGTCGTAAGAATGAGGCGACTCTTTGCGCTGAGTTTATTCCTGTCATCGCTCAGTCCCTGGAGACTTTTGTCCCTAATGAAATTCGCACTTTCCGGTCATTGTTTCAGTATTTGATGGAATTGTCTGTGGGCAGGGCATTTAATCTTGTTATTGATGAATTTCAAGAATTCTACAATATTAATGAATCTGTTTATAGTGATATGCAGAATCTTTGGGATCAATATATTGCCTAAATATCAGATAGAAATGATTTGTTTATCATTAGAATCTATGTAATATATGCTTGCCGGTTTATGACTTTTAAATGCAGTACTCCCGACACGTACTGTATTGCGATGAAATTTGAGTTATATACTTCACCGCTTCATATTTATTTGTACTTTTGGCCTGCGAAACTTTAATTAATGACTTTATGAAAGTTGGAAAAATCTGTTTGTTGTTCTTTATGAGCGCAAGTATCCTGTTGGCGGGATGTGGTAATGCCAAAAATAAGAAGGGTGAAGATAACCTGGTAGGTAATGATAAAGACGATCATGGTTGTATTGCTTCCGCAGGTTATACCTGGAGTGAGGTTCGGAAAGATTGTATCCGCCTTTGGGAGCAAGGTGTGCGCATGGAGTCTGTTGCTGATAAGGCAAATACGGCATTTATCGTTTTTGCACCCGATTCGCTGCAAGTGGAATTGTTTTTCTCTAATGATCAGCCAAACGAAATACTGGATCGTCGCTCCTTGCCCGTTGGTGGTTATGCGTGGAATGTAGAAGACGATGATACGAAGAATGTTCGTCAGGAAAATGGTAAATGGACAATCAGTCAAAGAGGAAATCTGATTTACCAGCAGGCAGACGAGGATAAGTAATTTTTCCGATAATGAAAAACTTTGCCGCTATAGACTTTGAGACCGCCAACGAGCAACGTACCAGCGTGTGCAGTGTCGGCATAGTAATTGTACGGGAAGGAGAGATTGTAGATACTTATTATAGTCTGATCCGTCCCGAACCGGAATATTATACCTACTGGAATACCCGAGTGCATGGATTGACATTGGCGGATACGGCAAAAGCTCCGATATTTCCCACCGTATGGCAGGAGATAGCGCCACTTATTGAAGGATTACCGCTCATAGCCCATAATAAAGGTTTTGATGAGAGTTGTCTGAAAGCCGTTTTCAGAACTTACAGCCTAGATTATCCCGATTATGAATTTCATTGTACCTTGAGTACGGCACGAAGACGGATCAAAGGTTTGCCCAACTATCAGCTGCATACGGTAGCTGCCTACTTTGGTTATGAGTTGGAGCAGCATCACCATGCATTAGCCGACGCTGAGGCCTGCGCCTGGATTGCCCGGGAAATAATAGAATAACAAAGAAAAAGAATACGAATATGGATTTAGCATCACTTACCGCAAAAGTTTGCCGCATTGCTATGGATGCAGGAAGTTTCTTGAAAGAAGAGAGAAAAACTTTCCGCAGTGAAAGCGTGGAGAAGAAACATGCGCATGACTATGTGTCTTATGTAGATAAAGAGTCGGAAAAACAGATTGTTGCTGAACTTTCCGTTTTGTTGCCGGAAGCCGGTTTTATTACGGAAGAAGGTTTGGCAGTGTATCAGGATGAACCTTATTGTTGGGTAGTGGATCCGTTGGACGGGACTACAAATTATATCCATGACAACGCGCCTTATTGTGTATGTATAGCTCTTCGGTCTAAAGAGGAACTCTTGATTGGAGTAGTGTATGATCCCTGTAGGGATGAGTGTTTCTATGGCTGGAAAGGTGGAGGTGCGTATGTGGATGGCCAGCGGATACAGGTTTCCAATGTGCAGCAGATGGAAGATGCTTTTCTGGTAGTTGAATTGCCTTATAACTCATGTCAATATGCCCGTACGGGAGAACATCTGATACATAATTTGTATGGTAAGGTTGGTGGTATCCGTATGACTGGTTCTGCAGCTTTGGCAATATGCTATGTAGCCGCCGGACGTTTTGATGCCTGGGCGGAAGCTTTCATCGGCAAATGGGATTATTCGGCTGCCGCATTGCTGGTGCTGGAAGCCGGCGGCCGGGTGACTGACTTTTATGGGAATGAGAATTTTATAGAAGGGCATCATATTATTGCTACGAATGGATATCTGCATCCTATATTGCAACAACTGATACAAGAAGTCCCTCCGTTGGGGATGTGACATAAAGAAATAGCCTGATGAAAAATACTGTGAAATATTGGTTCGGTCCTTTGTTCCATCTTTTTTTTCCACGCTGCTGCGCAGTTTGCGGAGCATCACTTATAGAGGGTGAGGATACTATTTGTACTCGTTGCAATATAGATATGCCGCGTACGAATTACCATAAAATGAAGGATAATCCTGTAGAGCGTATGTTTTGGGGAAAGTTTCCTCTGGAACGTGCCACCTCTTATTTCTTTTATCGGAAAGGAAGTGATTTCCGCAGGATCCTACATCAATTGAAGTATGGTGGAAGGAAAGAACTGGGAGCGGTGATGGGACGTTGCATGGCGGCGGAATTACTGCCGACCGGCTTTTTTGAAGATGTAGATGTTGTCATTCCCGTACCTTTGCATCCCCGTAAACAGAGAGCTCGTGGATATAATCAAAGTGAGTGGATTGCCCGTGGCGTGTTTCAAGTGACAGGGATACCTGTAGATACTTCTTCCGTGATCCGCGAGAAACATACCAATACACAGACCCGTAAATCGATTTATGAGAGATGGGAGAATGTGGAAGGCATTTTTAAACTCCGCCATCCGGAACGATTAGTAGGGAAGCATATTCTGATTGTGGATGATGTTTTGACTACAGGAGCTACAACTACTGCCTGTGCTGATGTATTTCGTGAGATAGGAGGGATACGTATCAGTGTATTGACCTTGGCGGTTGCGGAAGCTTGATGAAGATAATTTAATATAAAAGAGGTGTACCATAGAGAGCTTTTGGTACACCTCTTTTAATTATACTCCAAAGGTATTACTGATTACCTAATCTATTTTCATGAATTTCTGTTGGATTACGTCGTTACTTGTTTTGATTGTAATTACGTAAATACCTTTGTTTAGAGCAGAAACATCAATGCCTTCATTAGGACGTACCTGATTATTCCAGATTAGAGCTTGTCCCTGGGTGTCAGAAATACGGATCTCGTCAATATTGTCAATAGTTTCCCGGATGAATAGCCGGTCGCGTACAGGACTTGGATATATCAATACACCTTCGAAAACAGGAGTGATTCCGGTTGCTTCGCCAATATGTAGACTGACAGGGGTAGTTAGGCTTCCCTGCAATGTGTTAGTCCAGTCTATCTTTTCTTTGATATTGTATTCCAATTGATCGGCAGTATCAAAAGCGCGTAATGTTATTTGCTCATCATTTTGTTCACCATGAACCGTAATGAACAGGCAACCGTTTTTCTCCACAGCCATACCTCTGCATTCGCCATTTATAAATGCACCTATCAGGTATTTTCCGGATTCGGCTTTTTGTTCTCCATCGTAGAGTTCTGCTATGATGGGCATATTATCTTCGGATAAATTGGCATCATAAGCCCATTGCGGAGTAATGTACGGTGCATCGGAGTCTGTATCACTTGCAGAATAATTGAAGGATTTTACAGATTTGGAATAATACATGTAGCCTTCTCCCGGAATCAGATGGGTGAGACTTCCTATCCATTCGGTTCCGTTGTATATAGCAAAGTTATCCAAACCTTTAATTACATCGTTTGCTTCCGCTTGCAGGTTTTTCAGACTTTCTTCCAGAGACAAAGTAACAGTGGGTATGTACCCTATCCAGTTCCAACCTTGGTTAAGTGTAACGGTACTGTTTTCGGAGGTAACAGGTTTGCCTTTGAGCTCGAGAGTTGCATCTTTCTTCATTTTTATTTTGAAAGATGCTGTCGGACTCAGAATGTTGAGTGAACCTTGCCATCCGTTTTCGTTGTCATTTACTAAGTCACCATTTGCACCTTTCAAAGTAAGTACTGATGCTTTGATGGGTTCAAGCAAAGCGGGTAAGTCATTCAAGTGCTGATCTTGTACATTGACAGAAAGCCAGTTCCATCCTGCATTTAAGTAATAATTGAAAGCTACTTCTCCGGTTACAGTTGTGAGAACATTTACTTTTACATCAGCTTTTAACTCCATACCGTCTACCATGAAGTGTATGGTAGTGCTTCCCAGCAGTTCACCTCCAATAGTGAAGGTGGCTTCTCCATTCTCATCTAATGTAGCTTCCGGCGCAACGGTTGCAATAATCGGCGCCGAGGAGAGTGCTGTAATTTTCTTATTTACGGCAGCTTCTTTGGGCTCAACGGCAACCGTAATGTCTACTGTCCGGTTGTATGCCACTTCGATAACAGGTTCAACAATGATGGACTTGGCCTCTTTTTCAATATCTATTTCCTGGCTGAAATCACTCTCCATATTAATACCTGCATAACTTTTTACTCGTCTGCTCACTGTGAGCACAACCTTATCTGTTGTTGCAAGCGGCTCTGTAGGAGTGAACCGTACTTTAGAGGCAAATTTCTCATTATTGTTATATGGATTTATTTCTTCATTTTGCAAGAAAACTTCTCCGGTTACAATGGTCCCGTTGCGAGTTACCATAATTTGCTCGGTGGTCATTGTTTCAGGTTGCATATACTTGCTGAATTCGATTTCAATTCCTGTTTCGAATCCACGTACGGCTACAACGGTGGGTTGTGCACTTTGAGTCATGCCAATGTTGACATCCAGTTGTGGGGGAGGTACGGGAAGCCAGTCGCTGTAGGTCGTCTGATATCCTTCTTTCTCGAATTTAACTTGCCATAAACCTTGAGGAACGTCCCAGGCATACATTCCCTGCTCGTCGGTGAAGAGTGGATTCTCCTGTGCATATTCGGCTGCATTCCAAAGTACGATATTCTCATGCAGCTCACCGTACATGTCTTCTACCATTTCTTTGTAGTAGCAGGTGGCAGTTACGCCTTGCAGGCGGTTGGATGGAACGGCTTCGTACACGTAGCCGGAGGGGTCGATGGCAGGAGTAATATTCGGATTTGGATAATTATTTGGTACTTTCTCATTGGGCTTTTCAGGTTCTTTTTCGCAAATCTTATAATCTTTGTTGATGTCCATACCCAAGGCCAGATATAATAATGTTATATTGTATTGAGACTCCGGTGCCCATTTCCCTAAATCTTTTGATACATCTCCAAATTGGATGAAGTCAGGTGATAAAATCTGTCCGAAGATACTTTCGAAACCGATCTCCAATCTATCAGCGAGCATCTCTCTTTTTTTCTTGTTCGAATTTTTGATTGGTAGATGATATTTGAAGTAGTTGGCATTTTTTGAATTCTTTGCAATTTTACCTACATAAGCAAGTTCTTTGAATACTTTTCCTGCACCGAGAGTCAATATATCATAATAAAGTGAGTTCCATAGTTTGGTTTTATAGAGTTCTAAAAAATCAAAATATACGTCATGAAAATTATCTGCAACTTCTTCGATACTTGAGAGTCTTTTGTTATACTTCTCTATTTGTTCTTTGGACAACCTGTTTGTACCATCTTTACATTTAGCTGTAAGAAGTTTTGTTATCCTTTCTCTCTCTTGCAAATCTTTCTCAATATATTGATCAAGTAAATCACACCAACTGTTAAAGTGAGTGGCGTCTACATATTTGGCAATATCTAAAACGGTAAATAAATGTCCGAGGCCTTTGGCACTCATAATTTCTGTTTTGAAGAAATTTTTAAGCGCTCTTAGTTTACTTAGTAATAAGCGTTTGTTAGCAGTAGTCCTCGTGTTTGTTACATTAGTGGTGATGGAGAGTTCTAAAGCTATTTCTTCTTCTGTATCAATGATGGTCGTAACAAATACATTACCTGCCTCTTTGTTCTGGGCATAGTAGATTCCCTTATCAAGAGTAAACGAATCAAAATCTTCTGTTTCTATCCGGCTTTTATTGACAGCATAATCTAAAATCCGGATGGAATAGATAAAAGACTCTTGTGACTTTTTGGAAGAGTACATGTATGTCGCATAGTCATCCTCATCTTCTAACAACTTAAAGTCAATAAGCTCATCTGTCTTTTGAGATATAGCATCGTGCCATTTGTCCAGTTCATTTAACTCGTCTTCAAATAATAAGGAATTGTCAATGGAATCTTTCTTTGTTTTATCGAATTGAACCTGTACATTGATAGGAATACTATACGAATCGGGGAAATCGTGCGTAGCAATCCAGTTGTTCTTTGATGGATTATATATTCCAGGTACTGTTACAATGGAATTGGATGATGTCAATATATCCAGATTTACATTTGTCACTTTCGTGTTATCTGTAAAGTCTACTATAAAGGAGAAGGAAGATGTACCGGGTACGTACGAATAATATGCGCTTTGGGTGGAAGGATTTAAAAAATCTAAAGTTATCTGCTGATCTCTATACAACATTGTAACTTTTGAAACATCAATACCATTTTTATTGTAAGTTATCTTTCGGGTTTCTGTCATTAGGGTTACATTGTTGGTTGTGAGAATTTCAGCATAAACATTATGGAATGAGTAATCGTATGTTTGGTATAGGTCGCATTTTAAACTCCATGAACCATTAGCCAAACTGTGAGTTTCGCCTATTAGAATTTCGTTGTCATATATCCTAATCCGAGAGTTAAATGGAGCATTGCCACGTATATTTATGGTTTTCTGCGCTGTCGTTTCAGGTACGATCAAACTCATATTCTCCGTTTCATAGTTGGCTGCTCCTATGGGTTGAAGTATAGTTGTTCCTTCAATATTAAACTCGACAAATGCATTTGGACTATATGAACCACCCATTGTAGGAACAATACAGAACCGGATTTGATCATTATGGTTTTCCAATGGGACCGTCAGTCGATTACCGTCTAATGAATAGTTGGATATTTGATTCCCCGCCATTAATGAGTTCTCTACGAAAGAACAGGCATCAGGTAGGTCTACTATTATCTTTACATCTTTCACAGAATTGGCAAATTCGTTCTTAAAATCTATTTTAGCTTTTAAGGTCAGATAGTTACCAACTGCGATAGAAGATTTGTTTGCGGTGAATAGAGTATTATTTCCTGTGTAATAGAGTTTACTCTCATCCAGTGTTGGAATATCGTCATTAATAACCTCAGAGATGATTCCACTTCTTACTCTAACCTCATTTATTCTGTAATCGGTACCTTCTGTTAAACCGGAACTTGCTAATTGAGAGAGCTTCAGAATGGAATTGAAGAAGGTACTCTTGCTCATTGAAATTAGAGTATAGCTACCGTCTGTAAGATTATTGATGGAGAGTGAAGAGTCGGTGTAGGAATACTTTTTTATGAGTTCGCCATTATTTCCATAAAGGATGCCTACTATTGTAGAGTTGTCAGCAGATGATTTGTAAGATGCATTGATTCCACCTAATGCTACTATTGCAAAGTGAGTTTCTATGCGGTTCTTTTCATCAACTGTGACCAAATCTTCTACAGGCATGAATGCATTGTTCTTGCTTGAAGCCGTAATGCGAAGCTGATCGCCTTTATTCACTTCTTCCAATAAAACAATATTAGGATATTGAACTGAAAATTCCGTGATAGCCTTGTCTTTGGTAATGTTGTATATCGCATAGGCAATATTCTCGTAGTCGGAATAGCTATTCTGTATCTCGGGTGTTCCACCTTCAATGGTAGCATTTGTATAAGTGAAGTTCGTACTGATGGTGGTGCCGGAAATAGACTTCAGTTTGATTTCTCCAAGATTGTTTTCCTCATTAAAATTCTCTTTTGTAAATTTCTGACTGATGTAATTGGCTGCGGCAATTGTAATGGTGCTGTAATCATTGTATACATTTAATTTGAAAGTACCATCTGTACCTGTTTGAGTAGTAAATGCCTTAGAGTATTTACCATTTAATTGCTGTGATATGGAAATCACGGCATTAGGCAGAAGATTACTATCTGTGTCTTTTACCGTTCCTGATACGGTTAATGTGTCAATTGGTTGCAGATTGTAGACAGGCTGTTCTTTGTTTTCTTGTGTGATATATGATTGAGGAACAGGAAATATGTACTGCATCCCGAGCTCTTGATTGAGTTCTATCTTATATTTCAAGCGTGTTCCGGCTATTAATCCACTCAGGCTGTTTCCTTGTGTCAGGTAAGCATCGTTTGAATCAAACCAAGTGATTCGTACACTCTTAGTGACATCTTCCTTTTGAGGCGTCAGCACTTTGAGTTCTATGGTTTGAAGTTCCAATATGTTAGAGAGCCTGACTGAGTCATTGCTGCTTGTGATTTTTATATCTTTGATTTCACCAAGCGTATTTCCTGTATGGTTTTTTAAATATACACTATAGACATTGTCCCGTATCAGACCATTGAATGTGTACGTCATTCTGTCGGACAGTATATATCTTTGTTTTTGAGCGTTTTTTATATTGGCAAGTTCAAGAGTCATATTCTTATATCGTCCGTCAGAAGCGGATTCAGGTAAGCTGACCGTTAGAGAGCCTACTTCTTCTGTCAAAGGTAGGATGGTATACTGACTCCATACAGGATCACTGGTATATAGAGCTAGCACTGTTTGTGGTACACGTATAATCAGGCTTTCTGAGATATTGTGAAATGCGTTTTCATGTAGTTTAGGAGGTGCTACTGCATAGCATATTATTTCTGATAAATTGTTGCAATCAGTAAAGGCATAACTCTCTATGACAGTAAGATCACTAGGAAGCGTAATGGAAGAAATACTGATATATGAAAAGGTATATTGCCGGATGGCGGAAATACCTCTTGTATTTTTCAAATCTAGAGCTGTATAGGTCTCTAATTGCTCTGCAATCCTTAAATCTTCTTCGAGAGCTTCACCGAAAACAGTCAGTTTTCTTATTTGTTCCTTATTAATATCATGCTCTCTTAATATATCATAATATGTGTCGGTCAACCTTCCCGGAATGAAATCATCTATAATGATTTCGCCGGTGGTTGCATCCCAGAAGTTAGAATTGGGGTTTCCAGGGTTTTCCGGATTGAATCGGCACACTGCTGTTAAATGAATATCGGAAGTTCCCATAGTGAGATAATATGGATTTTCTGTGGATACGATTTCGTCATTAATCCTCCATTCTTTGAATTCATATCCCTGTTTAGGATAAGCATCGATACGGATATTACTTCCTTCATCCACAAGTGTCACACTGTCTGAACTGAAATGAGCGCTTTCAGTTGGAATAGCAGACAGCACTAACTTATGAGGGGTTACCGGTTCAGGCGGATTTTCAGGATTAAAGTTGTTGTTTTGTCCTAATGTGCCGATGCTCCATAGGGCAAAAAGTATACTTATTATGTATTTCATAATTTTACTCTCCTATTGTTTATTTTAAAACAATGGTTTTAAATGCTTTATCTTTTACTGTAACGATGTATGCGCCATTCCCGATAGCAATTTCGGTTTCGGATTGAGTCGCAATAACCTGTCTGAGTAGTTGTCCGGTAATGGCATATATCTTTATATCATCTCCGGTGTCAGCTTTCACGGTGATTTTATTGTATCCCGGAATAACTCTGGGTGAATCAGCTTCGGTTTCGGTCTGGATATCTGTAGGAACAATGGACAAGTGTATTTCAAAACGATCTGCATAAGTTCCTGCTTCAGCATCAAAACTGTAACTTTCATTTTTTAAGTCAATTTCTTTGTTTTCTTGTTTGTCAATCAGAATTATGTCACCTTCCAATGGTATATTTTCTCCCATGTTGAATGTATATTCTCCTTTTTTACCGATATAAACTCCAAGTTGGATGACACCTTTTTCCAATGGACGTTCGTTGATGGCGTATTGCACTCCATTTTCTATGGTGAAAAGCTGTACTACTTCTTTGTCTTCACTCATAAATTTAGAAGCATCTTTTCCAAAATCGTATTTTATGGATGCGTTAGGGGTGATGACAAAGCGAGTCTTATCAGTATAAATTTTATTTCCTAGGGTTATATTGTATACCGTTCTTTCGGAGTTTATGCTGCGAGTGTATCCTTCTTTTGTGACGATAGCTCCATCTCCCTGTCTACCTTCCGGTTGGAATGTTATATTTTCCAGATCCAGAGGCTTTTGGATGAAGAATGCCTGCATGGGGCTTAATGCATAATGATCATCTACAGGGGAATAGGCCGAGTATCCTCTTCCATTCTGGACGATAATCGGTGCAGAACATTCCATTGATTTGATATTGAAATAGCAAGGATAGGGATTCCCTATCAGATTCCAACTGCGATTATGAGCATACTCGGAATTGTATTCATTCAGAGTAATCTTGCGACTGGAGTTGCTGAAGAAGGTGTCTTTGTTTGCATTATGTACTGCACTAACCGTGAATTGGGTAACCTTCTGGTTGAACTGTATGATATATCCCTCTCCGGCACGTAGAATTTCTCCATTCGGTACATCTTGCCAACTGCTTCCTGCTCCATATTGTGCACGGGCTGCACCATCGTAATAACGAATGACATATAGTGCATTATTATCGACTGTTATATTGGCAGGATTTACATCGAACGGGAAAGAAACAAAGTACCACTGGTAAGGTTCGCATGTATATATTAACTCTATGTTTTCTGCAGACAGTGCATTGCTGCGTGAAATGACGATAGGGAGTTTGTTGGTGTAACTTCTGTCTCCCCATTGATCATAGACTTCTCCCTGGTGAATTTTGAGAGTTTTGATAGGCATAGGTGAATTGCCTTCTACAATAAGACCGCCTCCCATGTTTATTTCCATATCGGGAGAACCGGGTATGCGTGTATTGTCTGAAAGTAGGAGGTGCCCATTCAGTATCCAGTCTTTAGGAGTGTATTCAAACGTCTCATAGTGTGTGAATTTGTTCCAGCTTTTGTCTGCACGGTAAGATGCTAAAGAGATTGCAGGAACCACTACAGTGCAATTCTCGTGGTTGATACCTCTGAAAACTTCATCCGAATCATAAATGACATTAGCGGATACTGGAGCTGGCATTCGACATACTATTTTTTGTAAATTCTTGCAATAGGAAAGAGCGCCCGCAGATAGAGTTGATAGTTTTGTTGGCAATTTTACATATACTAGTTTTTCACATTCTTCAAAAGCATAATCTCCAAGTGAGAGCAAACTTTCAGGAAGGATTAGGGAGTCTATTTGACAATAGGAAAATGCTCCGTATCCAATATTCTCTATACTGTTCGGAAGATTTATAGAATAGAGTGAACGGCAATATCTAAAAGCGTCATTTTGAATTTCTTTGAGAGTTTCTGGCAACATTATGGCAACTAACTGCTCTTTGTTATTTAAAAAGTTTGTGGGTATGCTAGTATTCGTCGTTTGGCTAAGATCGACAAAGGATATCTGTTCTATTTGATTAATAATGTAATAGTCGTCTTGATTCATTTCTCCAATGATTCTTAACGCATATATAGGTTTGTCTAAAGCAGCTAATGCGGATTCTAATGTTCCAGGAGCAGATAAAGTAATCTCAATGACATTTCTGTCTTCCTCTGTACGTTTTTCATAGGTTTCTTCCCATACTTCTTCGGGGTTATCATTGTTATTGTAACGAGTATATGTCGTTTTTTGGGGATTACCATTGCTGTCATATTCTCGATCATAAATATCCAGATAGCTATAGCGATAGTTATATTCAGTTTCGATTTTCTCCTGGCGGATGATATCACCGTATTTATTGTAGGTTACTATTAGGGTATCACGATACTCTTCGTCGTGGTCTGTATATGTATAGCGGAAACTTCCATTGCTGTCTAATAATGTTCTCTTCTCAGTATAATAAGGCGTTTTTTGATCTCCTTGTAATATGTAAACTGTACGGGAAAACGTGTTTGTTGCATCCTCATGTTCACATTCTATACGTAAATTTATGCTTCTTCCATAGCCTTCTTTCATTGTTGCATCGCAGTTGAAAAAAAAAGAATTATCCTCACCATCGTACATATTGCTATCCCAATCATCTTCTGTAATGAGATAAGGATTGAAGTTTTCTGTTCCATACATAGGGGTAATGTTTGAAATCTCTGTGATGTCATACGGGGCATCTTCTTCCCGATAACTGATACTAATTGTTGAAGGGAAATTATCTTTCCATGTAACACTCATTTCGGACTGCTGTGATCCATAAGAATACAAATAGTTTTCCTTTATGTATGTGACATAGCCTTTTTCATTGAAAGTTGCTTTTTCTATACCCGTTTTGTTGACAGCGGTACGGATGCCGGAAGCATTGAGGGTAGTTGTAAAGTTGGCAGCGTTTTGTGTCTTCTTCCAGACTTGTGTGGGATAATCCCATACATAGTGAGTTTCACTCAAAAGGAGCTTGCCATTAGTTTTATTGTCATATTCGTATATGACCCTTTCGTTTATGTTAGGTTCTATTAATGTGACATTGCCATAGGCGTCGTATTCGTAATATTCTTTATGAGTATACACTTTCTCATTTCCATTGTTGTAGTAGAATATTCTTGTTGCCTGAGCAGGTGCCTTCTTACCTTGCCATCCTTCAACAGAGCGGGATTGAGCAGATTGCGTATTTTGAGATTGAGTAGCTATTGGTACCGTTTTCTTTGCTTTACCAATTTTTAACCAACCTTTTTGAGATTGTTGTGCGCTTATTCCACAAGAGAATAAGAAACATAATACATAGATAAAGAGTAATTTTGTTTTCATACGCTATTGATTGTTTAATGGTTTCACACTTTTATCCCTTTTTTGAATAGAGGCATTCTCTACAAAAATAAGATAAAGTTTCTGAAAAACAATAGAACGTGGAAAAATAGTCTAGGGCTTTATTCTTGATATTTAGCGTTTTATGAGGATGAAAAAGCAGCTTACTCCTGCTTTTTGATTGTTTATCCGTCAATTTGACCGTTTATCAAATATTGTGTTTCTTTGAAGAAATAAAAGCGGCATTTATAGTTGATTACTTTTTAATAGTGCTATGAACTCAATATCGATAAATCTGTGTTAATGGATCAACGTAAAACCCTGAGGAGTAAATTTCTAAATTAGTAT
>UMGB01031346.1_pt1 | contig 20906 bp, 15 predicted proteins | sample 1965161 | NCBI WGS metagenome assembly UMGB01 (sample SAMEA4836060, study PRJEB28245) | human gut metagenome | biome: gut microbiome; material: fecal sample | place: Denmark | collected 2008
CTGGCTTTATGCTAAATCCGTTTCCTCAATTGATGAAATGACAAACCTTTCTAAAGATTTTAGAGAACAGCTTAAACAAACAGCTTCTGTGACCGAAACAAAGATAAAAATTAAACAGGTAAGCAGTGACGGAACAATTAAGTATCTAGTAGAATATCCTGATGGTGAGTGTGTAGAAACAGTTCTTATGCGCTTTGATAATCGTGCTAATCTGACGGCCTGCGTAAGTAGTCAGGTTGGATGTGCTGTAAACTGCTCGTTCTGTGCAACAGGCAAAGGCGGATTTAAAAGAAATCTTACTTATAAAGAAATTATTGAACAGGTTTTAACAATTCAAAGAGATACAGGGTTAAAGGTTACAAACATTGTTTTTATGGGACAGGGAGAACCGCTCTTAAATCTGGATAATGTCCTTAAAGCATTAGAAATTTTCAATGATGATTTTCAAATCGGTGCAAGAAGAATTACAATTTCCACAAGCGGTATCATTCCGGGGATAAAAAAACTTGCAGAACTGGATTTACAATCTACTCTTGCAATTTCACTGCATGCACCAAACCACAAGCTGCGCGCAGAACTTATGCCTATTGAAAATAAATATCCGCTTGATGAGCTAAAAAAAGCTCTTCTTGAATACATTGAGAAAACAGGACGCAGGATTACAATTGAATACATTCTTATACATGGTTTCAATGACACTCCTGCTGCAGCTAAAGAACTTGCATACTTCCTTAAAGATATAAAATGTAACATTAATCTGATACCGTATAATTCTGTTATTGAAAATGATTACAAAAAACCATCCGGAAATGATATTATGAAATTCAAATATCTGCTTGAGCATTCAGGTAAAAAGGTTACTGTAAGACTTGAAAGAGGAGCAGATATTGATGCGGCTTGCGGCCAACTAAGAGGGAAACAAGGATAAAACTATGAGCAATGTTTATCAAAAAAATATATCAGCATTAATACAAAAGAATCCGGTACTTGCACGTAGAATTACAGATTATGTTATCAAAGATGTGCCTCAGCTTGTAAACGAAAACGGATTTTACAATCTGGTTTATAAAAATACCCGTCTGCACAATCCCGCTAATCCATTAGGAGAAGCACAGGAAATATTTGCTAGAGCAGAAAATACACCTGTTACAATCCATTTAATATATGGTTTAGGCCTTGGATATTTGTTTCAGGTAGCCTCGGCTAACTCTATCGGAACTGTTATACTTTATGAACCTGATTTAAATATTTTAAAAATTGCTTTTACACTTGTAGATTTCTCTAAAGACATTGAAAAAAACAATGTATTCATCGCAGACAACATTGACCTGCTTGGAGAGTATATTCATAAGAAATCAAATACAAAGAATACCCCGCTTATGCTTACAACCAGAGCATATCGGGAATTAAATAATGAAACTTTTGACGAAATGGTTGAAAATATTCAAAGAATGATTGGCTCTTTTAATCTTGATTTGAAATACACACAGGAAAAGTTTTATCCACTGACAAGAAGCATTATTAGAAATATACCTCAGCTTCTAAATGAAATTCCGTTAACCGCTATCAAAGATGTATTCAAAGGCAAGACAGCAGTAGTAGTATCAGCAGGGCCTACTTTAGACAGAAACATTGAAACGCTAAAAAAATACAGAGATAATATTATTTTAATTGTTGTGGGAACTGCCATGAAAACTCTGGCAAAACATAATATTACTCCTGATTTTTTATGTATTATTGAGGCCTATGATTCATCTAAACAGATAGCCGGCCTTGATTTATCAGAGGTTAATTTTATAACAGAACCTTACTCAAATCCTAATCTGAGAAATTTCAAATTTAAACAGATTTATTCGCATATATCTCAAAATATGCCTGTTAACTCTATCTGGAGCAGTCTGACAGCTCAAAACATAAATGAATATTTATCAAAGGGAACTGTTTCATATACAGCACTCAATACAGCACGTATTCTCGGGTGCTCAAAAATTGTTATGGTTGGTCAAGATTTGGCATACATTGAAGGTCAATGTTACAGTAAAGATTCTGCTTACAAAGACTTGGAATGTAGATATAATAAGGACAATAACAGATGGGAAATTACAGCAAAGAATTTTGAAGAATTTGCAAACTCGCTGAGTAACTCTCCTGACGAAGAAAAGCGCAAAAAAGCTGCAGAAAATCGTTTGAGGAATTTGAACAACTCTCTTTATTATGTCAAAGGCATTAAGGGTGACAAAATTCCTACAGAATCTGTTTATGCAGCATTCATAAAACCGCTTACAGAATTTGCAGAAATGTTCAATGATAGAGAGTACATTAATACGTCTATGGAAGGTGCGCAAATTGACGGTTATAAAAACATGCCTCTTGAAGAAGCTCTAAAAGATACTCAGCCTATAGAAACGAGAGAAATAAAATCAGATTATAAGTTGGATTTAACCTCTCTTAAAACCAACATTACAACAGAAATTTCTAACCTTAAAAAAACAAAAGAAGATGTTCTTAACGGAGAAAAAGCTGTAAAAACACTTAATAATGATTTAAAGAGATATAAAGCTCCGACAGTTGAAGTTTTAAAGGATTTAAAGAAAGTTTCTCAATTATTCTTAAACCTCAGTACCTCTAAGGCCGGCACATTATTTGATTTTATAACTGCATCAGAAAAAATTGATATAGATTATGAGATGAAAATGACCGGAAACTTTACAATAGAAACGTTAACTACACTTATAGCCAAGTTTTCAAACTATTTTAATAATGCCGAAAAGAAGATTGATAGAGTTATACAACTATTATCAAATACGCTGGAGAAACTATGAAAGTTTTAATACAAAGAGTAAAAAAAGCTTCTGTTACAATTGATAACAAATTATATTCTGAAATTGAGTCCGGAATACTTGCTCTTGTAGGAATAGAAAAAGGCGACAGCACTGAACAGGTAGAAAAACTTGCAAAAAAAATAGTGAATCTACGAATTTTTCCGGATGAAAACGATAAAATGAATCTGTCACTCATTGACACATCAGGAGAAATGTTAATAGTATCACAATTTACTCTATGCGGTGATTGTAAAAAGGGAACAAGACCAAGTTTTGACAAATCAGCACCTCCAGAAGTTGCAAACGAGCTTTATGAATATTTTATCAAAGAGGTTCAATCATACGGAATAAAGGCTGGAACAGGTGTTTTCGGCGCAATGATGGAGGTTGAATTAATAAACGACGGTCCTGTTACATTTATGCTGGAGGCACATAATGGATGATTTTAAACACTATACTGTAATGTTGAATGAAGCTGTTGACGCGCTTCAGTGTCAAGACGGCAAGATTTATGTTGACTGCACGCTTGGAGGCGGCGGACACAGCGAGTTAATTTTAAAAAGAATTTCGCCGCACGGAAGGTTGATTTCGTTTGATATTGATGACGAAGCAATCAGGCATGCAAAAGAACGATTAAAAGATTACCCGAATCTTACAATAGTTAAATCATCTTATATAAATATAAAATCAGAGCTCAAAAAGCTTGGCATAGATAAGATTACAGGCGGGGTAATTTTAGACCTCGGCGCATCTTATCACCAATTGACAAAAGCTGAACGCGGTTTCTCTTTTTCAAAAGAAGCTCCGCTTGATATGAGATTTGACATGGAAAGTGATTTTTCCGCCTATGATGTAGTAAATACATACTCAGAAGATGAATTAGTAAGGATTTTTAGTGAATATGGAGAAGAAAGATTTTCAAAGAGAATTGCACGCAAGATTATCGAAATTAGAAGGTCTGAGCCGATTAGAACAACGAAAGAACTTGCTAATATTATTATCAGTGCGACTCCTAGGATTAAGTCTCATATACACCCTGCTACAAGAGTGTTTCAGGCTATTCGCATAGAGGTAAATAATGAGTTAAAAAATGTAAATTTTGTACTACATGACATATTGGATTTATTGGATAAAGGTGGTATAATTTCTGTAATAAGTTTTCATTCTTTGGAGGATAGAATTGTAAAACAAATCTTCAAGTTTGAGAGCCAGAAGTGCAGATGCAATGAAATGATTTGCAAATGCCCGCCGCCAAGAATCGAATTAGTTAACAGAAAACCGATAATGGCGTGCGAAAAGGAGATTATGGAGAATCCGCCGTCACGAAGCGCAAAATTAAGGGTCGTTAGGGCTATTTGATGCTGCGGATAGAAACCTTGGGAGCAGAGGAGTATATATATTGGTTTCGGCATTAAAAATCAACAATAAATCTGGGTTAGACTATTTCATAAAAAAACTTTCGGGGGAATATAAAAAAGAATATCAGGTTCAGGAAAAGACTAAAAAGTCTTTTGTTGATAAGTCTGTTCAAAATTTAGCTGTTAATAGTATAATAGAAGGGTACTTTCCTAAGGAGAATTTAGTCAAAGATATGGCAATCAAAAGAGTCAATAAAACATTATGCGTCATATTAAGCTTGCTAATAGGTGTTGTTATTGTAAGCTATTACTTTGTTATCTCCTGTGAAATGAAATTAAATGACCTCAGCCGTCAGACTGTAATTTTGAATAATGAGAATGAAGAGCTTCAAAACAGGCTTGATACTCTAAAATCATTCAATAATGTAGATAAAACTCTGCAAGAAAATAATATGCTGCAGCGTGCTGGACAGGTTATTGAAACACCGGAAGTTACAGTTGATACTCAAGCTGCTGCAAAACAGCGGGTAAAAAAGAAGATTTTTGATTACGCAATAGGTTTTTAAAATATGTTAAAAATAGTATGCGGCGCTGGAAATGAGGATTGCGAAAGTGTGAAAAGACTGGTTTTTGTTTATGCAAAAGCCGGCTGTAAGTATTTTGACATTTCTGCAAGAAAAGAAATTTTAGAAGCAGCTAAAGAAGCTGTTTCACTAGCCGGACTTGAAGATGCCCATTTCTGTGTAAGCGTCGGCATAAAAGGTGACAGACATATTACAAAAGCAAAAATTAAAGAAAGCGTATGTATTAAATGCGGTAATTGCTTAAGAAATTGCCCTAATGATGCGATATTTCCGTCAATTATGGTTAATGACAAACGCTGTATTGGTTGCGGAACCTGCGCAAAAAAATGTCCGACAGGCGCTATGACAATGTATGAAAAAGATATTAATGTAAAAGAAATCCTTCCATATATGGTAGAAAATGGCGTTGAAATGCTGGAGCTTCATATTATGGGGCATGACAAAAAGGATTTGGATTACAAGTGGGGTGTAATTAATGATTGTAATCCTAAGTATGCTTCAATCTGCATTGATAGAGAATTTTTCGGCAATAAGGAAGTTATTGACCGCGTAAGAAATATGATTGCTCATAGAAAACCGTATACAACAATTGTACAAGCTGACGGAATTCCTATGAGCGGTTCAGATGACAGCTACAAAACGACCCTTCAAGCAGTTGCAATGGCTGAAATTATTCAGAATGCAAATCTCCCTGTACATATTGTTTTATCAGGCGGAACAAATTCTAAAACAGCAGAGCTTGCTAAACTTTGCGGAATAAATTACTGGGGAATTGCAATCGGCTCCTGGGCAAGAAGGGTTGTAAAACCTTATATTAACTCATCTGACTTCTGGGATTGTTTGGAATGCCAGCACAAGAGTATTGAAAAAGCAAAAGAACTAGTTAAAGTTTCTGTTTAGATAGTCTTTCCAAAGCTTTTTCAAAGTCTGCTTTTGAAATTAAAATCCTTTTTAAGTCTTCGAACCCAAAAGTTCTTGCATCCATTTTTTCGTGAAGCCCCAGGCGTTCTATTGCATTAAAGAATGCATCTGTAATCATTTCAGCAACATCCGAGCCGTTAAATTTATTCTGGAACATAGCAGTAACAAGCTTCTCTACAGAAACATCTCCTGAAATCGGTTGATTTTTAGAATGAATTTTAAAAATTTGTTTCAATCCTTCAAGATTTGGCATTGGAATTTCTATGTGCAGCCCGAAACGTCCTGACGCAAGAAGAGCCGGATCTATTAAGTTTTTCATATTTGTTGCTGCAACAATAAATGCAGGAGCTTTACTCTTTTCTAAATCACTCATACAGCCGAGGAACTGATTTACCATAGGGTCATCAAAACGAGCGTTGGATGAACCGTCTCTGGCTTTAGCAATAGAATCAAATTCATCAATAAAAGTAATTGATGGCGCATCAGCTATTGCTTTTTGAAAGACATCTCTTATTGATGCTTCAGATGCACCGACCTGAGAGCTTCTAAACTCGTTTGCATTAAATTCTCTATACTTAGCACCTGCCTCAGCTGCAAGCGCCTTCCCTAATAAAGTTTTTCCGCATCTTGGCGGTCCCCATAACAGAATACCTTTATTCAGTCTTATATTTTCAAAAACTTTCGGATAATTTATCGGACGGACAACATACTTTTTAAGCGTCGTTATAGCCTCATCTAAACCGCCAACGTCCGCAAATGTATAAGCTTTCTTATCATCAGGCGTTTTTGTTTCTGTGCAAAGAGAAGTCACTGTTCTTTTATTAAACTCTTTAAGGTTCGTTATTGATTTTACCTTTAAATATTTCTCTGCATTTAAAGGATTATATTTATAAGGCGGTTCAAAAAGAAATTTCGGCTTAGCGCCCAAGCAGAATAGTTCCCCTGTTCTTATTTCCTCACCGTAACTCAATTCCTTTATTTGCCCGTTCGGAAACATATGTTTATCGGTGTCCAAAGCTTCTTCCGGCTTTAATACAGTCAGCCTGAAAAGGTAGCCCAGTCCCATGATAAAATATTTATCAGCTTTTTTAAATATGGCAAAATCGCAATCAATAGCACTTTTATTTTTTAAGTCTTTTTTCTCAACATTCAATGTATACTTTTTTAATATTGGGGTATCTATCTTGTCTGAATTTTGTGACAAAATCATATCTGCAACTTCCTCATTTGAAGTCACAACAAGCAACGAATGTTCATCCAAAGCTTCTAAGCCATATCTAAATTTTTCTGAAATATCAGGTGCCCCGAATATTCCACGAAAAGCCATATTTGTCCCTGAAACTTTAGAGTACGATTTGTACCGATTATTTAAATTAGCGCCATTTATTCCGACTGTTCCAACCCTCATTTTAATCCCCGTGTCTATCCAATTATTTTGCTAAAATTGAAAGTTTTTCTCCTTCAATTGTCTGCTCAGGCTGTTTGTACGGATTTGAAGCAAAATTATATTGTTTATTGTAATAAACTTTTTTCTTTGGTGCACCTTTAAATATAACTTTCTTGATATGTTTCAAAATCATTACACCATTTTTAGAAGTTTTCCCATCCATTACAATCTTTCCGCCATCTTTTTTAACAATCCCAAGTTTTCCGCCAATCTCTTTTACTACATACTCGGCTTTGTCTCTGGCGTTAGCGTTAGTAAATACAGTACCAACCGGAATTGCCACTCCTGCGCCAAGCATAATAGCATCAAGCTCTGATTTCGGCAATATTGGAATGTACGGATTATTTGGGTTAATTGTTTCAATATTATTTTCTTCAAAGAATTTTTTGCGTTTTTCTTCTGTATCCAAACCGTATTTTTCAAAATAATTACATCTATTTGAAGTATCTACATCACCGGCATTAAACAGAGTTACTGTCATATCACCGTTTGCACTATGCATCATATAAGCAATCTTTGCAAAATCTTTTGATAACAGACTTCTTTCGTCCTCTAATTTTTTCAGCTCTGCACTTAATGCTTTATCTGCAGTTTTACTCTTTAATTTTTCATTTATCTCATTTATTTTGCCGCCAATTTCACCAAGCCTTGCAGTTGCTTCACTTCTTGTAAAGTTGTGAGCCTTAACCTCAAGAGCATAAGGAGTACCATTATTTAACGGCGCAAGTTCAGGATTGCTTCTGTCTTTTAAAGCACCATTCATAGTACTCATAACAGTTCTTCTATATTTTGCAATATCAGATTCACCTTCTGTTTCTGTCCAAGGAAGAGCATTTCTGTTTTGCAAATATACGTTTTTAGCCTTTTCCTCATAGCCGGTCATACCAAGCTCATCACCTGAATACATTGTAGGTATACCAGGAAGCCCTTTTAAAAATTCCATAATCATTGAAGCTTTTACTACAGCTGCCTCTGTAGCAGATTTATAAGCAGCATCAATAATTGCCTGTTTATTTTCTATCGGCTTGCCTGATTTAAATTCAGCCTGCTTTACAGCCATTGTTAAAGAAACTTTTAAGTCTCTTGCTGCATAGCCGTTCTTCTTCATGCCGGTAACAGGGTCTTCTATACGCTTAAATTCACCTCTTGAAGTTTCAACAGCATGTCTGTTATATGTCTCTGCAAAAACTTTTAATGCTTCATTAATAGAACTTTCTAAATTTGGATAAAGCTTTGTTTCTTTGTAAGCATCCTTTAAAAGCCTTGCAAGTTGAATGGTATAAAGGCTGTAACTATCATAGACCGGCTTCTTACCGAGAATTTCTTCGGCATATTTATAATTCTTTTCATTTAATTCAGCATCCTTCCAATCTAGTTCTCCATGAACAAGATAATCCTTTAGGTCTTTTGAATTTGCTTTTTCTATAACAGCATTAACTAATTTCTTACGGTCTGCCTCGCTCAGATTAATGTCTTTTGCAATTCCAAGAATAGCATTAAAGGCTGCTTCCAAAGATGACAGTTCTTTAATCTTAATTTTCTGCATACTATCAGTAACACCTTCTCCGAGATAGTTACCATTAGTTAAGTCAATAAGTGCATCAATTAAGCGTTTTTTGTCCTCTTCTGAAATTGATTTTTCTTCATTTATTACATCCATCAGAAGCTTGCTTGTTGCAACGGCTCTTGCTGATGTTGTTAAGAAGTAGTCATTATTATCAACATTTAGTCTTAATTCAATCGGCACTTCTGAAACAGTTTTTGCCCCTGATAATACTTGTATTGCAGCCTCGCGAGTTTTGTGACCTCTATCATCTGCTCCAAGAATATTGGCATGGAACATTGACATATCAACAGCTAAACCATGAATTAAACGCGGTTTATCATGATTGCCCATAAATGTATATAAGTTCCTTAAATAGTCCGCACTTCTTGTCTGCATTAACAAATCAAAGCGAGCCTTAAAACGGTCATGATTTTCACTATTTCCTAAAGTTCCGTCATCAAATGCAGGCGCAAAATTTGTTAACAAATCAGTAAAGAAATAAGAATAGGCAGCTTCCGAAGTAATACCCGTTTCATTAAAAAATTTAACAAATGCATCAGGTTCACCATTGAATTTTTGTCCAACATTTGTATTGTTATTGTATGGATAAGACTGTTCTCCATAATTGTCTTTCAATAATAGTTCTATATCAGTAATTTCCGCTACAATATAAGAGTTAGGGTTTTCTTGTTTTATAGCCTGAACAAATTTTGTCCAGAACTTCAAAGCTGCATCCCAGTTATCATCAAAAGAATTGTCTTCATTACGTACGGCATCCATATCCATAACATCTTTGCAGGCATCCAGTCTCCAGTCTAACCCTAGCCCTGTTCTGTCAACAAGAGCCTCTGCTATTCTAAAACTTGAAGTATCAGTTCCTGATATTCTCTTTGAAATAGACTCTGCAACATAGGCAATATCACTATCTGAAAGACGTCTAATTCCCTTTTCAATTTTATTTTCAAGTTTTTCAGCCTCATCTTCAGGGCTGTTTCCGTTTATATCAAGAGCTTTTAAACTAGTTCCTTCTTTCAGAGCTTCATAATCATAAGTTATTTCACCATTTGGCAGAATTTTGGTTTTAAAGCTATCACCGCCTAATGATTTGAGGAAAGCATATTTTGTAATATCCTGCCCGACAAGCTCCATCACATATTCACCATATTCAGTGTAATCGCCGTTGCTGTCGAGGAGTTTCTCGTTAGAAGTTGAGTTTACTTTCTTAATAATAGCATCTGCAAAATCTTTAATCTCATTATTGAATAGACTGTTTACTCTCTTATAATTCTTTGCATAAGGCTCAACTAGATGCGGATTATTCTGTTTCATCAAGTCAAATCTTGAAACCCCGACTGTTTCATCCGTTGTTGCTCTGTTTGAGAAATATGATGTAGAAAGTACACCTACAGTATTTTCTCCAAATTCCAGAGTATCAAGAGGAAGCTTCATCAAGGATTTCACAGTCACATCATCTTTCACCAGAACACCTTTTGGTGAAAGCAGATATTGTCCGTTCAATATATTGCTGAGCGCCTCATTATTAAGTTTAGCTTCCTCCGGAAGTTTTCCGTCTTTTATTAATTTATTGATATCTTCAACCGTTTTTGCCTTTCCTACTGTTTGAGCAGTGTAAATGGTCTGGATGTCTTTAACTTTTCCAGTCCAGTATATACCAGATTGAATAGTTAAGTCCTGCACTTCTCTAGCACCGCGCTCAATCATTTGTTTCTCATAATCACGTTCCGAACGGCTTACTATTGCTTGTAAAAGTTTTTCATCGTAACCAGAAATACCGTAATTCATTTTAACCATGTCGGTGTTGGCATCCCACGTTACAAATCCGCCCTCTGTCTTTTTATCAATTTTAAAATTAGAGAACTGCGCTGCCATTATTGTACCATCAGCAGAATCAAGTTTAATATTTTTACCATATTTTTTATTTAATTCATTAATAACATCAATTCTTCTATCATATTCTTTAGGATCAATCTGGAATATAAAGTTAATGACTGTATCGTCATGGTTATTTATATCAAGCGCTTTGCCCTCAGTTAATTTTTCATAGTTTATAATTGCTTTATCTAAAGCTTTTATCTGCTTATCGCTTGCCTGAGAAGCATCATAAATCTGGAACATTGTTTCTTTTCTAGAGTTATAATCAGGGTTTACAACTTTTTTATAAGTTCCGTTTCCTTGAAGTTCATAATTATAAGGAGCGTTAACCACCCTGTATCTCAGATTTTCTTTATTTTTAGGAATGGCACCCAATCCGAGATTAGAATTTTTCAAACCGCTCATTCTAAACCAGTAATATGACTGAGGAGTTTTTTCAGCCCATCTCAATGCATACTGGAAGTGAATACCTTCAAGACCTTCTGAAGTAAATGTACCATCATAAACGTATTTCATACCATTTGTATACAAATCTCTGAAAAATGATGCAAAGTTTTCTGTATTCCCCATGTTCGGAGAAACCTGCATATTATTTTTGTTCCAGTACCCGAGAGACCACCCTTTTGAACCGTTTGCAATCGGAGTAGAGAATATATATTTGTATCCATTTTCCTTCAAGTAAGGAATTGCCTTCTGAGCACCTGCAATACTTCCGCCGTAAATATTAGAAAAGTTTTTTATAACACCTTCCATTTTATTTTGGAAATCTTTATCATAATATATTTCACCGGTATTTTCTTCTGTAAAACCTCTATACATAGCACCCGGCATTAAAGAATCAGGAGTAATCAAATACCCTGCCCCCTGAACTATTGGCGTAGTGCCTTTTCTTGAAACAATTGTATGAGTATAGTTGCTGATAGGGTCGCCTGTATAATCAAGAGTTTTCCCTCCGTCCTTTGTATCAACTAAACCAACATCATGCACCTGGACTCTGTTTACATAAATGCCGTCTTTAGACTTAACCTTAACGCCTGTATCAGCACCCTGCCATAAAACTTTGCCTGTAGCTTTGTCTTTTTTCACAACCTGATAGGCAAACGGTGCGTCTTTGTCCAGATTTGTAATCTCTTGCAGATTAACATCTACACCTTCCGGTTTAAGATTTATTGTCGCAATAGGAGACGAAGAAAGTTTGTAATCATAGTTTTCAGTAGGCGCTGCACTGAAAATATGTATTTCACATGTTTCCTTATCACTGTCATAAGGATAATTGAAACGCATAACTGTCTCGCCTACATCATTCTTTATGTGCTGGTAGCCTTTAAACCCGATATTCTGTACACTATTAATTTTATTTACAAACACCTTCTGAAACTCCTTCTAAATATATAAAGAATGTAAAAAAATATTTTTTGCCATTTATCCGGCATGCAAATTAAAAATTTTACAAAATTTAATATTGTATATAATACACATTACCACTAAATTTCACATTTTATTATATTACATAAATATGAAATTTCAATTTTTATTTTATGTAATGCCTGCCTGAGTATACAACCTCTTTCCAAGAATTCAAATCTTTGAATTTTTCAAGAATTTCTCTGGTTCTCCTTGCTGCATTATTTATTAAACCGGTATTTACAGAGAACATTTCGCCAAGGGAAAGTTTTTTGATATCGTGATTATATTTCTCGCCTAGAATTGAAAGTCTTGTCATAATATTTTTAATCTTATTTTTATCACCCCATATGACTTCATAAAAATCTTTCTCCCGCTCAGTCCAAAATTTCCCCATTATTTTGTCTATACTGTCGAGAGTCTTATACGCAAGATAGAAGCATGCCAGAATCGATTTATTATTCTTTCCTTCTGACTCATTGATAAAACTTTTTTCACATTCATTATCAATTTCTTTTAGCAATTTTACCGCACTTTCCTCCGTCGGAGTATCACCCAGTTCGATATTTTTGTACTTTATGCCGTACTCTGCTGCAAGATTTTTTAACTGCTTATTCTCATTATCAATCTGGATGATTTGTGAATAACCTTTATGTCTGAGATATTCTAAATCTTCTCTTTGTTTCTTAAGATTTTCTGAAGTTATTTCACCCGCACTAAACTTATCATCTAAATAGAACAAATCTTTAATGTTACTATAGTTTTTAGGATTAAATACTGTTTCCAAATATTTTTGTGCAGGCAAATCCCAACTTCGTTTATATCTTAAACCATTTAGAAGCATTTTATCCCACTTTGCCGGTTCATATCTGTAAACCTCTAGTGCACGTTTTATAGTGTCACAGTATGATTTATAAGGGTCATCTGTCAGGAAAAGAGATTTTTCAGTTTTAAACCCGAGAATTTCTTCGTCCCTGCCCTCACTCGGATCTACAATAATTTCTGCAAGCCCTCCAGCGTTAGATGCTATCGGAATTGCCCCCATCCTCATACCCTGAAGCTGAACAAGTTCAAAAGGAGCAAATCTACTCGGGATTAAAACAGTGTCAGAGCCTGCATAAAACTGTGCAATATTATTAATGAAACCGTCACACAAGACTGCTCTTCCAGGATATTTATATACAACATCTTCAAGATATTCTTTTATAAGTGCATAATCTTTACTAAAATCAGGCCCTGCAAGAATTATTTGTGCATCCTTTTCTTCTTCAAGCAATTTTTCTGCTGCTTTTATTACAATATCAACACCCTTCTGCTGTGGATCGTATCGTGTAATAAAGGTCGAAACGAGTGCATTCGGGTCATTCTCAAGGAAACCATACTGCTTTGCTCCTACTGTTTTATTGAAAGCAGTTTCCTTATCTGGAACCTTGGCACCTAAAATTTCCTGCAGGTAAGATTTATTCATAGCCTTACCAGTCTTATAATCCAGAAGCTGCGGATTAGATTTCAATTCATCTTCATATACAGAAAAAGGATATTTTACAGGATTTGTAGTTTCATTTGAACTTGCAGCCGGATTATGGAGTTTATAATCCATACCTATTGTAATTCCAAAACTCTTAAGCCTTTCTAAGTTCATCAAGTTAGAAACACCATCTGAATACCTGTCTTCCTCTGCTAATTCTCTTATGTATGTATCAGAACAACTTACTATTGAATCTGATGTCCTAACTGCAGGTACATAAAAGTTATAATATTGTTTAAACCACCCCTTTTTAGGAAAACTGTCCATAACCATACTATCCATAAATCCAAGATGATTTGTTGTGTATGGAATATATTTTTCATAATTTTCAGCAACTTTTAAATAAGCCGCTTTATAATCACCTCTCGAAATTTCTTCATTAATATTTAAAGGATGTAACTCGCCGGCTCTAGCTTCAACTGCTCTGCTGATTTCTTCAAGAAGAGCCCTTACACGCGGTTCAGCACAATGTTTGTCAAGTTCCTGATTGTTCAAAATATATGGTGCAGCTACCGGCGCACCTACACGCCCCTGATAGACAGGCCCGAAATTATTTATATTTGCTATTTTAATTTTATCCTTATAAAACTCATCCTTACTCATAGCTTCAATAATCGGTGCAGTTGTCCATTCATATGACATAACGTATTTAGGGTTAAAATCTTCAGCATCTTTTAGTTTTTTAAGAGCTTCAAGTCCTGCTTTACAGAAAGCTTCCTGATTTTTAACCTGATCCATTATCCAACCCTGATACTCTGTTTTGTTATTAGAAACATCATCAGGACAATAAAGAACATACACAGGAAACTTTACACGACTGTCATTTACCTTAAAAATCTTCCCTTTCCCGCTTTTTGTACCATAATCGTAATCAAAATCTATTCCAAGATCATCAACAGGAAACTCCTTGCCTTTTGGTGTTCTATATATCTGCTGTCCCTTATCATTGACAGGAACTCCGCCCTGAGCATTAAGCAGAGGAATTACACATCTCACATCCATACCGCGTTTATTTAACTCCGGTGCAAGTTCGCCTACAACATCAGCCATACCGCCTGTTTTATTTATCGGAACTGTTTCAAAAGAAACAAATGCAACCTGCTTTGGATTTTCTCCGCCTTTAAAAGCGATTGTTGAATATTTATTTTGTAATTTCTCAGATTTTTTTGCACGTATCCTATTTGTATAACCGGTATTATTTACACTTACAGCTAATATCATCTTTTACCTCCGTTCTGGAGTATCCATTTCCAGCAGCTTGTTATTATCTCATCTATATTTTTTTGAGGCGCCCATCCAAGATCTTTTTTAATTTTTGTATTATTGGCAATTAAACTTGGAACTTCGTCTTCTAATGCTGCTCCTATACGAAGCTTTAATTCCTTACCGGTTATATCAATACTTTTTCTTATAAGCTCACCCAGAGAAGTTCCCTTACCGGTACCTAAATTATAAGTTTGAGAAGCTGTATCCGGTTCTAAAAGCTTTGCCGCAGATTTACCAATTGCCTCTGTAACATCATCAACATGAATAAAATCTTTTACACATGTACCATCCGGAGTAGGATAATCATTTCCCATTAATGTAAACAGCCTATTATCCTTTATCAAATTTAGAAGTACCGTTATTACATTTTTACCAATATCCAAATCATTAAACCCGTGAGCTCCGGCAACATTAAAAAGTCTTAGGATTGTAGATTTTAAACCATAAACCTTGTAATCATTAATCAATTGTTCTGTAATGAATTTTGTTTTTGCATAAGGGGTTTTGGGAACTGGTGTTCTTTTTTCGGAAACTCTTCCTTGAACAGTTTTGGGATAAATTGATGCTGTTGAAACATACAAGATATTTTTAACATCATTGTCAAGCATAGAGTTAACAAGATTTCTTGATGCAATAACATTGTTATCATAATATTTCCTTGGATTAACTATTGATTCGGAATTATATGTTGACCCTCCAAGGTGGATAACTGCATCCACAGGCTTATTTTCTTTTAAAAGTTTATTGATTTCTGCTTCATTAGTCAAATCAAAATTTGCAAAAGAACATAAACTCTTATCAGTCTTATAGCGGTTTATCTCTGCAATAATAGTATCTAGATACTCCTGTTTATATTTATCTCTGCAACACACTATACAATTAACCCCGTCATCTGCAAGTTTGGGGACCAAATGACTTCCAATATATCCTGAACTGCCGGTAATTAATACATTCGGATCATATATACCTTTAAACCCTAAATTACCGGAATTTATTTTACCTATTAACATACAGACCCTTCCTAATAATTCTTTTCTTCCTCTGCTAAAATTGCAAAGTTAATTTCCCTTAATTTATTCCATAAAGTATCTTTAAATACCTTCATATCCTCTAAATCGCTTTTAGCTTTCATAATAATCTCTGCAGCCACACCGGAATTAGAGTAATTATTCAAAAGATCATGATAATTTTCTATAACCTTTTGCACTTCCCTATATTTTAAGAGAGTTTCAATTTTTTGTTTCTGCAAAGAATCAAATACAGCAACATTTTTATCGCGAATGCTGTCCAAAAATTTTAAATCTCTGGCTGATGCCTTGCAAGACAGCTGGTTGGTTTGTAATGTAACTTTCAAGACAGAACTCCTTTCTTTAAAAAGGATAAACCGCCTAAAAATAAAATTTGCTAGTTAATGAGAACTATTTTTTAAATATCCACTCCAGACATCATATTAATAAGCGTATCGATTGTATTCTGCATATTAACGCTGTCTGTAGTTCTTTGCTGTAAGAATGCATTGATTTTAGGCATCATTTCAATAGCAATATCCAGTTTCGGATTAGTTCCAGGCTGATACATACCAACGTCAATCAAATCTTTATTTTCCCTGTACATTGCCATAATTTTACGAAGTTTAGCAGCAGCCTCTTTATGCGGCTGGCTGGCAATTGCAGACATAAGTCTTGAAATACTGCCCAGTATATCGATAGCAGGATAGTGGTTAGCTTCTGCAACTTTTCTGGATAAGAAAATGTGACCATCTGTAATACCACGCACAGTATCAACGATAGGATCATTAATATCATCACCTTCCATAAGTACGGTATAAAAAGCTGTTATTGAGCCCTTTGGACTGTTTCCAGCCCGTTCAAGGACTTTTTGAAGCCATGAAAATATTGAAGGCGGATAACCTTTCATCGTTGGCGGTTCACCAATTGAAAGTCCAACTTCACGTCCGGCCATCGCACAACGCGTTACAGTATCTGTCATCAAGAAAACCTTTTTACCCTGATCCCTAAAGTACTCACAGACTGCTGTTGCAGTTAATAAACATTTTTGTCTGATTAGAGGCGGCTGGTCACCTGTTGAACAGACAAGTACTGATTTTTTCATACCTTCAGGGCCAAGAGCGTCCTCAACGAATTCTTTAACCTCTCTGCCGCGTTCTCCTATTAGCGCAACAACGTTTACGTCTGCATCAGAATTTCTAGCAATCATACCGAGAAGTGTACTTTTACCGACTCCAGAACCGGCAAACAAGCCCATACGCTGTCCGCAGCCGAAGGTTAAACATGAATCAATCGCCCTTACACCTGTAGAGAACATTTCTGTAATAATAGGTCTTTCAAAAGGTCCCGGCGGCGGTCCTTCTACAGGACGCCAGAGAGCGCCTTCTATATCCATAGGCTTGCCGTCAATCGGATCTCCCATAGGATTTATCAGCCTGCCGAGCAGAAAATCTCCCACAGGAATTATAATAGGTTTTCCGGTCGTTGTAACAAGACTTCCCTGCCCGATTCCCGTACCGTCATAGAGCAAAAGCAATTGCGCAGCATCACCTTTAAACGCAACAACTTCTGCCGGTTTTTTCTCGCCGTTTGCAGCTTCAATATAGCATAAATCGCCAATTTTAAGTCCTGGAAGCTTGACTTCTACAGTCAAGCCAACAAGTTTTGATACGCTGCCTTTAAACTGGTACAAATCAAGATGCTCAATTTTCTCACTTACGCGGGATTTAAGATTGTCTATAAATTCCTGATCGACTCCATCCATAAGTTTATTTTAGCATAGATTAACCGATTACGCTAATATTCTATTAGTCCAACTTCGAGGCAGGCTTGTAGTAATATTTAATCTTGTAATATTGCTTGTGCCTGCCATCAAAATGTCTACGTTCGTAGCACTAACCGCGGGCGCAGATAGTCTGGGCTACATAAACACCTGAGGCAGAAGCTTGTATTAACCCTCTTGTTACACCGGCTCCATCACCGATTGTAAATAGATTTTTAACCCCTTCTGTTTCAAGTTCATTTGTCAATTTTACCCTTGCTGAATAGAATTTTACCTCTATACCGTAAAGAAGTGTATATCTGGAAGCCGTCCCCGGTGCAATTTTATCAAGCGCAAACAGCATTTCAATAATGCTTTTCATTTGCCTGTAAGGTATTACAAGGCTCAAATCACCCGGAGTTGCGCAGCTAAGAGTTGGTGTTATGATACTTGACTTAATTCTGTCTGGTGTTGAACGTCTTCCTTCAAGCAAATCGCCAAATCTTTGTACTAGTATTCCGCCTGCAAGCATATTAGCAAGACTTGCAATATGCTGCCCGTAAGCAATAGGTTCTTTAAATGGTTCTGTAAACTTTTTGCTTACCAGAAGAGCAAAGTTTGTATTATTTGTCTTGATGTTTGCATAGCTATGCCCGTTTACTGTTGCGATACCGTTATAATTTTCCTGCACTACCTCACCATTAGGGTTCATACAGAATGTTCTAACTTCATCTCCGAATGTCGGTGAATAATACACCAGCTTTGACTCATACAACTTATCCGTCAAAGGTGCAAACACAGGAGCAGGAAGTTCAACTCTTACCCCGATATCAACAGCATTGTTAACCATGCCTATTTTATTTTTAGCAAACTCATGTGTAAGCCAATCTGCTCCTTCTCTACCAGGTGCTATAATTGTATATTGTGCTTTTATGGTTTCTCCGTTATCAAGAACAATACCTTTAACCTGTTCACATTCTACAATAAGGCTTTGGGCAGTAACATTATTGAGAATTGTAATTCTTTCATCAAGAAAATCCTGCATATGTTTTAGAACATCAAGACTCCTTTCAGTTCCTAGATGCCTGACAGGAGAATGTACGAGCTTTAATTCAGCTAAAGCAGCTTCTCTTTCTATTTCTCTAAAAACTTCCATGTCAGTACCAAACACTTCATCAGTAGCACCATGCTCCAAATACATGTTATCAGCGTACTTAATAAGCTGTTCAACTTTTTCTCTTGACATATAATCTACGAGGTGGCCGCCAACATCAGGCGTAAGTGTTAGTTTACCATCAGAAAATGCACCGGCTCCGCCCCAGCCGCATAAAAGACCGCAGCGTTTGCAGTTTACGCATTTTGGCGAACCTTCTCTAATCGGACATTTACGTTTTTCTATTTTTTGCCCTTTTTCAATAAGAATAACTTTCCATTCCGGACGCAGCTTAATTATCTCAAGCGCAGAAAATATTCCGGCAGGACCAGCGCCGATGATTGCAACATTATACATTGATAATACTCCTAACTACCCTATTACTTATTTACAATAGCTTAAACAGGTTATGAAATCAATATATACTCATATTCTTTGTGATTATATACTTCTAATTCTTGAGAATAATTTTTGTCAAATTCGCTTACATTTCTTTACATACTAATTGCTAAACCTCAATTTTTATGCTAAAATAGACCCATAAAAGTGGTGTAGAAAATTAACTGGTATAATTCACGGTTTTTATATATTGGTGTGTTACTTATAATATAGGAGAAAAAACGATGAAACTGATTTCTAAAGAAACAAAGACAGTTAAATCTGCATTTAGTGACGAATTCGAAAACTACCTAAAAAAACAACAGGTTAAAACAACTTTCAATGGTTATGAAATTCAATCATTCTCATGGTATAGAAAGGCTTTGGGATTAGCATAGGAGTTTTACAGAGATTTAGGGAGTATGAAAAATTTAATCTAAAGGACAGAACTGCTGGTTGTGTGTAGTTTTGTCCTTTTCTAATGGACTTTTTTCGTACCAACTTCATAGCCTGGAATCATAAGTGCGAGAGGAACAATTCTGGCAATAGAATGTACATACTTATTATCAGATATATAAGATGCTGCAACAACCATATCATCTACGTGAGCAGAAAAATCTGTTGCCTTGACACCTCTTTCGTTTTTATTCCTGAACAATAGATTACCGAGCTTGTTCATAAGAATATTGGCTACATAAACTCCTGTAAATATACCGGCAATTGCAGAAGCTGCCTGAGCTAGCTTACCAAACTTCTTACCGAACTTAGCAAAAGTTTCTACTGTAATAATTGGTATGGAAATATTACCAAGCTGCATGACTGTTTCACGTCGTTTTGCTTTTCTATTCTCAGGATTTTTATCAACCATATATCCACCGGCAAGCCCACCTATACAAGAGCCTGCTCCAATAGTTATAACTTCTTTATCGTGGAATTTTACATTTGCTAAGAAAGATTTTTTAATATTTTTAAGCATTTTAGCAGGGTTAAGTGAATATCCTGATTTTTTGGCCAGTAATGCGCAGCTGGCAGCAGTACCCAAAACAGTCATTCCTGTTATGACAGCTCTTTCTTTTTTTGAGTAAGAATTCTCACCATGAGATTTTCCAAGATGCTGAAAATTTTGTTTATTTTGACTAATAGGACTAATGTTCATACTACTACCTTCCGGTTATAGTAAAACACCAAAATAATCAAAATTGCTCATATGTTAAATTTTCTTAACATACAGGAGAATAGAATTTAGATATTTCTTCAAAATATTTTTCTAAAGCCTTGTAGCCGTTATAAATTTCACTGGTAACAGTTGAATATCTGCTGGCAACAATATATTTAAGTTCTTTACATCTTATTTGCAATAGATTATCAGCATCTTTTCTCAATAGTTCGTTATTTGAAGTAGACCATTTTTTCAAATATGATAATTCTTCATTTATTTGCTTTATTGTAGAGTATTCAAGTGTATTAAAGTCGTATTTCTTTAACAATTGAACATCCGCATTGGTTATTCGGCTCTGAACTGCCTGAAATCTATAAACTCTTTTGATAATAACATAATTATCTGCAATTCTTCTGTGGGAATAAGGAACAGCACTTTTGGCCAGTAATGCAGACGTTGACAATGCTGTAAACGAATCATCATCTCTTGATAAAGTACTCTGAATCGGATTAACCGTCACAATCTTCTTATTATCCACGTCAAAACTCCTTTCCTCCCGTATATGACAATCTTATACTAATAGCAAAGGTTTGTCACTATAATTTGAAACAATATTTACATAATTATACAAAAAATTAAGAATTAATACTGCCCAGTAATCCAATAACATTTTGTGCT
>UMGB01045065.1_pt1 | contig 19565 bp, 19 predicted proteins | sample 1965161 | NCBI WGS metagenome assembly UMGB01 (sample SAMEA4836060, study PRJEB28245) | human gut metagenome | biome: gut microbiome; material: fecal sample | place: Denmark | collected 2008
GAATTACAGAATCATTCCGTCTGCGCCTTCTCATTTTCTTCCCAGATAATCTCCTTTCTGGCGTTCTGTACACGCGCATTGCCAGTAACCACAGCCTTGTCCTCAACCTTCACATTCTTACGAAATAAATTCTTTGACATATTAGTTATATAGTGTTAGTATAATTATAGAAAGGGTGCTACCGATAGACGGTTAGCCCAAGTAAATTAGTTTGACAAAAATGCCGCTTAGTTTACCAGACGTGGGCGGCTATTTTTGTGTCTTGTTATTATCCTTACCAAAGGAATATCCGATTCCAAAGCAGGTTAAGCCGAAGCTTACTACTGCAATAAAGTCAACAATACTCATATGGCTTAGCCCTCCTTTCCTTGGATTCCCTTACGGGTTTCTATGTAATCAGAGGGTCACAGTCCCTCTGCCGAAGGACTAACCGCCTACCGTTATGGTAGCACCCATGAGCAATTGTATCAGACAGAATTCAATTTATCAATTCCTAAAATATTTTTACCACCCTTTAATCTATCTGTTCGTTACTGTTCAGACGCAAGCTTGACACCACGTTGTCAAGCTATGCGACATAGTATTAATTATTGAGTGATTACAGCCCATTTAAAATGCCTCGTAGAGGCATTTTAAATGGGCTGTAATCGTTGCTGGTAACACCGTTAGGTGTGAACAGTGACTTATCTAGTTCTTATCAGCCGCCAGTATCTGATCGATCGTCTTCATCAGCTGCTTATATGCCTCGTCATTATCAATACCGCCCATGATCGGCTCTCCGATAATATTTCCGTTACGGTCAAGCACGATTGTAGTCGGGAAGGCCATAATGCCTGTTGCATATTTTCCGGCTTCACTGTTGGAATCAAGGGAAAGATTCGTATATTTTGCACCCTGCTTCTCTAAAATACTCTTAGCTTCAGCAATTCCATCCTCATTTCCGTCAAGAGAATCTGTATTGATACCAATTACCTGTCCGCCTTTTTCCTTCAGCTCCTCATTTAATTTATTCAGTTCCGGAAGCTCCTGTACGCATGGAGAACATCCATTAAACCAAAAATTCAAAACCGTGACCGCATTCTTTGAAATGATGCTGCTGTCCACGTCATTTCCATCCAGATCCTTTGCATGAAACTCCGGAAATACGCTTGCTCCCTCTTTGCCGGAATCCTTATTTGATGCATTCGCACTCTGCTTCTCAAGAAGTGGCTGAAGCTCATCCTCAAGCTTTTTGATTTCTTCAACATCTTCCTTCAAAGACTTGAGTTCATCATCGGTAAACTTATCCTTAATTTTGTCTAAAGAGTTTGCCAGAAAATCTCCGTAATTCGTAGCTGTCGCATCCTCGACAGTTGATTTGTCAATGCTGTTAAATACCTTCTCCCATAAAGCCTTATGGTTTTCAAGAATACTGTTCTCTTTCTGTGTCAATTCATTAATCTTTGCATCCAGATCTTCTGCTTCCTGCGTTGACATCTGCGACTCTGTTGCTGTATTTTCCTTGTTAGCAGAATTTCCGCACGCACTTACTCCGAGTACCATCGCCGCAATAAGCAGCATTACTGTTAATTTCTTCATTTTATTCTCCTTTATTCTCTTTCAAATTTGTTTTACCTGTTCCAAATCCATATTGATAGTGAATTGCTTCCGTCGGGCATTCCTTTATACACATGCCACAGCGAATACATTCCGTATGGTTCGGATGCTTTGTGACATCCACGTCCATCTTGCAGGCTCTCTCACATTTGCCGCAGGATACACATTTATCCTCATCCACCTTCATCTGCAGAAAAGATACCTTATTGCAAAGCGCATAGATTGCGCCCAGCGGACATATCCATTTACAGAATGGGCGGTAAAACATAAGGCTTAGGATTACAAAAGTAATAAGTATACCGAATTTCCATGTAAACAGTTTGCCAAGGGCCGCTCTGATACTTGCATTGGCAATCGAAAGCGGAATCGCTCCCTCCAGCACTCCCTGCGGGCAAAGATATTTACAGAAAAACGGATTTCCCATTCCCAGTGAATTTGTCACCAGAAGGGGTAGTAAAATAACAAAAATCAACAACACGCCATATTTTATATAACGAAGCGGCTTAAGCTTTTTCGTTGAAAATTTCTTAAACGGTATCTTATGCAGCAGCTCCTGGAACCATCCGAACGGACATAAAAATCCGCACACAAATCGTCCGAGCAAAACGCCGATCAATATAAAAAATCCCGTTATGTAATAAGAAAATTTAAACTTCGAAGAACCGATTACAGCCTGAAAAGCACCGATCGGACACGCCCCGGTTGCAGCCGGACAGGAATAGCAATTCAGTCCCGGTACACAGACGTTCTTTGCATCCCCTCTGTAAATCTCTCCTTTAAAAAAGTTCGGCAGATGGATATTGGTAAGAATCGTTGCCACGGCCTGAATCCATCCCCGAAAGCGCGCCAGAAACTGTGATATTTTATGTTTTTTCTTATCCAATTCCAACACACTCCAGACATAATTTGATTGCCTTTGAGAGTACCGTGGCTGCCTCCCCGCGCATCGCACCGTATCCGATCATCAATATCGCTGCTGCCAGAAGCGTGATCTGCGCTGCTGCTCTGTTTATCTGTTTCATATCCTTTCCCTTCCTAAGTTTTAACATTTTGTCGTTGTTTACGATGATAATAGATTAGCAAAGGAATATGAACACCCTGTGTTTGAAAAAGGAAGATATCTTTAAGATTTGCGCTCTAATTCTTAAGAAATTATTGAGAACTTCTCAAGCAGTCCCACCTTATTACAAAGCAGTTTTCGTATTTTCCATGATTAACGGGGTCAGACCCCAATGTGCTGTAATATTACTTGTCCCAAGTCCAACTCTACCGAACATATCACTGGCATCTTTATCTACTGCAAGATCTAATTTCTCCAATAATGCCATACGCCTTTTATCCAACATGGTCTCGCTTTTTATTTGACTCAACGGAAGATTTGTCGCTATGATCAAAGGTCGTCCCGAACGGATTCTGCGGTCTATGACACTGAAAATAATTCCTAATGCATATTCTGAATTTCGTTCCACTCCAAGATCATCAATAATCAAAAGCTGATAGGAAGCCAATGCATTGATATATTCCGTTTTATCTACCAGTGGAAATATATCGTCGATAATGGTATTAAAATTTGTCATCTTTCAATTATTTCAATCGTTTATCTATATCATCTGCATATCCTATTTTCACATAATCCGGAAAAGAAGGATTTGTGAGAATGTATATTACGCCTTTTTTGTCATTCATATCCGCTTTCTCCATTTATAACTTAATTCTTTGTTTGCCTTTTCCCAAAAGTCATTTTACCTATTATATAGTCTGGAAATTAGCTCGTTTAATATTCAATCCTAAAATAATCCAAATACGCCTTATACTTATCTTGTGCTGTCAGACAGGTATCGGTCAGATAACCTTTTTCGTTGTCCCATTCCTTCAATCCACGATAATAGAACAGCTTCAAATTATCCTCAATAATGAACGGAACAATATTGTATTTCAGACACTCCTTAAACATAATCAATCTGCCCACGCGTCCATTACCATCCTGGAACGGATGAATTCGCTCAAACTTCACATGGAAGTCAAGAATATCCGCAAAGGCCTTTTCTTCTTTGGCGTTGTATTCCGTTAACAATGCCTTCATTTTATCGGCAACTTCTTCCGGAAGGGCGGTATCCATGCCGCCGACTTCATTCGGAAGTTTCTTATAATCGCCAACAGCAAACCAATCTTTTCTGGAATCACTGGTGCCATTCTTCAAAACCAAGTGAATTTCTTTGATGAACTTCTCCGTCAAAGTCGCTTTTGCATGATCAATAATCATGTCAATGCAACGGAAGTGATTTGCCGTTTCGATCACATCATCCACATTCAGTACTTCTTTTTCTACGCCAATAGTATTGGTTTCAAAGATATATCTGGTTTGATCGTGTGTCAAGCGGCTGCCTTCCATATGGTTAGAGTTATAGGTCAAGTCAATCTGTGTCTTATGATAAATCCCACCAGTATATTTACTGGTCTTCTGCTCTTTTAGAATATCTAGCAGCGTAATCGGTTCTTCTTTTTTCTTATTGGTGCGCTCCGGTTTCTCTGCGTTTTCTGGAATGTTCCATGTCTTACCAGTAAGAAACGCGCCGTTCACACGCCCCTTTGCACAGTAATTTCTAACACTGCGTTCTGACATATTCCATTTTTTTGCTATATCAGCAACTAAAAGGTATTTCATCTGCCATCCCCCATCCATTATAAATTAAATCCAAAACATACTAATCTACTGACTAGTATATCACACTATCGGCAAAAACACTATCGTTTTTTACCTATTTATCACACTTTTTAGCCGATATAACAACTGTTTCCTAGTCGAATAGCTTTATTAAAACGGATGCTATAAATAGCTAATATTCTTTCAAATGATGAGTTTATACCTTATATCGTCTAATAAGTTTTACTTTCATTTTCGCACATGATCATGAGGCTTTTTTCGTTCTAATTGTGCGATTATACATAAAAAGATGACTGTTCTTAATCAAAATAAAAATGGCGAAGTGCTTATCGTAACACTCCGCCAAAAGTCCCACCAGGTTGCGCATGAAAAATCAGAGGCATTCCGTAATTACTTTTACAGTTTCTACCATATACCCCTGATGTCTAAATTCTTTCCTTAATCCATATCCGATTTCCACTACGCCATCTTTTCCAAGACCCTTGAAGCAGAAATCGCCGACAATCGTTCCCGGAACATTTTTTAATTCCATGTTCCAGACTGCATACCATATTCTGTTGTCAGGTTCCATAAGGCACCCTCCAACATTTCGGTATACGCCTGCTTCATTTCTGCGTCCGCTTCCTTTTCAATCAGACAGCTCATCTCATCGTTACTAATTGGATATAAATAAAGCCTTTCCGTTTCCATTCTCATATTAGTTCACCTTATACACTGTCTTGTTCTTTTACTCATTGTCATTCGCCCCTCTAAATCATCCAATAGAAAGTCCTAATTCGTATGCTCTATCCAGTCCATCCGTATTTTTTACATCACCAATATCCTTTGCTCCCTGCACAAGTACCATCCCTGCATCTTCAAGATGAAAGAAACTCAGTACAAGCTTGTATTGCAATTTTATGGAATCAAACAGTTCCGGCAGCGTAGCTGCTCCAACTAATATAAGTGCCAGTTTTTTAATCGGAAATTCATTTCGCATACTTCTGCCATCATCGACTGCAATCACAGCCTTCATAAACATGTTCTGTCCAATCAGCTGTCCATCTAATGTCATGACAAAATCCAATTCTGGAACAAATGCCGGATCGTTGCGAAGCTGATGGAGTACATAATGCTCCAAACAGCCTGGGCGATACACATTCCAGAAACTCTCCCTTACCAGATTTTCTACCTCATGGTATTCATTTTCTCTTTCCAATCGAATGATAATATTTTCCTTCATTTTCCTTTTCTCCATTTCTTTATATAATGTTACTAATACTTTTTTCAAACTGCTCTTTTATTCTTTTTTTATCCTTTGCTCCATCATACAGACTATAGTAGAAAAACATGATGGAATAAAACATGGTTGCTTTTTTATCTGCCTCCACAACACCAATGCTCTCGAACATATCTTTCACGTATTCTGCCGGACCGGACACAAGATACTGCTGATACAATGCCTGCATCTCCTCATTCCGAAACTGCTCTAACGTAAGCATCTTTCGAAATGACGATGCAAAATCATTTTCTGTCCAATACGAAAACATAGATTTACTGTATTCCATGAAATTGTCCGCAGAAATCTCTTCATACTGTTCAGGTTCATTTTCCTTTTTATCAGCAGGCATATCATGTGATTCTGCCTGTTCGCCATCCCCCTGCTCCATCCTTTTTACAATATGTTCAAAAATATCTCTCTTACTCTCATAATGCCTATACAATGCACCTTTTGTCATGCCAAGCTCACCCGCAATCTGACTGACAGAAACTGCTTCATATCCATCTCTCGCAAATAAATGTAATGCAACAATCAATATATCTTCCTTTGTAGTTTTTGACATGCACAAACCTCCTGTTCCATAAAATAAACGACCGTTTACATTTCAATTATAGTAAACGATCGTTTATTTGTAAAGTCAGACATTCCTCTCTACTGCTCTTGTAAAGCTGGCTGCATACGCCTTTGTAGCGTAATAGGTCGTCATAAATGGTCCTGCCGGAAGCATTCCTGCTGAGCTTGCCACATTTAGGATATAACCGCCGTACTGCTTTTCCATCTTTTTGACCACGCTCTTGGTGAGATAATGCACTGCTTTAACATTGACATCTAGTCTGAAATTTTTTCCTCGTGCTTCTCCATAAAGTAAATCCTAGACCCAAAATCCTGAAAATATCTGGTCTTGTCACTATATCCGGTTGCAGCAAAGCTCTGGTGCAGCTTCACACCGCCCATAAGCACGGAACCTCTTGCTGTGTACTCTTCCTTTTCACCCGGCATGGTGACAAATTTGGCAAGCACATTGTGTACCAGTGAGTCCTGCTTCACATGTATAGGGGCCGCTGTGTTTACCAGATCTCCAAAATTTTTGATATACAGCTGCCGCTGTCTCATACGCATCTCCGTCTGCTTCCAGTTCAGCCGTACCTGTGACCTGCTCCATCGACCATTCCAGTCCATCCGGGTATTCAGATGCCATCAATGACAATCCACCGCCGATCACAACTGCTGCGAGCGCCAACACGACCAATATCTTTTTAAATGACAGCTTTCCGGCCTCTGCCTGTGTCACATCACTTCCGTATAATAATTCCGTTCTCGCCTCATAGATAAATACGAGCACTGCCGCCGGGCAAGCATACATCGTACCTGCCACAGCCGGAGTGACCAGCGCATCTGCCATGTGCATAAAAATCCCCCCCTGAGACTTCGTTTTTTCTGTACCTACTTTACCATAGAACTGAAAAACCACAAGCCCCAGGGGGGGATTGTCAGCCAGACACCGACCTCCCATTACTGTTTAATCGTGCCTCATTCCAGTAACGTATTTCCAACAACTGTTACTTCTTCTCATTTACGGTTACGGTCATTCTTATGACCTTTGACTGACCGTTTTGCAGTCTGACAACCGCCTTGACGACTGTCTTTCCGGGCTTCAGCCCCGTGATCCTGCCATTTGAGCTAACGCGCGCCACATCCGGATTGAGAACCGAAAAAGTCACTTTATCAACATTGTCCCAGTTTACCCCTTTCTTAAACCAAAAGTACGTCCCCTGCTTCTCGCGGATGCTGGCTGATTGTTTCGTGGCTTTGATCGACCGCAGTATTTGTTTCGTGAGTGCTTCTTCCTCATCGGCTGTCACTAACTCATAGGTTCCGTGACCCAGCTCATTATGATCCAGTTCAACGCTTCCATCTGCCGCTACCCTGAAAGGCATTTTACTGACTACAAGCTTCTCACCTGTTTCTGGATCTATCTCGATGATCTTCATTTTTTTAGGTCTCACGGTTCTTTTCAGAAGCGTATTTACATTGACCGTCACTTCCCGGATGACCCAGTCGTTTTTCGTGAGCATCTTGATCGTGGTCTTTACCTTCTTCGTGCCTGCTGCCTTTACGATCTCTGAAAGTGCTTCCCCGGAGATCTTCACATTGCCAAAACCTCTATCAAGAATTTCTGCGGTAGCTGAAGTGATCTTCCCTTTGGCATTCTTCGATACATTGACCACGATATTCATTCCTGTCTTTTCATTTCTGATCTCGGTCCTGATCTGTATGGAACCGTCCTCTGCCCGGATTTCAGTCGTGGTCACAACTGTACCATCTTCTCTGGTTTCGGTCTTAGTCGTAGTCTTGTCCTTGTTATCCTCCTGTGGCGGAGCAGTTTCAGATCCGCTGTCGGTGGAACTGCCTGATGAGCTGCTGCCACTGCCCGAGCTACTGCCGGAACTGCTTCCACCGGAACTGCTTCCACCGGAAGTGCCCCCATCCGAACTGCTGCCGCCGGATGATTCTTTCGCAAATACCCTTCCGACCACATCACTCATGATATGACCATCTTCTATCGCAATCGCCTTGATCGTAGTCGTCTCTGTCAGCGTAATCGGTGTTTTGTACTGCTGCGATCCCTTTGTTGGCACTGTATCATCTGTTGTGTAATAAACGATTGCACCGGGGGTCGTTGTGATCGTCACCTCCGTGCGGTCCGAAAACTTGTCAGTACCGGAGATCGTCGGAACGTCGCTGTCTCTCGGAGTTTCAATCTTACAATTGCCAGCTGACAAAATATTATTATCTGATCCAACCGCTTTGACGTGAAGATCAACCATCTGACGCGCACCAAACTTCTCTTTCGTCTGAAGCTCCTGCAATGGGTAATAATCTGTGCCATTGATACTATACTGATAGCTCATCGTATCAGTATTTACTAGATTTGTCACCTGCATAACATATACGGTAGCGCTATCGTTTGGTCCTATGACCACATCAAACGAAAGTGGTTTCTCCTGTGGCTCTGTGCCCTGATCTCCGGACTCTGCCGCCCCGGTGTTGTCGTCCGCGTATACCGTTTCCGGTGCGAGCAATCCACCAGGTACACTCATGGATGACACGACCGTAGCTGCGGCAATCCCCAAGGTCAGGATTTTTGCTAATGATTTGCTTTGTTTTGATTTCCGTTGTTTCATTTTTCGTTGTCTCATTCGTCGATTCCTCCTTTTACTGATGCTGTTATTAGGCGTTTGCGAAACTATTTTTATTATCTGGGCTACCTAGCTGTGGGCGCAGTAGCATTCTGATCAAGCTGCTCTGGATTTTCTCTGTTAATCCGATTTACAATATAATTGATAGAATCTTTGATGTTAGCTGCATTGATAGGATTGTTCGTCTTAGAAGTAAATACCAGATCCTCAAATCCTTCTCTCTGAGAAAACCGAGTCGCAATGTCTTTATGGTATGTTCTCTGATATATAAGCACATCATGCACTTTCTTAATCATTGGAATTTTGCGAAATCCTGCATATTTATTTTACCCATATAATTTTCTCCAAAAAAATATGGAGAAGATTATATGTCTCTCTTCTCCATAAATGTATCATGTTTATCACTTAATGTCTACGGCTTTTAAGCTAGGGAAACGCATCCTAACTGCTCCTTGACTTTTTCGCCTTCTTTTTCTACAATAAAGACAACAAGGGAAGCCGTAGACGGTTTGCCTATGAACAGTTACATAAATAACCGCATCTTTGGCGAGGGGCGGTTATTTTTTATGTCCAATCTGAATTACCAGACTGATGACAGCGACGAGCAATAAACAAAATTGAGACAATTCTGAATATGTAATCATGGCTAAAAACCCTCCTTCGTGAGGGCAAACCGCCTACCGTTTCTGCTTCCCTATGTTGTGATGACAGTATAACAAATTTCGGCATGATGCGCAAGAACAAGTGTTCCTGCCAGATACCAAGATCCCGGTATGAAAGACACCCATTCGCCTGCACCGGCTTCCCCAAACGCATCTTGCAGATAAGTATATGGTATTCTTCTTTCATTTCAGGCTTATAAAGTGCTTCTCCATACATATAGTCTACCTGTTGTCCATACTGTTTACAACCATTCGCTATTGCATATGCTAATTTGCTCTCACAAAATACACTTCTTCCTAAAACAGATGGTGATAATTGTCTGTCCAGAATGAGCCTTAATCCTTCCTCCCTCGTCCCTTCAAATCCAGGGCAGAAAAAGTCTATCCCATCAGACATACTCTTTGCTATCTGATTGTAATCCTCTCCAAGCAGTTTTTCCGCAATATCATCTGTAAAAATGCGAATGCTGTTATTATTATAATGATAAGCCCTTGCAAAACAGCTTACCTTTGCTGTCATATTGTCCATTCCAATCCCCCTCGTACTACCCAAATAGTATTTTTGCCACACCATTCTATTTCAGCGTATGAATATCCTCAACCTACGGAGAGTAGAGTTCGAATTTGCTCATTTATTTTTCCATCCCATCCAGAAGCTTTATAAATCTTTTATCATTCATCTGCTCATTCGTAAGATATTCTCCATTATAAAACAATGCATAGGTTGTAACCGGTGTCGGAGCATTCTGTGCTTCTTCTTTCGTTTCCAGTCTGGTTGCCTGAAACGGAACCCCTCTTTCCCTGGCAACTTCAAGAAGCACCGGAACATACTTTGCATTAAATGGACATTGATTGGTATAGTACAATACATAGCCTGTCTGCTCAATGTGTGGATGCTTCGCACACTCCTTAAATTCAGGCTTAGCCGCATCCAAAGAAAAAGGCAGATACCAGAGCTGAATACCATTATCTGCTTCATCACAGATGGTAAAGTCCTTATATTTCAGGAACTTCGGGTCTGCCAGAAAAGGCTTTTTCTTAGCGGCTGACAGGATACAGATTCCCTTTTTCCCCTTCGCTTTGCTGTCTTCTATACAGGCATTCAGTAAATCATTCGAATAACCATTGCCCTTGAAAGAACCAGCCACCCACAGACAGTCAATATACATATAGCCATCTGCATTGATTGGATTCCATGCATTTTCTGCCGGAATATACTCGATAAAGCATTTTCCACGCTCTATACTCTTGAGAAATACCAATCCATCATCAAATCGCTCTTTCAGCCAGTTTTTCTTTGATATTACCTGTATATCCTTGTTGCTTGAAATCGCACAGCAGATATGCTCGTTTTCAATATTTTCTTTCGTCACTCTTATATATTCCATGGATTTTCTCCTACTTATATCTTCTGCACCTCATTCTCCAGCGTATAGTAGTGCATAATATACGGAAACAACAACACCAGAAACAATAACGTCAACGCATACAACAACGGATTGCAGATCATAAGCGCCGCCACAATTGAAATCATTGTCAGAATCGCAAATGTAACTGTCACGATCAGATGTACCAGCCTCTCATGTTGGAAAAAAACAATCTGTGTCAGGTGTTCCTGCAGAATTGCGTTCCATTGTTCCGGAGAGATATTGTCCGCATTGGCTAAGAGTGAATCTATTTTCTGGCGGTAGGTTATTATTCTTTTCTTCATTTTTACATTCTCTTTCTTATAGTACCTTTATTATACCAATATACCTTTGGAATCACAACGACATATTTAACTGAAGGTAATTGTCCATCAAGATATCTTGTTATTGTAAGTTCCCCAGAATAAACAAAGGGCAGTGTCTGAACAACATCGCCCTTTGTTTTTTATAATTATACTTCCGAAAGGAATCTGTCAACTGGTTTATGCAGCAGCGTCCACTTCGTCATCCATATATCCGTCATCGGCATTTTCCGAATCATCATCCGAATCATCATCCAAATCATCGTTCCAGTCATCCTCTGTGCTGTCTGTGATAACAACCTTGCATTTCCACACCATACCATGTACTTTTGCTTTGACTGTAACCGTACCGCTGCTATACGGTATCAGTATGCCATCCTCTACCTCGCATATATCGTCATCAGAAGATGTCCATTCCACGTCATGACTGCATCCCTTCAGATCCAGAGAAACCGTATCTTCCACGTCCATCTCCACTGCTGTCTTATTCAGTTCCGGCGTTTCTACTGTCACCTGACAGGATTTTTTCTGCGTTCCCTTCTTTACCGTAATGGTTGCCTTGCCTTTTCCTTTTGCGACCACTTTTCCGGCGGAGACATCAGCCACCGCTGTATTACTGCTGCCCCAGGAAACGATTCCTGCACCACCCTTTACCGTAAGTTTCCTGCTCTGTCCTTTTACAAGCACAATCTTTGTACTGCTGATCGACAGCGGACTTATCTTCGGTCTGGTGTTCTTTTTCTTCGTTGTCTTCTTCGTGGTTGTCGTGGAAGATTTCCGCGTCTGCGAATATCCGCCCGATGAGCCAAAACACTTCTTGCACGGTGTCAGACCGCGTGCCAATGCATTGGAAAGTGTCGTCTGATAAAAATTTCCCCGCCCGCATTTGTGGGTATGGTATTTACTGCCGGTTGGCGTCACATAGACCATTGTCTGTGCCTGTGCCGTTACCATGCCGGCACTGTCACCGACTGGCAAAATCATCATAAAAAATACAAGTGTAAAACTTAGAATTGTTTTTTTTGATTGTTTTCATCAATTGCCTCCTTATCTTTTCCTCCGCTTTAAACATGTCTTATATTTTTATCATACGCCTTCTCATTTTCCAGCACAATACTATTTTATCAAATTGACAATTCGCGTTTTGTCAAATAATCTATAGTGTTTTTCATTATAATGGTGCAGGTTCCAGGAAAACAAACCACCGTGCGGGATTTTGTCAGCTATTTGTCATGTCTTGATATTATTCACAGCGTTTGGCAAGGACACGGCACTCCTTGTCACAGAATGCAATTCCATACAGCCAGATGTTCTGGACTTTATAACGTTTCAATGGTGCTACATACTTTTTGTCAATAATCTGCTGCACAGCTTCCTCTGACTTTTCGTCCAGCTTCCTCTCATCTGCCGTGTGTTTTACCTCCACAATAAAGCCTGACTTTCGGTCTTTTCGCTCCACCAGAATATCGCTTCTCCCTTTTCCAGATTCTAGGTTTGAGGTAGCATACCATGTCTCACAGGAAGACAATAATGCCATTAAGAACCCGTGATAGAAGGATTCATGATCATCGTGATAACTTATCGCATCAAGCAGCTTCTGGTTTAAAATCTGCTCAATTTTCGCGGCATCTCCTGCTTCAAAAGCCGTATAAAGCTCAGTCAAAGCTGCATCCAATGAGAGGTTTTCATGAAACCATTTCATGACCTGCTGTATAAATATCTGACGCACTTCTTTATTGGGAATTGTCAATTCATAGCAATTTCCATTCGGAATACCTACCATTGTGAGATACCCCGTCATATAAAGCAGACTCCACAAATTTTGAATGTCCTGATCAATTTCTGCATGTGTGAGTTGATCGTTAATCTCCTTGTGAATCGTCTGACCGTCAATGAGGTTCTCAATTTCCATCTGCGCTGCCACAGTGTTCGATTTTTCAATCAGTCTGCGAATTTTGTCGTTGCCACTGGTATTAAGCCAATATGCTTTTGGCTGTGCTTTCGTAGAATTTATCAGGTCGTAAGCATAGTTGAGTACATCCCAAGGGCAGTATACATCCTGCTCACCAAAACGATATCCATCGTACCATTCTTTAAACTCTGCCTGATGTGATTCAATCCCATATTCTTTTAGAAGTGTCTCTACTTCTCCATGGGTAAATCCAAAGTATTCATCGAACTGTTCATCGGATATGGAATGCACCTTCAAATTGTTTAAGCCTGTGAAAATGCTCTCCTTTGACACACGAAGGCATCCGGTCATCACAGCGAAATAAAGACTGTCATTGGTTTTCAGTGCTGCATGAAACATTGAGCGAACCAAATCCAGCATCTCCCTGTAGTATCCATTCTGAAAGGCTTTGTCCAGTGGAACGTCATATTCATCGATTAAAAGGATGACCTTCCTTCCATAATAGCTGCATAGAAGATTGGTTAATGTAAGCAAAGCCTGTTGCAAACCATACTTTTCAAAGCTACCATTAATCAGGTCTTTGCAATCTTCCTTCTCGTCTTCCGATAAAATGGTACTATCCTTCAAAAAACGAAATCGCTTGGCTTCTTTAATAATAATATTAGCTAAACCGCGCTCTGCATCTTGATATGTCAGTCCCTCTACTCCCTTTAGGCTTATAAACAAAACTGGGAACTTCCCCATATACGCTTCACAAAGCTTCGTCTCTTTTGAAATGGCAAGTCCATCAAAAAGCTGCGGATTAGTTCCAATCTCAAAAAAGGACTTTAACATACTCATATTCAGAGTTTTTCCAAATCTGCGTGGACGTGTGAACAGATTGACTTTTCCCCATCCGTTAAGCAGATCTGCAATAAGCATGGATTTGTCAATGTAATAGAAATCTTCTGTCCTGATTTCTTCAAAATTTTCTATACCAAGAGGTAATTTTTTCATTGCCATCACTATCGCCTACTTTCCGAGGTAAACTTCCCCAATAATCTACAGTATTGTTGAGACTGCGAAAACCAACTAAAGGTTCACATTTGCTAATACACTCCCGAATGTCCATAATCAATGTATCAATTTCAGCCTTCTTTGTCAATTATATCAATTTGTCTACTATAGCATATAAAAGGCAAGATTACTTTTCCTCATTGTGTCGATAAAACAATCCTGTCCTCTTATTACACTCACAAACATAATCTGGAAATACCATCTTAAAAGGTTGATTGTTATAACGAAACACACAACAAATCCCTTCTGGTTTACTTTCGCCATATAATTTTTCCACTAAATCATTGGTGGTTTTATCCGAACAAAAATCAGAAGAAATCTCATTATGAATCACGATGTTTACCGAATACGCTTGCTGAATTTTTTCAACACAATCCTTAAATCCAAACATAACATGAACTTCTATCTCTAAATCCGGAAATTCCTGCAACATTTGACTCACAGGAATTTCAAGATTCAAATAGTCTCTTCGATCATTATTCATTCCCCTGATATGGTACTTTAACAAACTTTCCAAGCTAGAACCATGCATCAGATTATCGACCATGAAAACAATTTTTTTTAATGGACTGCCTCGCCACAAAATTTGATTTCCGGCTTTTTTCAGTTCCTTATTCACTTTACCTGAATCAAAAGCCAGGCTTAGAACACATCGACCACTATTCTCATTATGTTTATATTCCTCAAACAAATATTGCAATGTAGAATCATTACCACTACTTTCTTTTGCAATCACAAGAGTTCCCACCTCTACTGCAAGCTGCTGCATTTTTTCAAAATATGTATTAATTGCATCTGTATCTTCTACCATTCCTAAATAATGTTCCTCTAACATTAGTTTCCAGAAAGAATCTATTACCTCTTCCGTAATTCCAAAAACCTGAAAATGCCAACAAAGTTTGTATAAGCAAACCATTTCCTTTGTTTCATCTCTACATTGAAAGCAATCAAATACTTCCTTTTTAAGCCTATTAGCCACCAAAATCCGAAGCATTCTCTTCATATTTTTCCCAAAATATCGTTGACGCTCATCATATCGCATAACCTGCTCATCGACTAGCTCCTCTAAGAATCTAACCTTGCCTTTGCTTTTCCGTAAATCTTCATAATAAACAATTGATTGATCTTCTGAATTTACAAAAACATCAATATCTCTCTGTGGAACGTTTCCTCCGTGCTCGGTTATCTTCTGTAAATCCAGATCCAGGAAATCTGACTTGCGAACCTGACGTCCATCGACTTCCCACTTTTTAGATTTCGATTGAAAGATTGCTTTTGTATATTTCCACTGAGTTGCACTTTCTCCCCAAAGCTGCAATCTTATATGTTTCTCAGAATAAAACTTTCCTATCTGTTCTGCCACTGTACCAATCCACGGAAAAGCCAATAAATCCCCGTTCATTAGCGTATGCTCATCAACCTGCTCAAAATTGAAATACTGATTTATAAAAGCATATAACTTCTCCACAACCATTCCTGCGTCTTCCATAGAAGCCTCCTGAAGGGTCTCTGTCAAATAGCGGTCCATCAGGCATTCCTGATAAAATTGATTTTTATGGTTGTCCAAATCCACGCAAAACTTCCATTGATTCTTTACTACTTCTAAATAAAAAGCTGCATAGAAATCAACTGTCAATACATCGCAGTCATCTTTAAACAGCCAACAGCCTCTAAGGTTTTGTATTCCCATACGTAACATTTTAAGGAAACCATCCTTTTCATTTTCTTCCTTTGTGTCATTACATACGATTGCCTTATCATGCGAAGCTGCCGGATTAAGTAATCTAAGCACTCTATGATCCTTACTGTTTCTGACAATATAAGGAGCAGAAAATAAATTATAGGAAGCCTCTTCTTCCATTAATTTGAGTAATGTGAGCTTTTCATTTTGTGTTCCCTTCAAAAACACTTCTTCCAACGTTATTGTTTCTTCATCAGGTGCAAGCTTTACAACGATATACCAAGCTAATCGCTCCTCAGATAAAATATCTTCCTCCGCAACCAGACCTTCAAAATACTCTCTATGAATATTTCTGATAATAATATCCCGCTCACACTGCACTACCAGTGTCCCATTATATCGATAATCTTGCGGACAAGAGATAATTTCTCCATTATTAACAAGTTTTTCCAGAAATGCAATTCCATGTTCTTGCGCAATTTCTAAAATTGCCTTACGCACTGCCTTTTGTTCATTAATCTCTACATAGCTGCTTATTTTTTCAAAAAGCTGTAATGCAATCGCCAATTCCACAAGATGTTCATTGTCCTTTTTAAAATCCTGTGCCAATCCAATTACCAATTCATAAACCGGGTACACTTTAGTTCCATCTGTATTTTCCAACAAAAATATACCTTTTATCGTTGGCAATATATCCTGAAATTTCCAATAACTTTGAACAATATCAGATGTCTTTTCCGCGCCGCCTTTTTCCCTCAATCCACGAAGGAAATATAAACACTCTTTGTACGCATTTTTAGCAGAATATTCTGTTACCGCCATCATCTCAATACATTCTGAAATTTTTTTGCTAAAATCTGTATCCCTTTTTACTTTTTCCCAATCATGAAACCACTGTAATTCCATAATAAGTATTTCAGATAACTTTTCGATTTCACTTTGTCGCAAAGACGCTTCTATTTGATTAATTTCATCGATTAAAGAAAGAACCTCTTGCTGACTAACCCGATGAAAAGCCAATCCTCTCATTTCCTTGTAACGTTTATCAATTCCAATGCTTGAGTTCATACTTGCCTCCCATCAGTCCAATAATTGCACCTACGGTTCCTTTCTCCTCCATACACCCTTCCGAGATAATATTTAGCCATTCTACAAAGTTATCTTTTATATGAGCATTCAATATTTTAATTCTAGACACACTAAAATAACACACACTCATAAAATTCTTAAAATTAACCGTATTCTGTGGAATCTGACGATATAGTTCCATAGCAAAAAATTTTTCAAGCCACTCGTCTCTTTTAAACAATTCTTCGTATAACCGCTTGTAAATACTTCCTCTTCCAACCTTCTGCTTTACAAGCGTTATCGCATACTTGTTTAAATATTCATCCACAAATATCGGATCCAGATATCTGTTCAAAATAAAATTTGCATCTTTAATACTCCAGCTTCCTTTTCGATGAAGATACTTCTCAAACAGACGTATATTTTCTTGTTGTAATTCCTCATCCTCCAATTCCATTCCCTGAATACTTTTCATCTCATAATTTGCAGCACCATTCTCAAAAAGGCTTTCTTTTTCCCTCTCCGACATATCACCAATGCATTCATAGATTAAGGTCTTACTCCTATTTATTTCCAATCCTCTGGCAAAAATATATTCTGAAAATCGATTTAATAATTGATTTCCGTCTATCCCACGATAAACAATGAACATATCATCCACATATCGCATGATTCTACACGTTTCCGTAGTATAATGATATTTTCTGCAAAACGAATCCAACACCGCCGTCAAAAAAAGTTCTGCAAACACTCTGGCATATGCCGGTCCCTGTGGCACACCTCGAATATTTCCTTTCATCTGTAACATTAACTTTTCTGTGTAATTCCCAAGATAACGTAATATTGCATCTATTCGTTTTTTCTTTTCTTCATTTTCTGTTTGATTTCCCTGTTCCTGTATCTGCCGAAACAACGCATGAATATAAATTGAGTCGTAAAACTTTGTCAGATCCAGCTTAATAATTCCATTTTCACTAAAAAAATCTAAGAACAAATAATTTTCAACGTCTTGTTGGAACCTTTTCCAGGAGTCGTACCAAGGCATAAAAACAGAACCTGCATCATAAAAATAATTCAGGTTATAGCTATACGAATGAAATCTCTGTCCCATGTTTTCAATAAGTTCATAGATTAATGCTGTCGTAAGTACTCGATCATACGGACATAAAGATACCAGTATTCGCGGTTCATTCTTCCCTTCCTCCATTCTCTCATACATAGTATATTTGACAGGTAAATCGTGCTCCGTAATATTCCCTTCTATAACCGCTTCAAATTGTCTTTTAATACTCAACAAATCAAATTGACACAATCCAGATAATTCCAGATAATCATCTACCGATAAAACCTCATCATCATATTTCATATATTGAAGTTCTTTTTTTTGTATCATTTGAAAATATTTTATATCCTTCTCTACCTTTTTCTGAGACAAAACCTCTTTCTGCTGGATTTTTTCAATCGAAATATCTAATCTATCCGCAATGTATTCTGCCAAAGTAATCTGCGGATCAATATTTTCTTCCAGTTTTTGTCCATACAGATCATACAAATATCTCATTGTAATCGGATAATACCGGTTCTTTAATTTATCTAAATATTGTCGTGTAATATCTTCTTTAAAATTATGCTGTTGTTTCAAAATATCCCACAATAATGCACCATTAGAAAAATTGCGAAAGCATCCAACTAATACGAGGCGATCCAAATATTTCAAATTACCTTCTTCTGCACGTTTCATAATAACATATAAAACAGAACTTTCTTTACAACAACTTCGGATCTCTTCTAAAGAAAACATCCTGTTTGCAACCAAATACTCTTTCTTGTATAAAAGCCCCTTGTCTGATTCTTCTTTCTCTGGCGATATATTCAGGCATTTCCAAAGATATTCCAAATCATTTGGTATATAGGTTTCCAAAATATCATCCTGTATTTTCCAAAAATCCAACTGTTCAGGCAAATGTATCCAATCATCTACTTTCACATTAATAACATCTGGAATAAAAAAAGAGCGTCCACCTTTACGATGCACTGACAAAGGAAGTTTTACCTGTTTCCCTAATTTCATTCCCCCTCCAGCAACTGCCGGGAAAATATCCAAACCATACTTTGTATCTGCAGATAATTTCAGTCGATATGCCCCTGTCAATTCTTCGATCATGCTATACCCTTGGGATTTTGTAATCATTCCCTTGGTGTGAATCCAAAGATGCACACCTCTTCGTCCTGAAAACTCTGCCAAATAATGGATTCCAAGCTGTTCCAATCGTTTCGCAGCTGGAATAACATACTTTTCTACTAACCCTTCCAGCTGACCACCCTCTTTGCAATCAAAATCCAGGCATATCCACTTGATCCATGATCTTCTATACTGTTGCTGATACATGCCAAAAGAAGCCCCTTTATTCAGCATGTCATAAATGAGTAATGGTGTACACGTAATTCTTTTTGGAATATAACGTCCATCCGGCATCTGAACAGCTAGATACTTGTCATTCATCACATAAAATTCGTATAGTTTTTGCGCGATTGTATACTTTTCATTATCCATAATATCATCCAACAAAATGACCAGACCTCCATTACATGAGCAATAAAAAAATGTGCAATCTCCTCTTTTATAAAGGGAATTGATTTCTCCCTAATAAAACTAAGAAAGCACATTTTTATTATAAACTATTATCCATCGAATGTAAAAGAAAAATTGAATTCTATCATCTTATCCATGGCTG
>UMGB01065064.1_pt1 | contig 19197 bp, 15 predicted proteins | sample 1965161 | NCBI WGS metagenome assembly UMGB01 (sample SAMEA4836060, study PRJEB28245) | human gut metagenome | biome: gut microbiome; material: fecal sample | place: Denmark | collected 2008
GGCGTCGTCGCGGAAGCACTCGGCATTCAGCCCCGGGCCGTATTCCACGTGCTGCGCCGTGAAGCCGTAGCGTTCGTGCAGCATCGTGAGGTATTCGTCCAGATGCGCAAGCTCCTTGGCGATCACGGCGTCCTTGCGCTTTTGCGTGCCGGAAAAGTAGTGGATGCCGACGATCGTCACGTTCGGAAATTCCGCGCGCCGGGCGACGAGATCGGCCAGCGCGTCGGGATCCATGCCGAACTGGCTGCCGGCGGTCAGGCGCGGCAGCACGCGCACGTGCTTGCCCTGCGCGGCCGCGGCCGCGCAGATAAGGTCAAAGTGCAGCGTGCTCTCGGCCGTGAGCAGGTCTGCGCCCAGCGCGACGGCGCGCGCAACATCGTCCGCGCCCTTGTTCACGCCGGAGTACAGGATGCGCTCCGGCGGGATGCCGAGCCTTTCGCAGATCGTCAGTTCGCCGGGGGAGCACACCTCCACCCAGCGGAACACGTCCGGCAGGCCGCGCAGCACGAAGGGGTTGGCCTTCATGGAGTAGCACAGATTTACGTCCGAGCCAAACGCGGCGCGCACTCTTTGAGCGCGCGCCGTGAAGGCCTCCAGATCAAACAGATACAGCGGCGTGCCGTATTTCGCGGCTGCCGTCCGGAGTGCAGTCTTGTCCATCAGTCCTCGTCCTGCAGGCGCTGCACCATGGCCAGCAGACGCTTGGCGGAGTTGAAGTTCTCCGGCACGAGGTCCTTGGCGCCGATCTCGATGTCGAATGCGTCGTTGAGCGCCGCGACGAGCGACACGATGTCGAACGACTCGAGAATGTGGTCGTCGATGAGGGCGGTCTCAGTCTCAAAATCCACGTCCGGGCGCAGATCGGTCAGAATGTCCATCAGTTCCTGTTCCATGATAAATATACCTCCTGAAGTGAGTAAAGTAAGCGAAATCAGTGCTTGGCCGCAGCGGTGATGCGCTCGGCCAGCGCGCGCATGTTCGTCTTGCCATTGTCGAGCCGGGGCATGGCCGCGAGCTGCTCGATCTTGCGCGGCACCATAAAGCCCGGCAGGTCGGCGCGCAGGGCGACGGCGATGTCGCGCTTGGTCACGCCCTCGCCGGTGTAAAACAGCCAGATCTGCTCGTGCGTCTGGTCGTAGAGCGCGCAGGCGTCCTCCACGCCGGCCACCTTCGCCGCGGCGAGGTCGATCTCCCCGAGCTCCACGCGGTGGCCGAGGTGCTTGACCTGCCGGTCCTTGCGGCCGTGGAACATGAGGTTGCCGTCGGGCGCGAAGTGCCCGAGGTCGCCGGTCTTATAGATGCGCTCATCGTATGCGTGGTTGAGCGGGTTTTGCAGGAAGCTCTCGGCCGTTTTCTCGCGGCTGTTGTAGTAGCCCAGTGCGAGGATGGGGCCCTTGACGCAGATCTCGCCGATCTCGCCGTCGGGCACGGCCTCGTTGCGCTCCGAGAGCAGAAACACCTCGTAGTGCGGGTACGGCCTGCCGATCGGCAGCACGTCGGTGTCCTCGACCAGACCGGGCACGACGTAATACGTGCACGAGGCGGTCGCCTCCGTCGGGCCGTACTGGTTGACGAACCGGGCCTCCGGCAGCGCGAGCTGCCACTGGCGCAGGCAGCTGCACGGCATCACCGAGCCGGAGAAGCACACCTTGCGCAGGTGCTGCGGCACGCTGCACTCGAACGCGCCGAGCGCGGCCGGCACGGTCAGCGCCGAGACGCTCCAACCCACGGCCGTGACGCCCTTGTCGTTCATGTACTCGAACAGACGCTCCGGCGACATGAAAAGTTCCTTCGGGATGATGGCCGTCGTCGCGCCGAAGCGCAGCGGCAGATAAATGTCGCGCACGGCGGCGATGTAGTCCAGCGGCGACTGGTTGCCCAGCACGTCGGCACGCGCGATGCCCATCACGCCGGCGTAGTCCTCGATGTAGCACATGAGCGAGTGCTGCGCCGTGATGACGCCCTTGGGCGTGCCGGTCGAGCCGGAGGTGAAGATGATGTACAGCGGGTCGAGCTCTCGGGCGCGTGCGCGGCAGTCCGCGAGCAGCGCCGCGTCCTCGCTGCCCGCGAGCAGCTCCTCCGCGATCAGGATCGTGCCGGAAAAGTCCAGCGTCTTCGCCTTGTCGTAAAACGCGCGCTGCACGATCATCAGATCGGTGTCCAGCGTGTTTAAAATAGAGTTGAGCCGGTGCACGGGCATCGTCCCGTCCATCGGGGCGTAGCAGCAGCCGGCATACACCGCGCCGAGAAACACGGCCGGCGTGTGCGCGTTGCGCCCGCTCATGACGGCAATGGGCCGCTTTTGCCCGGCGCGGAACTTTGCCGCCGCCGTGCCGATGATGCGCGCCTCGCGCCGCACGTCGGCAAAGGTCACCGCACTGTCCTCATCGAGAAAAGCGGGTTTGTCCGGACAGGCTGCGGCGGTGACTTCCAGCCAGTCGAGCACGTTGGTTTCCATGCTTGCCAGCTCCTTTCCGATAAATGTCCATAATCGCCTTATCCTATCATGTTTTTCGCGCAAAAACAAGACGGAACGTATCATATTTAAGAAAAAGGTAAGAATGTGGCGCGCCGTTTTTCCGTGCGCTGACACCCGGCTCTGCCCGGGCGGTTTGCCCTTGACGCATCCGTGCCGGAAAAGTACAATGGAAACCATCATCAATCGGCGCTTCGCAGCACGACGCAATGGGCGCGCCCGCGGCATATTCGCAGCCGGATTTGTCTGCTATTGCCAAAAACGCGCCTGGAAAATTGTGACTTTTTTTCCTTTCGCATTTATGGCGCGTATGGTATTCTTTAGGAAACCGCGCAAAAAATTCCGTATGTGGTTCCGACGTATTTTGCATCTGTCGTGTGCTATGATCGTTCCTGTTTCCGGTTTCCGGACACGGGCCGGTGTCTCCGCGGAAAGGAGGGGGAGTGCAGCGGGGCGGAAAGGAAGGTCACAGATGTCAAAGAGAGTTCAAAAGGTGTGGAACGCTGTCACCACCGTGCTGGTGATCCTGGTTGTCATTCTGGCGCTGCTTCTGGTGGGCGTGCGGCTGGTCGGTCTGCGGCCGATGTGCGTCCTGTCCGGCAGCATGGAGCCGACGTATCACACCGGCTCGCTGATCTATGTCAAGCCCTGTGCGCCCGAGGACGTGCAGGTCGGTGACGCGATCACCTTTGTGCTCAATGAGGACTTGGATGTCGTCACACACCGCGTGATCTCCATCGATGCGGAAAACGAGCATTTCTACACGCAGGGAGACGCGAACGACGCGCCCGACGGCGCACCTGTCTATTTCAAGAACCTCATCGGCCGCCCGGTGTTCACCATCCCGTATCTGGGCTATGTTTCGCACTGGGTGTCGAACCCGCCCGGCATGTATCTGGCCATCGCGCTCGCGCTCGTGCTCATCATTCTCACGTTCCTGCCGGACATGCTCCGCAAAGCGTCGGAGGCGGACGCGCGCGACGCTGCCCGCCGCGCACAGGCGGACAAGCCAGGCGATGCCCCGGATGCCAAAAATTCCGGCGAAAATATGAGAAAATAATGGTTTTGTGAAATATTTTCGCCCGTTCGTGCATTAACTTAGTGATTTCTGGCAGCACCCGGCACGGTGCTGTTGGACATAGGAAGCTTTGAACAAAATTTAGGGGAGGAAAACGTTACATGAAGAAGAAAACTCTGACCGTCGCCATCGCGCTTGTGCTCGTTGTGGCGCTGGCGGTTGGCGCGACGTATGCGTATCTGACGGCGAAGACCGAGGCGGTTACCAATACCTTTACGGTTGGCAAGACAATTGATGATCCGGAAACCAACTTCATCCTGAAGGAACACAAAGTTGCCTATGATGCCAATACGGCTACTTATAAGTATGTCGACGCCGAAGGCAATGTCACTACTGACAGTTCCAAGTATGTTGAAGTTGCTGGCAATAAGTACAATGAAGTCACACCGGGCATGACCGTTGCGAAAGATCCGTTCGTTCAGATTAAGAAGGCTGTTGAGACTCCGTCTTATCTGTTCGTGGAAGTCTACGGCAATGCTGCTGGCCTGAATTACGAGCTGAACGGCGATTGGGAGGAAGTTACTGGCCTTCAGAAGCAGCTTCCGAATGGCGGTACGCTTTATGTTTATAAGACTCCGATGACTTCTGGCAATTCCATTGGTACCTATCCGATTCTGGATGGAAACCAGCTTACCGTTGATTTGACCATTCCGCTTGCTCAGAATTCCAGCCTGCAATTCAATGCTTATCTGTGCCAGACTACCGGCTTCAGCAGCGCAGCTGCTGCGTTTGATGCCTGCTTTGGCAAGTGATTGCCCCCTCGCTTTTCCCATGTAATATACGCGCAGAAGGCTGTGCGGGAAAATAGAAAAGGAGAAGACTACATATGAAGAAGAAAACCATTCTTGTGGCTGCCATCGCAGTCATGCTCGTCGCGGCGCTTGTCGTCGGCGGCACCCTCGCGTACTTCACCGATACGAAGTCCGCGGACAACACCTTCACCGTCGGCAATGTGAAGATCGACCTGCTTGAGTCCAGCCTGCACCGCGAGAATGCCGGTTACGTCGGCACTCCGGGTGAGGAGCTCAATCCCCAAAATGCTGAGCTGTGGTCCGAAGTTCTTAAGCAGGGGTCCAACAACACCAGCCCGTATAAAGCCGGCGATACGTTCTACACCGATGACCAGATCGAAGCTAACGCTGCCACGTATACGTGTGACGGTGTCGAGCTTGCTCCGGGACAGTCTTACCACAAGATGCCCTATGTCAAGAACACTGGTGCCAACGATGCTTATATCCGCATCCGCGTGATGTTCCCCGCAGAGCTGGATACGGCTGTTCTTAACAGCAGTATGTATACGACAAGTGCAATTAGCCGTGGCGAGTTCACGATGGTGAAAACAGAAAACGTTGAGAAAGACGGAAAGCTGTACAATGTTTATACCTTCACTCGCACTGAGGCTCTGAAGCCCAACGAAATGACCTATTGGAACGTTTGGGGCACTGTTCATATGGATTCCGATGTTACCAATGAAGAGATTGCGAACTTGCTTCCGAACGGCGCGTTCAACGTCCTCGTTGAGGCTGACGCCATTCAGGCGGACGGCTTTGCGAATGCAACCGCTGCCTTCGCTGCATTTGACAAGTAATTCCTCAACATTTTGACCCCAAAGGGGCGGCGAAATCGCCGCCCCCATCGGGGACTCTGGCTCGGCTTCAATCCGGGCGCGGGCGGCGGCGCTGCCGCCGTCCGCGCGCAGATTGAAATAATGATCCCACAAAAATTTCCTGCGTGCGCCCTCGGGCGCAGAGAGAGTGAGAACTCGGTACTCAGAAACATCCTATCAGGGAGAAAGGTGGTTTGTGCATGAAGAAGAAATGGACCATCGCAACGGTGCTCCTCCTGGCAGTGGCACTGCTGGCGGTCGGTACGTGGGCGTACTTTTCGGCCGTCGGCACGGCGGATAACGTCATCACGATGGGCTCCGTCAAGCTTGCACTGCACGACGAGGACGGCGCTGGCCAACCGTTTACGACGGTGAGCGCCATGCCCGGCAGCGTCGTGAACAAAGTGGTGTATGTGGAGAATGTCGGCTCCGGCGCTTTCTACACCCGCGTGAAGATCACGCCCGAGATGGTCGGCGCCGATGGCGAGATCATCCCGCTCGATGCGAGCGAGCGGCTGCTCACGCTGGATCTGAACGACACGGACTGGATCGCCGGCGAGGGCGGATACTATTACTATCGTGGTTCGGTCGACCCGAAGACCGCCACGTCGAAGCTCTTCAACCACGTCACGTTCAGTAAGGACATGGGCAACGAATATCAGAATGCCACGGTGCACATCTACGTCACGGCCGAGGCCGTGCAGACGGCGAACCTCGAAAAGTACGCTGCCAATGATGTCAGAGATGTGTGGAAGCACGTCGGTACGGTCGAAGCGAGCACCTCGAGCACGCAGATCGACCAGATCCCGACGCCCTGAGAAAGGAGGACGACTATATGAAAAAACGCATTCTCTCGCTCGTCCTCTGCGCAGTCATGCTCCTGAGCATGTGCCTGTTCATGGGCGCGGGCGTGACGCAGGATGCGGCAGAAGCCGCGGGCGAAGTGCCGCAGACGGCGGTGTTCACGGAGGCGGGGCCGTTCCGGCCGGCCGTTTCCGTGCGGCCGCAGCCGCTGCGCGCCGCAGCCGACCGCGCGGCCGGCGGCGACGGTCTGGAGCTGAGCAAGGAAGTTACGGCAAACGGCAGCGGCTATACCGTGCATCTCGAAGCGTACACGACCGGCACGGTCACAACGACGACCTCGATCGCACCGTGTGACATCGTGCTCGTGCTCGACCAGTCCGGCTCGATGGCGTATAATTTTGACGGGAATGAGACCAGCACGGATTCGGCCCGCCGCCAGTATGCCATGAAGCAGGCCGTGAACACGTTCATTGAAGCGGTGGCGGATAAGTATAACGCGGAAAAGTCCGATCACCGGATCGCGGTCGTGACTTTCGGCACGAACGCTTCCACGCTGATGGACTGGACGCTCGTGACCCCGGCCGAAACGGACACGGCGGAAAGCCCGTCCGGCGAGACCGCGCTCAAGGCCAAGATCAACGGCCTCCCGTCGGAGCCGGAGGGCGCGACGAATGTCGCCGACGGCATGCGGAGTGCGCAGGCGCTCATGCAGGGCGACAGCGGCTACACCGGTACCAACACGAAACGCCAGAAGGTCGTGATCCTGTTCACGGACGGTGTGCCGACGAAGCAGAGCGATTTTGACACGACGGTCGCCAACGGCGCCATCCAGTCGGCCAAGGCGCTCAAGGACGCCGGCGCGACGGTCTATTCCGTCGGCATTTTCAACGGCGCGAATCCGGAGCAGCTCTACGGCGACAGCGGCTTCAAGTACAACAGCAACGGCCAGGTCGGAAGCTACTGGGCCAGCTTTAGCTGGTGGGGGATCGGAGACGTCAAGAACTATGACATCCCGGCCGGAAACCGCTTTTTGAACTACATCTCTGGCAACTTCCCGGATGCGACGGAGATCGGCATCCAGCGGTACGATTCCAGCTTCATCGGCATCGGCAATTATGGCTGGCAGATCACCAGAAATTTTGCCCGCGAGCAGTCCAACTACTACCTGACGGCGAACGATTCCGCCTCGCTGAGCAAGATCTTTACCACGATCAGCGAGAACATCGGCAGCGCCAATATTGACCTTGGCAGCGAGACGGTCATCAAAGACATCGTGACGCCGTACTTTACGGTGCCGCAAAATGCCGGCGCTATTCGTCTCTCCACTGCAGCCTATAACGGCAGCGCATTTGGGGCTCCGGTCGCAGCCGATCCTTCGGTGACGGCAGCGATCGATCCGGCAACGCGGGCGGTCAATGTGACCGGCTTCGATTTCAACCAGAACTATGTCTCCACAAACGCTAAGGCGGATGGCACGTTCGGAAAGAAACTGATCATCGAGTTTGACGTTTCCGTGCGCGACGGCTTCCTCGGCGGCAATCAGGTGCCAACGAATGATGGGCAGTCCGGTATCTATGCGAAGGGAACCATGATCAAGGCGTTCGATGTGCCGACGCAGGACGTGGAAGTAAAAAGCATCACGCCGACGGCGGATGACAAGGCGATCTACCTTGGCGATTCTGCCAATTTGCAGGAGCTTGTGCACCAGAATGCCACATTTGACGGCACAAATAACGCTTTTGTGGATGTGACCTATACGGTCAAGGATGAGAACGGAACGGTTGTCGGCACGTACACAGTTCCCGCCGGAAGCAGCAGCGGAACATGGGTGTGGAGCGATCCGGCAAGCAACGGCACCGTCGCTCCGGAGCAGACCACGACCTACAAGGTGACGTGCACGGTTTCGCCTACGCAAACGGGAACGTATGAGAGCGTTTCTAAAGATGCTACGTTCACCATCACGGTCAACACCTGCAGCCTGAAGATCTCCAAGACCGTTACGGGCGGCGGCGACCCGAACCAGACCTTCGTGTTCAACGTCATGAAGGGCAACGATCTCGTGACCACCGTGGTGCTCAAGGGCGGCGCGAGCACGACCATCACCGGTCTGGCTGTCGGCGACTACACCGTGGTCGAGGACACCGCTTGGTCGTGGAGCTACACGGCTGACAAGGATGGAAAGGCAGACGTCACGCTCAGCAGCACAACGCCCAACGGCGAGGCCGGGATCACCAACACCTATGTAAAGCACGACTGGCTCACGAGCATTGTCGACGTCATCAACAAGTGGACGGCCAAGGATAATATCGATAATACCGGACATGTTCCGGGCTTGGGCACGAACTGAATAGGAGGGATGACATATGAAACGGATCTTTAACGGTTCAGGCGGGAGAAAAGCCGCGCTCATCCTCTCCCTGTGCCTGATCTTCGCGCTGGCCGTCGGCACGACGCTCGCTTATCTCAAAGCGAACACGTCTCCGGTGACGAACACATTTAAGGCTGCCACATCCGAAATTAAGATCGAAGAGAAGACAGACGACGGTATCAAGTCGGAGATTTACGTCAAGAACGAAGGAACCGCCACGTCCTACGTCCGCGTCAAGCTGGTGTGCAACTGGGTAGACAAAGACGGAAACGTCTCTGCGACTCCGGTACCGGCACCGACGATCACAAATAGTGATTGGTTCGAGAAAGACGGCATTTACTACTACACGAAGCCGGTCGGACCGAAAGATTCGACTGCAAACCTGCTGAAAGATCCCATCACGCAGCCGAATGCGCCCGAGGGCTGCCACCTCGAGGTGACGGTGCTGGCCGAGAGCATTCAGGCCGCGCCGAGCAAGGCCGTGACAGATAGCTGGGGCGTGCGCGTTGACAACAACGGCTATCTGACGCAGCCGACCACGACACCTTAAGGAGGGCAACGGTATGAAACACAAAAAACTTACCATGATCGTCGCCCTCGTGCTGGTGGTCGCGCTGGCTGCCGGACTGGGCATTTGGGCGACGGGCGAGACGAACGTTCCCACCGTCACGTACTATGACGGCTCGGACGGCAACGGCGCGCGCTTCACCTTCACCCACACCGGCGACGGTTCGGACACGAACCTGTTCCCGAACTTCTCCAACTGCATGCCCGGCGACAGCCTCACGCAGACCATCCGCGTGCAGGCTGACGGCAAAAACGGTGTGCAGGGCGCAAAGATCTATCTGCGCGCCGAGATCGACGGCGACGCCTCCGCCAAGGAAGGCTCCGCCATCTCGTACAACGATGTGCTCGATCACATCGGCATGACCGTGTCGAAAGACGGCGTCGTGATCGCGTCCAACAAGACCGCGAAGCTCTTCAGCCAGCTCGATGCGGCCGATGGCCTCAAGAGCAACGTCTTCATTGCCGAGGTCGGCCCGAAGACCGATCCGGTCGATCTGGACGTGACCATTGATGTTGACCCCGCGATGGGCAATGCGTTCCAGGAAGCGGCTGCGCACATCACGTTCGTGTTCTCAGTCGAGGACAACGAGCTGCCGCCCCCGCCGCTGGAGCTCGACAAGCACGATGCGTATATCTGCGGTTATCCGGACGGCACGGTGAAGCCGGAGCGCCAGATCACACGCGCGGAGGTCGCAACGATCTTCTACCGTCTGCTTCAGGACGAGGCCCGCGAAAATGTGTGGTCTCGCACGAACAGCTACTCCGATGTGGCAAGCGGTGCCTGGTATAACAGCGCGGTTTCGACGCTGACCAACGCCGGTATTCTCACCGGCTATGAGGACGGCACGTTCCGCCCGGACGCGCCGATCACGCGCGCGGAGTTTGCGACGATCGCGGCGCGATTCTACCACGCACCGGAAGTTACCGGTGATGCATTCTCGGATATCTCCGGCAGCTGGGCGCGCGAGTATATCAACCGCGCGGCGGCGCGTGGCTTGATCGATGGCTATGAGGACGGCACATTCCGCCCGAACCAGAACATCAAGCGCGACGAGGCCATGAAGATCATCAACAAGGTTCTCTTCCGTACACCGGATAAGGAGCATTTCCTGCCCGATATGATCAAATGGCCGGACAACAGCAACACCGACGCTTGGTATTACACGGATGTGCAGGAAGCGACCAACAACCACGATTACGAGCGCGTGAACAACACCTCGCCCGAGACGTGGACGAAGATCACGCCGGCCAGAGATTGGAAGGCGCTCGAGGCCGAGCTGGCGCAGAAATATCCCAACCGGTAAGCGCGCGGCGCTGACGGTAAACGAAACAACCATAGCGAACACCCCCTGTGCACGGCACAGGGGGTGTTTTTGCGTATGGGAAAAAACGTGCGCCCCGGCGGCTGCCGGGGCGCTGACGTAGGGATACATGCAATGCGTGGATGCGTTATCAGCCCAGATACTGCTTGTCGTAGTTGTTCTGGATGCAGGAGATGACCTTCGTGATGACGGTGTTGAACGGGGTGGGCACGCCCAGCCGCTCGCCGTAGCGCGCGATGGCGCCGTTGAGCACGGAGATCTCCGTCTGGCGCTGGTGCAGCACGGCGTCCTGCGCCATGGACGGATAGTAGTTGCCGAGGTTGGCGATGATGTTCGGCTCTTCCTTTTCCATGAGCGGCCAGAGATCGCCGATGCCGAGCGCCTGCGCGACGGCGCAGCCCTCTTTCCACACATGGATGACGATGTCGTGGCCGTAGGGGTCGGCGAAGGTCTCCTTCACCTTCAGACGCATGACGGCGCTCACGCCGTTATAGCCGCTGTTGGCGATGACTTTCTTCCAGATGTACGGGCGCACATCCTCGTCAAAGCTCGCGTTGCAGCCGCCCGCCTGGAAGCACGCCTCGAGCGCCTTGCCGGCGGCGTCGGCCTTCGGGTCGTTGTGCACGGCGCCGAAGTGCATCTGGATGCCCTTTTCCGGCTTGCTCACGCACACGCCGGGGCCGGCCAGCTCCGTGCCGATCAGGCCGCTGCCGTAGAGGATGCGGTCGGTCTCCACGAACTGGGCGAGCACCTCGTCGTTGCCGAGGCCGTTTTGCAGCGAGACGACGACCGTCTCCGGCCCGATGCAGGGCATGGTGTCGGCCATGACGTCCGCGGTCTGCGTGGCCTTGACCATGAGGATGACCATATCCATGGTGCCGATGTCGTGCGCGGTGGCGCTCGTGTGGAAGCCGGTGAGCACTTCCTCGCCCTCCGGCGTGCGGAAGACCAGACCGTCGGCCACGATCTTGTCCATGTGTGCCTTGTACTTATCGACGAGCCAGAGCTCGGCGCCGCCCTTGCGCAGGTAGGCGGCGAACACGCTGCCGGCAGCGCCGGAGCCGATCATTGCGATTTTCATGCGTTTGCCTCCTTAGCAAACTGCCGGCCGGTTGTTGGCCGGCCGGCAGAGAAAACTCGGGGTTTGAAATTACTTCAGGTACTGCTTGTCGTAGTTGCCCTGGATGCAGCGCACGACCTGGGACAGGACCTTGCACACCGGGGTGTCGATGCCCAGCTGCTCGCCGTACTCCGCGATCTTGCCGTTGAGCACGTCGATCTCGGTCTGGCGGTGGTTGAAGAGCATATCCTGGCACATGGACGGATAGTAGTCCGCGATGTTGGTGACGATGTCCTTGTGATCGTGGGCGATGAACTCATCGGCGTCCATCGGCACGCCCTTGGCGGTCGCGACCGCGCAGGTCTCACGGATGACGCTGTGGAACAGCCACTGGCCGAACGGATCCGCCTCGACCTCGCCGATCTTCAGACGCAGGACGGCGCACACGGTGTTGACGGTGGCGTTCACGCAGACCTTTTTCCAGATGAACTTGTAGATGTTATTGTCGGTGCCCGGCTCGCCGTCGCGCCAGTAAGCGTCGCAGCCGCCGTCACGGTAGCACTTGAGCATCTCGGCGCAGGCCGCGTCGGTGAGCTCCGAGCGGACCGCACCGCCGAAGTTCATCTGCACGCCGCCGGCCGGGGTGGACACGCAGTGTGCGGGTTCGGGCAGAGCCGTGCCCAGCACGCCGGAGCCGATGATGCAGCGCTCTTTCGGGAAGACCTTGAAGAGGTTGTCATCGTTGCCGAGGCCGTTGATGAGGGAGACGGCGACGGTCGTGTCGCCGACGACAGGCATGGAGTCCTGGATGGCCTGCTCGAGCTGGGTCGCCTTGGTCATGTAGATGATGACGTCGACCTTGCCCTCCGCCGCGGCCGCGTCAGCAGCGGTGGTGTAGGTGCGGAAGCCCTTGAGCTGGTAGTCGTAATCCTTGTAGCCGCCATCTTCCTCCTGATGGATGGTGAAGTGCATGCCTTCCTCGGCGACTTTCTTCATGTGCGCCTCGTAGCGGTCGATGAGGATGATGTCCGCACCGCCCTTACGCAGGTAAGAAGCGAAGACGCTGCCGGCTGCGCCGGAACCATACATTGCAAATTTCATAACTTTTTCTCTCCTTTTCTGATTCTGTTTGCGATATCTTCGGCCGCTGCAGGCGTATGCCTGACGGCGGATTACCGAACGGTGTTGGTGAGGGTGCCGATGCCCTCGATGCTGCACGCGATCACGTCGCCCGGGTGCAGCCACTTCGGCGGGTCAAAGCCCATGCCCACGCCGGCCGGCGTGCCCATGGAGATGATCGTGCCGGGGCGGAGCGTCATGCCCTGGCTGAGCTCGGCGATCACGTACGGCACGTGGAAGATCATGAGATCGGTCGTGCTGTCCTGCCGGAGCTCGCCGTTGATGCGGCTCTGGATTTTCTGCGGCCTGCGCACGTCGAACTCGTCCGGCGTGACGATCCACGGGCCCATCGGCGTGAAGCCGTCGAGGCTCTTGCCGCGATACCACTGCTTATGCTGGTTCTGGATCGTGCGCGCGCTCACGTCATTCAAAATGGTGTAGCCGAACACGTAGTCGAGCGCGTCTGCCTCGCTGACGTTGTGCGCCGGGCGGCCGATGACGACGGCCAGCTCCGCCTCATAGTCGAGGTCGGCGACCAGATCGCTGTGGCTGAGAATGTCGCCGCCGGGGGCGACGGCCTCGTTCACGCGCTTGGAAAAGTAGATCGGGAACGTGTCCGGCGCCTTGACGCCCTTGCCGGCGACGGCCTCGCTCTCCTTGGCGTGGTCAAAATAATTGATGCCCAGGCAGATCACGTCCTGCTCCGGGCGGGGGATGGGCGCGAGCAGCCGCACGCGCTCGAGCGGCAGACCTTCACCGCGCAGCACGGCGGCGGTGTCCAGCGCCGGCCAGATGCCGATGAGCGTCTGCATGTCCGCACAGCCCGGCACGGGATGCACGGCAGTGCCGGCCGCATTGAGCAGGCCGACGGCGCTGCGGCCGTCCTTTTCAAATGTCACGAGCTTCATAACGTGCGCGCTCCCCTCAAAATCGACATTGGGCAATGGATGTGTACGCAAAATGATGGTTAAAAATTCATCAATCGCGTTTGCCGAACCTGCTGGCCTGTGTCAAAAATATGCCAATCTCGCTTGTCAGAAATTCGACAAAAGATTTGCACTCCCAGCGTTGTTATGATAGCACGAAAGTGTAGACGCCGCAACTGTTTTCTTGCTGTCAAAGCGCCAAAATCGCATAAAATATTACAAAAGCGCCAGAATCAGAGTGCATAAAAATACATGCAAGATTTTGTGCAACTCGACAATTTTCAGAAAATGACTGAAAAAAATTGGGGATTGGAAGAGGCTGTTATTGACTTTTGCGTGTGAGAGAATTATAAATTTACTATCCCAAGTTGTTAACGACTTGTTCATAAATTAACACATAGGTGTGGATTTCGACCCCTGTCCCGGTTGGTAGGAGAGCACGAGGCAGGATTGAAATAAAAGAGAGAAAAGCAAAAAAAAGAGCAAAAAAGAGAGAGGTAAAAAATGGATAACAAAAAGCTCAAGAGCAGCTGGGCAGCCGCCTTCACCGTGGCGTCTGTCTGGTTCGGCACCCACGTGGGCGCCGGCTTTGCGACCGGCAACCAGGTCGTGAACTACTTTGTCCAGTATGGCTGGACCGCGGCGATCTTCCCGCTGCTGGCCATGGGCATCCTGGCCGTCGTCATGTACATCATGATGAAGTTTGCCAAGCTCAGCGGTTTCGACAACTACAAGGACACCTATCGTGCCCTGTATCCGAAGCCGTGGATGGAGGTCTTCTTCGAGATCTTTTACATCATCATCATCCTCGCGGCGGTCGCGTCCTGCGTTGACGGCGCCGGCGGCATCGTCAAGAGCCTGATCGACCTGCCCGATATCGTCTGCAACCTCGTCATCATCGCCCTGCTGATCCTCCTGTCGATCTTCGGCGTTGACCTGATCATCAAGGCTTCCACTGTTCTTTCCACCGCGATCCTGATCGTCACCGCGATCCTGGTCATCATGGGTTTCGTCGTTCCGATCGACGCGGTCGCTCAGGAGCTGGCCACCGAGAACGCGGCCTATGCGTCCATCCCGGCCATCGCGGACGTCACCTCCCAGAAGGGCCTCGAGGGCGTCTGGCGCGGCGTGTTCGTGTACGCTGCTTTCCAGTGCGTGTCCGTCCCGGCCATGATCGCTGCTTCCACCGAGCTGACCCACAAGGGCGTCAAGCGCGCCAGCATCCTTGGCTGGCTCATGAACGGCGGCGCGCTCGCCGCTTCCGGTGCCATGCTGCTGCGCTGGTACCCGATCCTGACCGCCATCAAGAGCACCGGTGTTGATACGGTTGCCAGCATTGCAGCCCGCCATATCGGCGATGTCATGAAGCTCCCCAACCAGAGCGTTGTCACCCTCATGGGCAGCGGCTACACCTGGCTGTTCGTCGTGTACACCATCCTGCTGTTCTGCGCGTTCGTGTCCACGTCCGTCACGCTCGTCTACTCCATGATCCAGCGCTTCGAGGGCCACTGCTTCCCGAAGGCCATCAAGAGCAAGGCTGTCCGCAGCGTCATCGTCGGCCTGATCGTCATCGGCCTGTGCTACGCAGTTTCCCTGCTCGGCCTGTCGACCATCATCTCCAAGATCTATGGCTATGACGGCTACTACGCTCTGATCGTTGTTGTGCTCCCGGCGTTCATCTGGGGCATCCCGAAGATCAAGAAGCTGTCTGCCGACAAGAAGGCAGAGCTGTCGGAGTGATCTGACCGCGGCGCAACTCTCCAGCGTCCCAACAAAAAATACTGACCGCTGCGCTTGCAGCGTCATAGAGAGGCAACCCCGCAGGCTTCGGCCTGCGGGGTTGTCGCTGTCTGCGGTATGTTAGATGCGGCGGGAGACGCAACAGAGCAGCAGGGGAGTCCGAGGGGGCAAGGCCCGCCTCGGGTGCAATCAACCGCGGAAACGCGGAGGCAACCCCGCAGGCTTCGGCCTGCGGGGTTGTCGCTGTTTGTGGTATGTTAATGCGGCGGGAGACGCAACAGAGCAGCAGGGGAGCCCGAGGGGGCAAGGCCCGCCTCGGGTGCAATCAACCGCGGAAACGCGGAGGCACCCCCGCAGGCTTCGGCCTGCGGGGGTGTCGCTGTTTGTGGTATGTTAGATGCGGCGGGAGACGTAACAGAGCAGCAGGGGAGCCCGAGGGGGCAAGGCCCGCCTCGGGAGCAATCAGCCGCGGAAACGCGGAGGCAACCACGCAGGCTTCGGCCTGCGGGGGTGTCGCTGTCTGCGGTATGTTAGATGCGGCGGGCTCCCCTGCTGCGCAGATGAAATGCTACATCATTCGTTCGGCAAGGAGCGGGTATCGAAAAAACCGCCCCGCAAGTTACAGAACTTGCGGGGCGGTTCTATGCAATGTGCGTTTCCGGCTGCGGGCGGCGCTCACTTCCAGCGCCACGTGAACGGCACGAACAGCAGCAGCAGCGGGAAGATCTCCAGACGGCCGAGCAGCATGCAGATCATGAGCACGATCTTGCTCAGCGGCGAGAAGATGGCAAAGCTTCCGGTCGGTCCGACAAGGGAGAGCCCCGGCCCGACGTTGGACAGGCACGAGAGTGCGGCGGTGAAATTCGTCGTGAAGTCCAGCCCGTCGAGCGACACGATCAGCCCTGCGATGAGCATGATGATGATGTAGAACGTGAAATACGTCAGGGCGTTGTAGACGGTCTGCCCGTCGACCGGCTTGCCGTCGAGGCGGACGTTTTCCACGCAGCGCGGGCGCAGCATCTTCTTGACTTCGATCGTGCAGGATTTGAACAGCAGCATCACGCGCGAGACTTTCAGGCCGCCGGCGGTGCTGCCGGCGCAGCCGCCGACAAACATCAGCAGCACGAGCAGGAACTTGGAGTATTCCGGCCAGAGATTGAAGTCCGCGGTGGCAAAGCCTGTCGTAGAGATGATCGATGTGACCTGGAAGAACGAATAGCGCAGCGCATGGCCGACGCCGCCGTAGAGATTGCGGATGTCGAATGCGATCGTGAGGACGGCGAAGGCGATGATGCCGAGGAACCAGCGCAGCTCCTCGTTGCGTAGCGCGGTGCGGATGTTGCCGAGCAGAATGAGGTAATACAGGCTGAAGTTGGCGCCGAAGAGGATCATGAACACGCCCACGACGATGTCGATATAGGCGCTGTTGTAGTAGCCGATGCTCAGCGCGCGCGTGGACAAGCCGCCGGTGCCGGCGGTGGCGAACGAATGCAGCAGTGCGTCATAAAAGCTCATGCCGCCAGCGATGAGCAGAACGGTCTCCACGAGCGTGAGCGCGATATACAGCAGGTAGAGGATGGAGGCGGTCTTGCGGATGCGCGGCACGAGCTTGCCGACCGTCGGGCCGGGGACCTCGGCGCGCATGATGTGCATCGAGCGGTTGCCGCTCAGGGGCAGCACGGCCAGCACGAACACGAGGATGCCCATGCCGCCGATCCAGTGCGTAAACAGCCGCCAGAACATACCGCCGCGCGTCATGCTCTCCGGCGATGTGACGACGCTGGCGCCGGTCGTGGTCAGACCCGAGATCGTCTCGAACAGGGCGTCGACGTAGTTCGGGATATCGCCCGTGAGCACAAACGGGATCGCGCCGAGCAGCGACATGGCGATCCACGACAGGCCGACGATCAGAAAACCGTCGCGCGCGGTGATGCCGCCGGACTTGGCGCGCACGCGCCACATGACCAGCCCGATGCCGCCGGTGATGCCGATCGTGATCAGAAACGGGACCGGAGATTCGTCATAGATCACAGCTGCGATCATCGGCAGGAGCATCAGCGCGGCCTCGATGCACAGCACGCGGCCGACGACCTGCCCGATCATTCGAAAATTCATGGTTTTGCCCTCTCTATGCTTTCGTTATCCGAATACGGTATTATACGCCGGTTTGTCCGGTTTGGGAAGCCCCCGGCGCCTAGAACATGCCAAGGGATTTGAACAGGAAGATCCACAAAAACATGGTCAGAATACTCACGGCCGATGTCGTGACCACAATGTCGCCGGCGAGCTCGGCGTCGCCGCCCATCTGCTGCGCCATGGTGAAGGAATTGACGGCGGTCGGCGAGGCGAAAATGCCGATGAGCGACACGAATGCCACGCCCCGGAACCCGAGCAGCGCGCCCAGCCCCAGAAACAGGCCCGGCGAGACGATCAGCTTGGCGATCGACACGGTCACAAGCTCGCGGCGGTAGGTCTTCAGGCCGGAGAACTGGAAGAACGCGCCGAGCAAAAACAGCTGCAGGGGCGATGCGATGGCGCTGACGCTTTGGATGGTCTGCTCGAGGATGTGCGGCAGGCGGATGCCGGCGACCAGCGTCAGGATGCCGAGCACGGAGCCGATGACGAGCGGATTTTTTGCGATCTGGCCGAGGATGTGCAGCGGCTTCGGCTTCTGTCCGCGGAACACCTCCAGCACGACGACGGCCAGCATATTGAACAGCGGCACAATGACCGCGATCAGGATCGAGACGGTGCCGAGCTGATCGGCGCCGAGCAGCGCCGTCGCCACGGGGATGCCCATGATGACGTAGTTGCTGCGGAACATGCCCTGGATCAGCACGCCGCGGCGCTCCGGCAGCTTTTCGGTCAGCAGCGTGTAGCCGAGCGCGAGGCCGAACGTCAGCAGCACGCCGCCCACGGCATAGGCCATCAGCAGCGGGTCAAACGAGCCGGACAGATCGGAGCAATATATATTATAATAAAGCAAACATGGCAGAAAAATACGGAAAGCGATCTTGTTGATGGTGGAGATCTCCTCACGGCGGAGCCAGCCGAGGCGGCGCGTGCCGTAGCCGAGCGCCATGACCAGGCACATGGGCAGCACGGCGTTTGCCGAGATCATCAGATTTTCCATATGTCGCCTCCGTTCGTCAGGAAATCACTAAAATAACAGTTTACCCCATGCGGCGCAAAAACGCAAGTACCCCGGTTGCCGCGCTGCGCGGAACGTGGTATAATCGCAGCATCTGATTTTTTGCGCGGGAGGTGCGGCGATATGACAATTGAGCAGGCCATGGAGCTGATCCATGGCGTGGAGTGGCGCGGCTCCCGCCCGGGGCTCGCGCGCGTGCGCGAGCTGCTGCACCGCCTGGGCGACCCGCAGGACGGGCTGCAGTTCGTGCACATCGCGGGCACGAACGGCAAGGGCAGCACGGCGGCGATGCTCGCATCCATCCTGCGCGCGGCAGGCTACACGACGGGGCTGTTCACATCGCCGTATCTCGAGCGCTTCGCCGAGCGCATGCAGGTCAACGGCGTGCCCGTGCCGGACGCGGAGTTTGCCGCCGTGTGCGAGGCGCTGCAGCCGTGCATCGCCGCCATGGACGACCCGCCGACGGAGTTTGAGCTCGTGACGGCGGCGGCCATGCTGTGGTTCCGGCGGCGGGGGTGCGACGTCGTGGTGCTGGAGGTCGGCCTCGGCGGCCGGCTCGACGCGACGAACGTCATTGCCGCGCCGGCGTGCGCCGTCATCACGAACATCGGCCTCGACCACACGGAGATCCTCGGCGATACGCTCGAGCAGATCGCGCGCGAGAAGGCGGGCATCCTCAAGCCCGGCACGCGCGCCGTCAGCTATCCGCAGACGCCGGAGGTGCGCGCCGTCCTGCACGAGATCTGCGCGCAGCGGGGCATCCCGCTCACGGAGGCGGACGCAGCCGCCATCGTGCCGCTGACCGACGGCGTGGACGGGCAGACCTTCACCTACCGCGGCGCGGAATATACGCTGCCGCTGCTGGGGGCGCACCAGCTGCGCAACGCGGCCGTCGCGCTCGAGACGGTGACGGCGCTGCGCGCGCGCGGCTGGCGCATCCCGGACGCGGCCGTGCGCGCGGGTCTGGCGCAGGTGCGCTG
>UMGB01070674.1_pt1 | contig 19181 bp, 23 predicted proteins | sample 1965161 | NCBI WGS metagenome assembly UMGB01 (sample SAMEA4836060, study PRJEB28245) | human gut metagenome | biome: gut microbiome; material: fecal sample | place: Denmark | collected 2008
AAATGTCATCTAAGGGATGACATAAGAGAGTGAATAAGACACGAAATTGAGAAAAGTGTCAAACTGGGTTTCGTCAGTGGAAGAAATGTTTCTGGACTTCTATCTGTTTCGCTGTGATGAGAGTCTGGAAGTTCAAAGGAGTGGAAATGAAGGATTTGCTCAGTTTACAGGCTTTGATTGCGCAACCTGCAAGTATGACCTCTAAAAGGCCACCATGTGTTGACACGCATGGAAATTGTTCGACGGATCCTAATTGTGATCCGAATACGCATCATTGGCATAGTTCGTGGAGTTGGTTCTGCTGAAGTAGAAGAGTAACAGTTTTAAACTGCAGTGGCTATCTGTTTTGAAGTTAACAGATAGCCATTTTGATAGATGGATGCTGTAATGAAAAGATTGAATGAAAGAGAAAAGCAAACAATTCTCGGATTGTTTACTATATTTATAATTATTATACTTCTCGCCAGTGCATTTATTGGGCTTTTCATGTCTAGAAACAGTGCAAGTGACGCTAAAGATATAAAAAAAGCGTATGAGTCATTATCAGAAGTGAAAAGAAAACCTACAAACGCAACAAATGATGGCGGGCTACTGGTGCAAGTTGGGTCAAAAAAAGATATTCCGACTGTAGAATTTTATTTAGATCCCCTATGTCCGGCTTGTGCACAAATTGATAGAACATTAAATGATGATATAGGAAAAATGTATACGAGTGGTCAGATTAAGCTTGAAATTCATCCTGTGATTTTTTTAGACAAGTGTTCATCTGACCATTATTCGGCCAGAGTATCGGGATCCATAGCCTACATTTCAGAAAAAGATCCAAAGCATGTCGTTGCATTCATTTCAGAAATATTTGATGAAAAGTTCCAGCCTTCAGAAGTAGATTATGTAGAAATGTCTGATGAAAAGATAATCGAACAAGCGATTAAAGCGGGAATATCTAGAGAAATTGCAAAGGAAAGTTTAAATGGACAGTACGATGAATGGATTGAAAAAAGTAATGATTACACAATACTACGAAGCGACCTAATAGCTCCAGGGAGGGAGGGGTTTGCGACGCCATTGATTAGGGTAAATAAGAGAATTTGGTCAATGAAGGATATGGCGCTTGATGACTTATCAGATGCTTTTGTTGAAAGCTTAGGATTAAAACCTGAAGAAGTTGGTGATGAGGATGTTAAACCTAGAATAGGCAGTAAAGGAAAGTTGCTTAAAACTAATACAAAATATTTGGCGGAAAAATCTGATGCTTAAATTTATGCGAATTAGCAAGAGAATGATTCTTGGCGTGGTTTGCAGTATCGCTGGATCGACGTTATCATTCTTTGTTCCTCTTTTGATAAAAGATTTTATAGATAATAAAAAATTTGATCTTAGTTTACTGTATGTATTCCCTTTTCTTTTTGCGGCGCAATTCATATTGTGTGCAATTGGTGGATTGCTAATTTCAACTGAGGCCGATCTTCATGTGGCGGAATTGCGTATTCAGGCTATGGATATAATTTTTGAGAAAGATATGCTCTTTTTTGACAATGAAAATAGCGGTGAAATCGCCAGTGGAATAGTATATGATATCTCTCTGGTCAGGAATTTTGTGGCGGCTAGTATTCCTCAGTTTGTTTCGAGTGTTATCAATATACTGTTTTCCGTCGTTGCTCTTACTGTAATTAACTACAGACTATCTATTTTGGTTCTAATTATCTTTCCTGCAGTGATGATACTGGCTGTTCCCTTAGGTATATTTAATAACAGAAATGCGATGATGCTGCAAGAGAGAATTGGTAAATTAAATACGTTTACTTCAGAAATAGTGCGAAGTATGCGCACTGTTAAGTTATGTAATGCAGAGAGATGTATGCTTCTAAAATTCAAGAAACGAGTAAATGAAATAAAAGAAGTTAATCTCTTGAATGACAAAGTATATTCTTTTGTTACGCCCGTTCAAAATCTGATTTCGATTTTTTGTACTGGGGTCATTGTTTGCTATGGTGTTCATCTGATGGACGTACATCTCTTGACATACGGTTCGTTTGTTGCATATGTAATGTTATTCTTTCAGCTGGTTACTCCAGTAGGTGGTTTATTTACCTTTTATTTGAGTTGTCAAACAATCAAAGGTTCCTTAAAAAGAATCAACCGTGTCATCGGATCTCAAGAGAAGTAGATATGGAAAACTTTGCGTATAATAATGTTGATTATTTGGAACTGAAAAGCGTTTCATTTGGTTACAATGATAATGAAGTTCTTCATGATGTTAGTATGAGGTTGGAAAAGGGTGGTCGATATGCAATTATTGGACCATCTGGATCCGGGAAAACGACTATTATTAATACAATAACAGGTCTATATAGTGCAAATTCTGGAGCCATTGCTATCAATGAGAGCTTGCTTGATGGGCAGCATCTAGAAGAGTGGAGAAGGTGGTTTACTGTCGTCTCTCAAGATAATCTCCTTTTCTCTACAACAATTAAAGAAAATTTATTTTTTGGTCTTGATTTTGTGCCATCAGAAAAAGACATTAATAAATGTTTGAAAAATGCTTGCTTAGATGAAATTATTTCCGTTGGTGATTTGGAAAAGAGTGTTGGTGAGCAGGGGATGTCTTTGTCTGGTGGACAGCGACAGAGATTGCAGATTGCGAGAGCTTGTTTAAGGAAAGCTCCGATACTTATTTTGGATGAGGCAACGTCGAATCTTGATGTGAAGACAGAAAGACGTGTGCTTGATAACCTATTAAGATCGCATGAGTATGATATTTCAATTGTCATTTCACATCGCTTGTCTACGATAATAGACTCAGACGTTATTTTCTTTATTGAAGATGGTTATCTTTTGGATCAGGGGGATCATCGAGAGCTCATTGAAAGATGTCCAGCGTATAGATTTTTTGTTCAAAATCAACTCTTGAAGGATTGATATAGGGGAAGAGGGAATTGTGATGGTTGGTTACTCGGCGGATGATTACCTCCGTTTCTCGGCAGATAAGGAGACCATATACTATAGCGAACCTGTTTATGCTTGTGAAGATGCTTATGTTTTGCCGACGAATGACAACTCAGAGCAATGGGGCGTTAGGTCTGATGGGCATTGGACTTATGTCAATTGTCTGATGTACTCTTTTCCTCCTCAAGGTTGGAAAATTCATATCACTTCTACAATTTATGATGCTCAGAATGTTCTCTATGATGTTGCTGAATATCTTTTCGTTAAATCTATTTCTTTTAAATATCTTTCAAGTAGAACTTGTTTCATTCAGGCGAATGGAAAATATGCGGATAGACTTGAGTCAGGTAAATTCATAACTATTTACCCCAGTTCTGAACATATTTTTATTCAGCTACTAAAAGATTTAAAAACCATTGTTTGTAAATATGATGATGGTCCTTATATCTTAACTGATAAACAATGGCAAAATAGTAATGTATTTTTCAGATATGGTGCTCTGAAGCCGCGCTTTTCAAACGAAAAGAATGTACCTGTGATAGTGACTCCTCAGGGTGATTTAATACCGGATAAAGAATTACCGCTGTATTCCTTGCCTTCTTTCGTTGATGAACCTATATATGTTAAAGAGAATAATTATTTTATTGAATACTCAAATGGAAAATTAACGGATTATCAAATAGACTCCGCTGTCCATTTTAGTAATAACGGTGGGGTGTATCTCGCTTCGCGAAACGGCAAAAAATATATCCTTAAAGAAGGGCGAAAAAATGTTGGGGTCAGTGATAGGTCATGTTTGGATGCTTTTCATCGAATCAAGCATGAATATCAAATCCTTCGTTCCTTGAGTCCGCTCTCTGATGTTGTGAATGCTGTCGATTGTTTTGATGTCTGGAATCATGCATTTTTAGTTGAGGATTTTTTTGAAGGTCGAGATTTGCAGCAGTACATAGCAATGGAATTCCCTTTCGATGGATGCTCTGCTCGGACGGATTGCTCTGATTCTTATTGGCGAGGGTGTAAAGAGATCGCAACCAAATTGGAAAGTGCAATTGCGAAAATGCATGGAATTGGATTTGCGGTTGGAGATTTGAGCTTATCAAATGTGCTGATTAATGATTCTTTAGAAATTAAACTGATTGATTTTGAGGCGGCGAAAAAACTTTCCCAAGATTTTCAAGTAGATATCGCTACTCCAGGATTTACCAACGATGCTGTATGCAACTATGAACAACAAGATTGGTATGCCTTCGCGGTTATAGTGCACCGCCTTTTTGTTCCCATATGTCCCCTTTATTATCTGGCTCCTTCGTTGTTGTTCTGTCAGGATTATATGGTGCAAAAGCACTTTGGGAATGAGGCAGTTTCTTTTCTTCGGTCTGTCAGATCGCGAATGCTTGGCTTGACTCCGTTATTGTCTCATGGACCATTTATCGACAAAGCGTTACAGGCTTGTGACAAGCTTTTAGATCCTGAGAATATTGAAACCTTTATGAGACTTCTTTATAAAGGGATTGTCTCTGGTCTTGACTTGCGAGGTGAATATCCTGTCAAAGGTGATATTTCAATGTATGGCGATGAGATGTCTAAATATAGCATTGGGTCTGGTTTTGCCGGTGTGAGCTTGGCTTTGCTGAAATCTTCATGTTTGGAAAACTCGGAATGGTTTTATGCTATTGCGCGGGAGAAATATATATCGGTATTACGTAAATTGAAAGACGGTATGTCGTTCCGCGCGGGATTGTTTAACGGTACGGTAGGTGTGGCCATGGCTGCATATGAGGTGTTTTCTCGCGAGGAATGTCATAAAATGCTTTCTTATATCGGAATCTCTCACATTGATTATTTGGCAGGCATTGACGACTATTCCTTGTACTCTGGTTTGTCTGGCATTGGCATGGCTCTTCTGTCATTGGGAGCATCTAGGAACTCGCATGAAGAAAAAATGTTGTCGTATATTCTTTCCAAGGTGTATGAGAGATGCGATTGTGGTTTAACTTCGCAAGACATGCTGAGTTCGAAAGCGGACTTTACCTTAATGAAGGGCTGGTTGGGTGCAGGTCTGTTCCTGTGGAAGGCTTCTCTTTGCAGGAAAGACGATGCTTTGCGCTCCCGTGCGGAAAGCATTTTTCGTCTTACGCTAACGCATCTTGCCAATGCGGATAACAAGGAGCGTCCGATGTATTACGTGGATCATTTGAAGAATAAACCCAGAACAATGCCTTATCTGGATTGTGGAACTTCTGGTGTGGCCCTAGCTTTTATTGAAGTCTATAAAGATGGTAATGAGTCAATGGAATATCTCATGTACATGTATAATCGGCAGAATAAAGCCAGTTTCCGATAATACATGAAAGTCATAGTATCGCTATATAATGTCGCTATGAATAAACCAAGAAGAAGAAAAGGTGAAGGCGGACTATTTCCAGTAATCCACAATGAACGACAGGAAATATGTGCATCATTCATGCTGAATGGGAAACTACACCGAGCATACGGATTAACCGAGCAGGAAGCACTGCTGAAAAAGCAGAATCTCATTGTCAAACTATCCGTTCCAGAATCCGAACGACCGAAACCAAAACGAAGCACGATAGGAACAACACAGAATCCCACATGCAAACAGTTCATGGAACGCTGGTTAACAGCACGAACAGGATTATCAGAAATCGTCAGAAGGCAATACAGAATGAATCTGACGAACCATGTAATGAATGTCATCGGGAATAAAGCAATACGACGATTGAATGACACTGACATCATTGCAGTGATGGACAGCATGGATATCAGGAACATTGGAAGAACAGCGAAAGCACACACTCTGAAACAACTGAATACCATGCTGAACTATGCAGTGAAAGTCAAAATGCTAAAACAGAATCCATGTATGTATGTTGACCTACCAACAGTGAAACCTGCAACACGACGATTGGATAATGAACTCATTGAATGGAGAACCGAAACATTCAAGAACATCATATGGGAACTGGGAAAACCAGATAATCCACATCATGACTCATACACAAGAATCCTATTAACTGCAATGGGAATCCGAGGAAGCGAACTCATTGGACTTACATGGGATTGCATTGACTTTTCCAAAATGAAAGATGGATTAATAACAATCACGATTCAACAGCAAATGAAGAAAGAAAAAGGAGGTGATTATTATATTGACATGCAAACGAAGAATCGGCATGAGCGGAAAATCCCATTGCAAGGAATATTCATTAAAGCCATCGCAATGGAAATGAAGAAAAATCGGAAACTGGCTAAACCAATGAGAACAAGTGATGGACGAGAAATAACAAATCTGGTATTCATTCATCCTGATGGAACACCAATAGTATATCACTGGCATTTCAACGACTGGCAAGCAATCCAACGCGATTATTTCAAATCAGAAGGAAAAACCGATGATGAAATAAAAGCATTATCATGGCGACCTCATTATAACAGGCATATTGCAGCATCAATCATGGCAAAGAATCATGTTCCATTAACAACAGCACAGGAAATACTGGGACATCTGGATAAAGAAATGACGGAATGGTATACACATGCTTATCCTGATGAAATCAAGGAAGCAAGCACGAGAATCAGTGATGAAATGAGTGGGAATCCATGGCAAGCATTTGAAACTAAACCTGAACCAGAACCAGAACCCGGAACAAGTAAAACATTCCAAATCGGAGACCTACCTGCAATAACAATCCATTATTAAAAAGGAATCCCCGGAACAGTAATCAAACCATTCCGAGGAAATATATTAATAATGCATAAGCAACAATATAATATCACGCGAACAATATTTTCCGAAATATGGGAATATAACACGAATACCGAAAGTTGTGATAAATAGCCAGAAAGAAAGGAACAAGTAATATGGCTATAACACCACAACAGGAAAAACTGCTAAACGAACTGGAATATGTTGATTTTGATAACATTATTCCAATACGAGAAGCACTGGAATCCGGTGATATGAAAGCATTCATAGAAGCAGCAAACTATGGATTGGACGAGGCATTATTCAATGTCAGTGATGGATTGGATGACTTCCAGGAACTAATAGAATCAATGGGATTGAAGATAACAATCAATTAACATACTCATCCGGTAAAGGATAAGAAATCATGTCATCGAATAAAGCGTCATCAGCGTCAAAACTGATGGCGTTTTCATTATTATCCTGAATCGGCAACGGAGCACGCCCAAACTCATTATCCAGAACCTGCAAACCAGAACCTAAACGAACAAGCGGCTTATTGCAATCCAACCGGTAAACATCGTTAATACGACGATAGAGCGGTTTCCGTTCATCATACTCATGAAGCATTCCATATTGCATCTGTAATGACCAGTTTGAAACTATCCAAACATCAGTCCAAGCAGCGAACTTATTTTCATACCTACGACTGATTTCATAAACATACCTATCAATCATTCTTAATAAATCACTGAAATCACACTGGGAGCGAAACTCATCCATCAATAGAACCGGCTGGTAATCATAGGAATAGAAAGGATCCCTGTTATTGAAATCAGCGGTATACATTTCCTGATACGAGTATAATGAATGTACATATCGTGATTTTCCAGATTGGCTCTGACCGAACAAATAATGAACCTTAATGTTATCCCGATCATGCATGGAATACTTATCTCTCATCATCAGCGCATATTTCCTATCAACATATTTCATTCCTGTGGTATTCATGAGTAAAGAAAGCGAAGGATCACGCATAATGTCATCGGGAGTCAATCCGTCATCCAACGCATCAGATAATGATTTCAAATCTGAACGCTGACCCTGCTGGGACACTGTTGGCTTACGAGAAACCTCATGTTTGAAATCATCAGAACTCCACCATGGACCAGCAATCCGAGTATCTACCTTAGAACAATAATGAGCCATAGCCATTTCATTCTTACGCTGACCCTCGATATGAATCCAATCCAATGAGGCATCATCAAACCACTTATGAACATCCCTTAAACGACGAGGATTATTCCGACTCAATATTATGCAACCCTGATAATGAAGAAATCCATTCTCATTATTATCAGTTGATTGTTTTCCGCGTTCAAGTTGAAACACATAGTTTTCAACAGAATCCTGATTGTTCAAAACAGCCATTATTGCATCAGCACTGATTGAAGGCAATCCATCATTCTCATGAGCATCAAGCGTAAAGAAGAAACCGCGAAAGCGTTTATTGACATTATTAATATTCCTATTCATAATCAATAAAAATCCTTACAAAATCATTAAAATCACCTGTTTTACACCAAAGTTAAGCATTCTTACACCATTTTAAAAAATAATGGTGCAAAGTAAAAATCTCTACTATAATGTAAATATTTCAATCAACAAAAAAATGTTTACACCATACACCAAAGTCCCTAAGGAATCAAGACGGAATGTCGTTCCTCCATTCCGTCCGCGCCGTCGTTCCTCCGCCGCGTTCCGGGGACTTTGCCGTATGACCATGAACACCATGAACACACGGCAAACGCCGAAATATTCCACCGAACACGAACCAGTGAACACGCGAGCCACATAACCCACAGGAACCGCCGCCACAGCGTCCCAGCGACCCTGCACGGATACGCGTTTTCAAGCTCGCTTGAAACGGTTCCGTGGGAGCCGAGAGCCGGGAACGGCGAACCAGTGATGAAAGGAAGCAACGCGCGCCACCGGAAACGGAACGGTAAGAAATATGCACGGCGACACCATGTACCATGGCACTTTTCATTCAACGAACGCAATCCCATGAACGAATGAACGCATACAATGAAGAAGCCTCAACACGCCATTGTCCCATGAACTTACGCGTGAGAACACCATGCCGCTTGAAAACCCCATTACGAGCCCAGTATCTTAAACTGGAAGGACGCAACCCGGTTAAATCAGCGACATCACTGATTGAAAGCCATTTGTTATTCAATGAATCATTCATCAGTCAAACCCCCATTCTTTCCATCGTTTCCGGAGATTTTCCGCGAACTGTTTGGATTCCTCTGATTGTTCAAAACGGCGAGACGATGAGCCTGTTCCACGCCATCCTGCTTTTCCAGAACGCGCCGCATCTGCATCAACTGGTCGTTGACGAAAAGACTGGTAGCCTGGTGAGCCATCCACGCGCGATTTGTCCAAAAATCGTAATCGTCCTGTGTCATCCACACCGCCATTTTCCTGTTCCGTGGATTCGTCATTATCCATCATTCCCCCTTTTCCCAAATAGGATTTCCATGTTCATCAATAGTGTTTGAATCACCACCGGAAGCATCAATCATCCGGCACAGGTAATCGTCAAACCTGTCCCATGCATCACGCTTGAACCGCGTCTGTTCCCTGCATGTACGGAAACGCACGAGCAACTGCATGAGTTCATTAACACGAATATTCCGATTCATATTTCAACACCCATTTCCATTTCCAAACGAGCAAGCCCGACGGATTCAAGAGGAGTCGCCATGATCACATCAAACACATCACTGGCAAACTTTTCCAAATCCATACGACTCACATCCAATGGGTCAACACTGGTGAGCACATTCAATGCATTTGAAAGGTCATTACCAACATTCCGGAACATTCCCTGATAGCAATTGAAATATTCCATTGCATTTTCCGCGAGGATTTCCGGATTTTCCGAATACTCAAAATCGCAATATTCATCATCACGAACATCCGGAGCATCCAAACCGAGCGAATCGTAAATGTTATTAATATCGCGATTGGCAACTTTCAACATATCATTGACCGACATTTCATCCGGGTCATATTCTGTTCCAGCCATTAACGCGAACATTTCCGCATCATGCAACTGGTTAACCCACGAACCGAGCAGAACCTGACCGTTTTCAATGGTTTGTGTAATGCTATTCATCATTTAACCTCCTGAATCGCATCAGCAGTGATTGACCATGAAACGAAGCCATCACGCACATAGGAAGTGAAGCGAGGATTGACCAACATATACGGTTTCAAAGCGGTAATGTCGGACGGCTGATGAACGCGAATACTAACATTGGAAATCACCTCTCCATCCTGACGCAATGCAACAGTCCGAGGAACACGGAAAACCGGCTTTCCATCAACAAGCGCAGGAGCATCGGTTTCCTTATTGGAAGCCCTATCAAACTGCATGATTTGACGCATTTCATCAGCAGCAACATTTGAAACTGAAACGATATCAACTTTTCCAGTAGCAATAACATTGAGTGAACTCATAATATATCTGTCCTTTTCAATAAACCGGGGAACACCGGCACGGAATACTTTTCCGATTAACATTGATTGATTGTCCATACCATGTGGTAAATCACATTTTCAATGCTATCCTATATCTATCAAAGTCGGCAAAAACGGCGGAAAAGCGCGTTATTGAGTAATAATCAGTGATAACATGATTGAATCAAGCGGAAGCATTCCGAAATAAGTCAGTCAACGATGACCGAAATACGGATAAAATGTGATGTAAATCACACTTTTCACAAAATATTCACATTTCATAACATTGAATACTAGTCAGGGACGCTTACCGGAGTGCCGGTAATGTCCCCGAACCCCCCTCACGGCCCGCTTCGCCATCAACAGCGCTGCGCTAACATTCCGGACTGACGCCGGAATGCACTTGCGGCTGGATGGCTGGAAGCAATAAGGACGCAAATAACCGAAATCAAATCTGACAGCAGTTTTCAACATTCCAAGTATCACGCATCAGAAAAGGCATTTTCAAGCAATCTGACGAGAACAGGCATCCACAGAACACGCAATAATCAGCCCTGTGGACGACATCGAATCTGACAGAAAAAGCGACACAGCAGAATAATCCACAATGTCGCTAAATCTGATAGAATAATATCGCTAAATAATGTCGCTATGACAAAATAGCATAAAAACCCTTATTCTATATGAGAGCGCATGAACCACTGGAATTCCTTAATGAGGAGTTTCTTAGAAGGCTTTCCCAAGGTTCAGATATGGTTTGCACGTTTAATGGTGGCTTATTCGGGGGTTATGTGGGACTGTTGCCTGCTGCAATAGCGTTGCGCGACTTAGGTATTGATGATGAGCTGTGGGAGCGGATTATTGATGGATTGAATCTTTACCTGATGAAGAACAATGGAAACATTGTTTTCCCGGGACTTTATGGATACAAGTGTTCCATGGATTTGGGGACGGGATCGGCCGGTGTGCTTTTAGCGTTAAGTGATTCTGGGCGATCAGGGGAATGGGGATCTTGGATGCCGGTTCTGGAAAATGAGGATTTTTCGCTTTTCCGTGTTTGAAAATAGCTATTGCTGCTGGCTGGGTGATGGCCTGTACGTGATGCAATGCGTGGCTATATTTGTATGCTTAGGGGTGAAGGTGAGTGACGATGTATTTGGGAAAACGAATAAGAATCGCTATCGTGGACAATGACAGATTGACGCTTGGCGTTATGAAGATGATGATTGAGCGTATTCTTCCGCAGGCTAACGTGTGTTGGGCTGTATCGGATGGTCTGACCGCGGTGAGTAAGAGTCTTAACTCGCGGACGCGTCCTGATGTATTGCTTGTGGATATGTCTCTAGAGGGAATGAGCGGTTGCGATGTGTGCCGGACCATTCGTGAGGAGACTGCTCAGGTTGATTTAGTGGGCATGACTGCTTTTTCTCTGGACCGTTACTGTGTGCCTGCTCTGGAAAACGGAGCGAGCTGTCTTGTGGATAAGGCGAATGTGAAAGGTCTTTGCCATGTCTTATGTGCAATAGTGAATGGGCGGCGGGCGGATGTTAAATATGCATCTTCCGAAAGTGCGCAGGAGTCGCATGAGAGATTATTGACTGCCAAAAGTGGAAATGTCAACTATGAAACGTTTGCGAAAAGGGAACGAGAGGTTATGGGGCTGTGTTCCCTGGGTTTTACCTCAAAGGAGATCGGCATCAAGCTTGGCATAGGGGAACCTACAGTGAAAACGTATATTCGAAGGGTCATGAAGAAATTAGGGGCTAAAAATAGGACTCAAGCAGTAATTCAATGGATGGAAATTAATGAACGTGAGTACTAAAAGAGTAAATCCATTTATTTCATGGTGCGTATTTCACCTCCAATATCTGCTTGTAGCGGTTTGTGTCATCATGACTATTGCGGAAATACTGTTTTTCCCTTCTGCGGGTGTGATGACATTTTTCCTCGTATGCGTGCATGTATTAGCTGTTGTCCTGATGCCGCGGCGGCCGATTATATGTTGCAATATCATTTTTTTTTACTTTTGTGATTTGCTGTCTTATTCCAGATGACGGTGGTCCAAGCTTTTTATGGGGAACTTGGTTGGCTCTGGGGTATGCGGGGCTGCGAATTGAGTCGTTGTGGGGGATGCTGTATCCGTTCGCGGTGGCATTGGTTCGAATGTGGCGCTTTAATGCTGATGGTGTGGCGGCCAATGAGTATTTCATGTTAATTCTTGTCATGTTCTTTGCATACTTCGTCGGAAAAACGTTTGCGTGGAAAGAACTTGCTGCCCAGCTCAAACAAAACAAACTAAGGTATGAAAAATTAAGTCAGCACGTCGAATACCTGCGAAAAGAGAGCGTGGTAGCCAGCCGAATTCATGATTCAGTGGCTGGTAACTTGGCATACATGGCAATTTTGCTGGACGGTCTAATCTTGGATGCTGAGAAGAACAAAACCTTTGACGAGAAAGAAATAAGAGAAGTGAGGGCTCTCGTCGTAGAAACTTTGGATGAGATGCGATCTGTTGTTGATTTAATGAATGGTGGAAAGACGGAATCAGTACAAGCGGACAATATGAGTCTCTCTGGATTGCAAATTGTAGGTGAGCAAGGGGATTTCTTCCTGAAGGAACTCGGATTTCATGGAAAGACGAGAATTGCGCTAAAAGATTTGAAGAATCTTGATGATGCTTTTTCCCGTGAGGTTTTTTCTTTGATTCATGAGCTATATACAAATATCGCTGTGCATGGAAGTCCAGGAGGTGAATACCGTCTCATTGTTTTTTGGGATGACGATGATTTAATTCATGTGGATCAGGTGAATGATATTTCGTCAAAGAACTTATTTCCTGACAAGCCGGTGTCCGGAAGCGGTTTGTCGCTGCATATGAAATGGATTAAGTCCATAGGAGGATTTGCTAAAACATCTTCTGAAAAAGGAGCATGGCAGTTTCATGCGCGTTTTCCTGTCATCATGTCAGAAGACTCGGCAGAGCCAGTGTAGGATTGGCGGGCACTTGGGGTATATCTCTGCAGAATACATATTGAGAACGTTTGCTGATGTAAAAAGACTACCTTGATTAGTCATGGAGTTAGGCGCACCCGTCATGACGATGGACAACAGTATGGCGATTAGTTTCATTTTCCCTCCTATACACAACGCCAGTCTGCCACGAGTGGAATATCCGTATAGTTATTTGCAAGCGGGTGTCATCTTTGGATGACTTTAGCGACTTTTCCGATTCCGACGTGTAGGGGGCTGCGCGGACATGCATATCGTGGGATGCAGTCGTGGATCTGCGCGACTTATGATTGTGAGGAGTTTTTAGCCGATAGAGAATCAGATTGGTTGCGTGGCCACGTGTAAGCAGTCTGATTTAGTATTTAATGCTGACGTATGTTTTTTTTAACTACATGTTGAGAGAGCTCATGGCTTTGCGCGTAAAATGGAGTACTCAGTCGAGCAGACGCTCGCAGGCGGTCGGATCTGTTTCTGTACCGCCGTTTACGTCGATGAGATTGCTGTAGTATTCGGTTGTTCCTGCAAGCACGCCGTCATAGAACTCCTGTTTGTAGTCGATGTAGTCGATGGAATCCTGCACGGCGGCAAGTTGTTCCACAAGCTCACAGCCGAATGCGCGGGGAGGCCGGCAGAGTGGAAGTCATGTGCTCGTGGCCTATTATTCCGCTACGGGTCACACCGCCGACGTGGCCAAGGCCATTGCGGATGCGGCGGACGGTGATTTGTTCGAGCTCACCCCGGAGCGGGAATATTCCAGTGGTGATCTGAACTGGAACGACGAATTCAGTCGAGTGAACAGCGAGCATAATGATGAAAGCCTGCGCGATGTTCCTTTGAACGTTACCTCGCCAGATGGGTGGGATAAGTACGACACTGTATTCATCGGGTATCCGATCTGGTGGGGCGGGGCCGTATGGCCGGTCAATCATTTTGTGACTGACAATGACTTCACCGGCGAGAAAGTCATTCCGTTCGCCACTTCTGCGTCATCTCCGTTGGGGAGCAGCGGTTCTGATTTGGCGGATATGGCGGGAGCTGGCGACTGGCAGGATGGTCAGAGGTTCTCGTCCAGCGTATCGGCCGACGAAGTGACTTCTTGGGTGGAGGGTCTCGGCCTCTAACTCAACTATATATGGCAGATTTGCGAGGCTGTCCGGTGCTATCTGCCATATATAGGCGAGATACGTGGAGACGGGGAGCGAAATCTGCCATATATAAGGCAGATACCGCCACATGTGGTTTTAGTTTCGGGTTGTTTCCTTGAGCGTGGGCGCCAGGGTGCCGGCCAAGGCCTTTTCGCCGGGGCGGGAAAGCGGCCCGACCAATTCGTGCGCGGTGTACGGCTCCTCGATGTAGGCAATATCATCTTCCGTAAGCTGAACGTTCAACGCGGCGATGGCATCATCCACGCGTTCCGGCTTCGAACAGCCCACGATAGGTGCAGTCACACCCTTGGCCCAGTGCCATGCAAGCGCAACCTGAGCCATGGGCACTCCGTGGTGTTCGGCTACTTCAAGCACACGTTCGACGATGGGCATGTCTTGGGCTTGCGCTTGATCATACTTGTTGCGCATGGTGCCGTCAGTGGTGCCGCGGGTGGAATTCGAATTCCATGTCGGGCGTGCCAGATGTCCGGAAGCCATAGGAGAGTAGGGCGTCAAAGCAACGTCGTACTGCTGGCATACGGGGATGAGCTCGCGTTCGTCTTCGCGGTAGAGCAGATTGTAGTGGCACTGCATGCTGGTGAATCGGGTCCACCCATTGGCGTCGGCCACGGCCTGCAGGTTGTGGAACTGATACGCATACATTTCGCTGGCGCCCAATGCGCGTACTTTGCCTGCTTTGACTAGCGCGTCCAGGGCTTCCATGGTTTCTTCGGCGGGGGTGGTGTAGTCGAAACGGTGGATGATATAGAGGTCGAGATAGTCGGTGCCCAAACGCTTGAGCGTGCCGTCGATCTCGCGGTTGATGGCTTCTTTGGAAAGATGCCCATCGTTGAAGTACACTTTGCTGGCGAGCACAACTTGGTGTCGCGCGATGTTGAGATTGCGCAACGCTTGGCCAATGTATTCTTCGGAAGTGCCGAAGGCGTAGCAGTTCGCGGTGTCGATGAAGTTGATACCTCGGTCGATGGCGTGGCCGATGACTTGTTCCGTTCCCTGTTGGTCGATGGTCCACTGATGGAAGTCTGGTGAGGTTTTACCGAAGCTCATGCCGCCAAGGCATACTTTGGATACTTTGATGCCAGACCAGCCTAGCGGCGCGTACTTCATGTCGGTCATGATTAGATGGAGCTCCTTTGCCTGTTGGATGTGTGAAATGTTGCTTTCCATAGCACCGCTCGGTCCGCGAATGAACCTAATGCGTGCCTCTTGCCTCTATTATATGTATATGCGTTTGCTGCATGGAAAAGCATGTTCGTCACTCATTATGCATTGACACTGCATTTTCGTCGAGGTTCAATGAATGCGTATTACAACGAAAGGACTATTATGGAAAATCCAAGTGCATTTCCCATGGGAGAGCCAAACGACGGCTTTGCCCAGTATTTCGTAGGTCAAAGCTATCTTGCGTCGGTGCTCGACGCTCCTGATTTTTCCATCCACAACGTCACCTTCGAGCCGGGATGCCGCAACAACTGGCACATACATCACGGCGGATCCCAGGTGCTCATCGCAGTGGGCGGTCGAGGCTACTACCAGATCGAAGGCCAGGAACCCAAGGAACTCAAAGCTGGCGAAGCCGTGTGCATTCCTGCAGACACCAAGCACTGGCATGGTGCGGCTCCGGGCGAATCCTTCTCCCACCTGGCGTTCATGGTTCCGGCAGGAGACCTTGGCGCGATGGGCAACGAATGGCTTGAACCGGTCGATGCGCAAGCGTACGAGTCCCTTGCCTGAACAGACGGGCGCATACATGTGATTCAGTCGGGGTCAAGTCAGACTCGGCTGAATCTATTCGCCACTCACATGCGAAAGGCTTATCTCATGTCTGTCCTAAGGTGGGATGGGTGGGAATCGAGAATAATCGCAAACTTATTGTCAATTGCCTGCCGTTGATGCCATCCGAACAAGCGCAGTTTATGCGTGCAGCCAAAGGCGTGCCGCAATAATTCGTAGGCGATCCGGCGCAGCGTGGCAACATGGCATGGACGACCATCATCCCCGAAGAGCTCAAAGCTCAAGTCACCGCCATCGTCGGCAATGTTGATCCGGGAACATGCCGACAGTGTCCCAAACTCGAATGGTTGCAAACCTGGAGTGCCGGAGTCGACAAATACCAGCGACCCGGCATCCTACAGCCCGGATCCATGCTCAGGGTGGAATTCACTTTGATTGGTCGGCACACCGGGATACAAGCCAGGCGAGGATCTGCTGTTCGCTGACGGGCTTGAAATCCCATGCGTCGAGTCCCACGTTCACACTTCGCGGATCAGTGCCGTCGGGAACGTCCTGATGCGTATGGCCGTAGAGCAGCCAGCCTTCGGTGGTAGGCGCCATATCGGCGAACTCGTTCCAGTTGCTCGGCCAGTCGCCGTGTTCTTCGGCCAATGCCGAGAGTCTGGGGAAGTGGCTTATGGCGATGCTTTGCTGCGTGGTCGCCACCGTTATTTTGCCGGATTCATCGAGAACGGGAAGTTCCATGTCGATTTCGCAGTAGTCGTCGATGGTCTCGAACACGTCTTCGTATAGCATGTCATTGAATCGGAGACGGAAGTTGCGGTCGTGGTTGCCGATGATCAGATGCAGATGTTGGCAGTTGATTCGGCGCAGGCATTCGAGTGTGTGCTCGACGGTGCAACGGTAGGAGAGGTCGCCGAGAATCCACAGTTCGTCGTCGTGCCCGACGATCTCGTTGATATTGTCGATGATGGTGTTCTCATGACGTGCGATGTCGCAGATCGCTTTGAACGATGTCTGATTGTCGTGCACATATTGTTTGATCCACGCGTGTGCGGCGGTGCGGGTCTGCGTCTGCCAGATGTCGAGGTACTCAGCACGTAGCTTGCCATTGTTCAGGAACCCGCGCAGCGCGGTGACTAGTGGATGGCCGAAATGCGTGTCCGAAGTGAAATAACGCATGCGATTCCTTACTATATGCGGTTGCTGGATGCTTTTATCAATGATAGAGCGCAACATCGCACGAATAGCCCTCCCCAAAATGCTTGTTGGCTTGTTTGTGGCACGTGTTGATGATGATCAGATGGAAGAGTCCCGCGAAACGACGAAAAGAAGCTCGGTGCTCACGGCGTGACTCTCCGGTTTATTTCTTGCCCCACCCGAACTTGGGTAGTTTGATCTCCGGGAGCTGTTTCAATCCGTCTGCTATTCCTTTGCCAAACTGCTGCACTCCGTCGGCTATCCCGGCGCCTGCGTCCTGAGCACCTTTCGCAATGGCGTCGCCCGCATCCTGCGCGATGTGCGCGGCCTGGTTTTCGGCGTCCTGCATTCCCTTGGCAACGGCGGCACCGGTGCCTTGAGCGCCCTTCGCTATCGCATTGCCGACGTCTTGGACGGCGTGTGCGGTCTGCTGTCTGGCATTCTGCAAGGCCTTGCCGGTGTCGTCTACGGCCTTGCCTGCGGCTTCGATCCAGGTGGGACCGTCTTCGACATGCAGATGAATGTGCTCAAGCTGCAATGTGCTGGCGAATGCATTGAGATCGCTGGTGATGCTTTCGATGTTGGCAATGGCATGAGGTGAACTGTAAGGGTTCAGTAGCACTTGTCCGCCCACGGTTTTCGCTTTCTCCTCCAGCTGCTTGCCCAATGCGTTGAGCGATTGCTCGATTTCTTCGAGGCGCTTGTTCCTGGCAAGTACGATGCCCTTCTTGTATGCTTCGAGCTGTTCCGGCTCCTCTTGGCATACGCGCGCGAGCTCGATACAGGAGACCTGATCCTGCATCTTGACCGCGGATGCGAGCATACCCAGCCACTGGTGAATCTCCTGACGAATCTGCTGGGTCAACGGGCGAACCTGCTTGGGATCCTGCTCGCGTTCAGCCTTCTCGGTGAGGCTCTTGATTTTGGCGATCGCGTACGCTTGGAGGGTGGCGATGTCTTGTGGGCAGCCTGACACCTTAGACCATGTGGTTGCGCTGATCGAACCGACCTGTTGGTAGATGAACATGGTCTCGTCAATCATGTGAGAGATTCCGGCGAGCTTGCTGACGGTCTGATCCTTCTGATCGCGTAGCAGATCATCGAGCTTCGCATCGATTTCCTTCAGGTAATCGGTGATCTCGGAGACGGCTTGTTCCAGTGCCATCTGTGCCATGAAGCCGCTGACACCGGTGAGTAAAGCGGGGTTGAGCTGCCCAGGCTGGGTAAATTTCAAATGTTTGATGATGCGCCCGTTCGATTGCCGTACAACACCGGCTTGGAACGGTCCCTTCTTACAGTTCTTGCCGTATTTGGCGACCAGCTCAGCCGATTCCTTGGTGAGTTTTACCCAACGTCCGCTTTCGGCCATGGCATTGCCGGCCGCCTGTGCGCCTTTGCTGGCCGATGAAATGGTCTGCACGGCTTTGGCTTTGAATGCTTTGGAATCGAAGCCTTCGTCCTTGAGCCAGAGATCTATGGTACCGGCGTCGCCGAGGAAGACGATGCCTTGTTCGTCTTGGATGATGGTGACGCTTTGCGTGCCGTCTGGATTGTTGTTCCCGGTGCTGGCGTCGGCATCACCGTCTCCGCCTTCGAATGGGATGAGTTCGTTGGAATCGTCGTCGATCATGGTTTTCCCTTCAAATCCACTTGGTAGCAGTATACGATCGGCAGACGCGTCGGTGCGCTTGGGAGTGGCGGGAGACAGGTATAAAAACGGTGGGGAAGTGGTCAGTCTTCGATCTGGGCATCGCCCGAGTCAAGGGACTGGAAGATCTCGTTGAACAGGGCCTCGGTCTGTGCCTGGAGCTTTTCCAAGCGGATCTTATGCTCGCTGCCGGTTGTGGATCTATTCATGGTGTCCATAAGACGAAGGCTTTGCAGGG
>UMGB01058952.1_pt1 | contig 18886 bp, 8 predicted proteins | sample 1965161 | NCBI WGS metagenome assembly UMGB01 (sample SAMEA4836060, study PRJEB28245) | human gut metagenome | biome: gut microbiome; material: fecal sample | place: Denmark | collected 2008
ACGATGCGCGGCAGGGCCAGCGACGAGCCGTTGAGGGTGTGCGCCAGCTGGATTTTCTTCTCCTCGTCGCGGTAGCGGAGTTTGAGGCGGTTGGCCTGGAACGACTCGAAATTCGATACCGACGACACTTCGAGCCAGCGTTTCTGGGCCTCGGAGTAGACTTCGAAATCGTAGGTCAGCGCCGAGGTGAACGACATGTCGCCGCCGCACAGGCGCAGGATGCGGTAGGGCAGGCCCAGGGCCTTGACGATGCTCTCCACGTGGGCCACCATGCCGTCCAATGCTTCGTAGCTCTTTTCGGGCAGCGAGAGCTGCACGATCTCCACCTTGTCGAACTGGTGCAGGCGGTTGAGTCCGCGCACGTCCTTGCCGTACGACCCGGCCTCGCGGCGGAAGCACGGGGTGTAGGCGGTCATCTTCACCGGGAAATCCTCCTTTTCGAGGATCACGTCGCGGTAGATGTTCGTCACGGGAACCTCGGCCGTGGGAACGAGGTAGAAGTTGTCTACCGTGGCGTGGTACATCTGCCCCTCCTTGTCGGGGAGCTGTCCCGTGCCGAAGCCCGAAGCCTCGTTGACCATCACGGGCGGCTCCACTTCGAGGTAGCCGGCCACCGTGTTGCAGTCGAGGAAATAGTTGATCAGCGCGCGCTGCAACCGTGCGCCCTTGCCCTTGTAGACGGGGAATCCCGCGCCGGTGAGCTTCACGCCCAGGTCGAAGTCGATGATGTCGTACTTGCGGGCCAGCTCCCAGTGGGGCAGCGGGTTTTCCGGAAGCGCGGTGTAGCTTTCCACGAGCTTGACGACGAGGTTGTCCTCGGCCGTCTTGCCTTCGGGGACGATCTCGGCGGGGAAGTTCGGCAGCGAGACGATGGCCGACTGCAACTCCTGCCGGGCGTCGGTCAGCTCGGCTTCGAGGCGCGAGGACTTCTCCTTGAGGTCCGCCACGAAGCGTTTGCGCTCCTCGGCCTCCTCGCGGCGGCCCTGGCCCATCAGTGCGCCGATCTCCTTGGCGGCCTTGTTCTGGGCGGCCAGCGTGTTGTCGAGTTCCAGCTGGAGGGCTTTGCGCCGGTCGTCGAAGCTGATGATCTTTTCGATGACAGGCGCGGCGTCCACGCCCTTCTTGGCCAGCTTGCGTGCGGCGGCCTCTTTGTCATCGCGGATTTGCTTTATCGTAAGCATAATATCGTGAGTTTTTTTGTGTTTTCGCCTTACAACCTGCAAAATTAGTAAATTCGCGTCAAACTGTCACGCCGAGACGCCGTTTTTTGCGATTTTATGAAAAAACCGGACTTCCGCCCAAAGCGGAAATCCGGTTTTCGGTTGTGCGGGCTGCGGATCAGCGGGTGTGGAGCACGAGGTCCGTGCGCAGACGCTTGCCTTCGGCCGGGACTTTCGCTGCCGTGTTTCCGGAGGCTTTCGCCGGAACGGCGACGCGTTCGCCCGTCAGGTAGGTCGTGAAGCGCTGTCCGCCGGTCTCGATGCTTCCGGTCCGCGATTCCGCGGCGCGGGCCGCGGTCTGTGCGGACGCCTGCTGGAGGGGCTTCATCTTGAGGGACGAGTAGGTTTTCGAACCGGCGTACTGGCGCAGGTAGCTCGAACTCGACGCCTGCGGCGTGCTGAAGAGCAGGAACATGTAGCTGTTGACCTCTTCGGGTGAGTAGGGGCTTGAAGCCCAGTAGAGCGTGTCGCCGATGTAGCCGACGGCCATTCCGGCGTCGCCCCAGAAGATCGACAGTCCGTTCGAGAAGCCGAGCGTCGCATAGGCGCCGTTGTACATCCCCGCGTACTGGGGTTCGACGATCAGCATGTGCAGCTCCTTGTCGTAGTAGCCTTTCAGCTGGGGTGCGAAGTCGCGCATGTCGGTCATGCCGCTGATGAGCACGTCGCGGTCGTTGATGCGCGCGATGTCCATGCGGAAGGTCTTTTCGGACGACTGCGAATCGACGTCGACGGTCGCCGTGACGCCGAATGCGCCGATGAAGTCCTCCAGGGTCTTCGTTCGGTCGAAATCCTTGGCGAAGTAACCGAACGTCGACGCGCTCTTCGAAACGAAAGCCGTGTCGCCGAACGAGTTGTACATCAGCAGGGCGAGTGTGTACGTGCTGCCTTCGTCGAGCGGGCTGAACGACGTGCCGCGGCCTTCGGGGGAGTTGAGCTGCGCGATCATCTCCTCGGGAACGTCGTAGCCCCGGGATGCGGTCACCTCCTCCAGTGTCATGCCGAGCGCTTCGCACAGGTAGTCGGCGACGGCGGTTTTGACGCAGAGATATTTCATCGCCGCCACATTCGCGGTCTGCATCTGCCAGATGAGCGTGTTGTAGGGCGAGTAGTTGAGGTTGTTCTCCGGAGCGTAGAACTCGAATTCGAGCGATCGGGGAGCATATTCGTCGTTCGGATCGTTCGTGAACCGCTGCGTGTAGAGCTTGCAGGGGTTCTCGATCGAGTCGTAGGCCAGCGCCACGGCGGTGTAGTTGCCCGAGGGAACGTTCCAGACCGAGGCGTCGTCCGCGAGGAGCGTCACCACGGGGGTCACGGCCTCCAGTTTGTCGTCGATCAGCTGCCGGCGCACCTCTTGCTGCCGTTCGGCGTCGGCGGTGATGTCTCCGGCGACGACCGCGGCCTTGTAGTACTTCGTGTATTCGTTGGGCGAGAAGTGGAGTTTCGGAGCCTTGAATCCGGTGCTCGTGGTCTCGATGCCCTCGAAAGCGATCTCCACGACGGGCGTGGTGTCGATGTCGGTGTCGAAGATCAGTTTCTCGGTCCCCTGGGCGAAATAGCCCGACGACACGTAGTAGATCAGGTAGAACGAGAAGGTGCTCTCGCCGTCGAACGTGCAGGGATAGCTGGCGTACGCCGAGTCGTTGCCGGTGTAAACGGCCATGTCGGCGACGTAGACGTACTCGTTGTAGTTCGAGTTGTAGTAGCCGATCGACTGCGCCGGCACGGTGCAGGTGTTGTCGTCGTGGAGGACGAACTTGAACGTCACGCCGCTGGCCCAGTCCTTCAGCCGGAAGATATTGGCTCCCACGGCTTTCTCGACCTCCAGGCCCGAATCGCGGCCCGAATAGTACCCGTTGTAGTGGTAGGTTGCCAGCTGGGGGATCTCTTCGCCCTCTCCGGTGGTGCGGTAGAGCGTCTCCCACTCCAGTTCGTAGGTGGCCGAAAGGGTCACCTTGTCGGAGTACTGCGCCACCTGCGCGGCGTTGTCGCCCGGACGCGCCTCCCGGCTGCTGATGTAGAGCGTGGTCTTGTAGTTCGAACCCATGACGAAGTTCGAAAGGTCGACCTCGACGGGAACCGTCACGGAGTGGCTGCCGTCGGGAATGGTCGCCTCGGCCGGAACCGAGAACAGCTCGTAGTCGTCGTCCTTGGTCGCCAGATAGACCTTGTAGGCGCCTTTGTTGCCCGGACGCGCGATTTCGACGTTGATCACGCCCTGCACGGCGTCCTGCGGAAACTCCTTCTGGATGGACGACTGGATGAAGTGGATGGCCTTCGCATCGTCCTTGTTGGGGGTGTATTGGTCGCCCTCCTGCGTCTGGCTGCAGGCCGCGGTGAAGAGCAGCAGTCCCGCACCCAGATATTTCGATATGTTTTTCATAGTGTACTTGATTTTCAACGGTTCAAAGGCTCGTTAGGGATTCTGGTCCTCCTCGTTGATGTTCGGATTGGCATCCAGTTCGGCTTTGGGAATGGTCAGCACCCAGTCGTAAGTGTCGGCTTTGGTGATGTTGACGTTCCGGCGGTTCATCATCGAAATGCACTCCTCGGAGAAGCCGTCGTCGGTCCGGCGGTCGATGCCCTGGCCCAGGCGGCGGACGTCGAACAGCCGGCCGTACTCACCCCACAGTTCGATGCGGCGGTGGGTGAGGATGTTTTCGAGGAACGATCCGGTCCAGGTCGTGGTCGTCGCGCCGAGCAGCGTGCCGCTGCGGTTGTTGGCGCTGTAACCCGGGTCGCGTTCGGCCATGACGGTGTTCATCAGTTCGCGTGCGCTCTTGAGGTCGTCCAGCCGCAGGGCCGCTTCGGCGGCCGTGAAGTACATCTCCTCGACGCGCATGTAGATGTAGTCGCCCAGGAAGGAGGCCACGTTGGCGAACGAGAATTTTTTGCTGACGTAGGGCGACTCCTTGTCCGAGGGGTCCCACCAGTCGCGGCGGATGTCTGTCGCGCTGATGCGGTTGTAGAGCTGCTTGCTGATCAGCTTCGGCGCCGATTTGGCATAGGCGCCCTCCTTGTTGTCCATGTGGGTGAAGAACCCGGCGTAGCCGCCCGCCTGGTCGGCCACCTGAATGCCTGCGCCCCACATGACGTTCTGCTTGTCGAGCGAGTTCATGCCGCCCGTCAGGTCGCTCTTCGTGCCGACGGCGTAGCCGCCTTCGTCGATCACGCGCTTGGCCGCCTTGAATGCCCCGTCCCAGTCGCCTTCCGCCAGACAGGCGCGCGACTTGATGCCCAGGGCCACGTAGAGGTTGATGTGCGATTTGTTATTCTCGGCCAGCGTGGTTTCCCTGGCCTTTTCGAGCAGTTCGATGGCACGGTCGATGTCCTGGTCGATGCGGCCGTAGACCGTGCGCAGCGATTCGCGGGGCTGTCCGCCCGTGTCGATCGACGTGCCGGTGGTGTAAACCGGTACGCAGGGCTCGTTCCAGCGCGAAGCGCCCGTCAGGGAGTTGTAGGGGGCGCGGGAGAACCACGTCGCCAGGTTCAGGTAGCAGAGCGCCCGGATGGCGTAGGCCTGTCCTGCGACGTAGGCCACGTCGGCCTCCGTTCCGGCCATTTCCGGCTCGGCGTCGATGATGTAGTTTACATTGGCGATCCATTTGTAGTTGGCGTACCAGACGTCGTACGACCGGAAGGCCGACGAAGTGTAGTTGCTCTTGACGTTGTAGCAGTGGTCGCCCCAGAACCAGCCGTTGCCCTGCGACTGCATGATCAGGTCGTCGGCCATGCAGTCGAGCGCCAGGTTGTAGGCCGCGATGCCGAAGCACTGGTGGGTGTTTGCGGTCGTGGACCATCCGGCCGTCCACATCGAGCGGTAGACGCCGTTGACCGAAGTGATGGCCGTGGATGCCGATTTGAGCAGTTCCTTGCCCGAACCCGAGTCGGTCGGGGAGAAATCGAGCATCGAGTCGCTGCACGAGGGGGCTGATAAGCCGATCAGTGCGATGATAAGATATATTGCTTTTTTCATAGTTGTTTTCTCCCGTGGTTAAAAGTTCAGGTCGATACCGAATGCGATCACGCGCGACGGGGTGTAGCTGTAAGCCACCGATCCCGTGAAGTTATACTGCGGGTCCATGCCGTCCATGTGGTTGAACATGGCGATGTTGTCCAGCGTGGCGTAGATGCGCAGCGACTCGATGTCGATCTTCTTGAGCCAGCGCTTGGGAAGCGTGTAGCCGACGGTGATGTTCTTGATGGCGAAGTACGAGGCGTCGATCAGCGAGTTGCTGGTCGTGGCGTACGAGCCGCCCACTTCGAGCATCGGCACGTCGGTCTTGTCGCCCGGCTTCTGCCAGCGGCGTTTGGCGTTTTTGTGCCAGTTGTTGCCGGCGTACTGCACGTACATCGAGCCGTTGTAGAGTCCGTCGTAAACCCATCCGCCGATCGAATAGGTCGTCAGGAACGAGACGTCGATGTTCTTCAGGATCGTGAACGTCGAACCGATGCTGCCGAAGAGTTTCGGCTCGCGGCTTTCGTGGTAGTATTTGCTCAAGGTGGCCATCGCCACGTTGTCGGTGATGTACTCGTCGCAGCGCGTGTTCACCAGCGTCCCCTCGTCGTTGACCGTCTGGGTCCAGTAGGCGTAGTAGAGCTGCTTGCCCGTGGCGGGGTCCACGCCGGCCGTTTTCGGCAGGTAGAAGGTGTAGATCGGCCGCCCCACCTCGATGACGCGGATGTCCGACGTGATGACATCCTGGCCGCCCGTGAGCGAGAGCACCTTGTTGCGGTTGAACGAACCCATCAGCGTCGCGTCCCAGCGGAAGTCGCGCTTGTCGAGGATCGTTCCGCGCAGCGAGACCTCGAGCCCCTGGTTGCGCAGCGAGCCGACGTTGTCGTTGAAGCCCGTGAATCCGGTCGAGATCGGCAGTGGACTTTTGAGCAGCATGTCGCGCGTTTTGCGGTTGTAGTACTCGACCGAAACGCCCAGTCGGCCGCCGAACATCGTGGCTTCGATGCCGGCGTTGAGGTTGCCGTTCTTCTCCCAGGTCACCTTCCTGTTTTCGAGCTTGTCGACGAAGGCGCCCGCATCGGTGGCGTTGGGCCACGTGTAGTCGTAGAGACCCTGCCATGCGTAATAGGTTCCCAGGTTGTCGTTGCCCTGTACGCCGTATGAAACCTTCAGCGTGAGGTTGTCGAGCCACTGGCGGGTGTTCTCCATGAACTGCTCTTCGGAGATGCGCCACGAGGCGCCCACCGACCAGAAATGGCCCCAGCGGTCGCTGGGATGGAAGCGCGACGAACCGTCCGTTCGCCAGCTGGCGTCGATGTAGTAACGGCTCTTGAAGCCGTAGTTGATGCGCGCGAGGTAGGACTCCACGCCGTAGTTGTGCGAATAGCTGTTGTTGTCGGTGGTCGTCACGGCGGGTCCCAACTCGTCGATCCCGCCGACGATGCCGGTTTTTTCGCCGAGGGCGTAGTTGTACTTGTAGCGGTAGTACTCATGGCCGGCCAGCAGGTTGAGGGAGTGGTCGCCGAACGTGCGGTCGTAGGTCAGCAGCTGGTTGAACGTGTAGCTCAGCGTGCGGGTGTTGGTCTTGCTGAGGCGTCCGCCCTGCTGGGCCGCGTTGCCGTGCTCCTTGTCGTAGACCAGCGTGCGCTGGTAGTCGGTGTAGTCCGTACCGAAGTTCATCGTGAGTTTCAGTCCGTAGAGCCGGGCCTCCTCCCTGACCGTCCCGAAGGTGATGTAGCTGCGCGCCGAAAGCGAGTTGCGGGTGTAGTAGGCCTTGTTGTTGTAAAGTTCGGCCTTCGAGTTGAAGCCCTGGGCCGAGGGGCGGTTGGCGTAGCCGTTGTCATCCTCCGATCCGTATTCGTATTGCAGCCGCCCGTCGGCGTCGCGCACGTTGTTGCCGGCCATGTCCTTCAGGTAGACGGGATAGACCGGGGCCATGAACTGCGCCGTGTACCAGACGTTCGACGTGCTTGCGTCCTCGAAACTCTGGTAGCTCGATTCGCTGTGGGCGAAGTTGGCGTTCATGCCGATCTTGAGCCAGCTCTTGGCCTGCGAATCGGCGCCCACGCGGCCCGTGTAGCGGGAGAAGTCGGTGTTCTGGAGAATGCCGTCTTCCATGTAGTATCCCAGCGATGCGACGTAGTTGGCGCGTTCCGAACCGCCGTTCACCGAGACGATGTGTTCGGTGCGTATGGCCGAATTGTCGCTGATTTCGTCCAGCCAGTTCTCGTTCCATGCAGCTTTGGCATCCGAACGGATCTTGCCCGTCGACTGGTCGATCAGCGTCTCCCACGTGTAATTCTTGTACGGGTTGTAGTATTCGGGATTCTTCAGTCCGCCGATCTGCTGGCCGAGGTTGGCGGCGGCGTAGCGGCTCGCGCCCTCGAAATCCATGCCCGTGCCGTATTGGGCGCTGTTGCGCAGCGCTTCGTAGCTCATCTCGACGTAATCTTTCATGTCGACCAGGTCGTAGCGGGGGATGGCGCGCGAGGCGATTCCGACGTTGCCCTTGTACGAAATGCGGATTTTGTCCTTCTTGCCCTTCTTGGTCGTGATGACGATGACGCCGTTGGCTCCGCGGGCGCCGTAGAGCGCACCTGCCGATGCGTCCTTGAGCACGGTCATCGTCTCGATGTCCGCGGGGTTGATCGCGCTGAGCGACCCGTCGAAGGGGATGCCGTCGACCACGTATAGCGGTGTCGCCGAGGCGTTCACCGACCCGATGCCGCGGATGATGACCGATGCCGCTTCGCCCGGCTGGCCGCCGCCGGAGGCGACCTGCACGCCGGCTACGGTTCCTTCGAACGATTTGGTGACGTTGCCCACGACGCGCTTCTGGAGTTCGCCGCCCTTGACGACGGCGGCCGAACCGGTGAACGACTCCTTCTTGGCCGTACCGTAGGCCACGACCATCACGCCTTCGATCTCGGCGGTGTCCTCCCGGAGCGTGACGTCGATGCGGGTCTTGTTGCCGACAGGGATTTTCTCGGTCTTGTAGCCCAGGTAGGAGACGACGAGCGTGGCGTTGGCCGGGACGTTCGTCAGGGTGTAGTCTCCGTCGACGTTCGTCGTGATGCCCTGCGTAGTGCCCTCCACGAGAACGTTCGCGCCGATGATGGCTTCGCCGTTGGCTCCGGTGACTTTGCCGCTGACGGCGACGTTCTGCGCCCAGGAGGCCGTCGTCCATGCCAGCGACAGGATGCACCAGAGAATTGCTGCTATCTTGTTCATAGATGTACTCTTATTTGATGTTGTGCGTGTTGTGAATGATGGTCCAGAGGTCGCCTTCGGGTTTCGCTCCGGCGGGCAGCTGGACGCTCTCCATCGGGTAGATGAACTTCTCGGGGTTGGCGATGGGTTTCCCGGCGGGCGACCGGAGCGGTTCGTCCGTTCGGGTTGCGGCCTGCGCCTTCGCCCGGGCGGCGTCCGGAGCCGCGCTGGTGGTCGCCGAACCCCATTTGGTGACTTTGTCGCCGACCGTGTTGGTCGCCGTCGCCATGAAGACGTACGTGGTTTCGGGCGTTACGCCGCTCTCCCCGGTGAAGAGGATGGCAAAGCCGTTTCCGTTGATGTAGGGGAGGTACTCCTCCTTGAGGTCGTGTCCGAACTCTTCGATCACGGCCGGATAGTTGTCCGTGCTGACGTTCGCCAGGGCGCTCTGTTTGAAAATCGCGTAACGCACCGTTGCGATGTCGATGCCCTTCATGACGCCGGCCACGGTGTTGTGCGTCGGGCCGTAGTTGGCGTTGGTCGAGGCTGCGGCTGCGAACCACGCGGCTGCGGCCGTGCTGGTCTTCGTGGTGACGGAGTTGACGCAGACCGTTTCGGCGCCGCTCGACGAGGTGGCCAGCGTGAGCAGCGTGTAGGACGTGCCGGCGCTGACTCCTTCCGTAAGTCCGTTGTAACCGTCGGCGCTGTTTACCGTCGCCGAGAGCAGCTCGGGGTTGAACTGGACTCCGTAATTGGGGTCTTTCAGGAATGCGGCGATGGCCTGTTGGTCGTAGGGATCGGAGAAGACCTGATTGAAGAGCTTGGTCGTCAGCGTACGGTAACGGACGTCCGTCACGTCGTCTCCCTTCCAGTGGGTCCACACGGAGTTGGTCCAGCCGTAACCCGTCAGGGCGAGGTAGGCGTTGGTGATGTAGAACCGCTGCGTGAACCAGTCGCTGCCGCCGTAGTTCGGACCGGCGGAGTAGCCGTCGGCCGTGGTCTTGAACTGCGTGGAGGAGAGGTTCGAGGTGATGTTGCCCCGCAGGTCCATGCCGAAGGCGAAGATCACGTAGCTCAACTCGGGGGTGAGTCCCGTCATCTGGAGGCTCTGGGTTCCCGACTTGAGCATCGAGGCCATGGCCAGCTGGAGGCTGATGCCCTGCTTTTTGGCGTATTCGACGATATAGGTCTGGAAGGCGGTCATCAGCTCTTCGGGCGAATACTTGGCGAAGGTCGTGGCCGGGAGAATCTCATAATAGTAGGTTTCGTCGCTGGAGGCGTAGATGTCGAACGCCACGGCGTCGGAGATGATCGTCGTCGGGGCGATGACCAGCGGCGGAACGTCGGCGTCCGAGGTGACGAACGAGAGCTGTGCGGCTTCCGAGTTGGTGAAGCGCGTGGCGTCGGACGTCATGGCGCGCACCGAGAAGGAGTAGGTGCGGCCCTTGTCGAGTTTCGACAGGATGACCGTACGGTTTCGGGTGGTCGACACCTCCCCGCCGTCGACCGAGAACTCATAGAGTTCCGCTTCGGGCACTTCGGTCCAGGAGATGACGGTTTTCGACGCATAGGCGCTGCCGAGCGTGATCTTCGGCTGGGGAAGCTGCTCCAGATCGTCGGTCAGCACGTGGATGTAGGTGAAGGGGGATTCGGTGTATTCGGCCGGGTCCCGGGGGCAGGCCTTGACCGCCACGACATACTCTTTCTGCCGTTCCAGACTGTTGAATTCCAGCCGGCAGCCGGTTGTCGAGGTTTCGCTCCCGCCGTCGAACGTGTAGACGTAGGACCCTGCGTCGTCGACGGCTTCCCAGCGGAGGGTGAATCCGGTGGTCGTCAGGTCGCTGACGATGATCTGCGGCTGTGCGACGGGTTGCAGGCCGGAGCCGGTCTCCGCCGCGTCGTCGTCCGACGAGCAGGCGCACAGTCCCGCGAGGGCCGCCGCCGCGAATGCCGCGTATTTATAAAAGGTTTTCATAGGTTTGATTCTCTTTTGCGTTAGTGAATGTGTCATTCGACGGTTACCTCGATCGGTTTGCGAATGGCCGCGCCGTCCGAGACGATGATCGTCGTCCGGCCTTTCTTGAGGCCGGTGAGCTTCATCACTCCGCCCCGAAGTTCGATCTTCACGAGGTCGGGAACGGAAACGGTGTACCCCAGGACATTGGTGGCGGTGAAGTGGTTGCTCAGGTCGATGCTGACGGTGTCGCCCACGCCGACCCGCTGCGCCGGGATGCCGTCGATCTTGGCGATGTTCCGCAGCAGCTTGTAGGTGTCGAGGCTGCCGATGCCCATGTTGCCCAGATACTGCTGGTATTTGCCGGTGCAGTAGCGGTCGACGGACTGGGTGCTGCTCAACAGCGCCTGCCGGAGCATTTCGCCCGTAAGGCCCTTGCGTTTTTCAGCGCCGTAGTAATAGCTGACGGCCAGCGCGCAGGCTCCCGACACGTGGGGGCAGGCCATCGAGGTCCCCTGGCTGCCTTCGTAGCCCGAAGAGCCGTCGGCGGCCACGCTCGTGCTGTAAACGCCGCCGTAGGCGTTGCTCAGCATCTGGTCGCCGCCCGGGGCCGAGATCCGGACCCATGTGCCGTAGTTGGTGTAGTAGGCCGGGGCGCCCGTGAACGCGGTTGCGCCCACGCTGATCGCGTTGGCGTCGGCGGCGGGATAGCAGACCTCGCTCGAAGCGTCGTTGCCCGCGGCGAAGAGGACGATGCCGCCGGCCATCGGGCCTGTCTGGTTGCCGTTTTCGTCCAGTCCCGCATATTTGTTGAAGTACTCCATGGCACGCGAGAGCGCCGAGTAGGAACCGCGTGTCCAGTCGGTCACGGAGATGGTTCCGGCGGTGTATCCCCAGCTGTTCTGGCAGATCACGGCGCCGTTGTCGGCGGCGTACTTGATGGCGCGGATCTGTCCGGCCAGTCCGGCGCCCGACGATCCGGACTCCGACTTGCCGAGAATCTCGCACGACATGATCTTCACGCCGTCGCCCCTGCCCGAGCCGCCTGCGATGCCGCAGACGCCCACGCCGTTGTTGTTCACGGCGGCGATCGTGCCGGCGACGTGCGTGCCGTGCATCAGTTCGGCCGAGAAATCCAGTTCGCCGGTCTCCTTGGTGAAGTTGTAGCCGTAAATGTCGTCCACATAGCCGTTGCCGTCGTCGTCGACGCCCGGCGTGCCGTTCAGTTCGGCCTCGTTGACCCACATGTTGGCGGCCAGGTCTTCGTGGTCGTATTTGACGCCCTGGTCCACGACGGCGACGATCACGTCGGGATTGCCCGTCGAGAGCTGCCAGGCGGCGTATACGTTGGCGTCGGCGCCCAGCTGGCTCGTCTGCGCGAAGATGTTTCCCGTGTTGTTGTAGTGCCATTGCATCTGCTGCGAGCGTTCGCTCTCGTTGAACGGGAAGGGGACGTTGCGCACCTCGTCTGCGATGGCGCGGGTGACGCTCTGCGCCCCGGCGGCGGGAGATGCCGCGCGGCGGTGGTCCGAAGTTTCGGCGGCCAGCGAGTATTCGATGATTTCGATGTCCTTGCACGAGGAGAGCAGGCTGGCCATCTCGCTCGTCGGGACCGACGGGTCGTATTTGGCGTAATACCAGAGGTGCAGGCCTTCCCTGCGGGTGCGTTCTTCGAAACGCCCGCCGTCCGGGAAGAGCCGTTCGAAACGTACGGTGTTCACCGTGTTGAGGATGCGGTCGATCTCGTCGATGCCGCTGCCTTTCGAAACGCCCTGCGCGCGGCTCTTTTCCACGATGCCGGAGGCCTCGGTCTTCAGTTTGAGGATGATCTCGCCGCCGATGGCCGCCGGGGAGGCGTTGACGATGACGGGACCCGCGGTCTCTTCGCCGCCGCTCTGCGTGTCGTCCTTGGCGCACGATGCCGCCGCGAGGACGGTTGCCGCCAGGAGAAGCGATTTGAATGGATATTTCATAGACGATCAGTTTTTAGTGTTATTCCCGGATGCAGCGTATCTGTGCGGAACAGTCGTGCTCGCCGAGTCTGTAATTGCACCAGTTGGGGTTGAAGTTCACGAAGTAGGCCGATGACTTCGTCGCGTCGGGAGTAGCCTGGGCGGTCCAGTAGAATGCCATGCCGCCCGTGTAGTTGCAGATGCTCACCGAGATGTAGTCCGTGTAGTAGATGTTGCCGGCCATCGGGTAGTAGTCGCCGGTGTTTTTCCAGCGGCGCCCGCAGTCTTCGTAGGCGTTCCAGTCCCATTTGGCGCTGACGCCGGTTTCGTCGTAATCCGCCGCTGCGCCGCCGTTGGTGATCGAGTTGTTTCCGGCGGGAATGCCCCAGAGATCGGGTCCCGGGACCTTGTAGCCCGGAGGGCAGGGGTCGAAAATGGTCTTTTCGGGACCCCACAGTCCCGGATGCGTGGCCTTCGGGTCTGTTCCCGTGCAGTACCAGTCGGCGTGGCCGTTGTACGGCGATTGCAGGTAGGTCATCGGGTTCAGGATCGAATTGGGAATGTTGGCCGGCGGCGTGGCGAGCACGGCGGCCTGCGCGTTGTAGACCCATGTTCCCGTTCCGTCGCCGATCGCGGTGTTCGGTTCGTTGTAGGCCGGGACGTTGTTGCCGTCGGTATCCGCGTGGTAGGGCGAGCACGAAGGCGTGAAGGGGTCCTTGCGGCCCCATTCGTAGAACATGCCTCGGTTGCCCACGTCCATCGGGGTGTTGTTCAGCGCTCCGAGGTTGCGGTCCATGATCACGGCGGCGACTTTGCCTTCCGAGTCGATGTGGTCGTGCGCCGTGATTTCGTCGTTGCAGACCCAGATGTGCCAGCTCCAGACGATGTTGCCTTTGATGTCCTTCACGGCGATCACGGCGTTGCCCTCCGAACGCCCCGTCGAGAAGGTCACGTAGCCGCCCCGGTAGATCGGCGCGCCGTCGATGATTTCGCGCGACATGGTCTTGTCGCCGTCGTGGCGCGATTCCCAGAGCAGTTCGGCGAAGGCGCCGTCCTCGATGGCGAGTCCGTAGTTGGCGATGTAGTCGCTGACTCCGTCGCCGCCGCCGTTGCCCTTGACCGATGCGTCGAATTTGTAGACGCCGCCGGTCCGGGCGATGTAGCAGTTGGCCGTGCCTTCGGCGCTCAGGTTGACGCTCCGTTCGGCGCGCTGTACGAGCGCGACCTCCTGCGAAACGGTCTCCCCGTTCTTCTCGGCGCTGACCGTGAGTTTGCCCGTCAGGGTTTCGGCTCCGGCGTTGATCAGGGTCTCGACCAGCAGGGCGTTGCCGTCCTGCCGGGCGACGGTGAACCAGTCGCCTTCGGCGGCGTAGTCCCAGCCGTCGGCGTTCGTCGCTACGGTGATCACGGCGTTGCCTCCGTCGGCGTCGAAGATCACTTTTTGGCTCGACACCTCCACGTAGGCCTTGCTTTCGCCCTCCTCCGGCCATATCCGGGTGGTTTCGGTGCAGGCTGCCAGCAGTGCGGCCGACAGCACTGCGATGCTGCATATTATCGTATTTTTCATGTTCGGGATCGTTTTGTGTTCGTCTATTCCTTCCACGTGGTGGGGATCTTGTCGTAGTCCGAGAGTTTCGTACATCCCGCGAAACTGCTCTTGGCGGCGGTGATCGCGGTGAGTCCCGAGGCGGCGGCATTCTCCGCCGTGCGGTCGTACAGGTGGTATTTCACGCCGTCGACGACCGTGTAGGGCGATTCGCCTTCGAGCGACGCGCAGCCCTGGAAGGTCGAAGTCAGCGTCTTGAGCTTCACGGCTTCGTCGAACAGGCTCACCGGAACGCTCCTGAGCATCCCGCAATCGCGGAAGAGATTCGCGACGCTGGTCAGTTTGACGGGGCTGACCAGCATGTTCTTGCCGACCTCTTCGAGCGACGTACAACCGTCGAAGACCGAATTGAACATGGTGGCCGAAGCGCAGTTGAACACCTCCGACCCGACGCGGACCAGTCCCGTGCAGTCGGCGAACAGGCTGGTGTAGGTTGAAATCTGCGTGGTTTTCAGCAGCCCGTCGGGGATCTCCCGGAGTGAGGTACAGTTGAGGAATGCCTTCTGGAAATTGAGCGACGTGCCGTTCAGTCCCGTGAAGGCGTCCGGCGCGATGCTTTCGATTCCCGAGCAGCCGGAGAACATCTCCGTCAGGGTCTTCGTCTTGGTGTTGGCTTCGAACAGGCGCGAGGGAACCATCGTGAGGCGGGTGCAGTTCAGGAAGCACTGGGCCACGGTGGTCGCGTTGACGTTCTTGGCGAAGAGCCCTGCCGGAATCGTCTCCAGGGCGGAGCATTCGGAGAATGTGTTGTTGAAGGCCGTCGCCCCGGTCAGTCCGTCGAAGATTCCGGCGGGCACGCTCTTCAGCGCCGTGGCCCCTGCGAAGAGGCGGTCGCATTTGGCCGAGGCCGTGCTCTTCCCGAAGAGGAGGCCGACCGATTCGAGGGCCGTGCAGTTCTCCAGGGCGTTGGAATAGGTCGTTACTTTCGGGTTGCCGGCGAACAGTCCGTCGGGCAGCGTCGTCAGTGCGGCGCAGTTCTGGAACACCTTGCCGAAGGTCGTGACGGAGGGATTGCGGCTGAACAGCCCGGGGGGAGCCGTTTTCAGTCCCGACGCCGCGAATACGCTGGTGGCGGTCGCCAGATTCGGCATCCCGGCGAAAATATCCTCCGGAACGCTTTCGAGCAGCGTGCAGTTTTCGAACAGGCTGCCGATGCTGGTGATCGCGGGTGCGCCGGCGAAAGCCTCCGCGGAAACGGTTTTCAGGTTGTCGCAGTCCTTGAACATCGAGGAGATATTCTTGCAGGCGGCGCAGCCGGAGATGATGTTGGCGCCGATCTCTTCAAGCCCCGTACAGCCTGCGAACAGGCCCGAGAACGAGGTGACTTTGGAAAGTCCGCCGAGGACGCCTTCGGGGATGCTTTTGAGCGAGGTGCAGCCTTTGAAGACATTGGTGAACGAGGTGACCGCCGTATTGGTGGCGAACAGCCCTGCGGGGAGCGTCGTGAGCGACGCGCAGCCGTTGAAGGCGTCGTTGAAGGCGGTGACCAGGGTAAAGCCGTCGAACAGCCCTGCGGGCACTTCGGTCAGCGAGGTGCAGTCCTTGAAGATGTTGTTGAAGGCGGTCTTCGTCACGGTCGTGAAGGCTCCGCTGCTTTTGAACAGCTCGGCCGGGACGCTTTGCAGTTCGCTGCATCCGGTGAAACAGCTCATAAAGGTCGTCACCTTGTCGCAGCCTGCGAACAGGTCGGCGGGAACGCTCTGGATGGCCGTTTTGCTGAATGCGCTCTGGAAATTGGTGACCTTGTGGTTGTTGGCGAACAAGCCGGCCGGGACGGATTTCAGGCTTGTTCCCGAGAAGAGCATGCGGAACGAGTCGACCTCGGGGTTGTTGGCGAACAGGCCGGCCGGGACGAATTCGAACGACTCGGTGTTGGCGAACAGCGAGTTGAAGGTCGTCACCTTCTTGTTGTTGGCGAAGAGTTTTTCGGGAACCGTCTTCAGTTTGCCGTTCGAGAAGATGATCGAACAGTCGGTCAGCTCCGTGTTGCGAGAGAAGAAATCCTCGTCGATCTGGGTGATCGCCGTGCCGGAGAAGAGCGAACCTACCGAGGTGATCTTCGTGCAGTTGTAAAGCAGGTCGGCGGGCACTTCGGTGACCATGTTGCAGTTCTGGAAGCAGTAGGCGAAGGTTTCCGCCTCGGTTGCATGGTCGAACAGCCCGTCGGGAACGGCTTCGAGGACGCGGCAGTCGGCAAATGCATAGTGGAAGGTGGTGACCTTGGCGAAGGCTTCGGTGTTGTCGGAGGGAATCCGTTTCAGCTCGCGGCAGTTCTGGAATGCGCGCGCCATCGAGGTCAGCCCCGTGCGGCCCCAGTTGTAAACCTCCCTGAACTGTTCGCCCAGTCCGTAGTCGGGGATGTCGTAGGAGTTGAGCGACGTCACGTTGCCCTTGACCGAGACGATGTAGTAGCCCGGGTCGGTGTAGGTGTGCGAGGGGTAGGCGGAGGTGACGTTCTCCTCGATGCTGCCGTCGCCCCAGTCGATGGTGGCGTCGATGGCCTTGTCGAACGGCAGATAGGTCTTCAGGCTCGACGAGGTGATGTCGATTCCGAGGATGAAGGCGTCGAGGTCCAGACCGGTCTGGGAGACGGTGACGACCTGTTCGGTCTGGTTCTGTTTGCCGTCGCCGGCCGATACGGTGATGGTTGCGGTGCGGGACGATCCGCTCGAATTGGTCTCTGCGGTGATTGTAAGTCCCTGCTCGGTTTTCGTGGCGGAGAGCCAGTCGGAATTTTCGGAAAGCGTGTACTCCCAGTCGTAGTTGGATCTGATTCCCAACTCTTTTTTGTCGGATTCGGTGGGAGTGGGCGAGAGGGGAATGGTTTTTAGCGAAACGTTGACGTAGACGGCGCGGTCCTGCGTGACGCGGATCGTTTCAGAGACGGGATTACCCCCCCCCTCGCCGGCAATCAGCACGAAGGTCGTTTCGCGGTCCTCGATCTCCTCGTTGGGGTCGAGCGTCATCGTGACTTTGTCGCCCTGCTGTTCGAGAAGCAGCCACGGGCAGTCTTTGGTTTCGAAGATCCAGTCTTCGTCGGTCGACTGCACTTCGAATTCGGCGGTCAGTTCGCCGATGGCGGGAATCTGGAAGTTGTTTTTCGATGCGGCGATTTCGAGCGTGCCGTACGCGTTCTGCGTGGCGGAGATGGTCGCGGTCTTGTCGCCGGCGGTAATGGTGATCGTAGCCTGCTGCTGCTCCTCGACCTTGTTGCCCTCGCAGTTCAGGACGAGCTGGTCGGCGACGTCGTCTTTCTCGATGGTCAGCCAGCCGGCGTTGACGGCGTCGTATTTCCACGTCGTGTTGGTCTGGATGTCCACGACGACCTCTCCGCCCAGGCTCTTGAAGCCGATCGAGGCGTTGCGTTCGTCTTCAGCGGCGAACCATGTGTTTTTCGACGAGATGCCCAGTTCGGCCGCAATGCCGGACGGTTCATCGCCCGGGACGGGGTTGGTGTAGGTGATCGTCTCTTCGGAGCACCCCATCATGCCGAGCAGTAAAGCTGTCAGTGCATATAATTTTTTCATGTGTGCTGCGGTTTAATGTTTCGATACGGGAAAGGTGCTGCCCGAGGGTGCGATGCCGTCGGCGGCCCGGGTGACGGAGGTCGGGGCCGTGCCGGTGTCGGCCGGAATGTCCCAGTCCACGAGATACATCGTGCCGGTGGCGTAGTAGAGGTCGCCGAACGACAGCCACTGCTGCTCCTGGTATCCGATGATGCCCAGCGTGGTGTACGGCGATTCGAAACCGTTCAGGAGGATCGCCTTGCGGGTTTCGTCCGCGTCGTCGTTGTAGCCCTCTCCCAGCCTGCCGGTCAGCATGCCGTTGTGGAAACCTCCGCCCTGCATGTTGATCGAGTACAGGTAGTGGAAGCGGGAGACCGTCGGGGAGATCTCGCGGGTGTAGCAGAGCCTGCCCAGTTCGATCGACATGGTTTGGCTGTTTTTGTCGTAGGTGGCTTCCACGACCGTGCCCGTCAGGAACAGGTTCTTGATGTAGAAACTCTTGCGGTACTCTTTCTCTTCGACGGTGCAGAACGTACCCGTGCCGCTCACGCCGATCGGTTCACGGCCGTAATACCAGTTTTCCGCATGAAGTCCGTAATATCCCAGCATTTGGTAATAGGGGTTTTCCTCGCGTGAGATTTGCGAAACGGTCACTTTGCAGGATTCCGTAGCGGAGCCTTTGGTCGCCCGGACGGTGAGCGTCGCATTGCGGTGGGCGTCGGGATTGCGCGGGGCGCCGACGCGTACCGTTCCGCTGACCGGGTCGCTTTCGACCGAAACCCAGTCGGCGTCGCTCGTGACGCTCCACTGGCCGTTGGAGACCACGGTGAAGAGAACGCTCTCACCTTCGGAATCCAGCGAAATTTCCTCCGAAGCGGTGGTGGACAGCAGGACCGTTTCCCACGAGAATGCCTGGTGAACGGCGATTTCCTGTTTGTCGCCGGCCGTTTCCACGGTGATTTTCGAGTTGCGGACATTGTCGGTCGTATTGCTTGCCGCGGAGATGGTCAGCAGGCCCTCTTCGGAGGCCAGCGTCACCCAATCGTCCGGACAGCTCACCTTCCAGTCGGAGGGCGTGGCTACCGCGACGGTGGTCGTTCCGCCTTTCTGGGCGAACGCGACACTACTTCGCGAGAGGACGATCACATCCGCGACCTCCTCTTTGTTCTTGTCGTCGCAGCCGCTTGAGGCGCAGAGGACGAGAACCGTCAATAGCGTAAAGCATCTTCTCATAAAAATTGGATTAGGAATAAAAAATGAATGGGTACGGTATCCCGTTTCCGGAGAACCGTATTTGCTGAAAATTGCATCGTGTGAAATTTTTGGACTTGTTTATTTGCGGCACAATATACGAAAATTTGCCCGAATGCTTTCTGGAAATCCTGAAAATATTGTCGTAAAAGTCTTTTCGTATTGTTTGTTTTTCGGTGTTATGCGTGTGTATAAGGTTGGATTTTAGCGATTTTAAAGAATGGCGGCC
>UMGB01074864.1_pt1 | contig 18787 bp, 16 predicted proteins | sample 1965161 | NCBI WGS metagenome assembly UMGB01 (sample SAMEA4836060, study PRJEB28245) | human gut metagenome | biome: gut microbiome; material: fecal sample | place: Denmark | collected 2008
TTGTTCTGACTACGGGTATGCTGTTTATTTTTCTGTTCATTCTATATTTTTTGTTTCTGTTCTGCCAGTTTTGATCTAATACCATATGCTACTGGCTCTTTGCCCGTTTTTTTCTTCCATTTTTCTATTGCAGTTCGATACTGGCTATACTCAGTTTGAGAATCCTTAAAATCTTTGTAACTGCTCAAAGCCCAATATCATTTAGTTATCAACTCAAACTTCGCACTTGAATAAGTGCCTACGCACCTTGGAAATTCAATAATAACTGGCAAAAAAATAGCATAAAACCATCAGGTTTTGGTATAATTGAGTTGTTCAGAAACAATCATATATCAAAAAATTTTTTACGAGATTCCATGTTTCCTCAGCTTTGAAAGCCTCAAATGCCTACAAAAAGAAAGACGTTCCTGTAATGGAAATCTTCCAGTATCTATTCCTTCTGATCTTTTCTAACAGAAACATGTATATGAATCTGATTACAGGACGGAACACTCCTGCTTTTGCAAAAGATACGGTGTATCGTTTTATGAAGATGATCCAGATCAACTGGATACGTTTCACAACAATACTTTCAGCCCAGATCATCAAAGATGCTATTATTCCACTGGATTCAGAAGACCGTGCCAATGTTCTTATCATTGATGATTCCATGTTTGAACGCAACCGTTCCAAAAAGGTGGAACTCCTTGCAAAAGTCTATGATCAAGCAAAGCTTGCATATCGTTTTGGGTTTCGGATGCTTACTCTTGGATGGTCAGATGGAAGTACATTTCTACCGGTAAACAGTGTTCTTCTTTCCACAGAAAACAGTCAAAACCGTATCAACGAGGTCACGGATGTTGATAAAAGAACTGTTGGTTACAGACGTAGAAAGCTTTCCATGGAAAAAGGAACTTAAGCCATGCTTACGCTTCTGGATGCAGCCAAGAAAGCTGCAATTCCTGCAAACTATGTTCTTTTTGACAGCTGGTTTTCATCACCGAGTACTCTTCATACAGTAAAAAATATAGGTTTCGATGTAAACGGTATGGTCAAGAAAACTCCAAAGATGTTCTTTCGCTATAACGGCGAGGATATGTCTCTGACTTCCATTTACAACAAGAACAAAAAACGACGCGGAAGATCAAGATATCTGCTCTCTGTTATGGTTGATGTTGTAAAAGATGGTGAAATCATTCCTGCCAAAGTAGTTTATGTTCGCAACCGCAACAAACGCAAGGAATATCTTTGTCTTATTTCCACTGATGTAAATCTGGATGAGAATGAAATCATCCGGATCTATGGAAAGCGTTGGGACATAGAGGTATTCTTCAAGGTGTGCAAAAGCTACCTTAACCTGAGCAAAGAATGTAACTCTATTTCCTATGATACAATGACTGCACATACTGCAGTTGTTTTTACACGATACATGATGCTGTCACTAGAAAGCCGGGAATCCAATGATAACCGCTCTCTTGGCGAACTCTTTTTATACTTTTCCGATGAAATATCTGATATCACATGGATACAGGCTTTTCAAATGCTGCTTCAAATGTTCAGAACAATGCTTTCAGATAATACTGAACTTTCAGACGAAAAAATCAACGAATTGGCGAGTGCATTTATGAATACACTTCCGGCTATGCTGAAGATACGACTGCAAGCTACATAAAGTCTGAACATTGACAACTGAATAACTGCCAGATATTGAATTTTCAAGGTGCATAGCTAAAATTTATGTGCGAAGTTTGAGTTATCAAAACATTTCCACCATCCAAACCAAGCCAGCCTAATACAATGACTGAATATAAAACAATAATTATCCAATAAATAGCCGTTACTACTACAAGCCCTGCTATAAGCTTAGCTCTCGTTCCCCTATTCCTTCCATATTTTGCCGAGAAAAATATAGAATCCGCATATTCAAAGACATTGCTGCACCGATTCCTGTACAGAGCAGGGCAAGAAGCAATACGAGCAACCGCTGCACCATAACCGGTGCTGTCATATTTCCTTCCGGAAATGCCGGCAAAACCGATGAAAACACATTTAAAAACCGCGTAAACACGATGCTGAGTGGAATCTGCAAAATGTCCATAACAAAAATAAGCTTCCGGTTCATCCGGTTTGCATGTTTCAGTAAATCTTCCGTGCCGTTTTCTGTCTCCCGAAGTGACTTTTTCACCCTTTTTTCATACTGCTTTTCCCGGATATTGTGCAAAACCAGTTCCAGTATTACGAAAATTGTGTATAACACAAGTGTTGTATTTCTGAAATTGTGATGTGTGATCTCCGATACGCTGTAAGATACCGAAATGATTGGAGATACGCCAAGTCCCGCTTTCGTATTCAGGGTAAGACCCATCGCCAGGATTAATAATCCTGCAATATAGATCAATACACGATAGATCATTGATTTTTTCATAGAATAATTTTCCTTCCTTCTATAGCCTATTATGCACTTTTTTATTTATTTTTCAATGCCTGAGATTCCTTCTTGTTTTACTTGATATTTTGTATTGTTTGTATTATTATAACTAATACAAAATATTGTATGATATTTACGGAAGGAGAAAACATGGTAATTTCCATCAATGATGCCTCCGAGATTCCGATCTACCAGCAGATCCGCAATCAGATCGTGCTCGGCATTTCGGACGGGCGGCTTGCTCCGGGCGAACAACTTCCCACCGTGCGGGCACTGGCAGAGGAGATCGGTATCAACTCCATGACCGTCAGCAAAGCCTACACCCTCTTAAAACAGGAGGGCTACATCTACACCGACCGCAGAAGCGGTGCCCGCGTGCGGCAGGAATTTGAAACGAATAAAGAATTGTCGGAAAAATCCCAGGAACTGCTGCGCCAGATCATTTCCGAAGCGAAAGTAAGCGGCATGACGCAGACAGAATTTTTCGACTTATGCAAACGCATCTATAAGGGGTGATTGTTATGATTATGATTATGAATATTATCTTTTTTGCAACCATGTATCCGATCGTCTTTATCATGCTGTTTTTATTTTCCACACAAAATAAGTATGAGAACGGACGCCTGTTTGCCGTAAACATGAAAAAAGAATGGATAAAAGATGCCACCGTCGCAGACATCCGGCAAAAATTTAAAAAGGAAATGCGTTACTACGCCATTCTCCTTGCGATTGTTCCATTTGTAAGTCTGCTGACCTCCCATATGTCCATTCAGCTTACCATCTGGATGTTCTGGCTTCTGGCAGCGATTTTTCTGCTTTCCCTGCCGATCATGCGTGCGAATCACCGGTTGAAAACATGGAAAACGCAAAACCATCTGTACGAAGACCGGCAGCCGGAACATTATGTGGAATTAAAACAGGCTGGCTCCGTAAGAAAAGTCCGGTTTCTCCCGTTTTTCCTGCCAAATATCATCAGTATTGCAAGTGCCCTGTTGCTGCTTCCAAAGTCCAGCGGGCTTGGGATTTCCTGTCTGATCGGTGCCTCCTGCGGGCTGGTCTTCTGGCTTGCAGCTGTATGGATAGACCGCCAGCCGGTTTCCGTCATCAGTACGGACAGTGACGTGAATATCAATTATGCACGCGCAAAGAAAAACCTCTGGAAGAACTTCTGGCTGATCTCCTGCTGGCTAAACACGGCACTGATCCTGTTTCTGGAGATCCTTACCCTGTCTGCCAGACACATGGGAATATGTTCCATCGCCGGCATGATTGTTTATACACTGCTTTTACTCCTGCTGTGCATTTTCTGCATGATAAAGCTGAAAAAAATTGACCGGAGCTATGCACAAAAACGGAATCTGACCAGCGATGAAAATGATGACAGAAACTGGATCGGCGGCATCCTCTACTACAATCCATCCGATCCCCATACGATGGTAGAACAGCGCGTCGGCATCGGGACAACGGTAAATATGGCCACATCCCTCGGAAAAGGACTTACTATTTTCAGTGCCATTATGATGCTTTCCTGCCCTCTGTTATGCATATGGCTGATTCAGGAGGAATTTACTCCCATTGATCTGGTGATCCAAAACCACACACTATGTGCACAGCATCTGAAAACAGATTATCAGATTCCGCTTAGTGAAATCAAAGATCCCACACTTCTTACCGCAAGTGATCTGCCAGACTGGACCAGAACATACGGCACCAGCATGGATACATTGGAAAAAGGCACATTTACCATCTCCGGAGGGGAGGATGTCAATGTTTTCTTAAATCCAAAAAATGATGCGTTTCTCCAATTTTCCGCAAATGGGAAAACTTACTATATGGGCGGTGTAGACGATACCCAGACAAAGGGGATTTATGAAGAACTGCTGACCCATTAGGTCCGCAGTCTTTATTGGAAGGTCGCAAGACTTTTTATATCATACGTCCCCTGTATGACTGGATTTACTGATAAAAGAAGACATCTCTGTTCCGAAAAATTTAATGAACCGGTATATTCACAAAACGTCTGTTTCAGAATCTGCAGATGAAGAACTTGAGGATGTGGGAGGTTTCCTCGCCTTTTTTGGCATATGTCCCACCTTCCATACAAATTCTGATCCCCGTTATTATATATTTACAACTGCAATTCTTACAAATCCCACCATTGTTTTCGCATTTTGATACAAACGCATAATAGTTTACAAAAATTTTACTGTAAATTCGTATATCCTCACAAATGCGTTATTATGTAGATGATGTTATAATACGTAGAATAAATACAGGAGAAATTTAAACATATGTCAAAAGTGGTTCACAGGAAGAAAAGACTTTCCTCCTTTAAATTAATTGTACTGGGCTTTGCCGCTGTCATTTTTGTCGGCGCACTGCTGCTGATGCTTCCGGTCTCTTCGGTTTCCGGTACACAGACTCCTTTTCATGAGGCACTATTCACCTCTGTTTCAGCGGTATGTGTCACAGGGCTTGTTGTACAGGACACCGCCAGTTACTGGTCTTCTTTTGGTCAGGCAGTTATTTTGCTGCTGATCCAGACTGGCGGGCTGGGTGTCATCACCGTTGCTGTTTCCTTTGCCATTTTATCCGGACGGAAAATTTCGCTCATGCAGCGCAGTACGATGCAGGATGCAATTTCTGCACCGAAAATCGGCGGTATTGTCCGCCTGACCAAATTCAGCGTACAGGGTACATTGTTTATTGAATTGCTCGGCATGACTGCCATGCTTCCGGTTTTCTTCCGTGATTATGGCATCAAAGGCATCTGGATGGCAGCCTTTCACTCTGTATCTGCATTTTGCAATGCCGGTTTTGACCTTCTGGGAACTTCCAGCCAGCCGTTTGTATCTCTGAGCAGATACATCGCCAACCCACTGATCAACCTCGTAATTATGCTTTTGATCATAATTGGTGGCATCGGCTTTCTGACGTGGGACGATATCTGCACCCATAAATGGCATATCAGACGTTATCGCGTACAGAGCAAAGTCATTCTCTGGACATCGGCTTTACTTATTATAATTCCGGCCGTATTCTTTTTTGTTGTGGATTTTACGGGTTCATCAACCGGCACCAGACTGCTGGCCTCCACGTTTCAGTCTGTAACAACAAGAACTGCCGGTTTTAATACCGCAGATCTTACAGCAATGACACCGACATCAAAATCTGTTATGATTATGCTGATGCTGATCGGAGGATCTCCCGGCTCTACTGCCGGCGGCATGAAAACAACAACTTTTGCAGTCCTTATTTTAAATATGGTTGCCACGTTCCGCCAGAAAGAGGACATTGAAATTTTCGGTCGGCGGCTTGACAGTCATGCCATTAAAAATGCGGCCACCATCGTTGCTTTATATATCATTTTGTTCTTTATTGGAGGGATTGCCATCAGTTCCATCGAACACCTTCCGCTTCTGGACTGCCTGTTTGAAACGGCATCCGCTGTCGGAACCGTCGGACTTACACTTGGAATTACACCAACTCTCGGCATCCCGTCCCAGCTGATTCTGATCCTTCTGATGTTTTTCGGCAGAGTCGGTGGGCTTACCTTAATTTATGCGGCAATTTCCGTAAAACAAAACGGAGTAAAACTGCCGCTCGAAAAGATAACAGTTGGTTAAAAAGGAGTTGAAAATACCATGAAAAATATATTATTAATTGGATTAGGAAGATTTGGAAGACATGTTGCCATACAGCTGAACAATCTCGGTCACGAAGTGATGGCAGTCGACAACAACGAAGAACGTGTCAATGAGGTTCTTCCGTTTGTCACCAATGCTCAGATCGGTGACAGTACCAATGCCGATTTCTTAAAATCCCTTGGCATTGGTAATTTTGATGTGTGTATGGTAACGATAGGTGGAAATTTCCAGAATTCCCTTGAAACTACTTCCCTGCTCAAAGAACTCGGTGCAAAAACGGTTGTATCGCGTGCAGAACGGGATGTACAGAAAAAATTTCTTCTGCGAAACGGTGCAGACGAAGTTGTTTATCCGGAAAAACAGATTGCAGAGTGGGCTGCTATCCGGTATACTGCCGATCACATACGCGATTATATTCAGGTGGATGAGGCACATGCAATTTTTGAAGTGGAAGTTCCGGAAAACTGGATTTCCAAAACAATCGGTCAACTGGATATCCGGAAAAAATTCGGAATCAATATTGTTGCCATCCGGGAAGACGACAAAATTAATATGGCAATTTCTCCAAATACCGTATTCCAGTCTGGTACCACATTGCTTGTTCTCGGTGAATATAAAGAACTTCAAAAATGTTTCCGTATGTAGTTTCTATTTCCATAACAGATTCCACAGGTTCTGATAAGCAGCTGTTTCATACAGATTTATATAATTACATGCCGTACTTCTCTGCCGGAAAGCCGGATATAAAAATCCTGCTTCCGGCAGTCCCGGCTCATATTCTCCCTCAAGCGGTCCCACAGCACACAGAAGATAATTGTATACTTCCTCGGAACTTTCCTGCCATTCCTTATCGGTTCCTTTCACTGGAACATCATACATTCCATGAAACAAAAAACAATAACTTTCTTTTCCCGGTGCAACACGTTCCCCGATCATTTCATAAAGCAGATCCAAAAACGCATCGTTCTGCAGCCCGGACTCTTTGATTCCATCCAGAAGCTGCCAGATACTTCCCGGCTTTCTTGCGGTTTCCGGAATCCGGTAATCCTTCAGCTGTTTGTTGGTCTCTGCCTGTAAAACTGCCTTCGCCAGTTCCAGATTTTTCGTTTTTTCTGCTGTGGAAAGTTTTAAAAAATGCGTGTTGAATGTACCATCTATATATCCTTCTGCATCATAATATGCACCGGCGATCCGGTCAATGTGTGACCGCGCCGGAGTCATGCGCCGTGTCAGTTCGAGCATGTCTTCCCGATTAATCATGATTTCCTTCTCCGATCTTCATTTAAGAAAATTATACTGGTATTTTCCAGATTTTCCAAGAGAATATCAGATTATAATTTACATAATCCTGTTATTTTTGTATATTTAATCGCATAATAGTATGTAAGTGTGCTGTTTCTGCGGAAATAGTTGAGTCTGCAGGCATTCCTGTGATATGATACATTTACACGGGCAAACGTGTAATTAGAGGAGGGTACTGCATGGGAAATTATTTAAACCAGGATGGGAAAAAATTTTACGAAATTACACATTCTGATATCTACGTGGATAAGACAGAATTATTGACCTATACAAATTCTGTCTTACAGACTCTGCAGAAATATATATGTATCAGCCGTCCCCGCCGTTTTGGGAAATCAATAACCGCCAGCATGATTGCTGCCTACTACAGCCGTGGCTGTGATGCAAAAGAACTCTTTTCCCCATATAAAATTGCCCGGAATCTGGATTTTGACACCTATCGTAATAAATACAACACCCTGTTTTTAAATATGCAGGAATTTTTAAGCCGGACGAAAAACATCTATGAACTGCTTGATCGCATGAAACGGCTGGTACTGCGGGATTTAAAACGGGAATACCCGAATGTTGATTATTTTGATGATACAGATCTTATTGAATCCATGCAGGATGTATATCAGGAAACTAACTGTCCTTTTGTCGTAATCATTGATGAATGGGACTGTATTTTCCGGGAATACAAACAGGATAAAGAAGCCCAGGAAATCTATCTGGATTTTTTGAGGGATATGCTAAAAGATAAGTCCTGTATTGCACTCGCTTATATGACAGGAATTCTTCCGATCAAAAAATACGGAACCCATTCCGCTTTAAATATGTTTGATGAATTTTCCATGATAAATCCGGGACCTCTTGCATCCTATGTCGGCTTTACCGAACTGGAAGTCGCTGCCCTTTGTACAGATTATCATATGGATCTGGATGAAATAAAAGCATGGTATAATGGATACTCTTTTGAAAAAATACCATCCATCTATAATCCGAGGTCTGTTGTAAGCTGCATGCGTTTTGGAAAAATTGGAAATTACTGGAACCAGACAGAAACATTTGAAGCCCTGCAGATTTATATCGATATGAATTTTGAAGGATTAAAAGATGATGTTCTCAGTATGATAGCCGGGGAATCCGTTCCTGTCAATACCGGAAGTTTTACCAATGATATGACAACCTTTCGCACCGAAGATGATGTGTTGACTCTTTTAATCCATCTGGGCTATCTTAGCTATGACTACGAAAACAAAACCGTAAAAATACCAAACAATGAAGTGCGTGAAGAATACGTTAACAGTGTTTCCGTATCCGACTGGGGCGAAATCTCTAAAGCCCTGAAAAATTCAGCAGACACCCTGCAGGCAATCTGGCAGGGAAGGCCAGAACAGGTAGCACTTGGGATTCAGCAGGCGCATTTTGAGACATCACATATCCAGTATAATGATGAAAATGCGTTAAGTTATACGGTTTCACTGGCACTCTATGCCGCACGCAATTTCTATACGATACACAGGGAATTTGCCGGCGGTAAGGGATTTGCGGATATGGTATTTCTTCCACGGAAGAAGTTTCCGGATAAACCAGCACTTGTTATCGAATTAAAATGGAATCATAGTGCACAGGGCGCAATCACGCAGATTAAACAAAAACAATATTGTGAAAGCCTGAAAGAGTATCATGGAAACCTTTTACTGGTCGGAATCAATTACGATACCAAAAGCAGGATTCATACATGTAAGATAGAACCATTTTCTTTGTAAGAAACGGGAGGGCACTGCCCTCCCATTTCTTATAGCATTTTTTCAATTTCTTCTTTCTCCGGCATCACGCGGAGCGCGCCTTTGCGCGTCGTGATCAGAGAAGCGGCCGCATTGGCAAAACGAAGCATCTCTTTCAAATCTTTCTCTTCAAGCCCCTCCAGTCCATGCTCCAGCACATAATGCAGGACACATGCGCAGAACGTATCTCCCGCGCCGGTCGTTTCAATCGTATTTGGCTGAAGAAACGGCTTTGCCTCCACAATTCTGTCTTTATAATACGCCCGGCTTCCCTCTTTTCCCATGGAAACCAGAATAAGCGGAACCGGATAGCGTTCCCGTATCCAGCGGACTCCATCCGTATAATCTTCTTTACCCGTCAGCCACTGGATTTCATTATCCGATATTTTTAAAATATCACACTGTCCCAGACCATATAACACCTGTTCCCTGGCATCTTCCATGGAGTCCCAGAGCGGTTTGCGGATATTCGGATCAAAGGAAATGAGCGCGCCTGCTTCTTTTGCGACCGCGATCGCTTTTTTCGTTGCTGCGCGGACATCCGGATGCGTCATGGACAACGTTCCAAAATGAAAGATTTTTGCTCCGCGGATTATTTCCTCCGGCAGTTCTTCTTCCGTCAGCATCATGTCCGCGCCCGGATTGCGGTAAAACGAGAAGTCCCTGTCTCCATCCGGATACGTATGCACCAGTGCCAGCGTTGTGTGCACCTTGTCATCCTTTAAAAGTCCGGCTGCATCAATCCCGACTTCCGTGATCGCATCTTCCAGCTGCTTTCCGAAAAAATCGTTTCCTACTTTTCCGATAAAAGCCGTCCTATGTCCTAAGCGCGACAGCATTGCCAGCACATTGCACGGTGCGCCTCCCGGATTTGCCTCAAACAGCGGATTGCCCTGCCCGCTGACTCCGTTTTCGGTAAAATCAATGAGCAGTTCCCCCAAAGCCACTACGTCCATGTTCTCTTCCTCCTGTTACTTTTTATAATACAATATCATACTTTTCGACCGTAATATACATCTTTTTATCGCTGAAAAACCGGATTCCCTCTGCCTCCAAAGGGGTACAGACCGCCGTTGTTGCCACCTGCTGCCCGTCATTGATAAAAAGCTCAATGGACTGACGGTCCAGAATAAACCGCATTTTTTTAAGTCCTTTTGGATCTGCAATTTTAATTTTTCGCACGCAGACCACATCTTTTGTCACCCCACAATACGTGCGGTCAATCTCCAATAGTCCTGTTCCCTTATGATAAGTAAAAGCGGTCTCGTATTCCTCATCTGCGGCAAGCTGTATGGAAAAAACGTTAAAATCCTGTTCATCCATTGTAATAGTCAGATCCATCGTCCGTCCACAAATGCCGGAAAGTGCTGTCCCACCATCAATCTCTGCATGCTCATAATGGCACGGATTCTTATGATACTGCGCAAGCTCCCGCACCGGCTGCTGCCAGATCTGTCCGTCTTTTACTTCCAGTTCCCGCGGAAGAGTCATCATGCCCTGCCAGTCCTGCGTATCCGGCACCACACAGGCATCCCATGACTTCATCCATGCAATCATCACACGCCGCCCATCCGGGAGAAGTGTGGTCTGAGGTGCATAAAAGTCCAGTCCGTAGTCAATCGTATGCGGTTCTTCTTTTTCAAATATATGCGAATTTTTATCGTAATTTCCAAGAAAATAAACAGAATTATTTCCATTGTGGAATTCGTATTTTTCCGCTTTCATATTCTGTGGGGAACAGATCAGTACATGTTTATCTCCCAGTGGGAAAAAGTCCGGACATTCCCACATCGTTCCGACTTTTCCGGTACTGTTTGCCGCAAGAACGGTCTCAAATTTCCATTCTTTTAAATCTTTGCTGGAACAGAGCACGACCTGTCCGATCTGCCTGTTATCCTTGCTTCCGACAATCAGATAATAGGTGTCCTCTTCCTTCCAGATTTTCGGGTCACGGAAATCAATCCGGCTGCAGTTTTCCGGCAGCATCTCCCCGGTCACAACCGGGTTGTTTTCATACTTTACATAATCCCTGCCATCCCCGAATGCGATGCACTGGTTCTGTCGTTCCTCTTCCCTGCCGTCCGGCAATGTAATCTTTGTGACACCGGTATAGACCAGCACATGTTTGTTATCCGCTTCAATAGCACTTCCGGAAAAACATCCGTTCCGGTCATAGTCCTGATCCGGTGCAAGTGCTGCCGGAAGCTGTTCCCAGCTTATCATATCCGTTGTCACACTGTGCCCCCAGTGCATCGGTCCCCACTCCCTTGCATATGGATAATACTGGTAGAACAGATGGATTTTTCCATCGTAAACGGAAAAACCGTTCGGATCATTGATCCATCCGGCAGGTGCCGAGATATGAAACAACGGTCTGGTATTTTTATCGGTCTGTGCTGCTTTTTCTGCCTCATATGCTCTCGCTTTTTTTAACATCTCACTCATACAAATTCTCCTGTTTATTTTTCTTCTTTCAATGACTCCTGATACTGATCGAAATATTTCTGTTTGATTGCCAGATAAGCGGAAAGCCCGTATTTCTCCATTTTCTTTAAATAGGAATCCCACTCTTTGTCGATTCCGCCATTTAAAATCCAGTCTGCTTTTTTCTGCTCCGCATATTTTTTAATATCGGTATCATACTGGGATACTTTATTGGTATCGTCAATACTCATAAACACATTCGGATATACATACTTGCTTTTCATATCCTTCAGATATGTTTCATGCATATTGTCCAGACGCCATTTGGCATCTGCCGGCTGTGTGACATACACATCATAATACTCATTGAGAACTGCAAGCGGACCGTTGACGGACTGCGCCTCACGTACCTCTACCGGTGACTGGTCGCCCAGATCCAGATGCTTTAACATTTCACCGCCATCTTTATTTGTGGACAGTTCAAAAATATTAAACGAATCCTTTTCCCCATAACTTCCCCAGTTATTCTGCGGGGACTGAAGCGGCGCATACATCTGATCAATCCAGGCTGCCGCCAGTGCCGTGTTCCGGCAACTGGATGTAAGCACGCAGCGGCCTCTGTCAAAACCACTTGTTTCACTGTTATTCTGTCTTGTGATATTTCTGGCTCCCTCCGGACCGGTCAGTGCCGGAAGCATCACATAATCGGTATTGTTGTCAATATTTGCAATATCCCAGGTAAAGCAGAGACCGTAACGGTGATTTTTACCTTTTGCCACATAGGTTGACCACTCCTGCGTAAATGCCTCTGGGTCTACAAGATCCTCTGTTACCAGCTTATGCAGCCATTCGATGCCTTCTTTGTAACCTTCCTGCACGGTCGTATAAATCACGGTTCCGTCATCTTTTACGGCAAAATGATCGCCCGTATCTCCATATCCTTCGCCAAATCCGTTGATGAGAATCGCCGGATCCTGATCGCCATTGTTGATGATAAATGACATCGGAATCACATCTCCCTCGATATCAAACTGTTTTTTCAGATCATCCGCATGATCCCGGAACGCAATCAGCACCTGTTCCAGTTCATCGGTTGTCGTTGGAATATCCAGTCCCAGATAATCCAGCCACTTTTTATTGATATAAGGAATATCCCCGATTGCCTGAATGGCTTCTTTCCCTGCGCCAAGCTGCTCAATCCACGGAAATGAATAAATATGTCCGTCCGGTGCGGTACACATCGTCCGGTATTCCGGATATTTCTCAAAGACCGCCTGAAGGTTTGGCATATATTTGTCAATCAGATTTTCCAGCGGAATAATAATTCCCTGCTTTGCATAACGAAGCAGATCATAATCGCTCATTCCTGCATTAAACAAACCATCCGGAAGGTTTCCAAACTGTGCCAGTGCCAGATTCTTTTTATCGGAAAACTGGTCTGCCACAAAACAGGTCCAGTCAATATGTACATTCGTCTGTTTTTCGAGTCTCTTAAAAATAATCCGCTCGTTCGGATTCTGCGTAGAGGTTGCCGGAGCACTTGTGATAAATGATAATTCTGCCTGTTCTTTCAGTGGAAACTGTACTTCTGAAACCGGTATATCCGGATTGATCTCTGCCTCCAGATGCTGCTCTTTTCCGCATCCTGCCACACCGGTCATCATAGCAAATGCCAGTCCGAGTGCCAGACATTTTTTAATTTTTCTCTTCCACATATCTGTACCTGTCCTTTCTGCTTAACCTTTTACCGATCCAACCATAACACCTTTGTCAAAGTATTTCTGGAAAAATGGATACATAATAAGCAATGGTAAACTTGATACTACAATTGTTGCGTATTTTAACTGTTCGGCAACTTTTGCCATCTCCGCGGTACTCTGAATGTCCGCGATCATGCCCGGCTGCGGTGTATTCTGTACCAGAATGGAACGCAGAACCAGCTGCAGTGGCTGTAAGTTTGCATCATTTAAGTAAATCATCGCATCAAAATAACTGTTCCACATACCGACAAAAGACCACAGTGCCAGCACCGCGATAATCGGTTTGCACACCGGCATCATAATCTGGAAGAAATGCTGGATCTCATTTGCCCCGTCAATTGCGGATGCCTCCCGCAGTTCTTTTGGAATGGACTGATAGTACGTTCTTGCCAGAATCATATTCCAGACATTAAATGCTCCCGGAATGAGAATTGCCCACACGGTATTTACCATATGAAGCTGATTGATCAAAATAAACGTCGGGATCATTCCACCGCCGAAAAACATGGTGATCAGAAAAATCACGTTAAAAAATTTTCTTCCGACAAATTCTTTTTTCGACATCGGATACGCTGCTAACAATGTGACAAATACGGAAATTGCCGCAAATGCTAGTGAATACAAAAACGAATTTAAAAATCCGCGCCAGATCATTCCGTTTTCCAGCACACGCCGGTATGCATCCAGTGTCCAGTCTTTGATGTGAAAACTCAGTCCCTGATTATTCAATACCGTCGGGTCCATAAAAGATGCTAAAACAACATAGACCAGCGGAACAACAATTGAAAGAACAAACAGTCCAAGAATGGCATAACCGATTCCAAGCACCAGCCGGTCTGTCCGTGAATATTTCATTTTACTAACTGTTTCCATTTCACGTTCCTCCTATAATCCTTCTCCATCGTTTAATTTCTTTACCACCCAGTTCACAAATATAAGCAGGATCACATTGATCACCGAATTAAACAGTCCCACTGCCGTAGAATAACCGTAATCGCCATTCAAAAGACCTATCCGGTATACATAGGTTGATAAAATTTCAGAAGCCGGTAAGTTCATATCTGTCTGTAATGCATATGCCTTTTCAAAGCCGATGCTCATAATGTTTCCGGCCTGTAAAATAAACTGGATCACGATAATATCCTTGATTGCCGGAAGTTCCACATACCAGATCTGCTGCAAAAGATTTGCACCGTCCACAATGGCTGCCTCTTCCAGTTCCTTGCTTGCATTGGATAATGCTGCAGTATACATGATGGATGCCCAGCCTGCTCCCTGCCAGATTCCGCTTGCAATATAAATGGTACGGAATGCGGACGGCATGGTCATCCAGTTTGTATTCATTCCCAGCAGACGGTTTAACGGTCCTACCGGAGATAAAAACATACGCACCATACCACAGAGCACGATGACGGAAATAAAATTCGGTGCATAGATCAGCAGCTGGATTTTTTTCTTAATCCCCGCCTTGCGGATACGGTTCAGTAAAAGTGCCAGAATAATTGGTATCGGAAAACTCCAGAGAAGTCCAAAGATACTCAGCTTTAATGTGTTCAGCAGGTAGTTCATAAAATCCGGTGATGATAAAAATCTCCGGAAATATTCCAGCCCCACCCACGGGCTTCCCAAAACTCCTTTAATGACATTGTAATCCTCAAATGCAATCAGAAGTCCTCCCATCGGAAGATACTTGAATATGATTGTGAGTAACAGTGCCGGCATCAGGAAAAAAACATACAGCTGCCAGTTTTTCTTTATATAAGACAGCTTACTCCCCATGGTTTGTTTTTTCGCAGAGCCGACTTGTTTTGCCAGTTTTTTCATGCGATTGCTCCTCCCTTTTCATCGTATTACTCGTTCTGCTTTGGTGTAACCGGTAAAGTAACCGGTTACTTTATATTCTGATAGTACTACAAAGTTTCCGATATGTCAACACTTTTATTTATTAAAGTAACCGATTACGTAACTAGTTATTTTTTTCATTGCTATTTTTCTTTCCGGTTGTTATACTATGGATAAAACAGATAAAGGAGACAGCTTTCAGATGGGAAAGAAACAGGTAACATTTGCAGATATTGCAGCATATACGAATTTTTCAAAGACAACCATTTCCAGATATTTTAATCATCCGGACTCCCTGACGCTTGAAAATCAGGAGAAAATTTCACAGGCTCTTGATACTCTGGGTTACAAAAAGAATAAGCTTGCAAAGGTTCTTGCCAATGGAAAGAGTGAATTTATCGGAATCATTATTCCGAACCTTTATCTGCACTATTATTCGGAAATGCTTACACAGATTCTTTCCAGCTACCGCGATTTTCATTATAAATTTCTCGTATTCGTCAGCGACAACGGACCGTCCGAGGAGGAACAGTACATTGATGAACTGATGGCATACCAGATTGAGGGCCTGATCGTGTTAAGTCACACTCTTTCTTCCGAAAAACTGGCTTCTTACCAGATCCCTGTCATTGCCATTGAGCGCGAAGCTGAACATATCTGTGGCGTAACCAGCGACAATTATATGGGTGCGCTCCAGGCGGCAACGCTTCTGATCCGGGACAAATGCGATGTACTGATTCACGTTAATGCGGATGTTCCAAAGTCCATCCCTGCCTATGACCGTATCCGTGCCTTTGAAGATACCTGTCAGGAATATCACGTTCCTTATGAACTGAATTTAAATGTAATAGGGGATTCTTATCAGGACATTTTTGCACAAATGAAGCACATTTTCTCTGATATTGATGAGAAGTATCCATGCAAAAAAAAGGGGATTTTCCTCGCCAATGATACCTATGCAAATATGTTTTTAAACCTGATTTTCCAAAAATACGGATGCTTTCCTGACAGTTATGAACTGGTCGGATTTGACAATTCCCCGATTGCAAGCGAGGCAATTCTGCCTATCACAACGGTCGGACAGCAGATCGACCTGATCGCCAAAACCGCAATGGAACTTCTGGTGCAGCAGATGGAAGAACGAAAAAAAAGAAGACCGGTTTCTCTTTCGAAACCGATCCATAAACAGATTACACCGGTACTGATCCGCAGGGATACGACCAGCTGATTTTTTATAAATTTATGATTTTTCTTTCTGCTCCATCCCCGTATGCGTCAGATCCTTCACCCACTTATATTTCCGAAAATGATAGAGCGTCCACGGAATTTTTCCAACCTCATCAATACAGGTACACGCGTATACGACAATCACCGGCCAGTGGAATCGGTAAGTTCCAAGCGCAGCAAGTGGAATCGCGATTCCCCACATTGTTACGGCAAGGCTGTACACATCAAACATTGTATCACCACCGGAACCAAACACGCCATTGATGGTAATTTCGTTGACGGAGCGGCCAATCATATAAACGCAGAGCACAACAAACATTCCCTTTAAATATACGGCTGCCTGCGGTGTCAGTTTGACAAAATGCAAAATAAACGGTGCCGAAATTCCCATGAGAACCATCATGGCAACTCCGCACACAAAGGAAATCTTCATCATCCGCGTACCATATAATTTCCCCCGTTTTAGGTTGCCGGCACCAAGCTCATTTCCGACCATAATCCCCGCCGCACCGGAAATTCCGGCACTCAGGCAGCAGATGATATCACGGACAACCGCCGCCACAGAATTGGCAGCGGCCGCGTCTACTCCCAGATGTCCCATAAAAGAAGAATACGAAGTAAATCCGACTCCCCAGAACAGGGACGCACCGAGAATCGGCATTGCGCATTTCCGGAAATCCCGTGCCAGTTCCCGGTTTCTTTGAAACAGACGGGTCAGATACGGACGGATGTAGCCCGGACGGCTGGAAATCAGGATACAACAGACCAGTTCTATCATCCTTGCGCTTAATGTCGCTGTTGCTGCACCCCGGACACCCATCGGGGTAATGCCCAGTTTTCCGTAGATCAAAATGGCATTCAGTGCAATATTGATCCCTACCGTAGCAGAACTGATCAATGCCGTTGTCAATGCGTGCTCGCTGATTTTCATAACCACCAGATAGCATTGGGAAATTCCTGTAAGCAGATAAGAAAATCCGGCAATCCGCAGATACTGCACGCCATAACCGATCAATACCGGTTCATCCGTAAAAAACAGCATCAGATACTGTGGAAAACAGATACAGGCAATGAAAAATGCAATCGACACCAGACCACAAAGCCGCAGTGCCATACAGAAAATATCATCCAGTGTTTTGATATTTCCCCTGCCCCAGTACTGTGCCCCGAGAATCGCCAGTCCTCCGGTTGCAGCAGAAAGAAGCATATTCTGGATAAACTGAATCTGCGTAGCAAGCGAAACTGCCGACATGTAATTCTGGTCCATCCCTCCGAGCATAAACGCATCTGCCACGGCAACCAGTGCCAGCATCAAGTTCTGCAGCATCATCGGAAGCATAAGACTCCAGAGTTTTTTATAAAAAATCGTATCGTTTGTAAACATAAAATTCTCTCTTTTTTCCTGTGTCATTTCATCTCAATCCATTTATTATATTGCCTTTTTCATCATTAAGCAACATCAATCATTGCCACTTGCCTCTATACCTGTATATAAAGTTTTGTTTCTTCGGAAAAAAGAATTGTGACGCGAAAAAAGCCGCCACAGGAAAAATACCTGCAACGGCTCAAAAATCAGGGGATATTTATAAAGGATTACACAATGGTAATATATTTCTTTTCTTCTGTCTTTGTCTTATCTTCCTTTGGAACAAACAGGGTAAGAATACCGTTCTGGAAACTTGCCCGGATATCTTCCTGACGGAGATACTCGCCCACATAGAATGATCTCTGGCAGCTTCCGGTATAACGCTCGCGGCGCAGATACTTACCTTCCACGGTCTCTTCTGCACTCTTGGCTGCACTGATCGTCAGATAGCCTTTGTGCAATGCTGCCTGCACTTCTTCTTTCTTATAACCAGGCAGTTCCATCTGCAGCTCATATCCGTCTGCCAGTTCTCTGATATCTGTCTTCATCAGATTCTGTGTGTTTTGCGATGCCTGCTGCTTCGGGGCTTTCTTGTTATATTCACTATCGTCATACCATGGGTTAAAAAATGTATCAAATAAATCGTACATAAGTCATTTCCTCCTGTAAACGTTTTGTTCTTTGTTTATGCCCCTATTATAGCACGTTATTAGCACTCGTCAAGTATGAGTGCTAATAAAATTTCTAAAAATTTTATTAAGTCCCGGTTTCAAAGGCTTTGTGGGTTTTTAAAATTTCTAAAATTGCCTGTTTTGTGATTACTGTACCCTTTTTAGAATTAGGTTTGACTGCGTAGACCGGGCGCCTTTTGCGGAAATCAAAGGTACGGATTTGCAAGAAACTGTTTTAAATACAAGTTTTTTCTATGCGACAAATATAAAGGCGCCAGAACTTGCAGTTAAAGGGACGCCTTAAAAGCAGTTACGAATCCCATGAACTAGAATAAACATAAAAATACCCTGTTAAATCACTTGATGATAAGG
>UMGB01062273.1_pt1 | contig 18387 bp, 16 predicted proteins | sample 1965161 | NCBI WGS metagenome assembly UMGB01 (sample SAMEA4836060, study PRJEB28245) | human gut metagenome | biome: gut microbiome; material: fecal sample | place: Denmark | collected 2008
AAAAGGTTTTGCCGATAAATACGCCCGTATCACCTCGGAAGGGGTCGTGAAGTGTCTATTTAGCTTCATAATGTAAGGGATGTAGAGGATTTCCCCCCGGCGGAATATCCCGAGACCGTAAATAAGGATGAACTGGGGAACTTAGGTTTATCTCAGGAAGAGGAGACTGCGATTGTCGCTTTTTTACGAATATTGACGGATTGCATCAAATAAAAATCAGTCTTTCCAAAAACTTTCTCCAGCCCTTGATAGTTTTCTTATAAAATAAAAAGAAGAGTTTAAACTATGGCGAAGAAAGTTGCGGACCAGTTAGTGGATACGCTGGAAAAAGCAGGCGTACGACGTATATACGCTGTGACAGGCGATAGCCTGAATGAGGTGAACGAGGCTGTTCGGAAAAACGGCAGATTGCGGTGGATTCATGTCCGTCATGAGGAAACGGGGGCTTATGCCGCTGCGGCGGAGGCCCAGTTGACAGGCGAGTTGGCTTGTTGCGCAGGTAGTAGTGGCCCCGGGCATGTACATTTAATTAATGGGCTGTATGATGCCCAACGATCCGGAGCACGGGTCTTGGCGATCGCTTCCACGATCCCTTCCCGGGAGTTTGGTACGGAATATTTCCAAGAGACAAATACGATCAAATTATTCGATGATTGTAGCTATTATAACCAAGTAGCCACTACGCCGGAACAATTTCCCCGGATGCTTCAAGGCGCTATGCAAGCGGCGATCTCATCATGTGGGGTCGGGGTGATCGGACTTCCCGGTGACTTGGCGGCAGAGAATGCTACAGCGGGTTTGTCCTCTACCTTTTCTTTTCCTACGCGACAACGGGTTTGTCCCGCCGAACAGGAAATCCGGGAATTAGCGGATTTGTTGAATAATGCGAAGAAAGTGACACTTTATTGTGGAATAGGGGCGAAAGATGCCCATCCGGAATTGGTGCAGTTGGCTAAATTGCTGAATGCTCCGGTAGCCTATTCTTTCAAGGGTAAGATGGAGATCCAATACGATAATCCGAACGAGGTGGGGATGACCGGTCTATTGGGCATGCCTTCCGGCTATTATAGTATGCATGAGGCAGAGGTGTTGGTGTTGTTGGGAACCGATTTTCCATACGAGGCATTCATGCCAGAGAGCAACACGATCGTACAGGTGGATATCAATCCGAATCGTCTGGGGCGTCGTGCCAAGATACAATTGGGGCTTTGTGGCGATGTGAAGGATACTTTGGATGAGTTGATTCCGTTGATTCACCAGAAAGAAGATGATAGTTTCTTGCGGGAACAGTTGGCTAAATATGAGAAAGTTCGGGAAAATCTCCGTTCTGCCGCCGCTGTCCGGGGGAAAGAAGAGAAGATACAGCCAGAGTACGTGATCTCGGTCGTAGACGAGCTTAGCTCGGACGACGCCATATTTACCGTGGATACGGGTATGACTTGTGTATGGGGTGCCCGCTATTTGCAAGCTACGGGTATGCGGAAGATGTTGGGATCATTCAATCATGGCTCGATGGCGAACGCCATGCCGCAAGCGATAGGGGCGGCATTGGCTTATCCCGGCAGGCAAGTCGTTGCGTTGTGTGGTGATGGAGGTATCTCAATGTTGTTGGGCGACCTTGCTACGATCGTGCAATACCATTTGCCGATTAAATTAATCGTATTTAATAACCGTTCCCTAGGAATGGTAAAACTTGAGATGGAGGTGGCCGGACTGCCGGATTGGCAGACCACGATGCTGAACCCGGATTTCGCCCGGGTCGCCCTTTCAATGGGAATGGCGGGCTACAACGTGATCAACCCCGACGATGTATTCCCCACTTTGCAGAAAGTGTTTAACGCTGACGGACCGGCCTTGGTTAACATCATGACCGATCCGAACGCATTAGCGATGCCTCCCAAGATTGAGTTCTCCCAAATGCTTGGTTTTGCCCAGACCATGTATAAGTTAATGATGGAGGGGCGAAGCAAGGAGGTCTTGGATACCATCGATACGAATCTAAAACATTGGAAAGATGTGTTTTAAACTCTCAAAAGAGCTGGATAACCGCTTTAGATTTCGCGCTTTGAATGGCAGCGTCCAATATCCGCACTACCATTAGGTTATTCTCCAACGAGGAAAGGTCCGTGGGAGGTACGTCAATCTCTTTACGGACAGCGGCTTTCAAGAAATAAAAGGAATCATTATAAGGAGCGTTCAAGGAAGGTGCTATTTCTTGGCGCTCCTTTCCGTTGGTATAAATTCGCATTTCCTTAGGCGTATCTTGGTAAATATATCCTTTGTCGCCATAGATATGCATATCTTTTCTACCCATCGGCCAACACCATGATCCCATGATCTGGACGGTTGCGGAAGGATATTCCACGATAATAGTTGCGTCATCGTCTACCTTGGGATAAAGATTCGGTTTATTCTGCCGTAGTACGGCGTATACGCTAAGAGGCTTTTCATCTTTCATGAGACGGGTGGCTAAGTTGGCTCCGTAACATCCAAAATCGATAACTGCCCCGCCGCCATTCAGTATGGGGTCGGTTAACCAGTCCGTGAACTCTTTTCCGCAGTTGATCTCGAAGGGACCTTGATGCCCGTCGTATACGTTGATACGATCGATCTTCCCGATAGCACCGCTGTCGATAAGGCGGAATGCCTCATGGTTGGTATTATACCACGTAGTCTCGTAGTTGGTAAGCAACAAGATATTTTTCTCACGGGCGAGCGATGCCATTCGGGTAGCATGTTCGTTATTGACGGCTAATGGCTTTTCTACCATAACATGTATGCCTCTCGGTGCGCAAGCCTCTACCACACGAAGATGGTCGTGGATCGGCTCGTATACGATGACCGCCTCCGGATGGGTCTTATCCAGCATCTCGCCAAGGTCCGCATAGAATAGGTTAGGATCCAGCTTATCCCGCAGACCGTTATGTTCCCGTAAGTAATCATCTTTCTCGGCGACTCCTACAATCTTGAAATCGCCTCTATCCAAACGGCTTATCACCTCCCATAGATGTCCGTGGGATACTCCTGCCACGGCCAGTCGCAAAGGCTCTCCATCTTGCCCTTTCGCCGTGAGAGTTAAGAACGTAAATGCACATAACATAAGTAAGTAACGTGTGATCTTGTGTATATTCATGATATTATCTATATATAGTTTTTACAAAGATATACGATTATTTCTTACCTTTGCAACCCATTACTTATTCAGATTAAGGAAAACAGTATAATTTAGAAATATAAAGAAATGGCAAAAGAGCTGAAAGAACTTACACCGAGAAGTGTAAACTATTCGCAGTGGTACCAAGATTTGGTAATTAAGGCAGATTTGGCGGAGAATTCCGCCGTGCGTGGTTGTATGGTGATCAAGCCTTACGGATACGCTATCTGGGAGAAGATGCAACGTATCCTAGACGATATGTTCAAGGAAACCGGTCATGTGAACGCTTATTTCCCCTTGCTGATCCCGAAGTCTTTCTTAAGCAAAGAAGCTGAGCACGTAGAAGGGTTCGCCAAGGAGTGCGCCGTGGTTACTCACTATCGTTTGAAGACAAATCATGACGGTACGGGGGTTGTCGTAGATCCGGCAGCTAAACTGGAAGAGGAATTGATCATTCGCCCGACTTCGGAGACCATTATATGGAATACATACCGTAACTGGATTCAGTCTTACCGTGACCTGCCTATCTTGTGCAACCAATGGGCGAACGTGATGCGCTGGGAGATGCGTACTCGCTTGTTCCTTCGTACGGCTGAGTTCTTGTGGCAGGAAGGCCATACCGCTCACGCTACTCGTGAAGAAGCGGAGATAGAAGCTAAGAAGATGCAAGAGGTTTACGCGAACTTCGCTGAGAATTATATGGCAATGCCAGTAATAAAGGGCGTGAAGTCTGAGAGCGAGCGTTTCGCTGGTGCTTTGGATACCTATACGATCGAGGCGATGATGCAGGATGGAAAAGCTTTGCAGGCGGGAACTTCCCATTTTTTGGGACAGAACTTCGGTAAGGCTTTCGACGTTACTTTCATCGACAAGAACGGCAAGAGCGACTATGCTTGGGCTACTTCTTGGGGAGTTTCCACACGTTTGATCGGTGCGTTGATTATGTCTCATTCCGATGATAACGGTTTGGTATTGCCTCCTCATTTGGCTCCGATTCAGGTTGTGATCGTCCCGATTTATCGTAGCGCTGAGCAATTAGCGCAGATCAGCGAGAAGGTCGCTGGTATCGTGGCTAAGTTGAAGGCGTTGGGTATCTCCGTGAAATATGACGACGCTGATAATAAGAAGCCGGGCTGGAAGTTCGCTGAGTACGAGTTGAAAGGTGTTCCCGTGCGTTTGGCTATGGGTGGTCGTGATTTGGAAAATAATACAATCGAGGTGATGCGCCGTGATACTTTGGAGAAGGAAACGATCACTTGTGATGGCATTGAGGAATACGTGAAGAATCTGTTGGAGGAAATCCAAGCGAATATCTTCAAGAAAGCGTACGATCACCGTGAGGCTAACATCATAAACGTAGATACGTATGAGGAATTTAAGGAGAAGATCGAGGATGGCGTCTTCATCATGGCTCACTGGGATGGAACCCCAGAGACAGAGGAATTGATCAAGAACGAGACAAAAGCTACGATCCGCTGTATTCCTTTAGCTGGAGATAAGACTCCGGGTAAGTGTATGGTGACAGGTAAACCGTCGGCTTGTCGGGTACTGTTCGCCAGAGCTTATTGATTGTTATGCTAAAAGATGAAATAAAATGAGGGATGCTTTAACCGAAGGGCATCCCTCTCTAAGAAAATGAGCTACCACGAATTTATACTTGTCGTTAACTTTAGTAGCATCATTATCTTGGTGTTATTGGCGATGTTGTTATTGATTGCCACTCGGTTTCGTGGCGAGAGTGGTTATGCCGCAGCGATTATCGTTCTTCCTAACATCCCTATTTATATTTACAACATGAGCCGCATGCTTGGTTGGCATGATATAACGTTGTTCTTTTTCCCTATCAGTTATTCGGTCAATACGCTGTTGATGCCGTTGCTGTGGTTATTTACCCGCCGCAACTTTGATCTTGATCCTCGTTTCAAGCCTGTCCAATTGTTGCATTTTTTACCGGCGATTGTCTGTGTCGTTATCGTGTTATCCATTCCTATGCGGAAGCGTATGGAGAGTATACTTCATGAGGTCACCGGTGATGATACTTGGATCGGTGATTTTAACGCTGCCGTGATTACCTCGCAGATGATCGGTTATTTTGTCGCTATCTTTATTTATCTTTACCGGAAGAAGCAGTATATAAAGGATAATTGGTCTGATGCCGAATACATGCAAAAGGAATGGATTCCGAAACTTATGATCCTGTTCGCTGCCTTGTTTGTCACCGTGATGACCTGTTATGCGATTTGGCCTCGGACTGATGCTTGGTTGATACAGATATTGAATGTGATGGCGATGAGCTTCCTCGTCTATAATTTTATTGCTCATCCAACTGTTCCTTATATCCAAGGAACGTCACGGATGCTCGTTAAGGATGAGACGGTAGGGTTTCAGTCTATACCAGACGAGGAACAAATGAGAGATATATGTTCCCAAGTGAAAGAGTATCTGGAGACAACAAATGCTTTCCTGCGAAAGGACCTTTCCTTATCCATCTTATCGAGAGAGACTGGTATTTACCAAAAATTACTTTCTCGGTCGATCAACGAATACTTAAAACAGAACTTCTTCGAGCTTATCAACGAGATGCGAGTGGGGGAAGCCAAGCGAAGGTTGCTCCTGCCGGAGAATGCTGGTCATACGGTAGATAGCCTTTATGAGGAATGTGGTTTTCGGACTCGTTCCACGTTCTTCTTGGCATTTAAGAAGGTAGAGGGTTTGTCTCCCGCCCAGTGGCTTAATTCGGTAAAAAAACATACGGATCAATAAACGCAACAGCTAAAAAGAGTACATAAACTCTTTCCGGGTCTGATTTTATTACTATATTTGTGTCGCTATCGTCAGATAGCGGACATATTTAGACACTAGGAAAGTGTTTAGCTTCGTTCTCAGAGATAAAATCTGGTAAATTTTTCACGGGAGAATAAGTTGTACTCTTCACGTCATTGTTATATGCTATACGTATATGGACAAAGGGCGTGGGCTGTTGCTTATTTACCGTACGGGTTTACCAGAGCCTATCTCTTAAATAAGTTAATAGTCCCACGCTTTCCTCATATTAATACTATCCGGATCGGGACTTACCGGATGTACATCTTCGAGGCATTATGAAAAAATATCTACCACGTTTCTCTTTCTTTTTAATGATTTTACTCCATTTCATCATGAAATCAGTCTGAATATACAGCTTTCGGACTTCTCTAAACATCTTGTTTTAGGTGATTCGGGAAATAAACACTCTCTTTGCGGTATCGATTGAATCTGTTTGTTTACTTCTGAAAGTATTTTTGTATATAAAGCATTTTTGTTTTATATGCATTTTATTGATGTGGATACTCTCGCTGATACCTTCTTGTCATCGAGAGGGAGAGGTTGGTCTTTCCCAAAATGATCAGGTGGGTATAGATAGTGTGGTCTCGGCCTGTCCGGACATCGATTCTCTACAATCATGTCTAAGGTATTTCGAGAGAACTGCAAATGAGCTGGGAGTGATACTCGCCTATAAGGAATTAGGGGTACGTTACCGGGAAGCGGCCCGTTTTAATGAGGCGATAGGATGCCACCGGGAAGGCTTGCGATTGGCTATGCAAAGGAAAGATACCTCGGAGGTCATACAGGCCTTGAATAATATCGGTACGAACTTCCGGCGGTTAGGTATCATGGACGAGGCCTCCAATTATCATTATAGGGCATTGTCGTTGTGCGAGAGACTGGGTGATAAGGAAAGCTATAAAGCAAGAAAAAACCGGACCATTTCCTTGAGTGGTATCGGAAACGTGTATCTAACATTGGAAAATTGCGAGATGGCCGACAGTATTTTCCGAATAGCGCTGGAAGAGGAACGTACCTTGGATAGTGATCTCGGCTTGGCCATGAACTATGCGAACCTTGGCTCTATCTTCGAGATGCGTGGCATGATGGATTCCGCTTTTGTTTATTACAATTATTCTATGGAGCATAATCGTGCGGCCGGGTCTGTTGTCGGCATTTCGCTTTGCCATAACCATATAGGGCGCTTGTTCGAGAAAAAGGGACAATGGGATCAGGCGATACGCGAATATCGTAACGCATACGACCTTATGGTGGCGGACAACGATCTGTATCATTGGCTGGAATCGTGCCTGGCCTTGGCACGGGTGAATATCTACAAGGGAGATCTGCGAATGGCGGAGGCTTTCTTGGAGCATGCGGAGGGTGCCGCTAAGGTGATGCGGGCGTGGAAGCATTTGTCGAGCGTGTATCATCTGGATTACTTGCGTTATAAGAAGCTGGGTGATTATAAGAATGCCCTCAACGCTTATACATCAAGTCTCGCTTATGCTGATAGCATGCGAAATACTGAGAATATGAACCATATACAGAACCTCCGTCTGGACTACGAGAAAGAGAGGAGCAACCGGAAGCTTTCATTGATACAGAAGAATTATGAGATGGGGCAGCGTACCAAGAATATTTTCCTGATCGCTTGCTTGATCGTACTCTTCCTTACGGTGGTAGCGATGGGCTTTTTATGGTATGCCTTGCGGATGAAGTCCCGCAATCAGCAGGTGATGCGGCGCATGGAGGAGGTGAGGGCCAATTTCTTCACGAATGTCACGCATGAGTTTCGTACGCCGCTGACGGTTATCTTGGGTGTGTCGGAAGAGTTGCGGAAAGGGGGAATAGGCGAGGAGGAACTCAAGACCGGGCTGAATATGATTGGACGGCAGGGAAAGAACCTGCTGGAATTGGTGAACCAATTATTGGAAGTGGCGAAAGTGAGATCTGAGATTGGCGATCCGGAATGGAGGACTGGAGATATCGTAGCTTATACGAGCATGATCGTGGAAGATAACCGGGCGTATGCCCGCCAAGGGCAGGTAGACCTTTGTTTTACTCCTTCGGAGACGATTATCAGCATGGATTTCGTGCCCGAGTATTTCCGGAGGATCATGGATAACTTACTCCGTAACGCTATCAAGTTCACGCCGAGAGGTGGGAGGGTTGTCGTGACGATGGAGTGTGTGGGGAGTATGCTTGTCACGCATGTGGCGGATACGGGCTGCGGTATAGCCGAGGAGGACTTGCCGCATATCTTCAAGGCTTTTTACCTAGGTGAGACCGGAGGGGCAGGCACGATGGGCACGGGGATCGGCCTTTCTTTGGTACGGCAGATGGTGAGGAGCATGGAGGGCCGGGTGAGCGTGAAGAGTACGGCCGGGGTTGGTTCTGAGTTTGTCGTGATGTTGCCATTGAGACATGGCGACTCCTTCTGGGAACGTTGGGTACCCGGCGAGGAATCTAACGATAACGCCTCTCATCCGGAACCGGACAAGACCGTGATACTGCCGGATGCGACGATGGAGCCGGATAGCACGTCTATGCGCCCGTCTATATTGATCGTGGAAGATAATGCGGACATTTCTTATTATATCGGCCGGCTGCTTAATGGTGCGTATCAAATAATATATGCGCAAAACGGAGCGGAGGGGCTGGAGATAGCGGCGGAGCAAATGCCGGACTTGATCCTCACCGACTTGATGATGCCCGAGATGGATGGCTATGAGTTATGTAGGCGGGTACGTGAATCCGAGGTGTTGAACCATATTCCGATCATTATCATTACCGCAAAATCAGGAGGAAAGGAACGTGTCTGTGGCTTAGAAGTCGGGGCGGACGCTTATCTGGAGAAGCCTTTCAATGCGGAAGAGCTGAATATCCGGATAACAAAGTTGCTGGAACAGCGTCGTTTGCTGCGTGAGAAGTATTCCAAGGCTATGCGTGAGGGGACAGAACTGAATGTAAAACTAAACCCTGCCGACCAAGACTTCTTGGCTCGCCTGAATGATTATATATATGCGTTGATATCCAACCATGGCTTGAACTCGGACATGGTAGCCGATAAGATGTGCATGAGCCGATCCCAGTTGAATCGCAAGGTCCGTGCCATCACGGGCTACAACACTTCCGCCTATATCCTGCAGATGCGCATGGAGAGGAGCAAACGCCTCTTGGCCTCTACAGAGGAACTGATCGGCGACATCGCCCTTAAATGCGGCTTCGAGGATGCCAATTATTTCGCCCGCCTTTTCAAGCAGATCTTCAATGTAACGCCCTCGCAATACAGGAAAAGCCTCATTCAATGATTCCGTGTAGCGGGTACTTCCGTGTAGAAAGGGGCTATGAAATTGAGAAATCCATATTTAACCTCATCATTGGGAAATCCGAGGGTATAGATATTGAATTCCGGATTGAAATCCTTGATGGTCAGATAGCCACTTTGGTAAATCACCGGGATAGGTCGGGTGGCGTCGGCTGTACATGGAAATATATTATAAACCAATCCGGGTACAATCCATCCTCAAGAATAACTCTTGTTTATAGAGCGTCTGTTACGATGGGCAACGTGACGTGCTTACAATGGGCATTATAAGGAGCTAATAATGCCCATTGTTATTCTTCCATAGATTCTATCGGAGGCGATTCGGCCGGCTAGCATTTCTAATCGACTGCTCTTTAATTAGTTAATTATTTTCAATGCGCAGATTCTCTTGGTTTGTCCTAGTGAAATGCGTCGATTATCCTATAAGAATGCGTCATTTCTCCTCACGGGCGATCGCTCTCGGGGCTAATTTTGCGAATAAAGAAATCGGACGTTTCACCAAATCTGGTTCGAGTATGGAAGAAGAAAAACACAAGAAGCCTTTGCTTTCTTATGAGGAGGTGATCGAGGTCATCGATGAGCGCATCTCGCGTGACGAGCCTGCCACTGCCGACGAGCGGATCAAACGTGTCGAGGAAGTGGCCGAGCAAATGGAAGAAGAACGTAAAAAAGGGATATCGTGCCGTAAGAAGGTTTCTCGCTTTTTTCGGATATCCTTGATAAATCTGGACCGATCCATCAGAAGGTGTTTCGGTAAATAAATAGGAATGAATTATTAATCTAATGAATTAAAGGAAATGAAAAAGCTAGTATTTATTTTATCTGCCATGTTGCTCCTAATCGGGACAATGGACGTGCAAGCCCAATGGGGAAAGAAACTCCTCAAGAAAGCGGGTGAGAGTGCCAAACGGGCAACGGAGAGGAACGTGGAATGGAAAGTGGAACAGACCGTAGACAAGGCTTTCGAGGGAGCGGAGGATGTGGTGACGGGGAAAGGGAATAATAATAATGAAAAGGAGGAGCCACCAACAAGTACAAATTCACAAGGGAATTTTGAAACTATGGATGATGGGGAAGATCTGGCACAGCAGGAACAGCAACAACCACAGCAATCACTCGAAATGACGTATGCCAAGAGTGACTTCGTGCCGGGGGATGAGATTATTTTTGAGGATGATGTGACCCGGGAACAGATAGGAGAATTCCTCAGCCAGTGGGATTTATTAAAAGGTACTGTTGAGATCGCTCAAATCAATGGCGATAAGGTGATACTTTGCGTGAGTCAGGATGATCCGGTCATTGCACCGCTATTCGATAATATGAAAAGTTATTTGCCGGAAAAGTTCACGCTGGAATTTGACTTTTGGGTAGGGCCTTTTACAAAAAAGGGAGATGATGAGCCGGAAAATTGCTATATCGTACGTTTTTACAAACCCGAATCGGGAAGTCGTGTTCAAACTATCAATCTTGACGACTGGTATTATAGTGCTTCAGACCATCGTACACGCCTAAGATGGGACTTTGTTCCTTCCTCTGGGGAGAACAGCCGTAGCGGAAGCGATGACTCTTTTCGGACTATCCCGAACTCATGGAACCACTTCTCACTGTCCTTCAATCAACGGGCAATGAAAGTTTACATAAATGGTATCCGCTATGCCAATATTCCGAATACGGTAGCACCCGGACATTTTGACATACAGTTTTATAGAGGCGGTGGATATTTTACGAATAACACTTCCATCCGCAACATACGTGTCGCCAAAGGCGCAGTGCCATTGTACGACCGCATGATGAGCGACGGTAAGTTCATCACGTATGGCATCACCTTCGATGTCGGCAAGTCCACCATCAAACCAGAGAGTATGGGTGAGATCAATCGTATCGTCAAATTAATGACCGATAACCCCGACCTGAGATTCTCCGTAGAAGGCCATACCGATAGCACCGGCAACGAGGCTTCCAACCAGACGTTAAGCGAGGCCCGCAGCAACGCCATCGTAGGTAAACTGGTTGAACTGGGCATCAGTGCCGATCGCCTCTCCGCTTCCGGCAAAGGACAATCATCTCCCATCGCCGATAACGGAACGGACGAGGGTCGTGCCAAGAACCGGCGGGTGGAGTTTGTCAAGATGTAACGAATAAGTGAGCGATATGAAAAAGAAATTCTACATACTGATGTGCTTGGCGAGCCTCGTCTTGATGGTGACGGCTTGCGGCGGCAAGGAGAAGATCAAGGAGAAGCTCCGTGCGGCTACCGAGGCCGTAAAGGAGCGGAAGGAAGCGGCCGCCTCCGAAAAGGGGAGCGATCTGGAAATGGATAAACAAGGCGACAGGCCGGATAACGGTGCCTTTGTCGATCCGTCGCTCACGCCGGCCCAGCGTAAGGCGATCGACAAGGAGAATCCGTGGTTCGCTCGCGACTTCCGTATGGAACTGACAGCTAAGTCAATGGGGAACAAGGTGAACGTGGAAATACAAAAGTCGGGCAAAATCTTTTATTACCATTTCTGGAACAACTCTGGCAATGTCGAGACGCTTATCCTGCTTGACGAAGGCGATTATAAGATTTACCAGATTTCGTCTAAAAACAAGGTGGCGCAGCTAAAGGCGACTTCCGACTCGGACTATTATGCGTTCTTTTGCGACAAGATAGGGAATGTGTATGGCATTGTCCATACTGCTCAGAAAGAGAAAAAGGTGGAACAGGACGATAGCTTTGTCCAGTCCAGCACGCAAGAATCTGTCGGGGTAGAGGACGTGCGTTGGGGCGGCTTCGATTGTGAGAAGATCACCCGTGTCACTGGTACCGAGAACGACCTGAGTGCCGGGATGAAAGCCATAGGAGACCTCTTTGGCACTAAATCCAGCATGGACAACTCGATTAAAGACTTGAAACATATCGAGACGACCGACATCGTCTGGATTGAAAAGAATAGCGGAGCTGTGGTACACCGCAAGTTCTCCGTGAAAGGAGGAGCCGGAATGGGTAACTATGCGGAACGGATGAAACCGCAACCCTCCGTCACGTTGCTCACCTTCTCGCCCGATCCGTCGTTGATACCGACCTCTCAGGAGGGCTATAAACTGGTGAAATAGGTATTCATATAATATAGAATGTATAACACGCTCAAATAAGAAAGCCATGAAGAAGCTATCGATTCTACTACTCAGTCTTGCCGCTATGGGAGCATTCGCTTTCGTCTTGCCTTCCTTGCCCACCGGGCAAAGTGGCGCTTATCCTACGGAAACGGCTTTTATGGCCGAGGCCGAAGAGATGTTCCAAAAAGGGAACAAGCTTTACGAGCAAGGCTATATGCTACAGGCGAACTACTATTACGGGCAAGCCGTGGTAGCCGTGGCCAGCCTTCGCTACGGGTTGAGCGAGCTGATCTACGTAAAACAGCGCGACGAGAGGGCCGCCGCCAAGAAAGCCGCCGAAGAGAAACAGCGCAAGGAGGACGAGGAAGATATGGAAGATTGGGGATGGGAAGATGAGGGAGGACTCCTTACTGCGCTTACCAACCTAACCGGGAAGCTGGATACGATGACCGAAAAACTGAGCCAGGAGCTTGTCAATATGGAATTGGATGAGGACAGCGAGCGGAGCGAGGCTTGGGACTTGTTGGCTACCCAAAGCATAGCGTCGCCTTACCCTTACTTCTTCGAGGCCATCTCGTGGGATTACAAGGGAAAGGAAGATAAGGCGAGAGAATGCTACGCCAACGCGATGTGCAACCCCGCTTTCCCGTCCACCGTATGGGATTTCTCCTATTGGCAGGACCTTACGAGCGGCGAGCTCAGGGCCATTGCCCGCAGGCTGCTCCCCAAGGAGGAGGAATACCGCAAGTATTTTCACCTGAGCACCTATAGCTGCCCGCACCATTACCTTAATTTCGATGATGACTACCTGACGGCGAAAGCCGCCGACACCTTGGTCGTATTACCCACGGCCGTGGGAGCGGCGCTCATGCTGTATGAGACGGCCGTACAGGCGAACCCCTTCAACGCACGCAATTTCGCCGGTGCCTCGTTGCTGAGCGTATAGAACGGCGATAGCGTAAAGGCCGCCTACTACCTGAACGAGGGGCTGCTGATAGATCCGGAGAATAAAGGATTGCAAACATTACTGAACGTATGGAAAGGAGGACACAAATGAAACGCATAGGATTCATATTTACCGTGATAACGCTATTCTGCTTGTCCGCTGTTTCCCGGGTGATAGCGCAATCGGATTGGAGCTTGATAAACTTCGACTTGATCAACCTGCCTTGCGAGCCGGGAAGCCATTCGTTGACCTATACCATGTATTACGGAGTCAACCCGTTTAAGGTTAAGTCGTTTAACGATATAGAGCGCCCCATCATCTTCGGGGGAGAGTTGGTCTGCACCAGATCCATCGACCTGAAAGAAAAGAAGGAGGCGGTAAACCGGGCCCTAAGCGACCTGGGCTGGAATTTCGCCACGCTGCGGCAAGTGATCGAAAGGGCGGCGCAAGCCAAGCCGAACGATATAACGAACGAGCAATTCTGGGACGACCTCGTGAGCATGAGCGGGTTGAACGGCCTGGCGGGAGATGCGTTGGCGCTGATCAGCGGCGTGAAGGATCGCGACAAGTATTACGAGGCGGAGAGGATACAGGGACGGCTCAAGAGCGAGGCGTACAAATACTTGGTGAATAAGACACTCTCCTCTGGGAAGAGTATAATACGCTTATGGAGAATCAATTAAACATCGAGACGAAGCAAACACCCGCACAAATGCAAGGCGAATCGGGCGACGGTGGCCAGAGGGGAACGCTGGGGATTCATCGACGAGCAAGACCATCGTGCGACGTTAACGGTGTCACACGTATGACATCAGCTGCCTCACACGTGCGACACCTATAGCCTCACGCCTGCAAGACCGGCAGCTAGAATAGAGAGAAATAACAATTATCACATTATCAACAATTTAAAACAAAACAAGATGGCAAAGTACAAGTTAATTAAGAAAGTGAATCCGCAGAAAAGACAGGAACCTTGCAAATGGTACGCGACCCCCAAAAGCGAGACCCCGCTCTCGGGCAAGGCGATGACGTGCGCCGCCACCGCCAACACCACTACTGCTCCCATCGAGATGGAGGCCTCGCTGGAGCTTCTGGCCAAGTTCGTGCCCCAACAACTCCAGCAGGGACACACGGTGAAGATACCGGGCTTGGGTACTTTTCGCCTCACCTTCAAGAGCGATGGCGTGGAAGATATTAACAGTTTCCGGACGAACAGCATGATCAAGAACGTCCGGATCGTATTCACTCCCTCGAAAGAATTGCGGGAGAGCGTGCTCAGCGGCCTTACGTTCGAGGACGGCGGCGTACTGGAGGACGACATCAGCTACGCTTCTATAGCCGATTACCGTTTGGCCAAAGGTGTCCCGGAGGGCGGCGGAGACTCGGAAAGCCCGGGTGAGATTTAAGGTAACCATTAAAACAGGAACGGGATGAACATTTTCTCTTGCCATATACGCCGGATCGTGTTGTTGCTATTGGCACTCCTCTGAGTGCCGATGGCGACGCTACGGGCGCAGGAAGAAAAAGCGGACGGCACGAACCGGGTGATAGTATCCAAACAGGATATGCGGATAACCGTTCTTTGTCCGCGAGGCGATACGCTCGCCGTTTTTCCCATCGCTTGCGGACGCAATTACGGCGACAAGCAGCAGGAATGGGATTTCCGGACACCGGAAGGGCATTTCGTGATAGAGTCCGTGGAAGATACCTCCCTTTGGCCGCGAGACTCGACGAGGCAAGAAACTCCCGGCGAGATATACGGCCCCCGCTTCTTCCGCTTGAAAACACCCGACTTCACGGGCATCGGCATACACGGGACCGCCAACCCCCAAGTGATACCCGGACGGATAACGATGGGTTGCATACGCCTCAGCAATGAGGACCTGAAAGCCTTCTCCCGGCTGGTGGACGTAGATACAAGGGTGGATATCCTGCCCGACAAAGGGAGAGAACGCGGCTCGCTTTCCAAGCTAGCCCGGGACGATGATTACTAACAACACTAAAAGGAATGGACATGAAAAGGTTAATCTTATTATTGATATGCGCGCTGTACGTAACGACGGCGGCGCAGGCGCAAATTTCTTTCTATGGTGAGTGGTGCCGGAAAGGGAGTGGCGAAAAGACCATCATGATCTTCGATATGAAGGAAAAGAAAGCCTACGTGATGAACGAGGCCCGGAAGACCTGCATGGTGATGGAGGAGATCGACAAGTTATCCACCAATAAGCTGGTGGGTTACGACTGGGAAGTGTCTCACTCTACCTCCCGAGAGTTTTTGGGCATGGAGGAGATAGACGGTAAGGAGTGTGCCCACTACTATGTCAAGAGCGAATCGATCTACAAGGATGGCGGCAAGGATGGCGCCGGCTATCACGAATGGATTTACTCGCCCATGAAGGTATCGAACTACAACGGCTGCATCGCCCACGACAATACGGTGTATGTGATGGACAGGACCATCGTGCTTCGCCGCGTCAAGATGGGGCCGCAACCGGCGCACCTCTTCCAAGTGCCCGAAGGGTATCAAATGACTGTGATGCCTGCCGGCGGCCTGCTGGAGATGATGACGGGGAAATCGTGCGAGGAGAACACCCAAAAAGTGGACGAGACACGCGATGCCATCCAAAAATCCAATGAGCAGATCAAGGAGCAACTGAAAGAGGTCAACGACAAGAGCAAGAGCGACGAGGAACGGATGAAGGCCTTGCTCGAGATGCTGGGCGGACAGAAGAAGAAATAGAGAAAAATTATTCACTTTAAAATAACAACGATTATGAAAACGAACATTAGATTTCTAGTTATGATCGCCGTTTCCTTGCTGACGGTATTGGGAATGAGCGCGCAAGAACCTTTCTTCCTACATAAGGAAGGCGTGAAACTGACTTACGCCGACAAGGACAAGAAAGGAAAGATCAACAGTTACACGGAGACTACCGCTACAAAGGTGACGGGAGACGCGGACAACTGCACCGTTACCTACTCGATGATGGTGATGGACAATAAAAAGAACCCGGTGCTCAAGCAACCGATGACACAGACATTCGAGGTGAAGAATGGTACGGTGACCTACGATCCCAAGTCGTTGGTAGGACAGATCATGGAGGGCATGCAAGTAACCGTGACCGGAACACCCTTCCAACTTCCCTCCAATGTCAAGGTAGGCGATACCTTCGGCGACTATACCATCACCTTGAACTTGGCCGGCATCAAGACCAATACGGAGGTGACGGGCGTGAAGGCCGTGGCCGAGGAAACCCTCGACGTGAACGGGACGAGTATCGACTGCGTCGTGATTGAGAACACTACCGTATCGAAAGTGATCGGCATCAAGCAGACCGCTATCCAGAAGATCTGGTATGGCCACGGCATTGGCCCTGTGAAGACAAACATGTATAACAAGAAGGGAAAACTGATGACAAGCCAAGAGCTAGTTTCAATAGAAGGATTGTAAACCATTAAAAACATACGTATCATGAAACAGACATTATTTACATTCATGTTCATCATAAGCCTCGTGCTTATGACGGCATGCGGAGGTTCGCCGGTAGATAAAGCCTTGGCAAAACTGGATGATGCCATTGAAAAGCTGGAGAAAAAAGGAGATAAGATGACCAAGGACGAGATGGATGCCATCATGAAAGACTTGGAGGAACCCGTTAGCGTATTGAACAAAACGATAGAAGACAACGAGGTGGGAGGTGTCACCAAGATCAAGATAATCGCCAAGGTGACGAAACTGACGGCGCTGGCCACGAAGGTCGGGATAAAGAATCTGGATATGGGAGATTTCTCGGATAAGGCGAAAGGAACTAAGAAAGAGTAAGGTGATATGGGAGATATTTTAACAGGAATCGTAAAAGGCTTGTCCGGATTCATGCTGCAGGATGATCCCGACGTGAAGATATTCAATGCCCAGACCGAGATGAAAGAGTTCTCGGAAAGGGAGGGAAAGATCTATGCCCGTCTCGGACGGCAAGTATATGAGACGGATGGCGGCGAGAACTATCCGGAGATAAGGGCAGAGCTAGATTTACTCGCAGCCAACAAGCAGGCGGCGGAAAGCCGCCTGCAAGCCGCTCGCAATGAGAAAGCCGCCCTCGAACGTGCCCGCCGGGAAGCCGAGGAGCAGGAGCATAGCTGCCCCAATTGCGGGGCCTATAATCCGGAGGGAACCAACTTTTGCCAAGAGTGTGGAACCCGTTTGACGCAACCCGTGCAACAAGCGCCTGCGGCGAAACGTTTCTGCCCGAACTGCGGCACGGAAGTTATCGCCGGGCATCGTTTCTGCAGCGGTTGCGGAACAAAAATGGAATGATGTATAACAGTTACTTTAAAGAAAGGAGAAATCATGGCTTTTTGTACAAACTGCGGGACAAATGTCCCGGATGGCATAAAATTCTGTACCTCATGTGGTACGCCAATGTCGGTACAGGCACAACCGCAAGCCCCGCCACCGCCCCAGCAAACCTATGTGCAGCCGCAACCTGCGCCTCAGCCACTACCGCAGCAGGCTTATGCCCCGCCATCGCAACCGGCTTACGCGCAACCTCAACCGGGATACGTGGCTCCGGCGGGCGATCCGAACGCTCCGCTTCCCCCGGGAAGCAAGTATGAACCGATCACGACGGGTGGGTATATCGGTATCTTCCTGTTGATGCTTCTCCCGTTGATCAATCTCATCCTACTCATTATCTGGGCCTGCGGAGGCTGCCAGAAGGTGAACAAGGCGAACTTCGCCCGTGCGATGCTGATCATGATGATAATCGGCTCGGTTCTGTCGTTGCTGATATTCTTCGCGGTACGGATGCTGTTCGGTAGCGAGATAGACAGCTTGATGGAAGCTTTCGGAGATCTACTCAAATAATAACAATACTAAAATTAGGAGGAAACAAATTATGGCATTCTGTGGAAAATGTGGACAACAAGTGAATGAAGGCGTGAGATTCTGTCCGGCCTGCGGATCACCTATGCAAATAGTTGCCGCCGAACCGAACAGGCAACAGCCACCTCCGCCGGTACAACCGACCGATGCGGAATCAATGGCTAAGGCTA
>UMGB01079028.1_pt1 | contig 18002 bp, 16 predicted proteins | sample 1965161 | NCBI WGS metagenome assembly UMGB01 (sample SAMEA4836060, study PRJEB28245) | human gut metagenome | biome: gut microbiome; material: fecal sample | place: Denmark | collected 2008
AAGCCACTGAATTGGCGAAATCCAACTTCACAAATATGTAATGAAATGCGTAGCGAGGGTAAAAAAAGAACCCTTGAACTATCTATAATTCAAGGGTTTTCTAAAATTGAAAAGCTTTTTGGTGGTGCCACCAGGGATCGTAATATTTCTCCAAGTGGCTCTATATCATCACTTTTCAGAATCACCTTAACAGCAATCTCCTCCTATTGCTCCACCGTTGGACTTCTGCGTTTTGCGTGTCGTTGCAGCGGATGATTTCTTGATGCAAAGGTAGTGAATATATTTAATATATCATTATTCCCCTTGTAACTTTTGGCATTATATTTGAAAATATATAACTTTGCATTGAACATTAAGAAATTTGTATGGAAATTCTAAATCGTATAAAAGGAGCATTAGCAGATTCTGGAAAAACAGGTATATGGTTAGCTAGACAACTTAAAAAGGATCCAGTGACGGTATCTAAATGGTGTACCAATACTACCCAACCAGATTTACAAACGCTTGCAAAAATTGCTGATTTATTGGAAGTGGATATAAAGGATTTACTTGTTAGTAGAAAATGATATAATATGGGTGTACTTCTTGCATTAACACAATTAAAGGAACACTCAAAACAACTCATTAACGCGGTTTTGAGAGATAATGGGCTGGAGGTAAATGTTATGCTCCACGATAGCTTCTGTTTGGAGTTTCCACTAGTGGCCTCTAAAATCAATCAAGAATATGTGATTGTTGCGGATGGAGATTACTCTGAGGAAGAACGACAACATTTACAACGATTCCTTGAGAAGGAGGTTTATGTTATCTCTGAAAAGAAAATTTGTTGGCAAATGGGTGACTATGTAAATAATAAAAAAACAGAAATAGTTGCCACTGGTTCCAACAGGCAGAATTGGTTTTCTTCTTTTGATTCTCCAAAAATATACTTATTACCTAAATGGATTGATGATTTAATATTCGAGGAATTGAATGCGGAATATGCACCGGACCATATAAAGTTTGAGTACAATCTAAATAAAAATAAAAATGAAGTGCTTACATATCTTGGTACTTATTTCCCAAGAAGTTATGCCGAAGTGTACTATCTATTCAGCCAATTGCTGTTCACAGAAGAGCAAAAATCTTTCGTGAGCGAAAATAATGTGTTGAGAATACTTGATTTAGGTTGTGGCACTGGTGGAGATATATTAGGGTTACTGAACTATATTGAAGATAACCTTGACAACATTCAGTTGATAAAAATTTTAGCAATAGATGGTAACCATTATGCACTTCGAGTATTAGAAAAAATTCTGGAGGCGTATAAATCGAAGACACGTCTACAAATTGAATACACAATTGGCCCTGTTTTTATTGAAAGCGAAGATGATTTAAACCTAATATCAGAGGTCGTCTCCGCAAAATTTGATATTATCATGTCCTGCAAAGCAATATGTGAACTGGCATCAAAGAAGAGGTTGGCAGGAAAACCATATAAAAATACAGCACAAATGCTCTCTAAGAAATTATCGCCCAATGGCATAATGCTTATTGAGGATGTAACCGTAAAGAATAATGGCGAATTTATTCCTGTGACATTAAATACGGAGTTAAACGAGTTTATAAAGGAAAACCCTAATTTCGTTACTTTGCTTCCAATGTCTTGTAAGAGGAATGGAAACAAATGTTCAAAAGGATGTTTCTTTAAAGAAGAGATAAAGGTAAAGCATTCTAGAAAGGATAATGATATTAGTAAAATCGTTTACCGTTTTATCTCGCATAGACAAGTACTCAATATATTTGAGAGTTCTAACGTAGTAAGTAATATACAATGTAAAATAAATTAAATCACAATAACTATGGCAGATTTTGATTCGGAATTTTTCATTGACTATTCTAGTCTTGATGATTTTCAGAGACAACTTATTGACAGAAAAAACAACAAGTCAATAGTTGTTTCTGGAAGTGCTGGAAGTGGAAAGTCCTTGATAGCTCTTCACAAAGCAAAACAAATAGCAGCACTTGGAGAAAGTTATACAATTATTGTATATACAAAATCCTTGCGGAAATATTTTGAAGATGGACTCCGCAAACTGGGGCTTAGAAACGTATACCATTACCATCAGTGGCGTCATAATCAACGCAAGGTTAAATATCTCATTGTGGATGAATGCCAAGATTTCACCAATGAAGAAATAGAAGAAATGAAGCAGTATGGTGAACATTGTTTGTTCTTTGGAGATTCAGCCCAATCAATAATGGGATTCGGGGATCGTTCCAAAACACAAACAATCGAGAAGACTGCTTCTGATATGGGTATAGCTCCAGACCCATTGTATTTTAACTACAGATTGACAGAGGAGATTGCAGCGTTGGGAGAGAAAGTCGGAAATGTTGAAGACCTTGTTATCAAGTGTAAACGCAAGGGCGAGAAACCGAATCTAATAGCTGCCGACAATTATGATGAACAACTTGATAAAATCGCAGAGATTATAAAAAACAGGTCGTTAACTAATGTAGGTATATTACTACCATTCAACACAGAAGATAAAGGAGAATGGTCTGTTGAATACGTTAAGGATTATCTAAAACGTAAGGGTATAACATGCGAGTTTAAGTACAACGATAGTCAAAGTACAGAAATGGACTTAGACTTTCATTCTTCAAACCCCAAGATAATGACTTGGTGGTGTGCGAAAGGTCTGCAATTTAAAGATGTATTCATTCCGGGTTGTGATAAGAATACAGATAAAAGAGCAGCATTGTATGTGGCAATGACAAGATGTAGTGAAAGATTATATCTGGGATATACTTCAAGGTTATCTTCATTATTTCCTTCATATACAGATTCTGTTTATAACAACAATGATGATATAGAAATTATCTAAATATGAAATTATATATACCAACAACAACTTTGAACATTGACAATATACTCTCCACTGAGTGTATTGCTCCATTGTCCTTTTACAAGGAGCGAGAGTATGGATATAATCAATTCTATAAGATTGCTTGTATGCCATATCAAAAAGTTCAATTGTTCTTTTCAAAGATTCCACATTTTGAAACAAATGATTTTGAACATCATGCTTTTCCTTTAGTTATAGAACTGACCGTATCAGACAACAAGTGTAAGTTCAGACGCATAAAAGAGGTTAATGGTGTCGAGGTGTTTCAAACCGATGACATTGTACGCCTTACTCCCTATAATACAAGGGTATTGTTTTTTAATCCAACAGCCCTCAATGCAGCTATATTATGTTGCTCTGATAGTTTGACAAACAAGCTGGGGGATAGATATAGTTATAATCTTTGCCGCCCAGAGTTTGACCTTGTGCCATTAATTGAGAAGGTCAAAGTTGATGATGTTTGCTCTGGGTTTCATGACAAGGTGCTTCAAGACAATAGACTTAATAAGGTCAAAGGCTTCATATTTGGCTATTACCTTGGTGTAGCCAAGTCCATTTCAACGAATAGTGCGAAACTTTTGAAAATTCAAAAACGAATTTACGATATTGTTGCATCCATTAAAAATGATGGTATGTACAATAACTCAGCTATTTTTGATGAGTTATCTCAACTTGATGCTGAATATAAAAGGAATGACCCCACAATAAAGCAATGTAAAGAGGAATGGAACAAATATCTTGAGAATTTACACATTCCACCAGAATCTATGGAAATCGTTCTAAAAGATTTTGATATGAGCAATGGCATTAAGACTTCTTTCATGAGAAAGAATGGCTTTGTACCAAGTGTGTCGTTAATGCAATATGGCTTTAATAATTTAGATGGATATAGGAACGCTCTAACTACATATACTACGTCACTAGTAAACTCTGATAGAAAGAAACTACTTGATAAATTTTCGGACTCTATTAAATCGACATTTGACCTTGACCCCTCATATGAGACTTGTATGCTTGCAAAGGATGATGAGGATGCCACACTTTTCAATAGATTTATTGACCGAATTTTGTGGCGAGGACAGTGTCCGACACCTGAAACATTGAGAACGGATAGATTTAACATTGCAACGGAAATTACCAAAATAGCAAAATCCATTTGGGAAGATACTGGTATGCAGTGGCAGGAAAGTAAAGCTCAAGCTTTCATGAATGAATTGAGGCAAAATATCAAGAACTTCACGCCGTTGAATATGAATGGGCAAGATAGTTTGATATTAAAATCTGTTGCCACTTATGTCCTTAAAGGCGAAGATTATGATTCTCTTATTCAATTTTGCATAGATAATTCTATCAGTGATTATCGTTATGCTCTTGCTCTTTGGGGTGCGACACAAGGATATGTAAAAATCTCTCGACCTATTATCGGTTCAATATCCAAGTCTAATTCATTCAATAGCACGTTGAAAGAAATCATTTTCTTGCTACATAACATTGAATCTGTTGGTGACTTGCCAAATATGCAAGAAGCTATCTCCGTAACGACAGGCACAAGCAAACTGAATACGATAGTTTCCAATACCAATGTAAATATTGCTTCTCCTAAGTCTGATTTAAATGGTTGGCAAGATAGTATTCGAGAGTACTTCTTGAATGAAATAAAAAATGTACGAAATAAGAAAGGGCTTTTATCTGCATTGGAGAAAGCTTTTGAGAAAAACGGAACTCGACAAGAGTATGCTAGTTTCTTTGCTATATTAAATGATTATCAAGAATGGAAAACCTCAAAAGGTGAGCCTGTAAAGGCGTGGAAAGATTTAGTTGCCCATTTCTGTCCAAATGAATACAATGAAAAATTTGTATCATACCAAGAACAACAAACACCAAAGAAAAAAGAAAGAGGGTTTGTAAGTGGTATAGTGGATAGTATTCAACAAGGTGCTCAACAGGTGTTGTCATTGTTTACAGAGGAGACTCAAAATGTTGAAAACGAAACAGTGTTACAAAATATAATTTATGATGCCAGTGCTGTTAAGTACATAGAAAATTGTCCATACATTGCACAACACAAGTCCCACTTTGTTGATCTTTTTATTGAGTTCCAAAGAAGCTATCAATCTGGATACTATTATTCAAAGAAAGAACAATATCATCGTAATAACAATGATGTTGTAGACCATTTTTGTAGATGGTGTTTATATCAAGGGAACAAAAAAGCAATTCCGATGACACCAGATAACAGAAAAATGGTAGAGTCCTTAAAAGAATATTTACTTACGAAGTATCACGATTAAACGAATTGTATTTGAATATCACGAGATGGTAAAAGAAAATTTTGCCTCTCGTGATTATCGGCAAATAGTTATAGTAGCGTAATAGTGTTGTAATAGGGCAACTCAGTCAATAGATTATAATATATGGTAATATGAATGAGAAAATAAAAATATATACTGATAGTGGAGAACTTGTGGAAGCTTCAGCTCCTGTAATCATATCAGCAAGTCGTTCTACAGACATACCTGCTTTTTTTGCAAAATGGTTCTTTAACCGTTTTGCAAAAGGGTATTGTGCTTGGTATAATCCATTTAATCAGCAGAAAATGTATATTTCATTCAAAAACTGCAAGATTGTAGTCTTTTGGACAAAAAATCCCAAACCAATACTTCCATATTTACACGAACTTGATGAAAAAGGAATACATTACTATTTCCAAGTTACACTTAATGACTATATAAAAGAAGGTTTTGAGCCTAATGTCACTTCTGTAGAAGATAGAGTTGAGACATTCAAAAAACTTTCCAACATGATAGGCAAAGAAAAGGTTATTTGGCGTTTTGACCCTCTTATCATTACTCCAAACATAACACCTCGTGATTTGTTGAGCCGTATTTGGAATATTGGCAACAAATTAAAAGGTTACACAGATAAATTAGTCTTCAGTTTTGTTGATGTTAAAGCTTATCGCAAGGTTCAGAACAACCTCGTAAAGGAAACGCTACTTTTTACAAAAGAGACTGTTGAAAGTGCCGAAGCAAACTATGCTCAACGGATAGAGATTGTTGAAGGACTGAAAAAGATACGAGAGGCATGGAAGAAAGATGGGTGGGATATTGAAATAGCTACTTGTGCAGAGGATATTGACCTTGAATTATATGGTATAGAGCACAATCGTTGTATCGATAGTGAGTTAATGAAACGTATATTCGCCGAGGACGAAGAGCTTGTTTATTATTTGCATACACTAAAATGGCCAGAACGTGATATCTTTGGTCAGTTACCTCCAATTCCTTCCAAAGAAAAGAAAGTAAAGGATACCGGACAACGTAAGGTTTGTGGATGTATGGTTAGTAAAGATATTGGAATGTATAATACTTGTCGCCACTTCTGTGTGTATTGTTATGCAAATACCAGCAAAGAATGTGTTCTTCGTAATAAAGAAAAGCATAGCGATGATAGTGAAAGTATAATAGAGTAAATTTGCAAAAAAAGTTACTATTAAATCCCAATGTGATGACAATTGACGATATAAAGAATCTTGTGTCTGCCGATGAGTCAAGGACACTGGAGCTGAAGAAGACTACCGGGGAATTGAAAGATGGTATGCACTCGGCATGTGCATTCTTGAACACAGAGGGCGGTTGGCTGATTTTCGGTGTAGCACCAAAGTCTCTGAAGATAATTGGGCAAGAAGTGACAGACAAGACACAGCAGGAGATTGCTCAGGCATTGGCAGGTATAGAACCTGCGGTAGATGTGCGAGTGGCGTATGTTGATGTGCCGGAACGTCCGGGCTACCAAGTTATAGCTATGCATTTTGACGGATGGGTATGGGGCGAGCGTCCGCATACATTTCACGGATGTCCGTATTACAAGGTCGAAAGCACAACGAAGGTCATGCCGCAGGATATGTACGATGAGCGTATCCGTGCCCATCAGCCACAGATGTATGCGTGGGAACGACTGGCAGCAGACGGTGTGACGTTGGCAGACCTTGATGAAAATCTGATTCGTAATTGCATCCGTCGAGGTATTGACGGTGGACGTATTCCTGAGACAGCATTGTATGAACCAACCGGAGATATTCTTTCAAAATGGAAGTTGCTTAAGAATGGAGTACCGACCAATGGTGCGGTATTGCTCTTTTCCAACAACGTTGATGAGTATCCACAGTTCACTTTGAGGATGGCGCGGTTTGTGGGTACGAACAAAAATATGTTCCGCGATAATCAGCGAGCCGAAGGAAATTTCTTCAAACTTCTGGATGCCGGAGTTGCGTTCTGTTTCAAGCATCTTTCTCTCAGTGGCAGAATCACCAATCATAGTTTGGAACGGGAGGAGCAGCTTGAAGTGCCTTATAATGCGTTGCGTGAGGCCCTTATCAATGCCCTTTGCCACCGTCATTGGGAAAGATATAATCTGACTATCAGTCTTGCCATCTATGATGACCGTATAGAAATAGCTAGTCCTGGTACATTTCCACCTCAGATAACACCTGAAAACATAAAGGAGCCTCACGAGTCATATCCGCATAACCTAAAAGTGGCGGAAGCACTTTATCGGATGACTTATCTGGAAAACTGGGGGAGTGGTGCAAAGCGTATCATGGATGCTTGTCAGGCACAAGGTGTGGAATCCCCCACATGGTCTTCTGATGGTGGCTTTGTTACTATTACTTTCATGCGACCTTATTTCGCATCCGATACAACAAAGATAGACAAGGAGGATAAAAAAGCAACTAAAGAGGACAAGTACCGCTCAACTACCGACCAAGTACCGCTCAACTACCGACCAAGTACCGCTCAAGTTCAAGAAATGATTCTTTCAATGAGTGACGACTATATGGCGATGAATGAAATTATGTCCAATATGGGATTCAAACATCGTACATCATTCCGGAAAAATTATTTTCTTCCTGCGTTGGAAGATGGTGCAATTGAACCAATGTATCCTGAACAGCCCAATCATCCGAAGCAAAAATACAGACTCACAGAATTAGCAAAAGAGTGGATAAAGAATAATTCAGACCATTCAAAAGGGTAAAAATGGCATCGCTGATTTGAAAGGATTTCCGACTTCGGAGGAAATCCAGTTTCCTGTAAGGACAAGGCGTTTTGAGCTGCTCGAAGTATTTTGAGCAGCCCAAAACATACCTTGCTGTGTTCAAGTGAACACAAAAATCATTTGAAGCATTGACAGAGAAAGATACTTTTATAAGATAACTTATCATATGAAGTTACCTTTGAGTTTAACTGATAAAACGTATGTATGGTCATACGTTAATTCAACTGACCATAATGTCATATGACCAATAATATGCTTTATCAGCCGTATGTATAATTGATAAGTCGTATGGCTGATAATACGGCAGACTGATAAGTTTGATATATTTTTCTGCTACAAAGTTCTCAGTATTGATGAGTTGATATGTAATCGGACTTTCAATACTAATTTGAAAATGTGATATAGGACAATGACTACCATATCAACGCAACACGCTGCCACTTTCAGGAAAACGATTGCCCGACAATGTATTATATATTCCTTTGTAGCAAAAGAAACAACAAAAGGAATACATTATGGAAATTGTATCAATCGAAAAAAGAACTTTTGAGGCAATGGTCGCAAGGTTCGACCGTTTTGTCAGCCGCATGGAGGCTATCTGCCAACGGCACGGGGAAAAGACAATGAGCGAGTGGATGGACAATCAGGACGTGTGCCGGATGCTCAGCATCAGCCCACGTACATTGCAGACGCTTCGGGACAATGGAACTTTGGCATACAGCCAAATCAATCACAAGACGTACTACCGTCCCGAAGATGTGAAACGTATCGTTTCCGTTGTGGAGGACAGGAGAAAGGAAGCAAGGTTCAAAGGAAAGACTATATGAACTAACTATAATAACAATACCCACTAAATCCAGAGTAACATGAATGAATTGATTAACAAGGACAACGAGTGGATAATCCACTTCATGGGCAGCCTCGACAGTCTGCTTGACCGTTTTGAGCATCTGACCGCCAACTACCGCCCGACACTGGGCGGTGAGCGTTTCTTTACCGACAAGGAGGTATCGGCACGGTTGAAGGTAAGCCGTCGGACACTTCAAGATTACCGTAATGAGGGGCGTATCGCCTATATCCAGTTGGGTGGTAAAATCCTCTACCGTGAATCCGACATCGAAAGGATGCTGAATGACGGCTACCGCTCCGCCTACCGACAGAGGGCAACCTAATTGGCAATCTGATTTTCTTAAAGGAGCGAAGTTTGCCGTCTGCCCTATGATTGCGGAGCGATGGACTTCCAACATAAAAGGAACGACTTACGGATGAAGCATCAATATCCTGCTTCGTCTGTAGGCCGTTCCTCTATATTCTCTGATTTCCGTCAGTCGCTTGTTTCCGTTGCCGGATGCTTTTTAAGCGTGTGGCTGGCAGTGGCAAGGTTTTCGGACTGAATACGCTCAAACTTGTTTGAGGAAGATTCTGCCCGAAACGGCTTTGCCGCTTGACCTTGCCTCTGCTGTCAAAGCCATACGCTACCTTCGCATCCGAGCATCGGAAACGAGTGGCTGGCGAGATGGACTCAACTATACCATAGGTTAGTTCCTCTGCCTATATACAGACAATATATCGAAATATTAGACTTTGACATTTCTATTGAGTAAGTCGTGAAAACCAGACTTGGATATGACGAAACTTTTTTGTTTTTGAATCAATAAGTACTGAACGGTAGCCTGATCCAAAATAATTTCGTAACTTTGTGTTCAATTAACAGCATCGCAAATACAAGAGCTAGTGAAAGCCTTTGAAGGCTACAATGTAGATTTCAAACGCAGTGTACTTTCTAAGGTTAAGGAAATCTACGATGAAGTTGCGGGCTTCGCCAATGCTGCTGGTGGCTATGTTCTTATTGGCGTTGATAATGAGAATCTAATTAAAAATAAATAAGTTTTAATTGTGTGCCTACATTTAAAGTGCAATCTTAATATCCTGGTTAGCTATGACAACAACTATATTCTCTCCTGTCCAACAGAAAATGTTATTCAATCAGATTAAGGGATCTAATTTTTTTAATTCCTTGATAAATGATGGTAATTTCTTTGGCTTTCTGTCAAATATCTGGGATATAGATACATTGCCATCATCGGATCCTCGCTTTAATAATCTGAGAGGTGACATTCAACAACATATGTTTAACAATGATGATTGGGATTGTGATTATTTATTTTCTGAAGTACTTCAACTGTTTAAAAAGGAGGAGTTATTTAATAAGTTTATTATTGAAACCGTAAATCCGATTTATCATAATCATGACTCTCAACTTATTCTCGTTGCTACCATTAACGAGTATTTGCTTCCTAAAAAATACATTCTAAAGCCGTATGAGGTTAATGAGAATGGAGACCTTTCATATAAAATAGAGCCACACACGTCAATTATTGATGATAGCGCAGTAGTGGAAAATAATATTCCTTTTTTATTGGAACGAAGTCCACGAGGCTATGCACATAAACTTTCTTCACACTGTCAACCAAATAAATTTCCATCATTTGTCTTGGTGGTAGATCATTGGGATGATTACGGAGTAGAGTCCCGATTTGAACTGTTTTACTATGAATCTAAAGAGGGTTATACGCACATTGGTCCACTAAAGATAATTAACGTCAAGCAGGAATATACAGATTCAGAACATCAAAAATATCGTGTTCGCGACCTTATGGAAGATAGTTTCTATTCATTAGGCGAAAACGATTTCTGCTCAATTGGACAAACACAAGAATATTATGACAACCTTAAACAAAATTTCCCCAAGAAGTATCTCTCTATATTATGGGCCTTAAAGGATTGCGCCATTTTTTCATTTATAGAAGATAATTTTGAAAGACATCCATTTTTCCATAGTCTTATAAGAGACAATAGTGTAGAGCGCATTCTAAGAAAAGAAAAATATCTAATTGATAATCGGAAAATATCAAGTTGTTATAGATTCTCTTATGAGTTTTCTCCCAAATATGCAGAGAATCCGATTCATATAGAGTTCTCTTTTGATATTAACAGTGCTTTTCAGCAGAGAGTTTTTGCCATAATAGGACAAAATGGAGTTGGCAAAACACAACTAATCACAGCCTTACCGCTTGATCTTGCAAAAGGGAGAGAGGATCTATTTGCACCACAAGTGCCATTGTATAGTAAAGTAATTGCCGTTTCAACAAGTCTATATGATAGTTTTGATGTGCCAAAGAATAGTGTGGGATTCAACTATATATATTGTGGATTAGCTTGTGGAAAAAAAGATAATAAAACGGTTTTAGCACCAAAGGAATTAAAACTGAAATTATTGGAAACTACAAAAACAATTAATGGCAGAGAACGGGCTGAATCTCTGAGAAATATACTATCTCCTTTGTATTCGGCAGATATAATATCTGCATTATTTACAACTCAAGAAGAAAAATTAAAAGTAAACCAAGCCCATTTAGTCGAAATTGTAGATTATATGAGTTCTGGAGAATCTTCGCTATTGTTTATATTTTGTAATATTGTTGCCAATATCAGGTATGATTCATTAATCTTGTTTGATGAGCCAGAAACACACTTGCATCCAAATGCGATAACATCATTGATGTCATCAATATATCAATTACTTGATGAATATCAATCGTATGCAATTATTGTTACACATTCCCCTCTTGTCATTCGAGAGATGAGATCTATCGGAGTGAGAATTATGGATAGGATAAATAATCTACCAGTAATTCGCTCCATTAATATGGAATCGTTAGGTGCAAATGTGTCAGCATTAGTCGAGGAAATTTTTGAGAACAAAGATATTCCTAAGTATTTTAAAACAAAAATTGATGAGTTAATATCGTTGGGGTTATCATATGATGATTTAATTTCGGCTTTACAATCACGCGATATTGAATTGGGCATTGGTCTTAAAATGTATATTCAACAACGATACAAGTTGCAAGTATGAGAAGAATTAAGAGTTATACCGGGGACGCATTCAATTTTCACAAAAAAGTACTGAATGCAAAAAAGGAAGGGAAAGCCAAGACTGTAGTTTCAGATATTGAGGAAACAATAAAGACTCAATTTGAATGTTATGATACCTGCTTTAAAGAAGACACACTTCAAAATTTGAAGGCAGCACCCGTCACGGACGAACAGAAAGAAGCTTTATTGAATATGTATTCATTTCAGATGAAGCCATTCCAAGAATTGCTTGCAGAGCTTACTACTGATGAACATAATCGAGTTTCAAAGTTATGCCCAAATTGTACAATTAATAATGTTCAATCTTTAGACCATTGTATCCCCAAAACAGAGTTTCCAGAATTTTCTGACAATCCAAAAAATTTGATGCAATGTTGTATGACTTGTAATGGGAAGAAGTCAAAAATTTGGAGGACTAAAACAGATAGAATATTTTTGAACTTATTTATAGATGAAATACCGAATCATCAATATCTTTTTGTCCGAGGAGAACTTATTGAAGAGACTCCAGTGTTTTCATTTAGATTAGAACAGCCAACAGAAATTAGTGACTTGTTTTATGCGAAAATTGTAGGTCATTATACAGGGCTTGATTTACTTAATAGATTCGCAGAAAATTCATCCGATGTTATTGACGAACTTATATTTATAATTAAGTCATTAATTGGAAACTCTATTCCTGCAGATAAGATAAAGAACAGTATTCTTGACGCAGCATCAAAACTGCAAGAGAAGTTCGGCACAAATTATTGGAAAGCTCTTCTTTATATTGAATGTGCCTCTAATAAAGAAATATACGACACTATAATCTCAAATGCTTTATGATCAGCCAAAAGTGAGCCAAAAGCCATAGATTTGATAGATTATAAATATATTGGGGAGTTCTTGACCGAACATTTTAGCGGACATTCCACGGAAAAAATGAAAGCAAAACGGAATATCACTCTATCTAGGGTTGGACATTGAGTGGATGTTGAATGACGGCTACCGCTCCGCCTATCGACAGAGGGCAACCTGATTTTCTTGAAGGAGCGAAGTTTGCCATCTGCCCTGTATTGCAGCAGCAATGGGTTTACAACAAAAAGAAAAGGAACGGCTTACGGATGAAGCATAGTATCCTGCTTCGTCTGTAAACCGTTCTTTTATACCCTTTAATTTTCCGTCAGTCGCTTGTTCCCGTTGCTGGATGCTTTTCAAGCGTGTGGCAGGCAGTGGCAAGTTTTTCGGGCTGAATACGCTCAAACCTGTTTGAGGAAGATTCTGCCCGAAACGGCTTTGCCGCCTGACCTTGCCTCTGTCATCATAGTCATACGCTACTTTCGCATCCGACATGGGGAATAAGTGGCTGGCGGAATAGGTTCAACTATACCATAGGTTGCTTCTTTTACCACAGGAAACAAACAGTGTTATTGGTGTCTCTTTTGTGGTAGCACTCATTTTACCGATTATAAACTGTCTGAACAGGATACTTCCTTTACTGCATATCCTGAATGCAACGGCTATAATCATTTCAATGCTATAAGTATCATAACTGATACCGTCCGGCTGTTTGATATATCTCCTCGTTTTTGTCTCGTCTAATTCCTTGTTCCTATAGATGGAACGACTCACCTTGCGAATATCGCATGAAAATACTCCGAACAAATCGGCAATCTCGTATTGCGTCATCCATATAGGTGCAGTCGGCATAGTGACCGCACCTGTTTTACTGATTGTTATTATTCCTCTGTCCATATCTATTGCATTACTTTTAACATCACGGACTTAACATTATTCATATCTCGCAGAATAGAAGAATCAAGTACACGGGCATAGTGCTGTGTCATTTTGATATTGGAATGACCGAGCATTTTCGCCACATTCTCAATACTCACACCATTGGCAAGGCAGACAGAGGTCGCATACGAGTGTCGGGCAACATGTGTGGTCAAGGTCTTGTTTATCAGGCACAGATCTGCTATCTCTTTCAAGTAACTGTTCATTTTCTGATTGCAAGGAACAGGAAGCAGACAGTTTTTCTTTTGGCAAGCCGGATGCTTTGCGTATTTGCGGAGAATCTCCAGCGGAATGTCAAGCAGGGGAATGTTGCACATGTTCTTCGTCTTTTGACGAGGCTTGCGAATCCACAGGTTGCCATTAGAATCCTCCACGATATGTTCCGGTGCCAGTTGTTGCACGTCTATGAATGCCAATCCCGTGAACGCAGCAAAAATAAAAACATCACGGACAATGGCTATACGTTCCAACGGAAACTCCTTGTGATAGATAGTGAGTAGTTCGTCCATTGTCAAGAACTCACGGATAACCTCTTTCTCATGAAACTTTATGCCGATGAACGGGTCTTTGGTAATCCACTCGTTAGCAAGCGCAAGGTTGGTTATCTTCTTCAAGCACTTCATGTAGCGGATAACCGTATTCTGCTGGCATTCCTTTTGGGTTTTGAGGTAGAACTCAAAAGCACGCACCAGTTCGCCATTGACTTCCGACAATGGCAAATCCGCCTTACCGTATTTCAATTGGATAAGTTCGGCGAGATAACGCTTGCAACTCTCATAACGGCGAACGGTAATCAAGGCATAGTCCTTGCCGACAAGTTCACGGCATTGGTCGTTATGTTCTTGGATGGTTTGAATAAGGGTGCGGACAACCTCGGGCACCTGGTCTTGCCCGAAGAACTTTTCTTGCAGTAGGCGAGCGGTGATGAACTGTCCTTGTTTCTCCAGTTCATTGAAAGTCTGGTGGAGCTTAATTCTCGCCTCCTCAATATAGGCATTCAAGTCGCAGGATTTGCGGCTTTTCCCTTTGGCGCACTCCTTCGCCTGATTCCACAAGGCAGGTTCAATACTCTTGCGGATATTGTTTTCCACTCGCGCACCGTTCACGGTGATGCGCATACACACGGAAGCTTCCCCGTTTTTCAGCAGTTTGGCTTTCTTGATGAAGAAAAGCACATTGAATGAGTCTCTTTTCATGTTCCTACAGTTTTTTCGTTGTACAAAAGTAGGAAACCATGCACGCTTTCTTGATACGCAAAATGTTGCAAATCAGAGAGAAGTAACCTTATTCGGTGGAGATTCATGCTCCACCTATTTTGCTCCACCTTTTGGAACACCAGCAACCGTAATATTCTGCCGCTTTTTACGTTCCGTCGGAAAACAAAAAATCCCGATTCCGTTTGGAAATCAGGATTTTACTGTCTTTTGCTTTTCTTCTAAGTGGTGCCACCAGCAACCGAAAATCGGTTTGTATAGCACTATTTCTCAATAAGTTATATCTTTATTACGATGTTAGTCCCTTGAATAAGGTTTTCACAACTTTGCACCGTTCAACACAGGTTTGTATCTTGGGTACGATTTCTGAATACAAAATTAGTGATTTATTTGAGATTACTATCATTCTTCAAGGAATATTTTCCAGTTGTGGTCATTTCTTTAACCTATATTTCACTATTAATAAATCAGGAATAACTTGCTTGTTCTTGTTTATTGTATAGTTACTATGTCATTGCTATGTCATTGCTGTGGCAGAGTTGGCAGAGTATATGACTTAATGTTTAAATACAGTCGTAAATATATTTTTTGTATAAATTTTCAAATCAAAATCCGTATTACACTTTTGAATAAGAATAGGAAAGAAGTATCTTTGCTATTAATTTGAATTGCACTTTTATGAGAGTAAAAAAAGCCATTAAAATTCCGACCGACTTCGGTTCAAAGCATTGCACATCCTATCCGCTAAAAGTGGGTGGCGGTACAGTTATTGAATCTTGCATCGCTGAAATGGGAACAAATGGTACACTATTTTTGAAAGAACATACTTTGATAATGGTGCTGAAAGGTTGTATGATGTTCCGTCACGGGCAGCATACAGACATTGTGCATAGCCGGGAAATGACGTTTTTCCGGAAATCCACATCTATACATTATGAAGAGTGCGACGCATCGGAAACCGATGGTGGGTTTGACTTGTTGATATTCAGTTTTACGGATGAATTGCTGAAAGAGTTTATAACACAACAACACGTTACCATTCCTCCCATGACAAAGGATGGCAGTAACCATACGGTAAGCCCGATGAGCGAATGTTTTACGGCTTTTGCCTATTCACTGAAACCATTCTTTGGCTGTGGCGTGACGATAAATCCGGGATTACTGAAACTGAAAATCATGGAAGTGTTGTATAACCTCTCGGAGTGTAATAAAGAATTGTTTATGCAAATCCTGCAAGCCAGACAGCTTGTCAGGACTGACATCCGGCAAGTCATGGAGCAATATTACACATCACCTATTACGCTTCCTGAACTTGCCTCCCTCTCCGGGCGAAGTTTGTCCAGTTTCAAACGTGACTTTTACAGTATCTACAATATATCCCCTGCGCAATGGCTTAGGGAATACAGGCTGGAAAGAGCCAAAGAATTGTTGCAAAACACTGCCATGACTATATCGGATGTATGTTACTCTTTGGGATTTGAGAACCTTTCCCATTTCTCCCGTATCTTTAAGGAATATCACGGTATTGCCCCCTCAAATCTGTTGAAACAACCCTCTTAAATTGGACTAAATAGAAAAATACTTTGAGCTGATTAGCAACAAGCCTTTTTAGGATTCAGACTAATTTTGCAGTCAAAACAAAAACGTTAAAAAAGCGATGTTATGAGCAAAATTTTAATTCTAAATGGCAGTCCCCGTCCGAAAGGGAACACAAGTGAATTGATAAAAGCGTTCAAACAAGGGGCGGAAGAAGCCGGGCACGAAGTGACCGTTTTCAATTTGCAGCGGATGAACATACGTCCTTGCTTGGGGTGTTATAAAGGTGGAAAGGACGCACAAAATCCATGTGTGCAGAAAGATGATATGCGGCAAATCTACTTGGCATACGAAGAGGCAGACATCATCGTGCTTGCTTCTCCCATGTATTATTGGAACTTCTCTGCTCAACTGAAAATGGCTATAGACCGCTTGTTGGCAGTGGACGAGAAAGAATCGGGAGAATATAGCCATACGAAGAAAAAATGTGTTCTCCTGATGCCTGCCGCAGAAGATTCGGAATACAACTTCAAACCTGTAAGAGAGTTATACCATTCCCTTATAGAACATTTAGGCTGGATTAGCTTGGGAGAAGTTTATGCTGGTGGCGTAAATCTTGTAGGTGATATTATCGGGCATCCAGCATTAAAAGAGGCTTATCAGTTGGCATTAGCTATTCAATAGAACCATATAATATGGGGGGATAAGTTTACAATATAAACAAATATCATATTTCTTATTTTATATAGGCACAATCATATTTCATATATCCAGATTATACAAATATGTCCATCAAATATCTTATATAGATTCTTGAAATGAAGATAGAATTATTACTACAACAGAGGTTTTTCCGTTTATTATCGGAATACTCACAGCGCAAAGTTTCTGCAAATGAACTGACAGAAGCTATTGAAGAATTGGCTACCCATGTAGCCAATTTTAGTATCAATGAACAGGATTATAGCGTATTACTTCGTTATTTTTCCTTTGGTTTGCACCGTCTTAAATCGTACCGTGTACGGTTTGAGCAAGAAAAAAATGCCCTATTTGCACTTAATAGATGAAGCGATAGGACTTTTGAACACCGAAATTCGTCTTATCGAATGGCGTATCAAGTACCCGGAACAGTTACAGCAACGCACCAATAAACAAGCCCTTTCTCCTCTCTATCTCACAGACAGGACAACTCTTATCAACATCATGGAAATGGTAAGCGGTTTATTCCTCTCTAAAAACATCGTGTATCAGAACGGTAAGCCCGCCTACTTGGTGGACTTGGCGAAAGCCTTTGAATGGCTTTTCAATATCAGGATAGGCGACTGTTACCAAAAGCATGAGGACGTGATAAAGCGAAAGCCGGGCAAACTGACCGGCTTTCTTAATGGACTGGCTGAGCTTATCCGAAAGGAACATGAAAAGAAAGGGTACAGATAACCAACGGCTTATGATTTATTTATAGAGGATTCCATTAGTTCCCCTGTAATCTCTTTGCGTTCATTTTCTGAACTTTGCTTCATCAATCGATTGACAAATACTAATGTGTAATCAGAAAAATGAAGCAATCATGTATATAGAGAATGACGAT
>UMGB01024320.1_pt1 | contig 17706 bp, 8 predicted proteins | sample 1965161 | NCBI WGS metagenome assembly UMGB01 (sample SAMEA4836060, study PRJEB28245) | human gut metagenome | biome: gut microbiome; material: fecal sample | place: Denmark | collected 2008
GGAGGTGGGAGTCTTCTCGACTGAGATAAAATAACAGAGAAAATGAAAGAAAAAGAAATAGAAATAATAGAAGGATAGAGAAAATGAACACAGTGAATGAGACAAAAACATTTTCCTCACTTCCGGAGGAAGAATCAGCTTTATGGGAACGTATGAGAGACACTCTTTTGTGCCTTCAGACAGATAACAGCATTTCGGTAAAAGATCTGGCAAGCAGACTGGCATACTCTACGCAGGAATTCCTTTATCTGGCTGACATTTTCTTTGACAATTCTCTTGATACAATCAGGGAACAGGTGCAGGGATTAAATATTGAAGAGGATTATACAAATCAAGTCCTTCCATTTGAACGGATTCCTGATAGTTCTATGATAGAATATAAAGTTGTGAGAAGAATGGCACAGACAGTAGAGGCAGATATGCTGCCTTTAGAAGGTGATGTTTTTCAAAACGGAATGGAATATATCGAGAAGGATGTAAAGGAAAAGTGGAAGGATAGGGAGCGTGCCGGAGAGTATATGCAGTTTTGGTGGCATGATGATTCATACCATTTCTTTTATATGATTGGGCAGGAAGTTCCAAAAGATGCCGGAAAGGAAAGTGAAAAGAAGAGAATTGATATTGGGGCATCGGATTATGCAGTTTTTACGTTAAAAGAGCAATATTGGGATAAACAGGCACCGGATATTATAAAAATGTTGATAAAATATGCGTTATGTGACTGGATAAAGCAAAGTGAAATGCACTATGACAATCGGAAAATGTATTTTATTTCTTTTGAAAACGGACTGTACTCAGTATATCTTCCTCTTAAAAAAAGAATGAATTCGGATTATGTAATGAAAAATAAAAAAGAGGAGAAAAAGATTTATGGAGTTGACGAGTGGATTAGTTATATTGATGAGCATATTACGGAGAATTTAACAGCAAAAGGTCTTGCAAAGCTGTTTCATTATTCCGAGAAACATTTAAAAAATATTTTCCAGCTTTATTATGAAACGAGAATCACCGATTACATAAAACAGAGAAAGCTGTACTTTGCTGCAGAAGAATTAAAAGAAGGAAAGAATCCGGAAAAAGTATGTGCCAAATATCAATTTGCAAGTTATAGCGTTTTTTCTAATGCATTTCGCAAAGAATACGGCGTTGTTCCGGCAAAGTATTACCGAATGGAATTTCAGAATATTGCATGGATCAATTATATTGATGAGCATATTACAGAAGATATCACACCAGAGATGATGGCGGAACATTTTAACTATTCCAGAGACTATTTTCGCAAAGCCTTTCAGGATGACTTTGGAATGGGACTTAGTGCGTATATCAGTCAGAGGAAAATACAAAAAGCCGCCAGAGAATTACGTCAGGGTGTCAAGGTGGCCAGTTTAGCAAAAAAATATGGTTTTAAGTCGAGAAACGGATTTGATAAAGCCTTCCGCAAAGCCTTTTGTACCAGCCCTTCCAAATATGCTAAAGCAAACACAGAAGTTGTTGACTTAAATCAGTTTTACTCAGAATATAAAGATAAAATGAAAGTATCCTTTATGGATGTTGATGATATCAAAATGGTTGGCTGGACAATCATCCCAAATCGTGGACGGGAAGTAGATATACCGGCACAGGTAGCATTCTGGCTCGATGAGGACTCACCATACTTTAAGAAAATGAACTCTGTAGCCGGAAGTGCGAATGGAAATGATAAGATTGCCATGTGGTATCATGACCCGGAATGTATCAATATTCAATATGTCCTTGGACCGGTTGTAAACAACTTCACGAATGTGCCGGACGATGCTGTGAAAATAGAGATAACCGCCGGACGATTTGCCGTATTTGAAACAGACCGCGAAAGCGATGTGGATAATCTCGCAGATACCATCCGTATGTTTTCCCGGTGTGTTTTTTATGGCTGGATAAAAGAACACCGCGATATGGTCTCTTTACAGAACTTTACTTTTGAAAGATACATCAATAAAAAAGTATACATATATGTTCCGATAAGCGTAAAATAATAAAAATAAAACAAAAGTTGTGTTATCTATAATAAGCCAAAAAAGAAAAATGCCCCGTCAGATTATTCAGTCTGACGGGATTTTTTCTGCAAAAAATGTCAAGCGTTTTTTTTAAAAATCTAAAAAAGGTTCCAAAATGACGAAAAGACATCCGTCTGGTTGGAATACTTTTTAGAAAAGCCATGTTATAATAAATGTACAAAAAAATACATTCTATTTTAAGAAAGTTGGTACAAACCACACAGGCTTACCCCTACTGTGAAAGCGGATGCCCTCACAAATACCACTGGATCTTCCGGGAAGGTGTGAAAAGGCAGAAGAAGCTTAAGTCAGGATATTTAAAATAGAATTCTAATGAACAGGACTTTGGGTGGGAGTGCTGAGTACATTCATTCGATAAATCATTTAGAAATCAATCAGATTTTATCATAAGCTGTGGGATAGCTTCCTTTCCATTTCCTAAGCTCCTTGAAAAAAGAATATCTGTGAGGGGATTTTTGGGTTCCCTCAACGATATAGAGGATACCTCAAAGCCTGTATAATTTATTTCATACGTAAACAATAATAAGAGAGTGTTGAGATCGAGAGGGTTCAGTAGAGATGGCGTATAGAAAATAAGGAATACAGGTGTTTGAATCCAAAGGCTGTCAGGACAAAATGTCTTTGACAGCAAGAGTCGGTTTTTATAACTTGCAGTATAAGCACAGAGGATAAGATTGCCAAATACAGTCTTTTGAAGGAGGAATTTTATGAAAACTTTAAAGAGAATGCTCGCAGTTATGTTAGCAGTAGTTATGATGATGGGACTTGGCGTAACATCTATGGCAGCAACTACAGAGGGTAGTAATAAGGTAACGGTGCATGTAACCATTCAGAATCCAGATGATACAAGTAAGAATATCTTTTATGGGAATGTTACTGTTGATAAAGATACAACCTTATACACATTAGAAGATGCAGCAACAATCGAAAACTACGGTAAAGCGACAGCGATGGATGCTCTTATTGCAACAGGGAAGACAATAACATATCATAAAGTACAGTATTTAGATACAGAAACATGGGAACCGATTGACCAGTATGGTATTGCTTTTGACAGTATTGATGGAACAGCAGGAACATCTGTAAAAAATACAGATGGAAGCACAACATATAAATATTGGGAATTATGTATTAATGGACCATCAGCATCTAATTATGCAACAAACTATGTATTAACAGATGGTATGAATATCACTGTTAAATGGTCATCAATGACTTACTAATTCTATAAGAATTTTAAAAACCGACTCTGTCCTTAAAAAGAGGTGTCTTTTAGACACCTCTTTTTTATACTTGACAATGTTAAAATTTATAAAATAAATAGTTTTATGGGAAAATATATGAAAAGAATAAAGAAATATTTAATAATGCTAAGCCTGATAGCAGTAACGATTTTTTTGAGACATTCCTGTACAGTACAGGCAGCACAGGAAGATGATATTTTTAAAGAGTTATATATGGAATACCGTAGTGTATTATCGAACCAGAGAATAGATATTTACAGAATAAAACAGATTGATAAGGATAGTCATACTTACATAATAAGTGGAACATGTAAATTAAGACCAGGGGTACAGCAAGGTATTGGAGGGGTTGGCAATGATATATATGAATATAGTGGTAGGCCATCGTATGCTGAGAGATATATAGAGGGGACGTTACAGTCCCAAACAGCCCGGATAAAGGAATTCCGTGTGATAGAAGACCCCGAGGCAAAAACAAAATGTGAGAATAATAAAGAAAATATTTTTTGTCTTCCAGAGAACGAAGATAAAAAGACAGAGTATGATAGAAATAACGAAGATAAGGCATACAGAAAGACAGAGGAGGATTCAGAAACTCCTCTTTTTTCAGTGAATTATACGCCAGAAAATATCACGAATTCGAGATGTGGTGTGTATCAACTGGTGGTGGAAGATAACGGAAAGACCACGGTATGTACGATTATAACAAATATATTTGGGACAGACTATAAATCCTTTGAGGCGATAGGATGTTGGGATGATAAGAGTGAGTGGAGCGAGTGCACAGATAAGATTACCTTGTATGACGGGACAGATGGTAAGAAAAGTGTGTTTCCTGAAAAGTATCAGTATGGAAGCTCTTTAAACTGGCAGACCGGGGACTATAAAGCAGGAATCAATGAAGATGGCAGTTTGAAAGAACTTTCTTCTATTTCGCTCCCAGAAGGGGTACATTCTATCCGTGTAAAGTATGAAAATACATTGCCGGAACCAGGACAGGCGATATTTTTAGGGATGCCCGGAAGTGCCGGAACACAGTCGACACTAAAGAAGAGAGATGAGGTGTTCCATAATTATCTGTTTTATCATAATAAGGTACATGCCGTATCAATTAATGGTGGCAGTCTGTATCCTTTAAAGGAGGGAGAAGTTAGTCCAGAGCTGAAGCTGAGAAAGGGTCTTAATGTTATCTGTGTAATTGGGAATGATATAAATACGATGAAGACAGCTAAGTATTATAGTAAGAACTATGATGAAATCGGTATGGTAAGTTATGTATTGTTAGTATATTCTAATGAGGATTCAGAAGGGTATACAGTACAAAAGCAAAAGGATGCTTCCCTCAAAAAGATTGAAATATATCAGGGAGCTTCTGATGAAGACGATGCAAAAGAACATTTCCAACAGATAAAGATTACAGAGAGTAAAGAGGGAGGAGAAGAAAAGAAGAGTATTGCGGTGAATTCCTCCTACCCTTATGTCTGGATTAATGCAGTGACGAATGACCCGGAGGCGAGTGTTGAAGTAGAGGATGCCACGGAGTATCTGGGAGGATATTTTAAGAGACTAGATTCTAAGAAAAAATATTTTGATATCCAGACGGTATCGGCGGATGGTTCTACAAAGCAGACAGAGAGAATTTATGTGGACTGGACATTGAGCAGTGCGGAACTACAGAAGTTATCTATTCTTTCTGGTGCAACAATGGAGAAGAAATACAGCCCGGATACAACTTCCTACTATTGTAAGAAAGGAAGCTCAGGTAAGATTGTACTGTCTTATGAGACTTCAGAAAATACAACGACAGATGTATATGTTGACCGCCAGAAGAAAACTTCCATACAGGGGGCAGAAAGTAAGAATCTTATCATAAATGCAGATGTTCATGAAGTGCAGTGGACGATTACGACAGACAACGGGAAAAAAGTCAGATATAAGATTTACTTTAACAGAGAGAAAACTGGTGCGATATCTGAGACGACCCGAACCCGTGCAAAAAAGATGATTGATAAGATGGTTGCGGGTGGTTATAAAGAGTATCTGCAGAACACAAAAGGAACCGATTACTGGAAGACTTTTGGAGCTGCAGCGATAGGTGAGGATTATCTTAAAAATATGCTCGGCTATGATGTGACGAAGAAGGAATTCCGTCAGGCTACGGATTATGCAGCAATCATCCTTGAACTGGTCATTTCCGGAGAGAATCCTTATGATTATCTGGGAGTGAACTATGTAGAGGGTCTGATGAGCTTTAATGATAATGGCGATTTTGGAATGTATTCCGCAAACATATGGGCATTATCTGCTTTGCAGGCGGCAGGGGCACCAGTGCCAAAAGAAACAGTAGATATTGTAAAAAGACAGGCGAGTTCAGAAACATTTGACCTGGATATGAGAGGCTGGGCATTATATGCAGTTTCGCTGTATAACGATGCCTTTACGGAAGAAGAATATGCAAAGTGTATTAATTCGATTAAAAATGTAGAGATTCAGGATGACGTTAAGATGAATGGCATTAATGTGACTGGCTGTTTTGAAAATTTCTACTATACGAACCGAAATGTCATGTCACATGCCTGTATGGTAACGGGACTTACCGCACAGGGAATAGATGTTGGAAGTGGTGAATTTGATGGAGAGAATGGAAAGAATCCATTAAATATATTAGAAGATTACCAGCTAAGTACCGGAGGCTGGTTCTACTCTCCGGAGAATCCTTCCCAGGGAGGCTGGAATAAAGATGCGGTTATTGCAGTGGGAGACCTGTATAATGGTTCAAATGTGTACACAAGATATTATCTGATACCATCAAGATATAAGAAGCTTCTTGATAAAGCAGAAAAACTGCTTGCAGGAACGATTACGGAGGGCACAAAGCGGGAGGCATTACAAAAAGCATATGAGGAGGCAGAAAAATATGCGGATGAGGACAATGTTACTTCAGAGCATGGAGATGCCTATTATGCCCTTCAGGAAGCAATGTATGCAGTGGACGAGAGTGTGAAGCCGGGAGTATTTCTTGGAACTGCTAAAGAAAGAGAACAGGTGAATGCTGTTATAAAAGCAATTGACTCGATTTCTTCCTACAGTTATAAGGACAAGACAAAACTGGATTCCATCAAGAAACAGTATGATGCATTAAAGGAGAAGCGCCTGTTCCACTATGTGACTAATGCAGATGTGCTTGATAAAGCATATCAGTATGTGAATGGAATCGACACATTCCTTGAAAAGACAGAAAAGATAGGAAAAGTCAACCTGACAAAGACGGCAAAGATAGAGAGAGCCAGAAAGGAATATGATTCCCTGAATGAACAGCAGAAGAAGGAAGATGCAGTACAGAAAGCGTTCCAGATCTTATCTAAAGCAGAGACAAAGCTAAAAGATGCCAAGACTGCCGATAATGTCGTGCAGGCGATAAAGGCACTTGGGGAGATTGTGACTTTGGATTCTGAGGAGGATATTGAATCCGTCAGAGTTGCCTATGAGAGTCTGACATCCAGCCAGAAAACTTTTGTTACAAACATTGACAAGTTGAAGGAGCAGGAAGACGGTCTTAAAAAGTTACAGCAGCAGGAAGAGAACAAAGAGGCAGCGCGCAAGGTCTCAGACCTGATTGACAAGATAGGAAGAGTTACAGCAAACAGTGCAGATGATTTAAGACAGGCAAGAACTGCCTACGATGCATTAGAGAATGACGAGGCAAAAAGAATGGTTTCTAACTACATACAGTTAGAAGATGGAGAAAAGATTTATGCGAACCTTCAGCATGAGAATATCATATACGATGCTGTAGATAAGGCTTCTTATGAGATTGGTCAGATTGATACTGCATATGGAGAAAGTGCGGACATCACTGCTGAGAATGCCGATGCTGTAAGAGAGGCAGTGCAAAAGGCGGAAAACTATATAAAAGAAAAAGAGCAGGAATATGCATATTTTAGACTTATGATTTCTAATTATATGGACTTATCAGCGGCAAGGACAGCCCTTGCTCAGTATGAACTGTCTGAGAAAACAGAAGCCTCTGTTGAAGAATTTAAACAGGCAGTGGGAGAAATCACAGGCTCCGGTATAGAAGAACAGCCGGTGATGGAGCGTGCAGAGATACTGTACGAGCTTCTCACAGAGGAAGATAAACTGACAGTTACAGAAGAATATGCCCTGTTACAGCAGGCGGAAGAAGCTTTTTCTGTATGGCAGGCAGAGTTTGATAATGTGCAGGAAGTGGTATATGGAACAGAGAAGATGGGAGATGTTACCATAACAGGTGCAGAATCTTATCAGGAAGTAAAAGATGCTTATGACATGCTGTCAGAAAATGCGAAGAAGCTTCTTCCTGACGAGATAAAAGAACGGCTTTCTGAGACGGCGAATACATACCAGCAGTTACTCGCACAGCAGGAAAAGACAGAGGAGGCCGTACAGAAGATTAACGATGTCGCAATCATTTCAGACCTGTCAGATGAGGCAGCAGTAAAAGCAGCAAGAAAAGCATATGATGCACTGGAGAACCCATATCGTGTGACAAACTATGAGACGTTGCTTGAAGAGGAAAAGGAAATCCTTTCTCTGAAAAAAGTACAGGAAAATCAGAAATTTGCCAATACCGTAATCACACAGATTAATGCACTGAAAAAAGTTACTTTATCCGATAAAGAAAAGGTAGAGGCAGCAAGACGTGCCTATGACGGACTGACAGATGCACAAAAAAATCTGGTAGATAATCTTTCAGTATTAGAGGCTGCAGAGAGCCAGATAGAATCCCTGCAGAAACAGCCATCAAAACCGGCACAGCCACAGCCGGCGAAAAAGACAGAGACCAAGAAGACTTCTTATAAAAAGATTGTTTTGAAGAAAAAATCTTTGAAAAAAACAATTTATTTTAACGGAAAGAGACAGACATATTCTCTGGCGCTGTTCGTAAATAATAAGGCAGTTAAGACGGAAAAGATAAAGTGGAAATCAAGTAAACGGACAATAGCGGCAGTATCTAAAAATGGAAAGCTGACCGTAAAGAAAGCAGGAAAAGTTACAATCACAGCTTCTTATAAAGGAAAGAGATATAAATATAATCTTGTGATTAAGAAGGTTCAGTTGAAACTTAAGAAAAAGAGTATCACTATCAAAAAGGGGAAAGCGGTGCAGATAAAAAGTGTGGCATCCCCTAAAAGAAAGATACAATATAAAAGTTTAGATACAAAGATTGCATCTGTAACCAAAAAAGGGAAGGTGGTAGGAAAGAAAAAAGGAAAAACAAAGATAAGGGTAAGCTGTAATGGGCTTGTCCGGTATTGCAAAGTTACTGTAAAATAAAGCAAAGGTTGAAAATATCGGAAAGGAAAGAAAATGAGAAAGTTTTATTCAAGAATACTTGCAGTATGTATGGCAGGTACAATGGCACTTACACCATTTACACCAGTGGGAACATTGATTGGCAATACGATTACGATTGAGGCAAAGGCAGCGGAAGCTGTAGATACTTCCTGGTATGATAATCGTACAGAAGGACAGACAGAATTTACAATTTCTACAGAGGCACAGCTTCGTGGACTGGCACAGATTGTCAATAGTTCGGATGCAGCAGCAGGAGGATTTGTAATGCCATTTACGGGATGTACAGTAAAGCTGGCAAATGATATTGTTATGGATGCTGATACGCCATTTGCACCAATTGGTGTAAGCCGTGGACTCGGATTTGCAGGAGTATTTGACGGTCAGGGACATACAATTAAGAATTTAACAGTATCAAAAAGTTATGACAAGATACCTACTGGAATATTTGTCGGACTTTTTGGTTCAGTACTGGGAAATGCGGGTTCTGTAGCTGAGATTAAAAATGTGACATTGGAAAATGCAACGGTAATAGAGACTCGTGAAGAAAGTACCGGAGCAGCAAGTTCATCACAGAAAAATGCTGTCAAACAGGGAACAGCAGCACTGGTTGGCTACGGAAAGAATATTGTTGTAGAAAATTGTAATGTAAAAAATTCTTATGTAGAGAATAATGTATTGGGAATTACCGGAGGTCTGATAGGTCATGCGCTTGGAGCAGACATTTCTAATTGTAAAGTGACAGATACAGAAGTAAAGGGAATTTCTAATGAAGGTCTTCTTGGAGGAAAGATTAGTTTAGGAACAACGGATTCAAGGGATGGAGTTACTTCTAAAAATAAAGTAACAAACATTTATGTTCAGGGAAAGGTAACTGGAGAGACTGGTTCAACTTATACAGGAGGATTATTCGGTAGTGATATGTCCACTGCAGAAGCAACAGATAGCAGTAATATCGTTATTGGAAAGGATACTGTTATTAAAGGAGATATAAGTACTGCTGGTGTTGTAGGTAAGACTTGGAGTGGATTAACAAATTGTGTGAGTTATGCCAATGTGGAAGGTAGTGGAGATTTCACTAATGGAATTGCTCAGACAGGCGGTAAAAGTGTTTTCTATTCTAATTGTATGAATTATGGTGATGTTAATGGAGCCGATTATGTCGCGGGTATTACATCAACGAAGTCAAAGCCAAGTAGAGCTACAGAAATTAAAGTAGAGAATTGTTATAATCTTGGAAATATCAGTAGTACAAAGGAAACAGTAAATATAGGAGCTATTTCCTATATGACAGAAAAACTTTTTACAGTAGCAAATTCCTATAATCTTGGAACAGTAAAAGATTTATCAGGAGATAAAGCACAGTTTAATGCTAATGATACCTATACCAATGTGGCATATAATTCAGAAAATGGTATAGCAGCCGCAGAGGGAACAACAGGTATTACAGGTTATGCCGCAGCCCAGTTCAAAGATCGTACAGTAGTAGATGCCTTAAATGCTAATGATGGTGTAGAAGAAACTGTATGGTACCAGAACACAGAAAATCCAGATTTAGCTTTCAACATGACTGTAACATCGGATATCACAGTTCCGGAAACATTAAATGTAACTTTAGGAAAAACAATGAAATTACAGGCTTCTGTAACACCGGAAGATGCTACTAATAAAACATTAGTGTACACTTCTTCTGATAATACGATTGCTTCTGTAAAAGAAGATGGAACCATAAGTGGTCTGAAACTTGGAACAGCAGATATCACCGTAAAAGCAATGGATACCGGTAAGGAAAAGACCGTAAAGGTAACAGTAAAAGAAGCAGAGAAAGAGCCAGCAAACCCAACAAACCCAGCGAAACCTTCACAGCCTACAACAGAGAAGGAAACTTCGACAGTTGCAACGGTTAAGAAGGGAACAAAACTTACAGTAGGAACCAATACTTTTGTTGTAACAAACGTAAAAGCAAAAACAGTTTCTTATAAAGGAACTAAAAAGAAAAAGGCAGCAAAGATTACAATTCCGGCAACAGTAAAATCAGGCAAGCAGGTATACAAAGTAACTGCTATCGCAGATAATGCATTTAAAAATAATAAGAAAATAAAAACAGTAGTAGTCGGAAAGAATGTTAGAACAATTGGAAAGAAAGCATTCTATGGATGTAAGAATTTAAAGAAGATTACTGTACAGAGTAGTATTATTAAAAAGGTAGGGGCAAAAGCATTTAAGGGCATTAATAAAAAAGCAGTCATTAAAGTCCCTTCTAAAAAATACAAAGCTTATAAAAAAGTATTTAAAGGAAAAGGTCAGGCAAAAACAGTTACAATTAAGAAGTAAATATCAGATGATATGAGGAGCAGGGACTGCTTAGATGGAGCAGTTCCTGTTCTGTAATAGGGTACTATAGTGATAACTGAAAGGTAATTGCAGTACTTTATAAAGTGAGAGGTGAGACCGAATGCAGAAAAACAAAAAATATTTGCTGACAATGCTGACATTTGCATTTGTGATAGCATGTACATTCTTTTTTCAAAAGGATGTAAAAGCAGCAGAAAAAACAGGTACCGTTACATTTTCAATTGAACGTTTTACGATTGGACAGGGGTATTTAATAGAGCCATGTCAGGTAGATATTTATGATACAGATAATATTGCATCTGTAGTGGATAGAGTACTTACACAAGAAGGATATGGTTACGAAAATAAGGGAAAGATACAAGATGGATTTTATCTTGAACAGATTTATTATGCAGATACCGGAAGATTGAAGATTCCTTCTATAATTTCTAACGGACAGCTCAAACCAATAAAAAATGCAAATAATCAAATTATAGCAATTCCTACAAATACAAAAAATGATGGTAATCCGTATGGCGATGAAAAGGGACATTATGCATTAGGAGAATTCGCGTATTGTAATATGTCTGGTTGGATGTATACGGTAAACAATGTATTTCCGACAGGAATGTCCTTGGTAAAACCAAAAGATGGAGACATCATTCGTTTGCAGTTTACGCTTTACGGTTATGGAAGAGACCTCGGAGAAAAACCTGCAGATGAAGAAGATAACAATTATTTGAAATTACCGGATAGGGATGCGATTACAAAACGACTTGCAGTAATGCTAAAGTATAAAGCAAGCTGTGACGAACATGGTTATAAACAGGCTTATCAGAAAGCATATAATGCAGTGATTGACTGGAATACAACAGAAAAGAAAATGAAAGAAGTATTTTCTGCACTTCCGTCAGAGAAAGAAATTCTTCAGTGGGGAGCAGAATATAATGCAAAATTTGCTGAAAGTGTGACAAAAACCATTAACGCTATCGGTACAGTAGATTTATCTAAAGAATCTCAGATAGCAGAGGCAAGAAAGTCTTATAATGCGTTAACCAGTGAACAAAAGGAACTTATTTCTGCAGATACATTAAAAGTATTAACTGATGCTGAGAAGAAAATTGTCAGTCTGAAAGCTGAAAAGAAAACCCAGGATGAGGCAAAGAAAAAGGCAGAAGAAGCCGCGAAAAAGAAAGCTCAGCAGGAAGCTCTGAAAAAGAAATACACCCCATCTAAAACATCTATAAAATCCATTAAGAAGCTGAAAAAGAATCAGGCGAAGCTTACATGGAAGAAAATAAAAAATGCAACTGGTTACGAAGTATACCAGTCCATGAAGAAAAACAGCGGCTATAAGAAAGTGAAGACAATTACCAAAAATAAGACAGTGACTTATAAAGCCGGAAAGCTAAAGAAAAAGAAAACTTATTACTTCAAGATTCGTACTTATCGTAAAGCAGGAGGAACAACTTATTACGGTAATTACTCAAATGTAAAGAAAATGAAGGTGAAGTAATTGTAGGACAATTTCACCCGCTTAATTTCCTAAAATGAAGCAAATACACCCGTCTGGTTGGCATATTTTTTTAAAAGTCTATGTTATAATATGTACATGGCTTGCTTCTCAGGCTCACTTAGGGAACGCTCCTTATTTTCATTCTGAATTGCCAGCCATTTGATTTTAGAATGAAAACAAATATCTGGGCTAGAGAATGTAACAGTTTTATAAAAGTATTTGGCCTGTGCACCTAATGCATGGGCCTTTCTTTTCTACGGAAAACTCTCAATTTCTCTTGGATATTTTGTAAAATGAGTGAAGGAGAGGGTAGAATGAACAAGATGTATCAAAGGTTAAAAAGAAAATGTATATCGCTTGTACTTTTTGCTCTGCTTGTGGCATTTATAGTTCCATACTATGCATATGCGGCAGATAATGGGGCAGAACCGGCCGCGGCAGCTTCTGCTGCAGAGAGTACAGGCGATTTTTCTATGTCAGAAAGTGAGACGTCAGAAAGTGAGACATCAGAAAGGGAGGAGACGGAGTCTTCGGAAGAGGAGGAGCAGCAGACCAGGGAAGATGCAGATGCATCAGCAAGTACAGAGGCAGATGTACAGGAAAGTACACAAGAGCAGACATTAACAAAAAAAGAGAGAAAGATTGTCCGTAAGAATTTGCAGCTTGGAAGAAGTTATGGTTTTTATGCTTGGGGTGCAGAGGAAGATGCGGCACAGGGACAGTCTGATGAATCAGGAGTGGCAGTGCAGACGGAAGCAGAGGCGGAAGTCTTAAGTCCGGATATTGATACGGTTTTATCTAAGGTAAGAAGCTATATCTTAAGTAAAGATACGAAGCCGGATTACAGTAGCATATGGAATGTTATTGGTTTAAAAAGGAGTGGGCTGTATGTGCCGGAATCTTATATAAATCTTTTTTATAGTAATGTGATCGCATACTGTGAGAGTAAGGACTGGCAGATTACAAGAGCAAAGTATTCAGATTATTCAAAGCTTATACTTGCATTAACAGCGATTGGTGTCGATGCAAGAGATGTGATGGGACATAATCTGTTAGCGTATCTGTCAGATTATGAGAATGTAAGCAGACAGGGGAATAACGGCACGATTTGGGCTTTGATCGCATTAAAGAGTAATCCGGCATATGAGATTCCAGAAGACCCTTCTGCAGTGCAGCAAAACTCAGAGGAGTTACTTGTTAAGAAGGTTGTAGGGATGCAGTGTCAGGATGGTGGCTGGACATTGATGGGAACAACCGGAGATTCCGATATGACAGGAATGGCGATGCAGGCGCTGGCTTCTTATTATAATAAAGATGGATATGAGAATGTTACAGAGGCAATTGACAAGGGACTTGCATGGATAGAAAAGAATCAGCTTTCCAGTGGTGGTTTTGGCACGATGAATACAGAAACTTCGGAAAGTGTGGCACAGATTATCACAGCTCTTTGCGGTGTGGGAATAGATTGTGGAGAAGATGCCCGTTTTATTAAGAATGGGAAATGGCCGATGACAGGATTATTCCAGTATTATATGCCAGAAGGGGGATTTATGCATGTAGCTGCTGATGCCGGGAATAATGGTGGCGGTGCCGGTGGCATTATCGATGGAATGGCAACGGAACAGGGATTGTATGCAACAGTTGCTTACCGTAGATTTTTGGATGGAGAGACATTTCTTTATGATATGAGTGATGTGGCTATTTCGGCAGGAACGAAGCCGGTAGTCAGTCCGACGATTGATACGGGGAGTAATAGTGGAGGAAATTCTTCTTCAACGACAGCAAAAAAGACAGAAACAAAACCGGCAGCTTCTAAAGTAAAGGTAATAAAAGTGGGATTAAATTATAGTACGATTTATCTTACAAAAGGAAAGAGCAAGACGTTAAAAGCGACGGTTTCTCCGTCAAATGCCACGAAGAAGTCAGTGAAATGGTCTTCTTCTAATAAAAAGATTGCAACGGTAAATGCAAAGGGAAAGGTGACAGGAAAGAAAGCAGGAACAGCGACAATTACAGTAAAGGCAAAGGACGGAAGTGGAAAGAAAGCAACCTGTAAGGTCGTGGTGACTGCACCGGCAACAGCGACAACCGCCAAAAAGACAACAACAACTACAGCAGCAAGAAGTCAGACAAAAAGAATTACAACACCGACATCGGGAACAACGAATCGTTCAGTAAGTACAGGAAGTGGAACACCAACTGCTTCGGGAACGACAAAGACACTTTCTTCCGGAAGCACTTCCGGTACAGGTACGGGAAGTACTGCGTCAAAGAGTGCAACAGGAACGACAGCGAAGAAGAAAGATACGGCAGTAGAGGCAACGACAGGAAGCTGGAACTTTAGCGGAGAGGATTACGTACCGGATACTTATGCGGCGGATGAGACAGATGCAGCGGAAGCGGACACCACAGCCGAAAAGGATAATGATACCTCAAAGATTGTGGCTGGTTTAGGGATATTTTATATAGTCAAAAGGATTTGCGCTATTGCAGTGGTAGTGATTATTGCTTTCATTTTATATAAAAAGCGTCATAGGATTGCAAGTGCATTACGCAATTTTCAAAAAGGCGGAGATAAGGAATAGATTAAAAAGATAATCTGTTTTTTAAAGAAAAATAAGGTGTATAGTGAGCAGAGTTAAAGCTAAGGATATACAAAGAAAGGGAAAAAGTATTTATGAAGAAAAAGGGATTTATGCGTGTCGTTCTGGCACTGCTTATGAGTATGTTATTGATTGTTTCAACCGGTTGTGGAAAGTCCGGTAATGGAGGAAGTTCTTCCGGTAAAAAGTCCGGCAAGACAGCAACACTTGCGGATATGAATGAGATTCCGGAGGATGGAATTATTACGAAGGAACAGTTTAAGACCGTTGCAGGAGACAATAAAAAGGTACAGTTTAAAGGGACAACAGATGATGGAATTACATATATCTGGACGTATGACTGTTCAAAGATTCAGAATCCAGCAGATCAGAATTTGAAGATTGATTTTTCAGAGAAAGGTCTTGATGATTTAAAGAAGCAGGCAAACAATGCAAATGATGCATTGAAGATGACAATGTACGGGAAAGGGCTGATCTGTGTACCGGATCTTGAGGTACAGCTTCCGGAAGCGTGGCAGTCCAATTCTGCATATCTTGTAAAAGAGCAGTCTGGAAAGCTTGCAAGGATGAGCGATGTTGTGGTAACAGCACAGGCAGAAGAGGATTCTTCCAAGAAAAAGGATACATCTGCATCACAGAAGGATTCGTCTGATAAGGTGAAGGAAGCAACGACTGCTGCCAAAAAGGATACAAAGCCACAGAAAGGAACGACATCTTTAAAAATGAGTGTTACTTCACTGGATGGAGATTGTTATATTATTGGAGGAATTACGGAGCAGCAGAATAAAGGTGCGGCATCAGCGAATAAGGCGGAAAACGGAACAACGAACAGTGAAGCAGAAGGAAGTGATGAATCGGGGAATTCAGGAGAGAATTCTTATAACGAAGAAGGAAGTTCAGGAAGTGGAGATGTTTCTGATGGAGGAGCTTCTTCTTCTGGTTCTTCCGGCAAGCAGGATGTTGCAAACGATGAAGAAGTTTCAGGTTCTTCCCATACGTGTACAATTTCGATCAGCTGCGCGACGATTCTTAATAACATGAGTGATTTAAAAAGTGGCAAGGAAGAATTTGTTCCTTCTGATGGATGGATTCTGGCAGCTTCCGAGGTAGAATTTACGGAAGGAGAGTCTGTACATGACGTATTACAGCGTGTATGTAAGGATGCAGGAATCCAGATGGAGTCTTCTTTTACACCGGCTTATAATTCAGCTTATGTGGAAGGAATTAATAATCTGTATGAATTCGACTGCGGACAGCTTTCCGGATGGATGTATAACGTAAATGGCTGGTTTCCTAACTACGGATGCAGTAAGTATACGGTACAGGACGGTGATGTGATCAACTGGGTTTATACATGTAATCTTGGTAAGGATGTTGGAGATAATTCGATGTATTAAGGATGTATGAAATAGAGATTTGATATAATAAAGACTTGATATAATAAAGATTTAATGTAATAGAAATTTGATGTAATGGAGATTTAATTTAGATGAAAGATACATTTTCGACATATCATCCTGTTTTAAATATGCTGTATTTTTGCGGAACGATCGGGGTGACGATGTTTGTTGTTCATCCTGTGATTCTGGCAATTTCATTTATATGCGCTGTTGCGTATTCCGTTGTTTTAAAAGGATGGAAAAAGACAGTAAAGTTTAATCTGCTCTTCTCATTACCGATGATGATCATTGTTGCCCTGATCAATCCGATGTTTAATCATTATGGAGTAACGATTATAGGATATCTTCATAATGGAAATCCGTTTACATTAGAAAGTTGTGTGTACGGTCTTGTGATGGCAGTGATGCTGGTATGTACTCTTGTATGGTTTTCCTGCTACACAGTTGTTATGACATCAGATAAGTTTATTTATCTTTTTGGAAGGATCATACCGGCACTTTCTTTAGTACTTTCCATGTGCCTTCGCTTTGTACCGAAGTTTATCAAAGAAGCATCTGTTATTTCTGATGGGCAAAAGTGTGTCGGGCGAAGTGTAGAGAATGGGAGCCTTATTAAGAGAGTAAAGCATGGAATTACAATTTTTTCGATTCTGGTTACCTGGTCTTTGGAGAATGCGATTGAAACATCGGATTCAATGAAGTGCCGGGGATATGGAGAGAAGGGCAGAACCGCCTTTTCCTTATATCATTTCGATAAAAGGGATTTTTTGTGCCTTATTTTTATGATCATTACATTCGGAGCAGCGATGTGGGGCTTTTCAAAGGGGTATGCATTTTGTTCTTATAATCCTCGGATTGTTGTAAAGGGAGTACCCTTTACAGCAGGCAGCCTGCTTGTCTTTGCCGCTTTTTTATTGTTTAGTATCATGCCAGCAGCGATGGAGATTTTAGACCGAAGGATGTGGAAGGCGAGAAGAGGACAGGTAGAAAGTGCAGCACCGGCTGGGTACCGTTTGTGGGAAGTTGAATAGCCGTATATACAGGAGATAAAAAGCAAGTTTGGAGGTGCAGGGTGACAGCGAATGGTTTGTCAGAAAAGAAAAATAGTATATTAGAAATCAATGATTTGTGTTTTGCTTATCCAGAAGAAAAAAAGAGGGCGCTAAATCATGTTTCTTTGCATGTGGAGGACGGGGAATTCCTTGTTCTTTGCGGAAAGAG
>UMGB01054329.1_pt1 | contig 17449 bp, 11 predicted proteins | sample 1965161 | NCBI WGS metagenome assembly UMGB01 (sample SAMEA4836060, study PRJEB28245) | human gut metagenome | biome: gut microbiome; material: fecal sample | place: Denmark | collected 2008
AAACCCCCAAGAGAACGCGAGGGGAGTACCCCTCGACCCCCGACATTGGCAGTTTATAGCTTGAATGACTGCACGCGCTGCGCAATGTAAGTGCGGTGTACATGGCTTCGCCATGAATCTTTTGCGAGTCGTTGCTACGATCAACCGCGCCTTACTATCGTGAGGCGCGAGTGACGGTAGCCCGGCGGCAGACTGCCTGCCGAATGCGGCATTGCTGCGCTCGCCACATTGAGCAGTGCCTCGGTAGACGGAAATTAGTCCGCACTCCTACAAGATAGGCAGAGCGGCAGCGGATAATAGAAGCAGAGGCAAATCGTGTAGCAGTGCTAACGCGGCAACGCCGCGTGCAGGAAGTGCAATCGGCAAGCATTGCAGCTCTTTGAGCTGCCCGCTTGCAATGCAAACGCCTTTCTTTTGGACGGGCGACGCCCGTTTTCTTTCTCGGGAAAGAAAATGGGGGTCGCATCACGTGCAGCGCCCGCGGCGCTGCTATCCCCGCAGCACTATGGGCTGCAAAAACCCACCGCGCAGCGCGCGGACAATAAGGAGTTATTATGTTGAAAAACGTCAAATGCGCCCGCTGCGTCAAGTGCGGGAAAGAATACGAGGCCACGGCGAACCTCACGAACTGCTCGTGCGGCGGCATTCTCGACATCATCTATGACTACGACTACATCAAAAAGAACCTGACGAAGGAAAAGCTCAAGTCCCGCCCGAACACGATGTGGCGCTACCGCGAGCTGCTGCCGGTCGAGGAGACAACACCCGACACGCCGCTGCGCGTGGGCTGGAGCCCGCTCTACGAAGAGCCGCGCCTTGCAAAGCAGCTCGGCCTCAAAAAGCTCTGGGTCAAGGACGACGGACAGAACCCGACGGCGTCGCTCAAGGACCGCGCGTCCGCCATGGCGGTCGCCAAGGCGGGGGAGGCGGGCGCGAAGATCATCGCCTGCTCGTCCACGGGCAACGCCGCGAGCTCTCTTGCGGGCAACGCCGCGGCCGCGGGCCTCAAGACCTTCATCTTCGTTCCCGAGCGCGCGCCCAAGGGTAAGGTCGCGCAGCTGATGACCTTTGGCGCAAACGTGATCTCCGTCAAAGGCAACTATGAAGAGACGTTCGAGCTGTCGAAAAAGGCCATCGACAAGTGGGGCTGGTACAACCGCAACGCGGCCATCAACCCGTACCTCTCCGAGGGCAAGAAGACCGTTTCGATCGAGATCGCCGAGCAGCTCGACTGGAAGATGCCGGATTATCTCGCCATCTCCGTCGGCGACGGCTGCACCATCGCAGGCGTGTGGAAGGGCCTCAAGGACCTGTACGCCATCGGCTTTATCGACAAGCTCCCGCGCCTCATTTCCGCGCAGGCCGAGGGCTGCCACCCCATCAACCGCGCCATCGCGGAGAACAAGCCCTGGGAGCCGATGGAGGAGAACACGCTGGCCGACTCTATCGCCGTCGGCGTGCCGCGCAACGCGGACAAGGCGCTCATGGCGATCCGCGAGTCGAACGGCATCGTCGTGAATGCGACGGACGAGGAGATCATGGCGGCGCAAAAGCTGCTCGGCACGACCTGCGGCGTCTTCGGCGAGCCCGCGGGCGTCACCGGTACGGCGGCAGTCAAGAAGCTCTGCGAGCAGGGCGTGCTCGGTGAGAACGACACGGTCGTCTCCGTCGTGACGGGCAACGGCCTCAAGGACGTGGCCAACGCCATCAAGTTCTGCGGCGAGCCGATGAGCCTGCCGAACGACCTTGACCTGCTGGTCGAGGAATTCGACAAGCGCGGCATCAGGACCGACACATAAAAGAACAAAAGAAGCGCCCCACGAACCAAGCCGGTTCGCGGGGCGCTTTTGATTATACAAAATGATCTTTAATAAAGGGAATGACATTGAGCAGTGCCGAGATCAGCGTGGAGACCGCGAACACGAAGACCGCGAGCAGCGGTACGGAGAAAAAGGCATTGCAGGAGAAGGTATCGATGTCGAAATGCTGCAATAGCTCGATGACCATGGGATGAACGAGATACACGCCGAAGCTGTATTTCGACAGCTTGCGGAGAAGGGCATACGCCTTTTCGCCCATGCGCGGGAAATTCAGATGCTGCTTGGCAAAGACGAAGATCGGCACGCTCGTGCAGAGAACGTTGAGGTCGTTGTAGTTATAAAAGGTGGCATTTGGCGCGCCCTGCGCTCTGGAGAGAACGGCGGGAGCGATGATGGAGAAAAGAAGGGCGGCTATGCCGACGCAGTAGAGAACGATCTCTTCTCTGCGGCTGAAGTTCCTCCGGCTGAGATAATACCCGCCGACAAAATAAATGGTGAAGCCGAGCGGGAAAAAGCAGTAGGAGTACATGATGACCGTGCGGATGACGGTGCTTGCCTCATGCGAAACGAAGGAGGTGAACAGGGCAAGCTGGGGGAGAAGAAAGGTGAAAAGAAACGCAAGCAGCAGAAAGTAGCGCATGAGCGTTTCATTCTGTACGATGGGCCGCAGCAGCGGGATGAGCAGATACAGCCCCACGATCATGTAGAGGAACCACAGATGATAATGCCCCGTGATGAACTGGGAAAGCACGACCGAAAGCGGTGCATGGCGAAAGATTAGGTCGACGAGCGCGTAGCAGCCGGACCAGAAGAGAAAGACCGTGGTGATGCGCGCGACATTCTTTTTGAGGATGGCAGAGATGCTGACCTCCCGCCCGAGAAACAGCGCGCCGCTGATCATCACAAAGATGGGGACCGACCATTTGCCCGCAGTGCAATAGAGATTGAAGGCAAACCACGCGCGCGAATTGACATCGACATCCGCCCAATGCATTGCGGAAAGATGCACGGCAACAACGACAAAGATCGCAACGATGCGCAGAACGTCGAAATAGATCACGCGCCTTGGCGCGGGATTCTTTGCTGGCATACTCAGCTCTCCTTTTCCGCAGCGTTACCAACCATCTCATTCTGCGCATCGTCAGACGCGGCATCGGGTGCGGACGCTTCCGCTGCGGGCTCTGCCGAGGCAGCTTCGGCCTCCTGCGCCTGCTGGGCGGCCATGGCCTCGGCGCGGCCTTCTTCGCGCGCCTGCTTTACGGCCTCCTCGCGGGTCTTTTCCGCCTTGGCGCGCTCCTTTTCGACCATGTGCTGAGCGTGCTTATTTTGCAGCTTGAACACCAGCCGCAGCACGAGCACGAGCACCACGATCGCAAGGCCGAGCCAGCTCCAGAACTTGAGCTCGAAGAGCGTCTTGACCGTCCAGTACTTCGCCTGCATGCCGAGGAAGCAGAACAGGATCGACACGGCCAGCGCAGCGCCGAACAGCAGCACCCACAGCACCGACTTGACGGCGCTGTGCTTGCGCACGCGCAGGTGCGCGATCAAAAACAGCAGACTCAGCAGAAAAAACGCAGGGAACTGCGCAAATAAAATTTCCCTCAGATCCATATCTTACCTCACAGTGCGCATTTGCTGCGCTTCAAATATTTGCCCATCTTGCCGCCGACGACCTTGCCGCCGTCCACCTGCAGCTGACCGCGCAGGTAGACCTTCGACACGCCGCCATTCGTGCGGAAGCCCTCGAACGGCGTGTAGCCCGCCTTGGAGAGCATGTCCGCGCCGTGGAGCACGTGGCTCGCGCCGGGATCGTAGACGACGATGTCGGCGTCGCTGCCCGCGGCGATGACGCCCTTGCGGGGGTAGAGACCGTAGAGCTTGGCGGGGTTTTCGCTCAGTGCGCGGCAGACGCCGCCGAGCGAGAGCTTGTTTTCATTGATGGCCACAGTGTACACGACCTCACCACGCGTTTCGACGCCGGGAAGACCGCCGGGGATCTTCGTAAAGTCGTCGCGGCCCATGTCCTTCTGCTCGAGCGTGAACGAGCAGTGGTCGGTCGAGATGGTCTGCACCTCGCCGCGGCGCAGCGCCTTCCAGAGCGCTTCGCTGTCCTCCTGCGAGCGGATGGGCGGCGCGCAGACGTAGCGCGCGGCGGAGGAAAAGTCGGGATCGTAGTAAACGCCGTCGTCGAGCGCCAAATACTGCGGGCAGGTCTCGACATACACGGTCTGTCCGCGGCGGCGCGCCGCGGCGATCTCGTCAAGAGAAGCACGGTTCGTCGTGTGGACGATGATGACGGGCGCGTCAGCCGCCTGCGCGATGCGCAGCAGACGTGAGACGGCCTCGGCCTCCAAATAGTCGGGACGGGAGATCGGGTGCGATACGACGTCCGCGCCCAGGCCGCTCGCCTTGAGCTCTGCGATGCGCGCGTCGATGACGCCCGCGTTCTCGCAGTGGACGCCCGCGATGCCGCCGCGGACCTTGAGCGCCTTCAGCGCGCGGTAGACCGCGCCGTCGCCGATCATCATGGCGGGGTAGGTGAGGTACATCTTGAAAGACGTGATACCGGCGTCGAACATCGCGTCGAGCTCAGACTCGATGCTCTCGTTCCAGTCGTCGATGGTCATATGGAAGCCGTAGTCGCAGTAGCATTTGCCGTCGGCCTTTTTATGCCAGAGATCAAGCCCGTAGGCAAGGGATTCCCCTTTATTGGGGCAGGCAAAGTCGATGACCGTCGTCGTGCCGCCGCGGATGGCGCTTTTGCTGCCGCTTTCAAAGTCGTCGGCCGTCGTGGTGCTGCACACGTCGAGATCGAAGTGCGTGTGCGCGTCGATAAAACCGGGGAAGAGCATGCAGCCCGCCACGTCGACGACCTCGCTCTGCGCGGCGAGCTCGGGCGGGATGTGGCCAAGCATTTCGACCTTTTCCCCGTCGATGAGCACGTCGGCGCGGCGGCAGCCGCGGCCGCTGACGACATAGCCGCCTCGAAGCAGTGTTTTCATGGAAGAAGCCTCCTTATCTGAGAGAAAAAATTCCGTACCAAATTGACAAAAGCATAGCATACTTTTTGCCCAATTTCCATAGAGTTTGGAAAAAATGTGAGAAGCGCCAAGATTTTTGCCGCAAATTCGGAACAATGCCGTATTGAGAAAGTAGCAGACATACGATACAATAAAATCATACCACATTCCGCTTTTATTTGTACAAAAAGCGAACTTTTGGCGCGCAGACCAACTGAGAGATGTGAAAAGAAGCTGTGTGTCACGAAGAGCAGACAGAGAAAAAGCGGAGTGAAAAAATTGAGGAGGAAAACACTATGCGCAAGTTCCTATCCGTCCTGCTCGCAATGGCGATGGTTCTCAGCCTGACTGTGACCGGCTTTGCGATCGAGGACACGGCAACTACAAGAGCGCCCGAAGTCATGACCGAAGAAGCGACGATGGCGGGCAAGACCGTGATCCTGCACACAAACGATGTGCACGGCGCGATCGAAGGCTATGCCTACATCACCGCGCTCAAGGCTGATTATGAGGCCAAGGGCGCCGAGGTCATCCTCGTTGATGCGGGCGACTACAGCCAGGGCGAAGTCTATGTCAGCGACACCAAAGGCCTCGATGCCGTCGAAATGATGAACGTCACGGGCTACGACGTCGTCACTCTCGGCAATCATGAGTTCGACTACGGTTACGCACAGCTCAAGGAGAACATGACCAAGGCGGACTTCAAGATCCTCTGCGCGAATGTCTACGGTGAGGACGGCACCCCCATCTTCGATGCGAACTACACCTACACCACCAAGTCCGGCGTGAAGATCGGCTTCTTCGGCATGGAGACGCCCGAAGCGCAGACCAAGGCCAACCCCGCGCTCATCAAGGGTCTCAAGTTCGACACCGACCTCAAGGCAGTCGCCGAAAAGCAGCTTGAAGCGCTCAAGGATGACGATGTCGTCATCGCGCTTTCCCACCTCGGTGTGGATGATTCTTCCAAGCCCTATACCTCCTATGACCTCTACAATGCGGCCAAAGGTATCGACTTCATCATCGACGGCCACTCCCACAGTGTGATGACTAAGGGCAAGAACGGCGAGCCCATCCAGTCCACCGGTACGAAGTTCGCCAATATCGGCGTGATCGTCATCGATGACGCCAGCAAGAAGATCGAGAGCAACTCCCTCTACGAGATCAAGGAAGACACCGCCAAGGACGCGGCCGTTGCCGCTGCCGCGCAGAAGATCATCGACCGCATCGACAAGGAGTACGGCGCGGTCTTCGCCAAGAGCAAAGTGGAGCTCAATGGCGCGAAGGCCCCCAACGGCAACCGCGACGGTGAGACCAACAACGGCGATCTCATCACCGATGCAATGCTCTGGAAGGTCATGCAGAACAAGGAAGGCCTGACCGTGAATGAAGACCATGTGGTCGCCATCACCAACGGCGGCGGTATCCGCGCGGCCATCAAGGTCGGCGATGTCACCAAGAAGGATATCAAGACTGTTCTCCCGTTCGGCAACACCATCGAAGTGATTTATGTCACCGGCAATGAACTGCTCGAGGCACTCGAAGCCTCCACGTTCTGCGTGCCTGAGTCCATCGGCGGCTTCCCACAGGTCAGCGGCATTAGTTACACCATTTCCACCGGCGCTGTCTATGACGCGAATGCCGAGACCTATCCCGCTTCCACCTACTACGGTCCCAAGAGCATCAACCGTGTGACGATCAACAGCATCAATGGCAAGGACTTCAAGGCGAATGATACCTATGCGGTCGTTACCAACAACTTCTGCGCCGAGGGCGGCGACACCTACTACGCTTTTGCGGCGGCGACCTCCAAGTTTGATACCGGTGTGACGCTTGATATGGCAGTGATGGATTACATCACCACCGAGCTCAAGGGCGTGATCGGCGAGCAGTATGCCGCGCCTCAGGGCCGCATTCTGATGAACCCGTTCAAGGATGTCAAGGTTTCCTCCTGGTTCGGCAAGTATGTCATCGACCTTTACAATGACGGCATCATTAACGGCACCTCCGCCACCACCTATGCGCCCAACGACACCCTGACCTGGGCTGCCGCGCTCAAGCTCCTGCTTGTCAGCAACGGCGATCTCAAGGCTGCGGACGCCACCGGCGCCGACTGGAGCAAGAACGCCATCGCCAAGGCTGCGGAGCTGGGTCTTGTTGCCGCCGATCTCGACGGTGCGAAGGCCATCTCCCGTCTCGAGTTCTGCCAGGTCGCTGCCAAGCTCAACAAGCTTGCCGAGTCCAAGACCGAGAGCAAGTTCACCGACTGCGCCGACGGTTACGTCATGGCGCTCGTTGACGCAAAGGTCATCAGCGGTATGACCGAGACCACCTTCGAGCCTGCCGCGTCCCTGACCCGCGCGCAGATCGCCAAGATCCTCTATCAGCTGAACCTGATTGAGAAGTAAGGCGAAGCACAAAACAACGAAAAGAGCGCTGCTTCAAGCAGCGCTCTTTTTTGATTCCAACAGGGAAGAGGGAGCCGGGGCATCGCCCCGGCTCCCTCGTTTTTCGCTTTGCTTACAGGTAGAGATAGCTGTACTTATCGCGCACGGTGAGGATCAACGCCTCGAGCTCGACGGGGAGATCATTGTCGCAGGAGGCAAGGTCGTATTCCTTCATGCCGTCCTCGTAGCGCAGGCGGACCATGTCGTCGTCCTCAAAGAGCACGCCGTAGTTCTCACTTTCGTCCATGTCCTCCTTTGTCTGGAAGAGCGTGAATTTATCGTGGCAGGGCTCGCTGGCGTAGGGGCAGAACTGCGTGCAGTTGCCGCACTCGTTGCACATCTTGTCGACATGGACGATCTCGTGCGAGCCGTCGGACATCTTGATGACCACGTTCGCGCGGTTCGGGCAGGAATCGACGCAGTTTTCGCATACGGTGGAGCATTGCAGGCAGCGCTCGCCGTCGCAGATGCACTTACTGGCCATCGAGAGGATACCCTTCTTGGCCTGCGCGTCGAACTCGGTCACATCGGCCTCGGCGGGGATGTCGTAGATGTGCGGGTGACCGACGACGATCTCAGCAAAGCGTGCGGCATCAGCAATGCCCTCGACCACGGTGGCGGGGCCGCGGTGCGCGTCGCCCGCGCAGTACACGCCGGGGACGTTCGTCTCGAACGCGGGACCCTTGCGCTCCATCTCGATGCCGTTCGCGGCCATGAGATCGGCGTCGACCTGCTCGCCGACGGCGGAGATGACCATGTCGCAGGGGATGGTGAACTGCTCACCGGACTTGACGGGGCTGCGTCGGCCGCTCTCGTCCGGCTCGCCGAGGATCATCTTATCGCACAGGAGCTTGCCGCGGCTCTGTTTGACGGGCGCGGCCAGCTCGACGAATTCGACGCCCTCGTCGATGGCGTGCTGTAACTCGTGCTCGTCGGCGGGCATGAATTTCTTCGTGCGGCGATAGAGTATGGTCGCATGCGCACCCATGCGCTTTGCAACGCGCGCGGCGTCCATGGCGGTGTTGCCCGCGCCGACAACGACGATGTTGCCGCTCAGGCAGGGCTTGACCTGCTTTTTCATGCGCTTCATCCACTCGATGACGCCCTGCACGTTGCCCTCAATGTCGAGCTTGCCGGGCTTCCACGCGCCGGTAGCCATCAGGATGTGCGTGTAGCCCATCTTCTTGAGCTGTTCGACGGACGGAGCAGGCTTGCCGAGCTTGACCTCGACGCCGTAGCGCTCCATGAGCGCGATGTCCTTGTCGATGGCCTCGTCGCTGATGCGGAAGGCGGGGATGACGTAGCGCGGCACGCCGCCGAGCTTGCGCTCGCGCTCGAAGATCGTGGTGGGAACACCCTCGCGGCCAAGGAAGTACGCCGCGGCGATACCGGTCGGGCCGCCGCCGACGATAGCAACCTTTTTATCCTCGACCGGCTCAGGCATACGGAGGGAGGCCATCAAGGTGTTGTAGCCCTTTTCCGCGGCAAGAAGCTTCGTCTCGCGGATGTGGACGGATTCCTCATAGAAGTTGCGCGAGCACTTGCCCTGGCAGCGGTGCGCGCAGATGGTGCCGGTGATAAACGGCAGGGCGTTCTTCTCGGTGATGAGCTTCAGCGCTGGGCCGTAGAGCCCCTTGCGGCAGAGTTCAAGGTATTCGGGAATGTCCTGCTCGATGGGGCAGCCGCCCTTGCAGGGTGCCTCAAAGCAGTCGAGAAGAGGAACCTGCTCTTTGCTCTTGCGGGAGGGCAGGGGCTTGATTGCCTTGAGGTGGTGGAAGTCGTGCAGGGCAGAGGCCGCGAGGTCGGAGATCGCGGCGGGATCGTTGCCCGTGAACGCGCGGTAGGGCATATTCTCGACCTTTTCGACCATCTGGTGCAGGCGGTTGTAGCCGCCGGGCTTCAAAATGGTGGTGGCGACGGTGATGGGCCAGATGCCGGCGGCAAAGAGCTTGTCACAGTTGAAGTAGTCCGCGCCGCCTGCGAACGAAATGCGCATCTTGCCGCCAAACTGGCGGGAGATGCGATTGCACATCTCGATCGTCAGTGGGAAGAGGCTGCGGCCGGACATGTACATTTCCTCGTTGGGAAGCTCGCCGCGTGTCGTGTCGACGGGGAAGGTGTTGGAGAGCTTGAGGCCGAATTCGAGGTCCTGCTTGTCCGCAAGCTTTTGCAGCCGCTCGAACATCGGCACGGCGTCCTCCCACTGAAGGTCCTCGTTGAAGTGGTGCTCGTCGAAGACAATGTAGTCATAGCCCATGGAATCGAGAATGCTGCGCGCGGTCTTGTAGCCGAGAATGGTCGGGTTGCACTTGACGAAGGTGTGCAGATGCTTTTCCTTGAGAAGATAGCTTGCGATGCGCTCGATCTCCTGCGGCGGGCAGCCGTGGAGCGTGGAGAGCGTAACGGAGCGGGAAACGTTGGGGGAGATCGAGGCGATGAAGTCCTTTTCCTCGGGGAAGAGCTCGGTCAGGACTTTTTTACATTCCTTGAACTGCGCGGTCTTGCCCGCGTCCATCATGTTGTTGATGTAGGTGTTGACCTTGCGGCCCTTGATGCCGTCCAGGTCGTAGCCGACGGACATATTGAACACGAACCCGTCGGGATTGCCGAGGCCGTAGACCTTGCTCATGACCTTGAGCGCGCACCAGGCCTTGATGTACTCGTCCTGCGCCTGCTGCACGGTCAGCTCGGTCGACCACTCCTGGTTGTAGCCCTCGTCAGCGGCGAGGATACAGGGGCGGGGAACACAGGCAGCAAGCTCCGCGCCATCCATTTTCTGCACGGTCTTGACCTCGAAAAAGCGCGCGCCGGCGGCATAGGCCGCGATGATATTCTGCGCAAGCTGGCTGTTGGGGCCGGCGGCGGGGCCAAACGGTGTTTCGATGCGCTCGCCGAAGATCGGCAGGCTCTTGCCGCTTGCGTGGTAGTGCTTATGAACGCCGAACACGTCGCCGCACTGCGCGTATTCGGTCGTGACCCAGTTCATCAGAGAGTCGAACGGAATGGGATACATTTTTTCAGACATTGTTTTTTCCTCCCGCTTGCTTAATAGGTTCTGTGATTCAGCTCGCCCCAGAGTTTCTTGGCGGCTTCAAGAATGTGCGCGTTTTCGGCTTCCTCGTCGATGCCGATGAGCTGGCGGTCGAGCATGAGGGTCTTGCCGGCGGCGATGGTGGTTTGGCACTGGCGGCCCGTCATGCCGAAGATCATGTGCCCGTCGATGTTCGCGTCGGAAAACGGAGTGAAGGGCTTGTAGTCCATCACGATGATGTCCGCCGCCGCGCCGGGTCTTAAAACGCCGAGCGTGTCAGGGAAGTATCTTTCGCCGATCTTCGCGTTATTCTTGAAGAGCATGTCCGTCACCTCGCACCAGCCGACGTTCGGCAGGCAGTTCTGGCTGCGCTGCGAGCAGAGGGCGACCTTGAGGGATTCGAGCATGTCGTTCGTGTAAGCGTCGGTGCCCATGCAAAGGAGGATGCCGCGCTTGTAGAGCTGGAGCACGGGGCAGATGCCGATGGCGTTGCCCATGTTGGACTCGGGATTGTTTACGACCATCGTGCCGGTCTCCTTGATGAGATCCATCTCGGCGGTGTTGACGTGGATGCAGTGGCCGAGAATGGTCTTGGGGCCGAGAATGCCGTGATCCTGCAAGCGCTGCACGGGACGGCGGCCGTAGTTCTGGAGGGAGTCGTACACGTCGTTCATGCCCTCAGATACGTGAATGTGATAGCCCGTGCGGCCGTTGTTGGCCTCGACCATGCGATCAAAGGTCTTATCCGAAATGGTGAAGAGCGCGTGGCCGCCGAACATTGCCGCGAGCATCGGGTCCTTATTCTTTTCGCATTCGGTGATAAAATCGGCGTTCTCCTGAATGGCCTGTAAGCACTTCTCCTCGCCGTCGCGGTCTGAGACCTCATAGCACAGGCAGGAGCGAAGGCCGAGGCGCTTGCTCTCCTCGGCAATCGTGTGGAGCGTGCCGGGGATCTCACCGTAAGAGGCGTGGTGGTCGAAGATCGTCGTCACGCCCTGCTTAATAGAATCGATGTAAAGCGCGGTGGCGGAGGCGCGCGTGCCGTCCATCATCAGATGGCGGTCGATCGCCCACCACGTGCCGTCGAGTACTTCGTAGAAGTTCGTCGGGTTGTTGCCGACGATGGAAAGGCCGCGGGCGAGGGCGGAGTAGATGTGCGTGTGCGCGTTGATGAACGCGGGCATGATGACACCGCCTTTGGCGTCGATGATCTCGGCGTCGGGATACTTGGCGCGAAGCATCGCTTCCTCGCCTACTTCGACGATCTTCGTGCCCTCGAAGGCGACGGCGCCGTGCTCGTAATAGCCCTGCGCGCTCGCGTCGCGGGTGATGAGACGACCGTTGGTGACAAGTTTCATAAGTTTGCTCCTCCTTTTTCTTTTGCCTTTTCCCCGCCGCAAAGCGGCACCGCAAGGGGAAAGAAAAAGCGCTCCTCACACAGACCTTATCATCTCCCCGAAAGGGGAGACCGTACAGCCCGTGCGCGAAGCACTACGTTGCAGCTACCAAACGGTAATTTAGTTTGTAAAAATATTTTACAGGAATCGCGAACAAAATGCACGTTTTTTTCGTCTAAACTGACGTAGAAAATAAAAACGTAATTTTGTGCAATCCGTGGAAAGATAAAAAGATGCCCCGCAGCGGCCGTGTAAGCCCCGTCAAAACCTGCACCATTCTGGACAGGTGGGTCGCCTCTGTCCGGCTTTATTGCTTCCAACGTCCAGCCGCAGACGGCAGCCGGGAGGCCTGCAAACCACCGGAGCGTACCGGCGTCCCTTATGACGAAATGTGGGTTTAAAAAGAACTTATCACGCACCCCGCAGGGCATGTTCAGTTTATCTCAGTTTTCGGAAAAAATCCGTCGCAATCGAAGTTTTACTCTTCGTCCGAGAGGATCTGCTCCATGAAAAGGTCGTAGACCTTGTCGATTTCCTCTTCGTCGTCGATGGTGACAAGGAACTCCTCGCCGTTTTCCATCTGGCTTTTGAGGATCACGAGACCGTATTCCTCTTCGTTTTCCTCGTCCTCGCTGTCCTCTTCGACCACGGGGAAGAAGGCCATATACGTCGTGCCGTTATGCTCGAGCGCGTCGACGTATTCCAGCTCTATATCGTTGCCCTCGTCATCAGTCAGCGTGACGAAATTGGGGCCGAACTCATCGTTCATGGGGGAACACCTCCTGAAAGTTTGTGTTCGCATTATACCGCACCTTGCGGCAAAATGCAAGACAAGATACGTACCACTTGACAGCCGTGCTATACTGTATTCTGTATCACTATTGAAAATCGGCTATGCGCGCTTGCGCATATTTCTATCGCAAAGGAGGAGGCGCTTTATGGAAGAAAACCGCGCAGAAAACCAGACGCCCCAAAGACAGCACACGCAGGCGAAAACGCATCAGGCGCACAAGAAGAAAAAAGGCGGCACGGCGAAAACGGTCATCGGCACCATTCTCGCCATCGGCCTTACGACCTGCCTGATGTTTTTCGCCATCTTCATGGTCTACGTGCATACGTCGCTCGATCTGAATGTGGACATCTCGGCCTACACGCTCAAGCAGAGCTCGACAGTCTACTATCAGGATAAAACAAGCGGGGAGTGGGTGGAGCTGACGAAGCTCCACGGCGTAGAGAACCGCACGCTCGTGAGTATCGACGAGATCCCCCAGCATGTGCGGGATGCGCTCATCTCCATTGAGGACGAGCGCTTTGGAAGCCACCACGGCGTGGACTGGAAGAGCACGGCGAAAGCCATTCTCGGCAAGCTCACCGGCACGTCGACCCGCGGCGGCTCGACGATCACCCAGCAGGTCGTGAAGAACATGACCGGCGACAACGAGGTGACTATCAAGCGCAAGGTGACAGAGATCTTCCGTGCGCTGCGCCTCGAGAAGAACTACTCGAAAGACGAAATTCTCGAGACGTACCTGAACCTCGTCTACTTCGGCAACGGCTGCAACGGTATTGAGGCCGCGGCGGAGGGCTACTTCGGCAAGACCGTTGGTGAGCTGAGCATCGCGGAGGCGGCGTCCATCGTCGGCATCACGCAGTTCCCCTATAAATATGATCCGTCGCGCGGCGACTGGTACCGCGAGCAGAACAAGGAGCGCCAGCTTACCGTTCTTTATAAGATGCACGAGCTTGGCAAGATCAGTGACGAAGAGTATGAGCAGGCAAAGGTCGAGCCGCTCGTCTTCTCCTGGGACCCGGGTTTTGTTCCTTCTGCGGGGGTTGCAAGCAGGGTGGATACCGCCTCGAGCACGGAGTATGACTCCTACTTTGTTGAGCGCATGTTCAACGACATCGTCGCCGATATGCACGAACAGCTCGGCTATGATGAGAAGGTCGCAAAGGACCTGCTCTACACCGGCGGCTACTCCATCTACTGCACGGTCGATCCCAAAGTGCAGTCCATCGTGGAAAGCGTCTATGCCGACCGCAATAACCTGAACTATACGTCCTCCAAGGGCCAGCTGCTCCAGTCCGGCGCGACGATTATCGACAACACGACGGGCGACATCGTGGCCGTTGCGGGCCGCGTGGGCGAGCGCGAGGGGCGGTTCCTGCTCGACTATTCGACGGTTGTGCGTCAGTGCGGTTCTGCCATCAAGCCCCTGAGCGTTTACGCGCCCGCGCTGGATGCCGGCGTCATCACGCCCGCGAGCGTCATCGACGACTATCCCGTTGAAATGCTCGGCGGCAGCATATGGCCGGTGAACGCCTACTCGGGCTACCGCAGCATTATGACGCTGCAGGACGCCATCCGCAATTCGTCCAACCCCACGGCGGTGCGCACGGCCATCAAGCTGACGCTGCCCGCGTCGTATGCGTTTATGACCGAAAACTTAAGCTTCACGACGCTGACGAACGACGATATGACCGCGGCGGGCGCGCTCGCGCTCGGCGGCCTTTCCAAGGGGGTGACGACGCGCGAGATGGCCGCGGCCTACGCAACATTTGCCCGCGGCGGCGTTTACACCACGCCAAGAACGTATACCGAGGTGCTTGACCACAACGGCAACGTCATCCTTGAAAATAAGACCGAGTCCCACGTCGCGATGAATGAGAGCACCGCCTACGCGATGAACGAGCTCCTGAAAAATGTCGTGCGCAACGGTACGGGTACGGGCGCGAACTTCTCCGGCATGACCATCGCCGGTAAGACCGGTTCGACCAACAGCAACAATGACCGTTACTTTGTCGGTTACACGCCGTATTACACGGCAGCGGTCTGGGTCGGCTACGACACGCCGACGCGCATCGTGGCGAGCGGCAACCCCGCGGCCACGCTGTGGAAGACGTTTATGAGCAAGGTCCACGCGGGCCTTCCGAACAAGGACTTTGAAGTCAGCAGCGCCGACATGGTCAGCGTGACCGTCTGCACGCAGACGGGACTTCTGGCCTCGGCCGGCTGTCCCTCGCAGACTGTCAAGGTCGCAAAGGACTATGCGCCCTCGCTGAGCTGCGACGGACACATCAGCGTAACCGTCTGCGCCGATTCCGGCATGCTCGCCTCCGACTACTGCCCGAATGTTACGACGGCCTATGTGCTCGATCTGAGCCAGCCGAACGTCAGCAGCGGTTGGGGCTACAAGCGCGAGCTTCTCACGACGCCGCTGAGCGCCGCGCTTCAGGCAACGTATCAGGCACAGCTCGAAGAAGGGCTTATTTCGTCGATCCCTGCAGGCGAACCGGTGCGCACGAACAGCGGCACAGTGCAGCTATACAGCGATCTGATGTACAGAGGCATGTGCACGACGCACACAACGCCGCTGGAGCCCACGCCGGACCCGGATGCACCGGATGACGGCAGCGGCACGACGCCGGGCGGTGATGCCACCACTGGCGGCGACAGCGGCACACAGACGCCGTCTGATAACACCGGCACGGCGGGAGACAGCGCATCCGGCGATGTCGGAGACAACGGCCAGTTCCTCAACTGGCTGCTCAACAACGGCGGCACAGGCCGGTAAGAAGCAATAAAAAAGAGAACGGTTTTCACCGTTCTCTTTTTTATGCGGCAGCTTCCGCTTTTGCGTTTCGAATCTGCGCGAACAGCAGCAGAAGGAAGGGGAAGAGCACCATCCCTGCCACGCCGAACGTGCAGTAGCCGAGGTACATCGCAAAAAGCGACGCGACCGGCGGCAGCCCCGCCTGCGCGGAGAGAAGCTTGGGCTCGAGCGTGTTGCGCGTGATGAGCGTGCAGAGGTAGAGCGCGAGGAGCACGATGGCCTTGGGCGGGAAGCCGAACAGCAGCGTGAAGACCGCCCACGGCACGAGCGCCGTGCCCGTGCCGAAGACCGGCAGCGCGTCGAGCAGTGTGATGAGAAAGGCGAGCAGCAGGGAATAGCTCTGGCGCATGAGGAGAAAGCCGATAAGAAGCTCTGAAAACGTGATGAGCGACAGCGTTGCCTGCGCGCGCAGCCACCGCGCAAGCGAGCGCATTACGCCGCCGCGAAAGAGCCGCAGCTTTGCCATCGCTTCTTCCGGCACGGCGTGTTCGAGTGCCGCGCAGAGCTCGGGGTACGACGCGGAGGTGAAGAAGATCGCAAGCACGCCTGTCGCGATGGCGAGCACGCCGCCCGGCAGCGCCGCGGCGGCAGAGCCGAGCCACACCATCGCGCGCGAAGACAGCGAGCGCAGCAGGCTGTCCGCGTCCGTGACGGCCCTGAAAAGCTGCTCGTGCAGATAGCCGCTGAGCCATTCGGGACTCGACGCGCTGAACTGCTCCAATCGGGAGAGCAGATCGTCCGCCGCCGCTGGGATCGCGTCGAAAAACGCGGGCGCGGCGGCGAGCAGCGCGTTCGTCTGAGAAAGCAGCGTAGACCACAGGAGCGACAGCAGCCCGCCGAGCAGAAACAGCAGCGTCAGCGTCAGGATCAGCGCGGAAAAGCCACGTTGAAAGTGAAATTTCCGCCGCAGATAAAAAACGACCGGTTCCAGCAGCGCCGCGATGAGCAGTGCCAGCAGAAACGGCAAACACCACGGCAGCACATAGCGAAAGCAGACATAAAAGAGAGATGCACCCATGAAAAGCGCGAGCGATAAAGTGAGGAAGCGTCTCAGCCGTTCTTCATTCAAATTATGCAGACCTCCCATCGAAAAAAGTGTTGCAATATGCGTTAAGATATGCTAAAATCCTGCCATATAAAGACAGATGACCGCGGAGGAGAAACATTATGGCGCCTGCAACGAAATTTTATTTGGTCTCGGCAGAGGCCCTTCCGGAAATTTTTATCAAGGTGGCGGAGGCGAAGCGCATGCTCCAGTCCGGCGAGGTGCGCACCGCGGGCGACGCCGCCCGCGCCGTCGGCATCAGCCGCAGCGCATTTTATAAGTACCGCGATGCGGTGCGCCCCTTCAACGATATGAAGACCGGCCGCATCATCACGTTCTACACGATGCTCAAGAACAACCCCGGCGTATTGTCCGATGTCCTTTCTATTTTTGCCGGTTCGGGCGCGAATATTCTGACCATCAACCAGAGCATTCCTACCAACGGCTGTGCCGCGGTGACGATCTCGGCCGAGACGTCCGAAATGCAGGAGTCGATCGAAGAGATGATGGCGCGGGCGCTCGCGCTCGAGGGCGTGGTGCGCTTCGATATCCTCGCGGCCTGAGTCACGGCAAGATACGGAAGTTCATACGATGGATTGGCGGTTGCTGTAAACGCGCTGCCAATCCATTTTTTGTTGGAAGTGGTTCTTATGAGCCTGATTGTACAGAAATTCGGCGGCAGCTCCGTGTGCGACGATGCGCATCTTCTGCGCATGGCGCGCATCGTCAAATCGCGGGTGGACGAAGGCGACGACGTGGTCGTCGTTCTCTCCGCGCAGGGCGACACGACGGACGGCCTGCTGCAAAAGGCAATGGAGATCAGCGAGAGCCCCTCGCCGCGCGAACTCGATATGCTGCTTTCCGCGGGCGAGCAGATGAGCGCCGCGCTCGGCGCGATGACGCTGCGGTCCATCGGCGTGGAGGCGGTATCCCTCTGCGCATGGCAGATCCCCATCGAAACGGACGGTACACACGGCGACGCGGAGATCGAGCTGATCGACGCCGCGCGTATCCGGAAGGAGCTGGCCGAGGGCCGCGTTGTGGTCGCGGCGGGCTTTCAGGGCGTCGACGAGCAGGG
>UMGB01001084.1_pt1 | contig 17194 bp, 14 predicted proteins | sample 1965161 | NCBI WGS metagenome assembly UMGB01 (sample SAMEA4836060, study PRJEB28245) | human gut metagenome | biome: gut microbiome; material: fecal sample | place: Denmark | collected 2008
CAACTTCAAAGGCGGCGGACGCCGGAGCGGCGAAAACGAAAAAAGCGGAAACGGAAAAGGCGGTAACCGGAATAACAACAAACGCAGGGAAGGCGGCAAAAAGCCTGCCCGGGCAAAGAAACAAGAATAAGTAAAAGCGGAATTTATTCCGCTTTTTTTATCTCCGTCCGATTGTCGAATCCGATGGTAATATCCGCCAGACTGTATACGGAACTTTCCGGTACGCGTAAGGTTGCCTGGTATCGGTAGCCTTCGTTGTCAACTCCCATAAAATTCATATCGGCAAGAATCATTTGGCTCAACGTCTCCTCAGGAAAGATACCGGCAAACATTTTCTTGGTAATGTCTTTGCCATACAACATCCGCCTGCCCTCATACACGCAGATATGTATGACATTGTCGTAATAAACATTATCCACACTGATACCACCCTCTGAATAGGACGAGCGGACAACCTTCATCTTCGAGGGATTGATGTACACATATCCCCGGTAGCGTGTACCTTTGTACATTACTACGCTATCCTTTTTCACTACTTCCGTAGTGGGTATGACTTCCACTTCCCTGTTCTCAAAGGCAAGCGTATCCTCGGGACTTTCCGATTTATGCAGCTTTACAATCTCATCCGCCAATGAATGAAACCAAAAGCTGTACTCGGTCTGCCTGTCAATCTTGTAGGTTACGGTATTGCTGCCGTACACATATATCGTATCTCGTATAATCTTAAATGATACGGGGATATTCTGGGGATCGGCATAGTATATGGTGTCTCCTTCTATGCGCATCAAGGGCAGTTCGGTTTCATCATCTATCCAAACGCCTTGAAGCAGAGCCTTGGCCGTAGAGTCCTCTTCGACAGTATTTTGCTCCTTACCATTACCGCATGCAGCCAACACTATGACGCAACACAACTCTATTACGAGTTTTTTCATGTCTGTCTCCTTCCTTTATTTACCTATACAGTGGTAGGTAAATCCAAGTTCTTCTATTTCTTTCTTTTCGTAGATATTGCGACCGTCCAATAACACCGGGGTTCTCATGGCCTTTTTGATGACAGCCCATGACGGCAGGCGGAACTCTTTCCATTCCGTCACCAGCATCAAGGCATCCGCATCGAGTGCGGCATCGTACATGTCGGTAGCGTAGCAGACGCTATCGCCTATCCTACGGCGGCATTCCGTCATGGCGGCCGGATCGTATACGCGCACTTTACAGCCCGCATTCAGCAACTTGTTTATCAGAATCAACGAAGGCGCCTCGCGCATATCGTCTGTCTCCGGCTTGAAAGCCAATCCCCATAAGGCGATTGTCTTATCCTGCAAATCGCCGCTGAAGTGTCGCTGCAGCTTTTCAAATAAGACGCTTTTCTGCTTTTCATTGACCTCCTCCACTGCTTGGAGCACACGCATCCGATAACCGTTTTGTTCGGCGGTCTTGATTAACGCCTTTACGTCTTTCGGGAAACACGAACCGCCATACCCGATGCCCGGATAGAGGAACTTGCGGCCGATACGCGTATCGGAGCCGATGCCGCTGCGCACCATATTGACGTCAGCTCCCACCAGCTCGCACAGATTGGCGATATCGTTCATGAAGCTGATGCGGGTAGCCAGCATGGAATTAGCCGCATACTTTGTCATTTCGGCAGATGGGATATCCATGAAGATGACGCGGAAGTTATTCAGCAAGAACGGTTTGTAGAGCTTGCTCATCAGCTGCTTTGCCCGTTCGGACTCTACTCCCACCACTACCCGGTCGGGGCTCATAAAGTCGGCCACGGCATTTCCCTCTTTCAGGAATTCGGGATTGGAAGCAACGTCAAACTCTATTCGTACTCCCCGTTTATCCAGTTCAGCCTGAATCGTCGCACGTACTTTTCCGGCAGTGCCCACCGGAACGGTACTCTTGGTTACCACCAGTACGTATTTCGTCATGTTGCGTCCGATGGTACGCGCCACTTCGAGCACATAACTCAAGTCCGCGCTGCCATCTTCATCGGGCGGAGTACCCACAGCGCTGAATATAACATCTACCTCATCCAGGCAACTTTCCAAAGAAGTCGTGAATTGCAGGCGTCCCGCTTTCGCGTTCCGGTTTACCATTTCCTCCAGTCCGTTTTCGTAGATTGGAATCACTCCCTGCTTCAGCGCTTCTATCTTTTCGCCGTTCGTATCGACGCAAATAACGTTGACGCCTATTTCTGCAAAACAAGTACCGGTTACTAAGCCGACGTATCCCGTACCGACAATGGCTATTTTCATATCCTATTCAAAATATTCCGCATCTTTGAACGATACGGCATGTCCGTCTTTCTCTGATACTATGAATTGAGATTCCGCAACCGGCCAGTCGATACCGACGGTTTCGTCGTTGAAGCGAATGGAGGCCTCTGCCTGCGGTGCATAGCCGTTATCTACTTTATAAGTGAAGATTGCCTCGTCGCTCAACACCAAAAAGCCATGGGCAAAGCCGCGGGGAATAAAGAACTGACGCTTGTTCTCCTCGCTCAGCTCCACGCTGACGTACTTGCCGAATGTAGGAGACGAACGGCGCAGGTCGACCGCAACATCCAGTACCTTGCCTTTTATGACACGTACCAGTTTGGCCTGACTGTATTCGCCTTTCTGATAATGCAGTCCGCGTAATACACCGAAAGAAGATTTAGACTCGTTGTCCTGTACGAAATGTACATCGCCGATGTTGGCACGGAATTCTTCTTCTTTAAACGCTTCCATAAAGTAGCCGCGCGCGTCATTGAACACTCTCGGTTCGATGATCCATACGCCATCAATTTCTGTTTGTATGTAGTTCATTGCTTTAGAACGATTTATGTATCTTTAATTGAAATCCGAAATTATCTCCGTATATCTCTCCCATATCCAAGGCAAGAGAAGCGTTGAAGTTCCAGCCTTTCCATCTTTCGGGAGCATAAGAGAACAAGGCGTAGGCCGAAAAGTTCTCCAGAATATCCAGCGTGGGAGCGCCGGGAGTACCCCACGTCCTGTTGTGGCTCATCTTGGCGATGTAGCTCCATTCCGGACTTATCTGTCCGCTCCAGCCGATGTGCAACGCTTTTACACGGTTGTACTTGAAGGTCATGTCGCCGTCTTTATTATAGATGGGCGACGCAATCAACGGATTGGCTATCATCATGCCCCAATGCGCCCAGCCGGGGTAAAGGCCGTTGTTGTAATAGTTGTCGGAGCCGCCTGTTTTGTGCACAGGGCCTTCTTCGGGTTCGTGCAAGCCGTGCAGCGGACCGCTCATGTTGGTAGTCTGCAAAAACTCGAACACAACCGCGTTGACAGGTTTGAAATGGTTGAAACTCATTTCAAGTCCCCACAATCCGTCCCAGCCGTTCTGCTTACCCATGGCGGAGAAGTCGTCGAAGTGGTTGCACAGATATGCGCTGATTGAGAACTTATCGGAACGGTGGGTCAGCCTTATTTGCTCGCTGCCCAGGAAGTTGCCCTGAAAGAAGTTGCTGTCGTTCCACGGCTTGTCTTCATCGCCGGCGCCGGGAATAAATACTCTGAAATAATCTTTCAACGTGTTTCCCAGATTGGCTACGTTGCCGTTCGAATCTACTATGCTTCCGCCGAATTGCGTATCGAGTGTCATGCCGATGTCGAGCTGCCATTTTCCGTTAGGCACGCCGACGCGGATAAATCCCTCTTTGTGATGATACTTGATGTCTTTTGTGTACCAATGCCCTGCTCCTACTTTGCGCTCCTGGTATTTGTTGTCGGTGAACCATCCGTAAGATATTTCACCTTTGATGGCGAGGCGCGGAAGTATGTAAAGGTATTCGGGGATGCCCACCATGATTTGGGGAATCGGCCTGGCGTTGCCCGACCATGTCATGTCACCGCTGCTCAAAGCGTTGTTCAGCAACGGAGCGCCTTTTTCACGGCTTCCGGCAAACAGCCCCAGCCACTTGTAACGCGCGTCTATATATGCCTGCTGGATAAAGATGTCCTTGTCGCCTTTGAAGTTCATGCCCACGGCAGCTACCATGTCCAGCTTTTCTTCGAATTTCCACTTGCCGAGCTGATGCTTGTAGCCCAGTCCGCCCCGTATGTATGTATTGTCATAAACAGAGCCGAGCCCCTGTTGGTTGCTTACTTGCCATAAAGGAGTGTTGTCTCCCGTATGCACGGTAGCCCCGTATTCCACGAAAGGAGAAACCTGCGCCGTTGCCATGTTGCCGCCCATGAGAATAAAGGCCAATAAACAGATTGGGATACGCATGATGGTGAATAGTCTGTATCTGGTTAAGTGCTGACAGTTATCTGTGTTCATTTCAAAATATATAATATAGTTTATAGTCCTAATTAAAGAGAGATGTGAAAGACGGTGCAAAAGTAGGAAAAAAATCTAATATATCGGCCATGGGCGATAAAGGAGTTTCCAAAGTTCGCCGTGTTTATAAGTTGTTAATAAGAAAAGCTGTCCGAAAGTGGCGTATATCCGATAAAACCGCTACTTTTGCAACATGATTGAATTAGCGCAGCACATAGAGGTATTGTTATTGGAGAATGATTGTGTCATTGTTCCGGGTTTGGGCGGATTTGTCGCTCATTATACTCCGGCAATGAGAGTGGCGGAAGAAAATACTTTCCTGCCCCCCACCCGTATTATCGGTTTCAATCCGCAGTTGAAGATGAATGACGGACTGCTGGTGCAATCCTATATGGCTGTGTACGGTACGGACTTTTCCGATGCCACCAGGATTGTGGATAAATCGGTGAAAGAGCTACTGTCGCTTCTCCATGAGAATGGCAAAGCGGATTTGCCCAATATCGGCGAGTTGCGCTACAACATTCACGATGCCTACGATTTCGTGCCGTACGACAATAAGATTACCACTCCTTACTTATATGGGCTCGACAGTTTCGAGATGCGGGAACTGGCTGTTCTGCGTAAGCCTTACGAGAGCAAGACCATTCCTTTTGCACCCGTTGTCCGGGAAGAAAAGAAGCGTAAGTACGAGATTCGTATCAACCCCTCTTATCTGACCAATGCGGTTGCCATGATTGCCATTGTGGCTCTGTTCTTCTTCTTTTCCGCGCCCATAGAGAATACGGAAGTGGTGGAGGCCAACTATGCCCGTCTGTTGCCCGGTGAGTTATTCGAGCAGATAGAAAAGCAATCGCTGGTTATTACTCCGATTGTCGTTCATCAGCAGGCAACCGCTAAGAAGGCGAAAGCCTCTCAAACCGGCCTGTCGCAGTCTGCGGGTAAAAAAGTCGTCGCCCCTGTTGCCGTGAAAGAAGTGAAAGTCCGCCGGCAGTCCGCAGCGGCTCCCGTTCAGCCTAAAACGGAAACGACAGCTGCCGTTCCTGTCGTTCAGGCCGCCAAGACGCCTTACCATATCATCATTGCCAGCGTAGGAACCGAAAAGGATGCCGATGCCATGGCGCAGCGGTTGATAGTCAAAGGCCATGCCGGCGCCAAAGCGATTATCGGTGACGGTAAAATGCGTGTCAGCATTCAGTCGTGCGCCACAGAAGCGGAAGCCTATCGCGCTTTAAACAAGATTCGTCAGGATGAAGCGTTTCAGAACGCCTGGGTGCTGAAAAGATGACTCTCTCCATAGCGAATTATTAATTACCAACTATCCATCAATTCAATGAAACGTATCCGTTGCCCCAAATGTGAGAACTATCTGACTTTCGACGAAACAAAATACACGGAAGGCCAGTCCTTGGTGTTTGTCTGCGAGAACTGCAAAAAGCAATTCAGCATACGTTTGGGCAAGACGAAAATGAAAGCGCCGCAGAAAGAAGAGAATCCGGACGAGACCGAATACAAGGAAGCTTTCGGAAACATTACGGTCATTGAGAATGTCTTTGGCTTCAAGCAAGTGCTGCCTTTGCAAGAGGGCGACAATAAGATAGGCCGTCGCTGCGTAGGAACGGTTATCAATGTCCCGATAGAAACCTCGGATATGAGCATGGACCGCAACCACTGCGTTATCAACGTGAAACGCAACAAGCAGGGCAAACTCGTTTATACACTGCGTGACGCTCCGAGCCTGACGGGTACTTTCCTTAACAATGAAATTCTGGGCGATAAAGACCGTGTCCGTATTGAGGACGGAGCTATTGTAACCATCGGCGCCACCACCTTCATTCTTCGGGCGGCGGAGTAAACAGATTGCTTTTTCTGCTTACCCACCAATAGCGTATAAACAATACCCCGGTGGACATGAGCGCAAGCGAAAGCCCGGTATAGAATACCGAAATAAACGCGTCCGGCAATAAATGGAACGAGCGTATCGTAATGCCGAACGTTATCATAAAGAACATTACAATCCAACCTTTTACATCGAAGAAAGAGAAAGGGCAATTCTTCTCTTTCTTTTTTTGTTCGATACGTTTGGTGTGCTTGTAAAAATATGTTCGCAAATTCATATTGTATACTTCACTGTCTATCAGACCTATGTATGTACCAGGGAGTTCCTGCCTTTGGTACGTCCCGTACCTCAGCGTGGTACGGCCTGTACCCTACTGTGGTACGACGTGTACCATAGTAAGGTACAAGACGTACCAACGGTTGGTATTCCTTGTACCAACCGTTGGAAATTAAAATATCATGCGGGAGAAAATCGGCGGTTCCGCAGGGAAACGCGGGCGGGATGCCTACCAGTCGTATTCTTCGGTGTATCGGTCGAAAGCGATCTCCTTGTTCCAACCATGTTTCCTGCACACTTGGCGGATACATTCCTGTTGCTTCGGAGTAAGTCCCAACTTTTGATTGCGGTATCGGTAATAGGGAGAATGATTGAAAACGGCTTCCAAATTGAGGTGGATGGCGCGGGAAATGCGTGCGGGCATGTCATCGTACAGGTTTTTGAAACCCCACGCTACCCGTATCTTCTTGTTTGTACGGAAATGCGGGCACTCCTTTCCCGCTTCCGGATAACAGAGGGGATTGATAACGGACAGTCGGATGTTTTTCGCCGTATTGTATTGTGTCATACTGTGTCGCAAGCAGCTTTCGGCCTTAGCGCAGCAGTCGTTGAAGCATAGGGTGTATCGGGCTGCCTGGTTGTTTAAGTCGGAGTTGTTTTCCATTATTTGTTCGGATTTTAATGAATATGTATTATCTGGTAAAGGTACATGAAAAAAGTCGGCCGGGCATCATATAACTACTGTTATATTTAGTGTGGCAGGCATAAAAAAACAGGGTAAAACCGAAGTCTCACCCTGTTTTCTTTCGTTATATATCGGTTCTTGTTTAGAGAATACCTTTCACTGTTTCCAGCATACCCTTTTCTTGAATGGAGTTCAAGAAACCGGTAACCATATCCGTCAATCCCGGGATGGTGTTCAAGTCCCCGTGTTCGCCCCAAATAAGGTCTTTGGCTGCCAATACGCCTTCCGCTACTTTGCGGGTGTCGCCTGTCGCCCAAAGGTCTTTCAGTAATTGCATGATTTCGGGAGCGTCGTTCGGAGTGATTTCCGCACCGTCGGCACGCACACCGCCCTTATAATATGTGATGATGGCGGCAAGACCGAGCACGAGTCCTTTCGGAAGTTCGCCTTTGCGTTCCAGATAAGTCTTCAAGCCCGGCAGGTCGCGGGTTTGGTATTTCGGGAAAGAGTTCAGCATGATGCTGGTCACCTGATGTTCTACGTAAGGATTGTCGAAACGTTCCAATACATCGGCGGCGAATTTCTTCAATTCGTCCATGGGCAGATTCAATGTCTGCATCAGCTCGTCGAACTGTACTTTGCGGACGTACTTGCCGATAACAGGGTGGTTGCAGGCGTCGCGCACGATGTTTACGCCACTGAGGTAAGCCACCGGAGAAAGCACGGTGTGAGGACCGTTCAGCAAGGTTACCTTTCTTTCGTGGTAAGGAGCCTCGGACTTCACGAAGAGTACGTTCATGCCTGCCTTGTTTGCGGGGAATTCTTCTGCCAACTGGCGGAGAGAAAGGTTCTCGGCAGCTTCGATAACCCACAGATGGAAGATTTCGGCCTGTACAACCAAGTTGTCGGCATAACAGATTTTCTTCTGAATCTGCGCGATTTCCTTACGCGGGAAGCCCGGAACGATACGGTCTACCAGAGTAGCGCATACGTAGCAGTACTTTGTGAACCAAGTCTTGAACTTCTCGTAATCTGCACCGAAGTCGTCTTTCCACAGTTCGATGTACTGGTAGATGCATTCTTTCAGGTGATGGCCGTTCAGGAAAATCAATTCGCAAGGCATGATGATAAGACCTTTGCTCTTGTCGCCCTTGAAAGTTTTGAAACGACGGTACAGAAGCTGAGTCAGTTTGCCCGGGTAAGACGATGCGGGAGCGTCGGTGAATTTGCAATTCGGGTCAAATGCAATACCGGCTTCCGTTGTGTTGGAGATAACGAAACGTATCTCGGGCTGGTCGGCAAGCGCCATGAATGCGGAGTTTTGAGAATACGGATTCAATGCGCGGCTGATACAGTCGATACGCGTCAGGCTGTTGACAGCCTCACCGTTCAGACGGCCTTGCAGATTGACGTGGTAAAGACAGTCCTGGCCGTTCAGCCATTCTGCCATACCTCTTTCTATGGGCTGAACCACTACAACGCTACTGTTGAAGTCGGTTTTCTGATTCATGTTGTAAACAATCCAGTCTACAAATGCACGAAGGAAGTTACCTTCACCGAATTGGATAATTCGCTCGGGAGCAACGGACTTGGGAGCCGTCTGTTTGTTTAATGCTTTCATCTTAAAACTGATTTTAATTATGATTTATGGATTATGATTTAAATTGTACGATGCTTGGGGAACTACTCGAATTCGAAGTAGAAGTCGATGTTTTCTTTCATCAGAACGTCGATGGGCATATACTTTACGGCAGTCACCGGCTTCTTGAATACGATGTGATTGCATAACGCTTTAACGCCGCAATATCCTTGCAATCCGGGGCGTTGTCCGATGAGATAGTTCACCTCGCCGCTTTTCAGGTATTCCACATTCTTTTGAAGCAGGTCGTAACCTACCAGCGCGTCCAGCTTTTGCTTCTTTCTCTGCAAGTAGCCTGCCACTTGGTATACGCGAGAGTTGAAGACGGCTCCTAAAGCGACTTTGGGATGTTCGGCAAAGAAAGTATCCAGCTGCTTTTCATTAGCGTCGGTGTTTTCTTTGTGGAGAACAAAGTCGTGTACAATCAGATTCCGGTGCTCGGCGGCAAGGTATTGCATAAAACCTTCCAGACGGCGTTGCATCTGCACCTCGGCGGGGCTGTTCTTTTGGTTGTTCAGGAAAAGCACCAGTTCCTGGTCTTCCCGGTAACGGCGCATCAGTATCTTGGCCGCAATGTATCCGCTGACCTGAGAGTCCTGGCCTATATAACATAAAGCATGGGTCTGCTCCAGGTTGAAGTCGATAAAGGCGTAAGGTATATTCTTGCTTTCCAGATACGATGTCAGTTTCAAAGTATCGTCCTGAAAATTCGGAGCAATCAATACCGCATCGACGGATTCGGATTGAAGCCGCGTGCATGCCTCTTGATAAGAAGGCTTGTTTGCATGGCTGTAAAACAGGTAATCCACGCCTACGTTGAACGGACGCATTTCCTGCGCGGCGCGGTCTATTCCCTGCGCCACGGAATGCCAGTAATCATGCTCTATATAATAAGGTATGATACATACCACATGATAACGCTTTTTGGCCGCCAGACCTATGGCAAACATATTGGGATGATAATCTATTTCATCAAGAACTTTCTGAACCTTTTCTCTGCTTGCGCGGGATACGTCGCCCCGGTTATGGAGCACACGGTCTACAGTTCCGGCAGACACGCCTGCCATACGTGCAATGTCCTTTATCGTATAATTCTTGTTTTCCATTCTCTCCTACCTAAAGGCGTTTAAAGGTCTTACGTTCAAAACTTAAATATTATAAATATTTGCCGCAAAGATACGAATTATTTTGTTTCTCCAAGTAAAATTTCTACTTTTGTGTTCGATAACGGTTAATAAAAGCAAAAAGCCTTATCAGGCCTATCAGCTTTACAATCAATACTATATAGGTGTAATAACAAGAAAGTAATTTTTTTAGATACTTAAAACACAAGAAGATGAAAAACTTTATGGACGAGAACTTCCTGTTGCAGACTGAAACCGCACAGAAGTTGTACCACGAACATGCGGCTAAAATGCCGATTATCGACTATCACTGTCACTTAATTCCACAAATGGTAGCAGACGATTACCAATTCAAGTCACTGACGGAAATCTGGTTGGGTGGCGACCACTACAAATGGCGCGCAATGCGTACCAACGGCGTGGACGAACGTTTCTGCACCGGTAAGGACACCACCGATTGGGAAAAGTTCGAGAAATGGGCGGAAACCGTACCTTATACTTTCCGTAATCCTTTGTACCACTGGACGCACTTGGAATTGAAGACTGCATTCGGCATCGACAAGATTTTGAACCCTAAAACCGCACGTGAAATCTATGACGAATGTAACGAGAAGCTGAAACAACCCGAATACTCGGCTCGCGGCATGATGCGCCGTTACAACGTGGAAGCTGTTTGTACGACCGATGACCCCGTCGATTCACTGGAATATCATATCAAGACCCGTGAAAGCGGCTTTGAAATCAAGATGTTGCCTACTTGGCGTCCCGACAAGGCGATGGCGGTAGAAGTTCCTGCTGATTTCCGCGCTTATGTAGAGAAGCTGGCGGAAGTGAGCGGTGTGGCTATTTCTACTTTCGACGATATGATTGCCGCTTTGCGCAAGCGTCATGACTTCTTCGCCGCTCAAGGATGTAAACTGTCCGACCATGGTATCGAAGAATTCTATGCGGAAGATTATACGGATGCGGAAATCAAGGCAATCTTCAATAAAGTGTATGGCGGCGCCGAATTGACCAAGGAAGAAATCCTGAAGTTCAAGTCGGCTATGCTGATTGCCTTTGGTGAAATGGATTGGGAGAAGGGCTGGACACAGCAATTCCACTATGGAGCCATCCGCAACAACAACAGTAAAATGTTCAAGTTGCTCGGCCCTGACACCGGTTTTGACTCTATCGGTGAGTTTACTACCGCTAAAGCAATGGCTAAGTTCCTCGACCGCTTGAATTCGGCAGGCAAACTGACCAAGACCATTCTTTATAATCTAAACCCGTGTGCCAATGAAGTAATCGCTACTATGCTGGGTAACTTCCAGGATGGTACGATTGCCGGTAAGATTCAGTTCGGTTCAGGCTGGTGGTTCCTCGACCAAAAAGACGGTATGGAAAAGCAAATGAACGCACTTTCCGTACTTGGCTTGCTGAGCCGTTTCGTAGGTATGTTGACAGACTCACGTTCTTTCCTCTCCTATCCGCGTCATGAATATTTCCGTCGTACATTGTGTAACCTCGTAGGTCGTGATGTGGAAAACGGCGAAATTCCTGTTGCTGAAATGGAACGCGTAAATCAGATGATTGAAGATATCAGCTACTACAACGCTAAGAAGTTCTTCCAGTTCTAAGACAAGGACGAGATAATTAAAATCAGCCCTTCCACGCTTGATGCTTTATGGCGAGCGTGGAAGGGCTTTTTATTAAATACTGCTGATTTTAGACTTATACTATCTGTCATTCAGAGCGCAGCGAAGAATGATAGATTACCTTATAAGAGGTGTTCCGTTATATCTTTGATGTTCTTTAATTGGATGAAGTTGGGGTTTGTTATGTTTCCGTCATGGGTTTCATATTGCCAGGTAATATGGTAAGGAATGTGGGCGGCATATCCGCCTAACTCCAATACCGGCAGTATATCCGATTTGACGGAGTTTCCCAGCATCAGGAAATTTCGCGGATTGCATTTCATGGTGTCGAGAAGTTTTTGATAATCGGCTTCTTTCTTGTCACTCATTATTTCAACGTGGCAGAAGTACTTCATCAGTCCCGAGCTCATCACCTTTCTTCTTTGGTCGAACAGGTCTCCTTTGGTTGCCAGTACCAGCTTGTATTTTCCTTGCAGTTGGAGTAATACATCTTCTACTCCGTCTAAAAGCGTGACGGGCTTTTGCAGAAGTTCCTGTCCCAATTTGATGATTTCTTCCACGCAATGCATGTTTTCTGTTCCGTCGGTAATCCGGCATGCGGTTTCAATCATACTGAGCATCATGCTTTTCAGACCATATCCATACATGTGCAGGTTCTTCATCTCTGTCTTAAACAGTTCCTGCGAGACTGTTGCCGATGGCTGATATGCTTTTAGCAAATCACAGAATTTATGTTCGAACTCCTGAAAATAAAGCTCGTTTTCCCAAAGGGTATCGTCCGCATCGAATGCCACAACTTCTATTTTGTCTTTCATACGTTGTCCGTTTTATTGTTATTGTCTATCTTTGCCGCAAAGATAAGTAATAAAAACGTAATAATTAATCAGTAAAGGATGACTCAATCACCCCAAACTAATGCCAAAGGTTTTAGCAAGGCCTTTTGGGTAAGCAACACGGTAGAACTTTTTGAACGCATGGCGTATTATGCCGTATTTATTGTTCTCACCATTTATCTGTCCAGTATTTTAGGTTTCAATGATTTTGAGGCGAGTATGATTTCCGGTCTGTTCTCGGGCGGGCTGTATCTGCTTCCCATATTTACCGGAGCTTATGCCGATAAGATAGGTTTCCGTAAATCGATGATTATCGCATTCTCTTTGTTGTCTGCGGGTTATTTGGGCTTGGGAGTGTTGCCTACCTTGCTGGAAGCAGCCGGACTGGTGGAATATGGAGAAGTGACACGCTTTTCGGGACTGACCGATAGCAGTGAACGCTGGATGATTGTTCCTGTGCTGTTTGTCATCATGCTTGGCGGTTCGTTCATTAAGTCTGTTATTTCCGCATCGGTGGCGAAAGAAACCACCGAAGCAACCCGTGCCCGCGGTTATTCCATCTTTTATATGATGGTGAACTTCGGCGCTTTTACAGGAAAGACCATTATCGATCCGTTGCGCGACGCTATCGGCGAGCAGGCTTATATCTATATCAATTTCTTTTCCGCCTCAATGACCATTCTGGCGTTGTTGTCCGTTATTCTTCTGTATAAATCGGCGCATACGGCAGGTGAAGGTAAAAGTATGAGTGAGATAGGACGAGGTTTTCTGCGCATCATCACAAACTGGCGTTTATTGATTCTTATCCTTATTGTAACGGGATTCTGGATGGTGCAACAGCAACTGTACGCCACAATGCCTAAATATGTTATCCGTATGGCCGGCGAAACTGCCAAACCGGGTTGGATAGCCAATGTAAATCCTTTTGTGGTGGTTTGTTGTGTAAGTTTCATCACCAGATGGATGGCGAAACGCACGGCCATTACTTCCATGAATATCGGTATGTTCCTGATTCCTGTTTCTGCATTGCTGATGGCATGCGGAAATCTGTTGGGCAGCGATGTTATTGCGGGAATGAGCAATATTACCTTGATGATGATACTCGGTATTGTGGTACAAGCGTTGGCGGAATGTTTTATTTCTCCGCGATATTTGGAATATTTCTCATTGCAGGCTCCTGAGGGAGAAGAAGGTATGTATCTCGGGTTCAGCCATCTCCATTCTTTTCTGTCATCCATTTTCGGATTTGGCATAGCGGGTGTGCTACTGACCAAATACTGTCCCGATCCGGCTTTGTTTGCAAGTCGGGAAGCTTGGGAAGCGGCCAGTATGAACGCGCATTATATCTGGTATTATTTTGCGGGAATAGGATTGGTGGCCGCCGTAGCTCTGTTGATTTTTGCCAAAACCACCGAATTCATCGACAAAAAGAAGAAAGTATAATCTTTTATATTGCATATTTTCCGTATATTTGTCGCCCAATGCGAAGACAGGCTGCTTTCGGCATAATTTAAGTACGCTTAATTCTGCCCTCATTTGCACTGTCTTCGCCGTCATTTTTTCTCAAAAAAAGTGACGGCTTTTTGTAATTAAGTAGATTAAAATGAAAGTAAGATTTATAAGCCTTGCAAGTGGTAGCAGTGGCAATTGTTACTATATAGGCACAGAGAAATACGGAATACTTATTGATGCCGGTATCGCTGTCCGTACCATAAAAAAAGGATTAAAAGAGGCAGGTATCAATATGGAAATGATACGTGCGGTGTTCGTTACCCATGACCATGCCGACCATATAAAGGCGGTAGGCGGACTGGGAGAAAAACTGAATATACCTATTTATACGACGGCGCGCATTCACGAAGGTATAAACAAGAGTTACTGTATGACGGAGAAGCTGCATTCGTCCGTCCGTTATCTGGAAAAGCAACAACCTATGCAGTTGGAAGATTTCCATATCGAATCTTTTGAAGTTCCCCATGACGGTACGGACAATGTAGGTTATTGCATCGAGATAGACGGAAAAGTGTTCTCTTTCCTCACCGACCTTGGAGAAATCACTCCTACCGCGGCGCATTATATCTGCAAAGCCAACTATCTGATATTGGAAGCCAATTACGATGACGAAATGCTGCGCATGGGTACTTATCCCCAATACTTAAAGGAGCGTATTACCAGCCGTACCGGACACATGAGTAACATCGCCACCGCAGAGTTTCTTGCTGAAAATATCACTGAGCATTTGCAATATATCTGGCTTTGCCATTTAAGCAAAGATAACAACCATCCGGAACTGGCCTATAAAACCGTTGAATGGAAATTGAGAGAGAAAGGTATCATTGTGGGTAAAGACGTGCAACTCTGTGCTTTAAAGAGGACTACTCCTTCCGAACTATACGAGTTTGAATAAAAAGATACCGATTCCATCGAAAAAAGTCCTGGAATTGTTTGCGGAATAAAATAAAAGGACTACCTTTGCACCCGCAAACAGGAAATAAGAATGCACTCTTAGCTCAGTTGGTAGAGCAACTGACTCTTAATCAGTGGGTCCAGGGTTCGAATCCCTGAGGGTGTACTTAAAAAAGGAACAACAATAGTTGTTCCTTTTTTGTTATATATCCATGTTTTTCTATCTTTGTGACTAATCAACAGATATTTCTAATTTATAAAATACACTATGGATAAAAGTGCAAAACAAGTCGTGGTTCTTCTGGCACACCCCGATATTAAAAGTTCGCAAGCCAATAAGGCATTGGCGGATGCCATCAAAGAGTTGGAAGAAGTGGCGATATACAATTTGTATGAAATGCGTCCCGAAGACGCTTTTAATGTAGATTTATGGAGCAAGATTATATCCCAGGCGTCTACTCTTGTGTTTCAGTTTCCGCTATATTGGATGTCGGCTCCTTCTTTGTTGAAGAAATGGCAGGATGAGGTGTTTACTTATCTGGCTAAGACTCCGGCGGTGGCGGGCAAGGCGTTGTTGGTGGCGGTTACTACCGGTTCCGAATACAGCGCATATCGTAGCGGCGGAAGAAACAACTTTACGATAGATGAATTATTAAGACCTTATCAGGGAAGCGCCATACATGCCGGAATGGTATGGCAAACTCCTGTCGTCGCGTATGGTATGGGAACGGCAGACGCCGGAAAGAATATTGCGGAAGGGGCTAATAATTACAAACTGAAGATAGAATCTCTGATTGGAAAGAATCACGCAGGCAGTGATTGGTAATATACAAACCGAGGGGCAGAATAAGATTTGAAATTCGTTCTGCCCCTCTTTGTTGTTTTAGTGTTCGGAATATTTGGTTTTACCGATATATTATTCCTTTCTTCTGCAGCATTTCAAAATCTTCTTTACGCATTCCTATATCATCCAAAGACCGGGCTTCATTGTGGTCGTTGAGATATACGCCGGGCTTTTCGGAATACAAAGCGCTTGTAACGGATAATGAATCATTCCGGTAAGGTGTCTCCACTCCTCCCAGCTCCAGCATAGTTTGAAAGAAAGACGCGCTGGATGAAATGTTTTTCTGCTTGTTTGCTTCAGCGTTTCGCAGAAGAACCGGATAATGCCGTCGGTATCCGTCAGACATCCACACCAGGAAAGGTACGTGTATCTGATAATAGGACGGTACCGGTGATGCGTGCAGGAAAAGACGACGGTTATCATCGAAAATATCTTCTCCATGGTCTGAAGTATAGAGCATTGCCGCATCTACGTTCTGCTCTTGCAACATCTCAATGAGACGTGCCAGAAAATCATCCGTATAGCGGATGGAGTTATCATAGGCATTTACCAGATTATCCTTATATTTCACTTCTGCATCTACCGGAAAATCCGGCAGGAAGTAAGCATTGTCCGACGGATAACGTTCCCGATAATTGAAATGAGAGCCATAGGTGTGGAGAACAATAAATTGTTTGGAAGCATTTTGGGCCAATTCGGCAGCTACCAGCTTCAATAGTTCATCGTCAGAAGGATTATAGTTGGCGTCTCCCGCATCTTCTTTAATAAAATCGTACGTATCGGCTTCTTTTCCAAAAAAGTCGATAAATGAATGGTTATAGCGCTGGTTGGAGAAAAAAGCCGTTCGATATCCCGCTTCCTTGAATGCTGTAATAACTCCTTTTTGTTGATAAATGGAATTGAAGTCATGAGCCGAAATCGGAGACATCAGCATCGGTACGCTTTTGTGCGTGGTGTTAGACTCGGTCAGCACGTGGTAAAAGGCTGTCAACCCCTCTATTTTGGAAAGTTTCGGGTTCGTTTCACGATTATAACCATAAAGCGACCAGTTGGCGGCACGGGATGTTTCTCCAATTACCATGACGTAGACTTCCCTATCCTCTCCCGAATGAACGGCTTTTGCCTGATAAGTGAAATCTTTCGAGGTCTCTGCATAGTTCTGTGTCTGTGCGGTACGTTGAAAGGCCAGTGCAATGTTATAGCACACATTGGCCGGATATAAATCCGATTTCAATTCATAACGGGAATCGAACAGATAGGCGGTTCCCAATGACAGGACTCCGATGATTATCGCTATCCGGGCACGTCTGCGCTCTCTGTGGATGAACGGTTCCGGCAGTTTCCGTTTCCTGATGACAGATACCGCAGCCAGAATCAACGCCGGAATATACAACAATACTACGATGACAATAGCGGGAATCAGATTATCCAGTAATTCCAATGCTTCACTGGAATTGGTCGTTACCAAATTGAGAAACATATCTACCGCAATGATGGACTGTCCGAAAAGGTATAACAATACGATTTGGAATGCTCCGAAAAACAAAAAAGGGAACAATATCCAGAAAGTCTTGCCGCAATTCCTCGACCGGCTCATCACTATATAATAGA
>UMGB01077428.1_pt1 | contig 17125 bp, 9 predicted proteins | sample 1965161 | NCBI WGS metagenome assembly UMGB01 (sample SAMEA4836060, study PRJEB28245) | human gut metagenome | biome: gut microbiome; material: fecal sample | place: Denmark | collected 2008
CTGAATCCTGTTTCCATTTACACAAAATTTTGGACAGTGTCTTTCATGCCGTGAAACTGTCAGTTTCATTACTTGAAACCGTTTGTTTCATGCCGTGAAACTATCAGTTTCATTGCTTGAAACTGTTTGTTTCATGCCGCGAAACTCTCAGTTTCAAGCTGAGATACCAGTACTGCCACTATAACTTCCAACTTACAGTATGGAATGAGTGGGGAGGCAACGTAAGCGTTACCCTCTGTTCCCTCACTTTTACACACATTGTTTCCTCATTATCAGTCACATTTGCAACGATGGCAGTGATTGTACCATCCGGATTAACGAAAGCCAGCATATTCTTATCCGACGGTGTTTCCAGCCTATAAGCGCCTGTCTGTACAAAATGCCCTAAATGCTTCATCAGATAAAATTCCGGATTATACTTTACGGTTTGTTGCTTCTTGTCAATGGACACCATAGAATTCTGATTCCATCCCCAAGGACTAATGCCCGGAGTAGGAAGAATCATATTCCAATAGTGATAGGAATTGATACCATTACTGAAATAATGCTTCATCAGGTTCCACGTATATTCAGCATAATCCCATGAGTTTGCTCCGTTGCCACATTCAGTCTCAGTTTGCATCAGGTTCAGATTAGGATATTCACGATGGATAGTTGGGATAGCCTTCTTACCATCCCACTGGAAACCAACACCCTTAATGTACTTAGCTGCCTGTTCATCCCGCAAAGCAGTGCGCACATAATCCGGATTGGATGTATTGATAGTTCCAAAATAAATATCAGTTTTGATATTCTCCCGCTCGAAAGTCGGCCCCAGATAATGCCCCAGGAAGAAAGTCAGATCTTCCGTGCGCCATTTACAACTGGGAAAAACCTGGTTGGAACAAGGCTCATTCTGAACATGGATACATTCCAGCGGTAATCCTTCGGCTTCATAAGCTTTAATAAAACGCGCAAAGTAATCGGCATACGTTTTCAGATACCCCTCTTCCATCCGGAAACCGGTACTGAATTCTGCTATAGCTTCACGCGGTAGCAATCCATTCACGTCTTTCTCTCCGGACGGACGGACCGCAGAAGCATAATGATTATTCGTCTTCATCCAAGGCGGAGGACACCAGGGAGAAGCCCAAATGCGCAAGTCAGGATTTATCTGACGGGCAGCTTTAATATAAGGAATCAGAATATACCTGTCACGGTCGATATTGAAATTCACCAGATTAAAGTCTCCTGCAACATCCGCCGAAGAGTAAAAACTCATGGCAAAGTCATTAGCTCCCATCGGAAGACGACAATAGTCGAAGCAAGCTCCATCTTTGCCAAAGATAGCTTGAAGAACAGCTTCACGATCTTCAGCCGACAAGGCATTCAGCGCATCCCAACCCATTTCATTGAAGCAGCCACCTATACCCGTAATCAATTGTAAGCGTTGAGCCGGGTCAAGCACAATCTCTGCTCCGGTAGTTGTACGTTCCGGCTTTACCTTCTGTTTCACCCACGGAGAAGTCTGAGTGGTAGTATACCACTCGACCTTCTGCGCTGAAACAGTTCCACTTAGCAGGAACAGTAAAATCAGACTTATTAACCTCATAAGCTATCTTATTTTCTTTGTTTCACCATCTGGATAGTTCCGTCTTCATTGTAGTAAAGTTTGTCTACACAAATAGAGCGCAACCAGTCATGATTAGATAAAGCACTGTTGTGGTAGAATGCAAACCACTGACCTTTATATTCTACGATAGAACCGTGATTGGTATAGCTGTCTGTAGGCTCCATATAGATACCCATAGATTTCCAGGGACCGAGCGGGTTATCACTGATAGCATAGCGCATACGGTTGTCACCTTTCACACCGTCATTCCAGTTTTCATCGTGATTATCGGAATAAGAGAGATAGTATTTTCCATTATATTTATGAATCCATGTAGCTTCATGGAAGTCTTCCAGACCTTCCATTTCCTTCATTTCTCCATCCAGTTCCACCATATTATCTTTCAGTTTGCCGCCTTTACAAATCTGGCCGCCACCGTTATAGATATAAGCCTGACCGTCATCATCCACAAATACACAAGGGTCGATCAACGGGTCCATTCCTTCGATATACCCCTGCACAGTAAAATTAGCAGCCGGTTCTTTGCTGGTAGCTACACCGATCTTCCAACTATCATTCCACTTCGTATCACTGGGATGCGGGAAGTAGAAATAGTACGTACCATCCTTGTAAGCACAGTCGGGAGCCCACATAAATCCACCTTCTTTGCGTCCCCAGGGCACTTGTGACGAATTCAGAATTTCACCATGATCTGTCCAATTCACCATATCATCCGTAGAGAACACATGATAACGATCCATCAAATCGCAACCACGCGGAGGATCTATATCATGCGAAGCATATACATACAAACGTCCGTCCGCCCATACATGTGCCGAAGGATCGGCGGTGTACATGTGCGTGATAAATGGATTGGGAGCCATACTGTCAATTCCCGCCGCTTCTTCTTTCGTCGAATTGCTTTTAGGTGACTGACAAGAGAACATAACTCCCACCAGGAATAATGCAAAAATAGGATAAAAATGCTTTTTCATAAGTAATGTGTTTTATATTAGTAATTAATAGCACTGTTTCTGTCATTTCTGCAATACCGAAACCACTTTCTGTAAACGAATATCAGCAGAAGAAGCACCTACCATGATCGTATAATCACCGGAAGGACAGACAAACTTATCTTTCGCCTCATCCCAATAACGCAACAGATCTTTACGCAATTTCAAAGTCACCTTCTTGTTTTCACCACTCTTCAATGTGACACGCTCAAAACCTTTCAGCTCTTTGATAGGCATTATTTCATCCCGTTCAGGCAACTTCACGTATACTTGAGCAACCTCATCACCTGCATATTTACCTGAATTCTTCAGTTGGAAAGAAACATTTATCTCCTCTTCACCATCTGCCACTTGCAGGTTGGAATACTTGAACGTGGTATAACTTAAACCATAACCGAAAGGATACAGAACATCCCCTTTGAAGTATTTATAAGTACGTCCCTTAGTTATATCATAATCATCAAACGGAGGGAGCTCATCCAGACTTCTGTAATAGGTCAACGGCAGACGGCCACCCGGATTATAATCACCAAACAAGACTTCCGCTACAGCTTTACCTCCGCTTTCACCGGGATACCAAGCATTCACGATAGCCGGAATATGCTCATCCATCCAGTTGATAGCCAATGAGCTACCTGCTACCAATACAACTACGATATTCGGATTTACTTTGTAGATTTCCTGCAAGAACTCTTGTTGGTCCGCCGGAAGCTGAATATCATATCTGTCTTGCCCTTCACGTTCTATTGACTTATTAATGCCCAATACGGCAACCACTGTCTCACACTCACGCACCGCCTTTCCGGCTTCGCCGTACAAATCCAGTCGCGTCACTTTTCCTACCTGTGGAACACGCCATTGCAGTTTGGCAATAGCATAGTCACGGTTATCATAATATTCAGCCTTCAACTGATAATCTTTTCCGGCTTCCAGATAAATAGTAGCGGTATCAGTCCGGACAGCATGTCCCGGCCACGCATCAATCAGCATCTTACCGTCAATGCTCAGGCGACAACCGTCATCCGATGTGAAACTAAGTGTATATTGTCCGGTAACCGTAGGACGCAATTTTCCGGTCCAACGGACAGACAAAGGAGATTTAGGCAAGAAGGGATCCGGCGCCTGGTTGGCAGGCTCAAAGTTGATCCATTCTTCTTTACGCACTTTCGGAGTTCCCTGCAACTTGATATTGTCAAAATACTCGGCCTTCAATCCTTCCGGAAAACTGGCACCCTGTATAAGTTCCATTCCGTCTACAGCAGACTTCCATGGGGCGTATACCACTTTTACATCATCGCCTACCCTGTCTTTAATACCTTGTAATACAGAAATCGGAGCGATTACCGGCAATCCGCTATAATCACCAAACTCACTGCTACCCGCATTGATGCCTACCACTGCTATGGATTTTACCTTCCTGGCGTTAAGCGGCAACATTTTCTTTTGATTCTTGAGTAATACAATACACTCACGTGCAGCATTCAAAGCCACTTCCTGATGTTCTGCCGATCCTATCACAGCAGGAGATATTTTCGTATAAGGATTCTGTTCTCCACTATCGAACAAGCCTAATTCCATACGCGCTCTCAACACCCGATAGGCTGCGGAGTCGATGTCCGCATCCGTAACCATATATTGACGGTATGCACTCAGCAAAGGCTGGTCATATACATCATCTCCACATTCCAGATCCAAACCTGCTTTTATGGATAAAGCAGCGGCTGCTTCTTTAGTCTTTACATATTTATGCGCATTCACTAACAAAGAAGGTCCACCGCAATCGGAAACCACATATCCTTTAAATCCCCAGTCCTTACGAAGTACTTTCGTCAATAACCAGGCGTTCAAGGTACAAGGCACATCATTCAGCGCATTGTATGCTGACATGATGGAAGCTGATTTACCATCCTTCACGCACGCTTCAAAAGCCGGAAGGTAATATTCACGTAACTGTTTTTCTGAAATCTGCGGATTACATACAAAACGATTGTGTTCTTCATTATTAGCCGCAAAATGCTTGGGAGTCGACACAATCTTCAGATAACGGTCATCATCGCCTTGCAGACCTTTCACAAAAGCAGTACCCATGATACCACTTAAATAGGGGTCTTCTCCGTAAGTTTCCGGAGTACGCCCCCAACGTGGGTCACGCGCCATATTCACTGTGGGAGACCAGAAGGTCAGCAAGTCACTGAACTGGCTTTTCTGCTCCCGTCCCTGATCCAATTCATTCCAACGGGCACGGGCCTCATCAGAAATAACCGTAGCTACCTGCAATTGCAGCTCCGGATTCCAGGTTGCCGCCAGTCCGATAGCTTGCGGGAAAACGGTAAAGCGTCCCGGTCGAACCACTCCGTGAAGCGCCTCGTTACCGTGATAATACTTAGGAATATCCAGACGGGAAATTCCCGGAGAGGTGGCACGCAACAGGCTGATTTTTTCTTTAACCGTCAAGCGTGATAATAAATCCATGATGCGCTCATGCATCGGTGCTTTCTCATCCTTATATAGCTCTTGAGCCTGTGCCACTCCGGCACAGGCAATTAGAGCTAATAATCCTGTAAATACAATCTTTTTAAGTGTTTTCATGGTTTTTTCCTATTGACTTATACCTTATTGTTTTTCTGCGGATGGGGGCACTGCATCACCTGCGCTACCCCATGCCTTATTGGGTCTGCTACCCATCACCAATACCAATTTTCCACCTTCTTTTATGTCGTCATGACTAAACCAAGGCTTATTCCATTCTTTTCCATTCAATGTTGCAGATTGGATGTATTTATTTTCATCCGACGCACCTTGTGCTTCTATTTCAAATACCTTTCCGTTGCTCAACATCACCTTAGCCTTAGCAAACAAAGGACTACCGATATTATAAGCCGGAAATCCCGGTGTAACCGGATAGAAACCTAAAGAAGAGAATACAACAAATGCCGACATACCGCCACCGTCTTCATCTCCCGGTACCCCCATCAGGTCGTTACGGAACCAAGTCTTCAGCAACTGACGGATGCGTTTCTGTGTCTTCCAAGGCTGACCTGCATAGTTATACAGATAAGGAATATGTAAAGAAGGTTCATTGGCCATTGAGAATTGTCCCACATTTCCCGTATGATCCGGTATCTGTGCATAGAAAGCATATTTGCCACGTCCCAGCGGTTCACGGAAAGTCTGATCCAGATTTGCTATAAACTGTTGGTTACCACCCATCAAATCAATCAGATCGGCTACATTGTGAGGAACATCCCAACGATAAACCCAACCATTATTCTCACCATAATATTCACGAGCACCCATACCTCCGGAGAAACGATAATCGAATGGTTCGATCCACTTACCATTCTTATCCTTCGGATGGAAGAAAGCTGTTTCTGCATTATACACGTTGCGATAATTATGAGCACATTGCAGATAGTGAGCAGCATCTTCTTTCTTTCCCAACATATCGGCTATACGCGACAGGCACCATTGGTCGTATGCTGTTCCCAGTGTAACTGCAATCGGCTGACGCTTTTCGAAATGATGTACATTCGGATCTGTTTCTTTTTCCCCTTCCTGAAGTGCAGGGATATATCCGTTCTTCTTATAGAAATCATCAATCCAACCGGCGGCAGCACCCGACCACGGAGCCAGTGTTTTTTCTTCAATTCCTTTACGGCAAGCTTCATAGGCCTTAGCCAAATCGAATTGTAAGCCTTTAGCGGCCGCATCAGCTACTGTTGCTACGGCATGATTGGAATTCATACGGCGGGAGTCACCTGTAATTTCAGGGAAGGTAGGCATCCACATATTACCCATTTGTTCAGCCATACGCAAATAAGAGTCAATCACATTCTTTTCCGTACCTTCGTCAATCAGGAGACGCAGGGGATGAGCTGCGCGATAGGTATCCCAAATCCAGTCGTCCGTATAGAAAGGTTCGCCATTATCCTCGTGCACTTTTCCGTCAAATGCACTGAAATAACGACCGCCCTCACTGATACAAACGGGGCGTTCGAATATGCGATAGAGTGACGTATAAAGAATTTGCTTATCTGTATCACTGCCACCTTCTACTTGAATATCGCTCAATGCTTTATCCCAGATTTGGCGTCCTTTTTCTGCCAAAGCCTGTAGATTATAGTCCGGCAATTCACGTTGCAGATTCTCTTTAGCCTGTTCCTCGCTTATAAACGAAATACCATAGCGCAGATTTACCGTTCTCGTTCCGTCGGCAAAGTGCAAAACAGCACAGGCATTGCGACCTTCAGCTTCCTTCGTGCCTGTATCTATTTTACCATCAGCCAAGATACCCGTTTCTATAGGAGCAATATCCGATTCTATATACAAGTACACACGCGTATTATTCTCCAATTGCTGGTAACCGCTCACAAATCCGTCACCTGCTTTGATGGCACCGTTTCGTGAATTAATCATCATGTATACAGGTTTATCCTGCTGACTATAATCTATCTGATAAAGAGCCGACTGATGAGAGGGTGCATACTTCACTTTAATTTCCTCGTCATCGAGGATCACCTCATAATAATAAGGTTTCAACTTTTCATCATCATAGCTATAAGCTACAACCGGACGAAGATTCTCTCCCTGATACGGACTCAGGTTGAAAGCTGAACTTCCACGATGGCTGGTTACAATCAAAGGAAGACCGTTCAACTGATCTGTTGTATAGTCCGCCCGTTCGGGATAAACACGAAGCATACTATTCGGCAGATGAATAGTCGGGAAAGTAGGCACCAGCAAGTGACTGATATTTCCCATGTAAGGATTTACATAGTCAACCGGACCTTTCACGGCAGTTACTTGATTTTGTACTCCACTACAAGCGCCCAACATGGAAACTAAAGCTACAGAAGCCAGGCAATGTGTAATTTTCATAATATAACAGTTTTAGTTTATATTTATTCGTGAAGGCAAATGTAAGACCTAAAGCTTTCCCTTTCGATTAAAAAAGACTTAATAGCCGATTAAAATTGAATAAATGGCTAAATAAGTCTCTTTTTAATAATTATTTCTGTCCTCGTGTCTGTTTTACCACCTGTATTGTTCCATCCGAGTTATAATACAGCTTGTCTACACAGACCGATCGAAGGTTTCCCTGTCCTGAAATAGAGCAGTTATGATAGAAAGCATACCATTCACCTTTATATTCAGCTATAGATCCATGGCTTGTATCGCAACCTGTCGGTTCCAGATAAATGCCCTGATATTTCCATGGCCCCATCGGAGAGTCACTTGTTGCATAATTCAAGCGGTTGACACCTTTTCCATTATCCGAGTGGTTGTCAGCATACGACATATAGTAAACACCGTCTTTCTTATGTACCCAGGTAGCTTCATGAAAATCTTTCAGTCCTTCCATGTCTCTCAAAGGTTCAGCTATTTCCATCATATTATCTTTCAGTTTGGCTGCCGCACAACGACCGCCACCGCCATAATAGAAGTAAGCCTGCCCGTCATCATCTACAAACACACAAGGGTCAATCATTGCAAAAGCATTACCCAATCCTTTAATATATCCCTGCACTTCAAAGTCTTTGGCGGGATACTTGCTGGTAGCTACACCGACTTTCCAGGTATTATTCCAGTCATCACCACTCGGATGCGGAAAATAGAAGTAATAAGTACCGTTCTTATATGCACAATCGGGCGCCCACATGAATCCACCGTCTTTACGTCCCCAAGGCACCTGTGAAGAGTTCAGAATTTCACCATGATCTGTCCAATTTACCATATCATCCGTAGAGAATACATGATAGCGGTCCATCAAATCGCACCCACGTGGCGGATCAATGTCATGCGAAGCGTACACATACAAGCGTCCGTCCTCCCATACATGGGCCGAAGGGTCGGCAGTATACATGTGAGTAATAAAAGGATTCGGCCCTAAAGTAACCGTTTTTTGCTTTTGGCTGTTACAACTCATCAATGTGAGCGACAAGGCAGCCAAGGTGATAAAAAAAGTTTTCATACGTATATTTCCTGTTAAATCATATTATCGATTCTATTTAACGCTTCGGCTGTGTTTCCTGAAGAGCAATCTGCTTGCGCAACATTTTACCGGCCTGTCCGGTGAGCCACAGATAATAGTCAGTTTCCAGATCATCATCGATACCTTCAAAAGTGATACCCAATTCTTTTTCTGATTTGCACCAACCATCAGTAGGAGCTGTTACTTTATTCTTCGCCATGAAGACAGTATTCTCAGTGCTTCTTCCGATGCCGTTCATGTCTGAATAAGAAATCTTTTCATTCTTCGGGTTATAAACCACATAGTATTCCACGTCGGCCGCATTACTGGGCACATCACTCTTTCTAAGTACCTTATAAATAGCTGTACCTTCATCTATTTCATCGAACATAGCAATATACAACATCGTACAACCTCTGCGAATGCAGTTATGGAGTTGAGTCCAGAAGAACTTACCTCTTTCGCGGGATCCCCGTTCATAGTAAGGATGCATATTCAAATCCGAAGCACCCGGATAGCAATGAGGTGCATACTGTACTTTGCTTTCTCCAGACTCATTGCATTTCTTACACCATTCTATATCCTTACCGACCATGTTGGCAAATCCACCGTCACTACCACCCGTGTTATAACTATTGATATCATTGAAACGACCTACATACCAGGGCATAATTACATCTACACTCTTGATGAGAGCATGCAAGCTAGCTCTTCCGGGAGTATAGGTATCACCTCCGCCGGCACGCCAGTAAGTAGATACACCCAGCATGATACTGTACCCCACTTCTTTCAGCTTGTCAGACAACTTCTGGATATCCTCATTGCTGTAACCACGTTCAGCAGGATTGAAACCTACCCCCCAAAGAGCAATTAGCGGTTTGCCATTCTCGTGCAGATAATATTTCCGTTTGGAGGCATAAGTATCATAGATTGCCTGGGCATCAGCAACGACTTTCTCAAAACGCGCAGGATTATAACCGCCAAGGTCATACATCACCGCAATAGCACGCTGATATTGGTCGGAACCATCCATAGCACTTGCCAATACCTTATCGAAGTGATCCTTACCGTCGGGATTATCAATCACTTCGCCTACAAAACGCTGCATAAATGCACCGTCAATGCCATACTCCTGCATCCACTTGAAATGCAGCATCACAGTAGACTTGTCATAAGCACTATACACCTGCGCCGTCGTTCCATCAGGATATTTGAATTCTGTATCATACTTGATTTCATACTCACTCATATCCGGCCAGAGGTCAATGCTGTTACGCAGTACACCGGGTTTGAACATATCGTTTTCACGATAGTGATACCACTCCGTATTCTTATGATTCGCATGGCTACAGCCATCGCCCGGTGTACCAAACCACCCTTGATAACCGGTCATCAGCAACCCTTTGTAAGTGGTGTAAGGCTCTCCATCTACATGAATGGGGACATCCGCACGCGGGTCTTCAGGTTCAACAGGTACCTCAGGCTTTTCGGGCTCTAAAGCAGGCGGAATATAATCATCATTACTATCTTTGCAAGAGGCTGTAGTGCATGCCACGAGAGCACAGAGCACTAAATAATATATCTTTTTCAAATTCATCATAGCTTTATTTATTGTTGTTCAGTTAAATAGAACCGGGAAAAGAAGCTGTATGCCTCCTCTCCCAGCTGCACCATCATACCAATCTAATTACGTTTCTGTTGTATTTACTTTTGAGGAATTTCAACTTTCACTATTTCCGTATAGTTGCACTTTTGGAAAGTATCGTCAACCCTGGCACCCACACGAACAAAGTAAGTATAACCGGGCTTCACATCCACCTTGAAAGAGAAGATCTTGCTCTTACCATCTTCCAGTTTTTCCAGTTTCTCCCAAGTACTTCTTACCTTGGCAATATAGTTCTTAGCATAAGGTTTCTCGTCATCACTACCCATATCATTATAGTAACTAATGCAATTGCCTTCGCCACAGAACTGATTAAGGCTCAAGAAAGGACGTATATCCAGAATTCGGGGAAGTCCCGCTGTAATAGGAGGAACATCCAGACGGCAGGAGATAGCCAGTGAGTCATCCACCAGTTCCGTCTTCAGATCAATCAGTTTCAGATAAGGAGTTACTTCGAAGTCATGAACAGCCTTTTTACCAATACCTATACGAATAGTATCGGCAGGCCACCAGGCGCCTTCGGGAACCACGTCATACGTGCCTTTAAACAGTTTCGTATTGTTGAAAGTGCCATCCTGCTTCACAGGAATCGTTTGAGAACCGGGATTAAGACTGAAGCTTTTCTCCCAGATCTTCACCCGTCCTGCACCCTGATCGGCCAGGATATTCTCCCCCGTAGTTTTATCTATAATACGTCCAGTGAAGTGAGCGTCGGGTTCATCAAAATTGTCCACTTCCATACAGGAAGTCACAAATAGAGTTAATACTCCAAACAACAGACTATATTTCAACTTTTTCATATCCATATACAATTTAGTATTAATAACCATCATTACGTATAAGATTCGGATTCTTGCCGATTTCTCCACCCGGAATCTGTTCATAGTACCATTTCTTATCGAACGTAGCCTTACGGGCTACAACCGGCACTTCATTCAAGAAAATCCACTTATTCTCATTAAGTACGTAGTAAGGGAGCAACGTATGCGGTTGTTTACCATCCATAAAGTCAATATCAGCCACTCTCCAACGACGCAGGTCATAGATGCGCAGATTCTCAAAGCAAAGTTCACGTGCACGCTCATCACGAATGTACTGCAAGTTCTCATCTACCGGGAATCCGTATTTCTCCATACCCAGATCTTCCGGATTATTGACCATCTGATGAAGAGTAGCGCCTGCACGCGCACGGACTTCATTAACGTAAGTAAATGCTTCCGCCTTCAACTTATCATCACCGGTTTCCAAACCCAATTCATAAGCGGCCTCTGCCCAGTTCAGTAAAACTTCACCGTAGCGGAATACCTTCCATGACTGCGAACTTCCAAAAAGACCACCTCTAATAGCAAGGTTTGAGTTAGGGTTCGTATATTTACGAATCAATACCCCCATGTAGGAGTATCCTTCATCACCCGTACCTCTGAAACAACCATGCGGACCGGCTACTTTTACGTTCTTCTGATCACCGATATCCTGATACATCTGACTTGCTTCCACATTCTGTGCCGTCACGCGATAGGCGTTCGTATAGTCATTCGTGCTGCCACCGGTTTCCGTAGTTCCGTCAGCCGCCGTTCCGGGATAGCTTTTGTATACACCAGCCTGAAAATCGAATTTGGTACCCGAACCTTTCTCAGTCATACCCGAGAAGAAGAAGATAGCGCGGGCACGAGGCTCCATCTCGCCCGAGTTCCAGAGGTCCTCCACATTGTCAAAGCGAACAGGCTTGCCTTCCTCGTCGGTCACGGCAGGTATCTCGAACATACGAATCAGCTCCCATGCGGGCTGTATGGTGCAACCCGGAGCACTGATACTCAAGTTACTGCCCTTAGGTAGAATCATTGAATCCCAACTGTGAAACAGCATAGTACCCTGATTATCCTTCAAGGCTATGTAATCACCATACTGTTTGATAAAGATATCCTCTGGAGTATTGTCTTTAAAGAACTGCTCGGCATAGGCAGTTTCCTTGTCACTACCGTCGTTCAGCGCATAACCACCCTCCTTGACAAACTTGCAGGCGTCATAGGCATATTGATAAAATTCCTTAGCCTTTTCGGGAGCAACACCCATAAGTCCTGCATCCACGGCTGGTCCTGTTATTTTGCCATAACTGCCATATTTTGCAGCAGAAGCCGCATAGAGCATAGCGCGGCTCATTAACGCTGCCGCTGCATAGCGGTTGGGACGACTGGCATCTCCCTTGGCAGTAGACATATGATTCATGGCATATTCCAGATCATTGTGAATAAACATCCAACAATCATACTCTGTGCTACGAGGCAATTGCAATTCAGCAAGCGGTGCTTTCGGATCGAGTACCTTGTCCACAATGGGCACACCTCCATAGCGCTTCACCAGTCCAAAGTAGTAAAAAGCCCGCAAGAAAAAGGCCTCAGCATAAAGATTTTCGTATGTTTCTTCATTATAGTATTCCTTGTAATTCGGAAATTGCTCCATGAAATTATTAATGTCACGGATGCGGTCGTAAGGCCAATATCCCCAACCGTCACCATAGGAAGTGGTACGTCCGGTAGCCTCCATAGCTGCGGATGCAGGACTCGCTTTCTGCGCACCCCACTGATTCGCTTCGTGCCAACCAGCCGCACAGACTGTGCCGAAGCCATTGTGTTCACCATTCATCGCAAAGTTGAAGTCTTCAATCGGCAGGTCCTGGAAAACCATGGCCCAGTATTTCTGCAGACCACTTTCGGATTTCATCAACACATTTTCATAGATCAGACCTTTGGGTTCCAAGTCCAAATCATAACAAGATGACATCGTCAGGCCTAATGCTGCTGCTACAAATATATATTTGATCTTTTTCATGTTCTATCCTCTCGTATTAGAATTTAATTGTTGCACCAATATTGAATGTACGGTTTACCGGGTAATTGTAGAACAAGACACTCTTTTTATTGGGATCTTCGTTCGCACCGCCCTTTTCTCCCGGACGCTCCGGATCTATATTATCCAGTCCGGTAAAAGTCAAAAGATTGTAAGCATTAAAATAAACGCGAAGATCTTTAATACCTGCCTTAGCCAACCATGTCTTAGGCAAGGTATAGCCCACTTCCAAAGTTTTCAAACGAATATATGAAGTATTCTTAATGCCCGTGCTACCCGTATTAAAACTATGTCCGGTAGCCGGATAGAGACCGGATACCCACTTAGTATTCGGATTCCACGGATCGTCCGTCGGTTTCTCCGTATGCCAGCGATCTTCGTAAATATTCAGTACAGCAGCACCGTTGAATGGTCCTACCTCAGTAAAAACTTCACTATAGGAACTGTATACACCAGCTGAACCTTGCCAGTTCATAGAAAGATCGATACCTTTCCAAGCAGCCCCCAGTGTGATACCGTAGTTGAATACCGGCAAGTTGAAGGTAGCCATCGGATGTCTATCCGAATCGTCTATAATACCGTCACCATTCCAGTCCTTGTAATAGTAGTCACCTGGCAAGGTACCTTGACCGTAATTCGCACCTGTTGTACCATGATAACGGATATCATCGTAACTGCCGAAACGTCCACCTTCCTCATAAGTAAACCAAATATCCTTATTACGACCGGAAACATCTCTGCGATACCAGTTATCCATAGAATTGGAAGCTTGACTATCGGAATGATAATCCCAACGATTCTTGGTCGCACTGATTTGTCCGTTTACCCAATAAGTAACTCCTGCCACTCTGTTGCGGTGCCCTAAGCTGATTTCCCAACCAAAGGTTTCATCACTTTCCTTATTCTCTTGCGGAAGGGAAGCGCCTACAATGCCAGGGATCTGTGCAGAAGAAGTAGCCAACAATCCATCACGTTTACGCTTAAATACTTCAAACGTACCACTCAGTTTCTGGTTCCAAAGGTCAAAGTCTACGCCAAGGTTATAAGTCTTAGCTGTATACCATGTCAAATCCGGATTAGGGATAGATGTTGCCGAAACACCGGAAATCAGAACCCCATTATAAACATAGCCCAATTTGCTGGGATTAAGTTCATAAGCTACAGCAGTCTGTGGATAGGTATTGGCGCTACCATCATCACCCATTTCACCGTAAGAAGCACGAATCTTCAAGTTACTGAGGAATGGTACCCACTCTTTCATAAAGGCCTCTTCGCTGACACGCCAGCCTGCAGATACAGCAGGAAAGAATCCCCAACGAGAGTTTTTCGGGAAACTGGAAGAACCATCATAGCGAAAAGAGAAATCCAACATATAACGACCTTTATAGCCATAATTGAATCTACCTACCAAAGCCTGACGAACCTTATCGCCCGCAAGACCTGCACCTACAATCTGATTACTTTTCTCACCATATATCAGATATTCCCCATCCAACTTCATAATCGCTTGTCCGTAGAAATTATCCCACTCATTATACTGCTCTTCAAACAATATCAAGCCCCCCACATTGTGATCGCCGAACTTATTGGCATAATTCAAAGAGAGCTGCATTACGGTACCATGGCTGGGATCAGTTCCCCGACGTAGATAACTGTCAGCATTACGGTCATAAGTCTTCATCTCTCCACCTACCATTTCATACAATTGATAGGCGCGTTTATATTCCGTATTGTTCGATGAATTGTAATCATAGCTATAGAAAGCTTTAGCCTGTAAGCCTTTCACACCGGGAATATCATACGCCAATGTCAGCGAACCATTGAAGTTTGTACGCTTCTCTCTGCGGTAACCGGTGAAACGACTGTCGGTAGTAGCCACCGGATTATCATTGTCAGAAAGTTCCGAGTCGTAACTGGGCAAATCATGATCCCCATTCAGCCAAGCCTGTGAAGTAGGCCGCAAAGTCCATGCCTTCTTGTAGACCGTCCACATGTCAGTAAACGGTTGATTCTTCTCGTCCATATAGCCGCTCAACTGCACGGTAGCCTTCAATCTGTCAGTGATTTTAGCATCCACGTTACTGCGGAAATTCCAGCGGTCATAGTTCAACGAACCGCTCTTGTAGGAGCCTTCCTGCTTCATATAGCCCAAATTAAAGAAATAGCTTATCCTCTTCGAACCACCATCCACACTAATGTTATATTGTTGTTGCGGTACATTATTATCAAACAGTTCGTCGGCCCAGTTGGTACCTCTATTGTTCTTGGAACTATATTCCATCATCTGCTGCCATGTATATTTCGGCGAGGTACGACGGGGATAGTTAGTGCCAAAGTCATTATAAGACTTCTCGTTGATCAACAACATATGGTTGGCTGCAGAAGCTGTTTCAGGCATATATAGAAACTGTTGCCAGCCATAGTTGGCAGAAAAAGTAATATCAAACTTACCATCACTGCTTTCTCCACCATGCTTGGATGTTACCAATATAACGCCATTGGCAGCACGAATACCATAAATGGAAGCAGAAGCATCTTTCAATACAGATACCGATTCTATTTCATTGGCATCCATACGTGAGAAATAGCCCTTGTCACGAGGAATACCATCAACCACGATCAACGGCTCACCCAAGCCACGGATATCAATGGCATTATCGAATTCACCGGGTTGTGAACTTTTCTGTGTAATACGCACACCGGGTATTTTTCCGGAAAGCATATTCACCACATTCTCATTCTTAGTCACGGCAATTTCCTTATTATTAACAGCTGAGACTGCACCTGTCAAAGTCGCTTTCTTCTGCGTACCGTAACCTACAACTACTACTTCTTCCAGTGTCTTGCTATCTTCCTGCAAAGTGACTTTCAATACGGTATTAGCTGCCGAGACTACAACATCCAGATAACCGATAAAGGTAATTGTCAGTTTATCTTTGGCAGAGGCTTCTATCTTGAACACACCGTCTATATCAGTGATTGTTCCTCGGGTAGTACCGCTCACCCGTATGTTTGCTCCGATAACCGGCTCGCCCGTATTATCAATGACGGTTCCCTGAACCATCCGGTTCTGAGCCGACATAGGCAATGCCGTCAGGAGGCATAGAAGTGCAATCATCATCGTTTTCCATGAAAAAAATGCACTTCTTTTTATTTTATTAGAATTATAATGTTTCATGCTTAGATTTTCTGTTCATTAAAGAAATCTTCATTTTTTAGTGATAAGAGGTGTACCCGTCGCTTGTACAGGGGTACCACCTCTTAAAGTTTACTTAGAGGAATCTTAAGGCTTGGGAGCCGGCATTGTTGCACCTTCCGGAGCCACACGACGGTTGATAAAGAGCATGCCTAACTGATCTGCACCTGCTGCATGGAGCGGTTTCACACCGTAAGCATATTCATAACCAGCATCGAAAGCAATGCGGAGCCCATAACCTGTATAGCTTTCAGGGAAATTGAAGTCACCGGTCTTTTCATCCATTGTGAAGTCACCGAAGCCCCATTCCTTTATATTGTTATAGAAACCTACCGGATCATTGATGTATTCATTATATTGTCCCATCCAGCCGTCATAGCCATAACCTTCACCAGCATCATAAGTCTTGCCGTTGACATCTGTATATTTTCCATCAGTACCCAAAGAAGCCGGAACATAGACAGCAAAGCCACGGAAGAAATAATAAATGCCACGACAACCTTCCGCATACTTTTTGGCAAGATCCCCCATTTCCAACGTTGATCCATTATTGAAAATCAACTCTTCATCACCCATTTTTATACTATACTTCAGCCAATTAGGAAAAAATCCATCTGCTCCATTATGAATGGTAGGGATATCCGTCTCATATTTAGAAAGAGCCCTCGGGAAGTTCAGCTTTCCTGCCCCCAGTGGTTGAGCTTTTTCTGTACCACCCCACTCTGCTTCGTAGTTACCGACCAACCCGTTTGCTGTGAAATCCACATCAGCCAGTTCATCAACAATAACCACATAAATCTTAGCTTTCACTACGTCGTCAGCAACCACATTCACCAAGAATCCC
>UMGB01030676.1_pt1 | contig 16750 bp, 8 predicted proteins | sample 1965161 | NCBI WGS metagenome assembly UMGB01 (sample SAMEA4836060, study PRJEB28245) | human gut metagenome | biome: gut microbiome; material: fecal sample | place: Denmark | collected 2008
CCATTTGGCCAAGATGGAACTTCCAATCCTGATCAAATTTAATCTTTCGTACGGAACAATCCGTGCCCTGACTGCATGCTGTGACAATCAACGAGCTTATGATGACAAATATAGATCGTTTTAATAATGCTCTCAATTTCATACTTCTTTTAAATTTGATTTTTAGGCAGTCTCTATTTTTTCTGAGTTATAGTAATACTCGCAACCGGCAGTGCCTTTACCTTTGCTGTTACAATAATCCGTCCTGAAGATTTCCCGGAACGAACAACCAATAAGTTACTTCCGCGCCACGTCTTCCGGCTATTAGCAACGAAACTTTCTATGCTCATAGGGTTGGCATTACCTACTCCTTCAATCGTAGCATCTCCTGCTATAGAAAATTCTACCAATTCTTCAGCCAACTGATTTCTAATGCCTTTACTATCTACCAATTCTAATGTGATATAGCTTAGATCATTACCATCAGCTACGATTTCCGTTCTGTCCGCAGATAATCTGATCTTTTCAACCTTACCGGCACTTTCCAACGTTGCAGTGCCCACTTCACCGCCTTTATTATAACTTACGGCTTTCAATATTCCATGGGCATAAGGTACTTCCCAGACAAGCGTATTTTTCTTATCGGCAGTATTTTCTTGTTTTCCTAAAGATTCCCCATTCAAGAACAGTTCAACCTGTTCACAATTGGAGTATACAGATACTGTCATCTTTTTCCCCTCATATCCCGGGAAATTCCAATGATCCACAACATCCGGAAAATCCCATACACTCCAATCCGCCTTATCCGGATTCAGAGGAAAAGAAGGAACAGGAGGCGTCACAACAATATGGGATACCGGTGCATCACTCCATAACGTTTCACGCAAATAGGACTGGGGACGACGTTCGCCCGAAAGATTCAAATCACCACAATTGGCATGATTCCAAGGAAAAATACGTTTATCAAGCGGATACCCACACCAGCCAATACTTGCCTCACCAATATAGTCAAAAGCAGTCCAGATAAAATCGCCGATCACCCATGAATGATCTTCCACTCCTTTCCAATAATCATAAGCCTGGGATGCGTAGGACTCCGAAGCATAGATAATGCGGTCCGGATGACGTTTGGCATCCGATTCATAACGGTTTAAACAGTAATTATAACCACAAACATCCAGAGGAGCCAGAAAATCATCCGTTGCATCAACAATAGAATTAACTCCCGCCGTAACAGGCCGCGTTGTATCAAGCGTCTTCACAAAACCTGTCAACTCCCTGCATACCTCTACCACTTCAGCAGTTTCTTTGTCTTTGATTTCGTTGCCGATACTCCACATTATGACACAAGGGTGATTTCTATCCCGCGCAACCATGCTATACAGATCTTCTTTCCATAACTTATCAAAATACTGTCCGTAATCATCCTTGTAATGACCTCGTCGCCACATATCAAAAGCCTCATCTATCACCAACATACCTAAACGGTCACAAGCATTGAGTAAAGCAGTTGAGGGGGGATTGTGGGATAAACGCAGCGCATTGAAACCAGCAGCTTTCAGTAGTTCTATTTTCCTTTCCTCTGCCCGGTCAAAAGCCTTTGCACCCAAAAGGCCATTGTCATGATGGATACATCCACCTTTTAGTTTCATGGATTTACCATTCAGTTGGAAACCATTCTCTGCGCTAAATGCAATATTGCGTATACCTATTGAAATACATTCTTCATCTATTATTTTATTGTCTTGCAGAAGACGGTTTACAACTCTATATAAGTAGGGGGTGTCTGTAGACCATAATTGCGGAGAAGCCACTTCTAATGTATGGCCAACCTCTGTTTTTTCTTTGTTATCCAATGTTACCTGTTGCTCTTTCCGGGCTACAGTGCGATTCTCCTTATTTACAATCTGCGTTTCCAGAATCACTTTTCCGTTTGCTTTCTCAGTATTTGCCAGAATACTCTGTACATGTACCTCCGCTCTATTTGCTGTGGCAACAGGTGTAGTGATAAATGTTCCCCAAGTTTCAAAATGCAGCGGATTGGTTATCCTCAAGAAAGTATGCCTGTAGATCCCCGAACCTGTATACCAACGACAGTTCAGACCTTCATTCTTTACACGAACAGCTATCAGATTTTTTTCTCCAAATCGCACATAGTCTGTTATATCCAGCTCGAATGCAGTATATCCATAAACATGATCGGCTACATGGCGATCATTTACCCAAATGTCTGCATTCATATAAATTCCATCGAAAGCGACAGCAATACATCTCCCTTTCTCAGCTGCATCCACATAGAAATGTTTTCTATACCAGCCAGTTCCACCCACAGTAAAACCTCCCGAAACCTCGGTGACAGCATCTGCAGTAAAAGGAGAATTTGTTCCAGGGATATCTTCAATACTCCAATCGTGCGGGAGGTTCACCTGACGCCATTGTGAGTCATCTAAATCTGATCTCTCACCTTCAACAATATCCCCACGATAGAACAACCACTCCTCATCGAAAGATTGTTCCCGAAGGGTGGGTTTCTTTTCACTGCAACTACTCAATCCCAACGTTATTAACAAAAACAATAGGCTGTATATACTTCTCATATCATTATATTTAGCAGAGCAAAGGCCGGCCTTCAGACAGGATCTTCATCCGGCCAGCCTCTATCTGGAATTTATTTCAATTATTTACCACCCCATTCCGGTGCCTGAACCAAAGCTCTGTTGTTGTCTAACTCTGATTGAGGTATAGGCCATACATATCCTTTTGACGAATCGAAGATATGAGAACCTGCCCCACCGTCTGCCCGGCATCTTTCATATGCTTTATCCATTTCTTTCCAGCGCATAAGATCAAAATAACGGGTACCTTCCAAAGCCAGTTCCACTCTTCTTTCATGCTTCACCACGTCGAGCAATTGATCATAAGAGAGATTGGAACCTTCGGCATCTTCCACCTTCGGCATCATCACATCAGCACGTTGACGCACCTGGTTCACCATTGACATAATTTCGTCTTTACCCGTATTTTGCTTAGCCAAAGCTTCAGCACGCATTAACAGTACATCAGCGTAGCGAATGACATACATATCTTGATTATCGGCAGCCCATGTAGTAGGCTGATTCTGATATTTACGCATAAACAACTGGAATGGACTGTTCCAGGACCACCATGCATCACTTACCTTGCCGTCATACGTATCACCATTCTTCGTCATCAGTGTATACGTCAGACGCGGGTCGCGAGTTGAATCATCATCCGGATCATAGATTCCCGAAGAGGTAATAGGTTTGCCATCCTTGCAATAAAAATCGTTTGCTAAATTCGGATAAGGCAACTGCCATTCCATCGGATAACCATAGTTATAAGCTAAGAAACCACCCTCACCATTTTGTTGGTCGGTATTCTTAAAGCGAATGGCAAATACTATTTCTTTGCTGGCACCACCAGCTTCCGTAAACAGGGTACTGTAATTCGGGTCTATTTCATATTGGCTCAGGTTAATAACCTGTAAAGCAGCATCGGCAGCCTCCTTATACATCTCATTGTACAGGTATACACGGGTCAGTAAGCCCAATGCGGCACCTCTGGTAGCACGGCCTCTATCAGCCGTAACAGGTAACATACCTTCGGCAGTAATGTCCTTCAGGTCCTTGATTATGTCAGCTACAATTTCTGATTTCTGCGACTTAGGTACCTGGCTCGTTTCAGTAGTCAACACATTAAACACCTTCGGAACATCACGGTACAGACTGGTCAGGTGATTATAAAACAACGCTCTGATGAACTTAGCCTCACAAACAATTCTTGTACCTGCTTCTTCACCTATTTTACCGTTCTCCAGCATTTGCGGTACTTTTTCAATAACATTATTGCATCGTGCAATACCTGCATAAGAAGCATTCCATACAGCCTTAGTAACAGCTGCTGTGGGGCTCATGGTATTGGTAGTGATCACATCGGGGCCCACCCACGGAATCCAGGCAAAATAGCCGTTATCCGTAGCAAATTCCAATTCACGCAAACTACAAGTATTTCCACCCGGCCAGCAAAATCCCAAGCTACCTTCACTTTGCAAAGCATCGTAGCAACCTACCAACGCTTTAGTCGCATCAGCCTCTGTATTCCAAAAATTACCGTTAGACAACTCTGACAAAGATTCACGATCCAGGAAGTCTGAACAAGAAAAGAGGGAAAAGGCTAATGACAAAATAACTGAATAATATATTTTTTTCATGATCTTCTTTATTTTAAATTATAATGTAATGTTTAAGCCCACAGAGAATGTCTTGGCATTGGGATAAGCATGGCCGCGAGTATCGGTTCCATACTTTTCAGGATCGTAATCGTCAATGCCGGTAATAGTCAGGATATTCTGTGCAGAAACATATATTCTTAAGCGTTCCAGTTTCGCCTTGCGAATCCATTCTTGTTTGAAAGAGTATCCCAATTCAATATTCTTCAGACGCAGGTAAGAAGCATCTTTCAACCAGAATGAAGAGGGTTGGCTGTTATAGTCACCATTACCCAGACGCGGGAAGTTCCCGTTAGGGTTAGCGCTTTCAGAATAACGGTCCAGGAATGCCGTCGTAACATTACCCGAAACGGTAGGATAATCCATCACAATACGGTCTACACCGGCTACACCCTGGAAGAAAGCAGAGAAATCAAATCCTTTGTAAGCGGCATTCAAACCGAAACCGTAAGTAAAATCAGGGAACGGATTACCGATCACTGTACGGTCGTAAGTATCCACTACTCCATCCGGTTTACCTTCCGGACCGCTGACATCTTTGTAACGGACATCACCCAACTTCAAAGCACCACCGCCAACAGAATTCTTTTCATTAGCTTCATCCACTTCAGCCTGTGTGCGATACAATCCATCGGCTACATAACCATAATAAGAATTGATAGGATGTTCTTCCAGATTAATAGACCAGTCTGTAATCCATGAATCTTTACCGTGCAGGTCGAGAATTTCATTCTTCACCTTACTGAAGTTGACATTTGCACCGAATTTCCAGTCGCCCCATTGATCATTATAACCTAATGCGAATTCCCAACCTTCATTCTTTACTGATGCAGCATTCACATAAGGTTCAGTAGAAATACCCACAATTCCGGGAATGGGCAATTGCAGCAAAATATCAGAAGTCTTCTTGTAGAAATAGTCAGCAGTAAGGGTAATCTTGTTATTCAGGAAAGCGGCGTCTATACCTATATCCGTAGTAGCGGTTGTTTCCCATTTAATGTCAGGATTAGCCAATGAGGAAATAGCCACACCCGAAACTTTGTTGTCACCCCATACATAGTTATTACCCAAACCGATATATTGTGCAAACGGATAGTAACCGATCTCCTGGTTACCCAGTTCACCCCAGCTACCTCTTAGTTTCAACTGGCTGATAAAGCTATATTTCTCCATGAAAGCCTCTTGAGCAATGTTCCAGCCCACAGATACAGAAGGGAAATAACCGGTACGGTTCTTTTTAGGTATTCTGGAAGACTCATCACGACGGAGGTTGAATTCAGCCAAATAGCGATCCTTGTAGTTGTAGTTCACACGACCAAAGAATGATCTCAAAGCAGCTTCGGCCGCATCTCCCTTAGCAGAAGTACTTAAAGCACCATTCAATACGGTGATATTGTCGCTCGGAAGATCTTCACCTGTTGCCGTGGTAGAACGGAAATTATTATATTGGTTAGACTGCCCCAGCAAGAAGTTGAAAGCATGGCCGTTCACATCAAAGTGATAAGTAATAATGTTTTCGTTGATCCACTGAGTTTCGGAATAATAAGCATCGGTCAGGTAATTCTTACCACTACCTCCCACAGGGTTACCATACGAATCCTGAGGAATATAAGCAGGTTCAGCACCAATACTGTTCCATTGGTTATATTGATAAGCAAAGCTGGTCTTGATAGACAGGTTCTTAATCGGTTCTATTTCCAGGAAAGCCTTACCGTCAAAACGGCTGTATTTCTTCTTTGAGGTTATGGTAGTGGCATAAGCCGGATTCTTAATAGCCTGCATTTTATCGTTACCATCCACAAATCCCCATTCACCATTGCTGTATTTATAAGGTACCGAAGGACGGGAGTGCCATTTCATCTGTTCGAATACATAGTAAGTACCAATGGTAGGTTCCTCTACTTCTTCATGGTTACCAGAAACATTCAGTCCTAAAGTGATTATATCAATGAACTTGCTGTCAGCATTCAGACGGAAATTAAAACGGTCAGTACTTGTACCTTCCATGATACCATCCTGTCCCATATATCCTACCGAACCCATATAATGAGAAGTGGCATTACCACCCGACATAGACAAATGGTGGGTCTGGATAGGAGCAGAACGGAATATTTTGTCCGACCAGCGGGTATTGGCAAACAAATCCGGTCTTGATCCATCTTTCATTTGCTGAATCATTTCAGGAGTAAAATTCGTAGTTACATCTCCCATTGCCTCATTCTGCTCATTATAAAGAGTAGCCCAATCCCATGAATTAATATATGTAGGTAGAACCGTAGCTTTCTGTACACCATAGGATCCGCTGTAAGATAGTGTCTTCTTGTCTGCATTTCCTCGTTTTGTTGTAACCAGAACTACACCGTTGGCAGCACGTACACCATATATAGAGGCAGAAGCCGCATCCTTCAATACTGATATGTTTTCAATATCATTCGGAGAAACACTGTTGAGGCTTCCTTCCACACCGTCAATCAGCACCATAGGATTACTGTCACCAAAAGTGTTTATACCGCGGATACGGATTTCCACATCTCCCTCAGCACCGGGTTGCGCAGAGAAAGAGCTCACGGTAACACCACTCATTCGTCCTTGCAGCAAACTGGAAGTATTGGATACCGGAATGTCTTTAATATCATTGACCTTTACAGAAGATACCGCTCCCGTCAGATTGGCTTTTTTCTGCGTACCATAGGCTACAACCACAACTTCATCGATCAACTCCGAGCTTTCTTTCAATACAATATTGATTTGCTGGTTTGTCCGGGCTATTTTCACGACTTGCGTTTCATAACCTATATAAGAAATCACGAGATTTTGTCCTACTGATGCCTGAATAGAGAAATGTCCGTCTACATCTGTAATCAGACCATTCGTAGTACCTTCTACTACTACAGAGGCTCCAATTATCGCTTCACCGGCAGCATCCTTCACAGAACCTTTTACAGTTACAGCCTGTTGTGTAACGGCTGATGTTGAAGAACCGAGATCTTTTTCCGTTGATGCATAGGAGAAAGTTACTCCACCAAGGAATAGCAATCCGAAGATGATTCGTCTTTGCAAAACATGTTGTTTATTCATAATATTTTTAATTAAAAAGTTACTGATGCAAAAGTCCCTGTTTCTTTATAAACAGGATAACAGAAAAGCACAAAAGAATAACAAATTCCTGTATCCGCTATCAAAAACAGGAATTTGTTATCAATCGGCACGATTCTTATATTTTTAAGCGCCTTCAAAAAGAAGGGGATCGCTTATTTTTTCCTACTTTTGAATATTGAATTTTAATCAGTATGCTATGAGTAATATAAGAAAGTGTTTGTTATTTGTATTCATATTCTGTGCCACCTTCACTGCCAGAGCACAGAAGCTATTGCATTATGATTTAGCAGATGGATTATCAAGTTCTGAAATCACTTCTATCTGCGAAAATGACTATTATATGTGGATTGCCACAGAAGATGGGCTCAACCGTTTCGACGGACATCGGTTTAAAGTCTATAAATCGGGGAAAGCAACAAACAACAGTCTTAAGAATAATAATATAGAAACCTTGTTCCTTGATTCCAAAGGCTTGTTATGGATTGGTTTTAAGACCGGAGGAGTAGATATATACAATCCGCGGACCGACCAGTTCATCCACCTCAATGAGCAGGTTTCCGAACCCATCCCTAACCGGATTGTTTCCATATTCGAAGACTCTGATCATAACATCTGGTTGGGAAGCTGGGAAGAAGGTATATGCAAATTAACTCCCAAGAATACAGAACGTACCAGTTTCACAGCCGAACGCAGCCATTCAGGAGCCATTGTCTCCAGTTTTGTGGAAAAGCCTAAAGGACATATATGGATCAGCACCTATACAGGACTTGTGATGTACAACTCCCGAAAACAAACATGGACAGACATTACTCCCAAGAACCAGACCATCACACAACTACACGACACCGGAGAAGACAATACACTGTATTACTCTTCATGGGATAATGCGCTCTATGAATTAACCTGGAGCCAACAACCCGAACAAGCCCGGACCATCCATCTGCATAACAGCAATACCCCCATATACCGCATAGAAGGAGAAGCAAACAAACTTCTGATCGGCACCTGGGGAGAAGGAATAAAAGTATATGATAAAGAGCAAGAGCGTATTTATCCATTACCCGGCACAGAACATCTGGGTACCACTTTTATCAATGCCATTTATAAAGATAGCCTTGATAACATCTGGATAGGTTCATACGGAAAAGGACTCTATAAGTACTCTTCCTCAGACAGGGGAATCAACCAGTTGCTCTCAATTCGTAAAACTCATTCTCCCATCACTTCTATCGCCCTTTTACAAGACAAAATATTGTTGGGAACCTTAGGTGACGGTATGTATCATTTCGATATGCGTACCTCTACTGAAAAGGAGAATTATAAAAGCAAAGACAAATTCAAGGACCATATCTTATCTATCGGGCAAAATAAGGATATTACGTTAGTGGGGCACGATGGCATAGGATTATTATATTCTTTCCAGAATAATAATTCACAGGAAATTCAATGGAAAGAATTTACGGCAAGCACTGAATTAGAAAAGATTACGACTTTCTATATAAAAGACAATAAAGTGTGGATAGGCACCAAACAAAACGGTCTGATGTCCCTATGCTTGGACAAGAAGAACCGGCAAATAAAAGATTATATCCATTATGACTATTTCAGTCGGGACAGGATAAACGCTATCATACCTTATCGTGACAATCAATTGTTTATAGCTTCACATAACGGGCTCTCCATCTTCAATGCATCAGATCAGGTCACTCTAAAAGACAAAATCATCGACCAGGAGATTGTGTACTCTATCATAGAAGATAAAAGTAATAAATGCTGGTGGATAGGAACATCAAACAATCTGTTGAAGATGGAAGTATCCAATGATTCACTGCAAGTTTCTACCGCATTCCCTACATACCCATTGCCGCAAGGGGCCATCAAGTCATTGTTGCTCGATGATAACCAGAATCTATGGTTCTTTATCGGTGAGAAGATATTCTGCTACATAAACAGTGAACAGCGCATCTGCGAACCGAATATCAGTTATTGGGGTAACTCTTCTATCCTTTCAGCCGAAAAAATAACCTATGAAAACAAAGAATATATCCTGTTCGGCAATACCGAACAACTCATGGTTGTGGATGTGGAAAAGGCACTGCATCAGTATGATAAGACCAAACTCATATTGACTGATCTGGAGATCAACCACCAAAAGATACAGGTAGGCGATACGATAAACAACCGGGTGATTTTAAAAGAGAATACCGAATATATTCCTTCCATCACCCTGTCTTATGCCTCCAAATGGATATCCCTGTCCTTTACTGAAATAGGGGAAGCCAACTACTGCAATAAATACCTATACAGGATGATCGGTTTTACCGACAGTTGGCAATATCTCGATATGTCTGTACCCCTGACCTTCTCACAACTTAACCCCGGCACATACACCTTGGAAATTATGAAATATAACGAAGAGTCAGGCACCAAGCCATGCTGGTCCATGAGCATTATTGTCGCTCCGCCCTGGTGGAAAACACCTTTGTTCTATTTCATTTCCTGCCTGATTATCCTGTTGAGCATCGCACTCATAATATATATGATTATCAGACACTACAGAAAAAAGAGTATACAAAAGATACAGGAGATGGAGACTTTGAAGAAAGAAGAACTATTAAAAGAAAAGGAAAGTTTCTTCGAAAGTCTCGGGCACGACCTGATTACGCCTTTATCTTTGATACTGGCACCTGCCAATGATATGTTGCGTGAAACCAAAGAAGATGATATTCAGTATGAAAGGCTGTCCATTATCACCAAGAATGCTGCATTCTTATCCGATCTGTTTTCTACAATCCTTGACTTCAAGCGAGTGGAATTCTCTGAAGTAAAGATAAACAATAGAAACATAGAAATCGTATCATTCTGCCGCATCATAGTGAATGCATTCAATTATCTGGCAAGCTCTAAAAAAATCCAGCTATCCTATCAGGCCAACATCCCCTCCATACACATATGGATTGACAGTGTGAAGTTTGAAAGGATTTTATATAACTTACTGAGTAACGCCATTAAGTACACCCCCGATCAAGGCAGTGTATCGGTGGCACTGGAATATATAGATGGACAATTGAGTGTATTCATAAAAGATACGGGACCGGGTATCAATCAGTTATACCAGGCAACCGTATTCAATAAATTCTACCGGGAACCCCAATACAATAAGGAAAACACTCCCAACGGATTGGGCATAGGATTATATGTCGTGAAGAAATTCGTATCAGTAATGAACGGCACAGTTTCTATTGACTCACAACCCGGACAAGGCACCACACTGTGCATCAAACTACCGGTAGAGAATTCAGAAGAATATCAGGAAACAACTGATATTACCGAATTTAAAGCACAGGCAACCAATATAGAGAACAGTGCCACCATATTACTGGTAGAAGATAACGAACAGATACTTAAATACCTTGCGGGCAAATTGGCGGAGCACTTCAACGTAGTGACAGCCACCCGTGGAGAAGAAGCCTTGAAATTAGTAGGTGAGTATCTTCCTGAAATCGTAATATCGGACATCATGATGCCCGGTATGGACGGTCTGACACTGTGCCGCCATATAAAGGAAAATTCCCTTTATGCCGATATATTCGTTATATTACTGACTGCCAAAACTTCATCTGAAGATGAACTAAGGGGTTATAAAGAAGGCGCTGACATCTATATCAAGAAACCTTTTGATACGGAAGCATTGATCAATCAGATCATGAATATCCTGAATACGCGCCAGAAACGAAAAGAACAACTCCTAAAGAACCTGATAGCCAAAGACAGTGATACCATTGAGTTCAATTCCAAGGAAGTATTCCTGCAACAGGCCATGAAGGTGATAGAAGAGAATCTGGATAAGGCGGACTTCAACATTGAGGAATTCTCAATAGCCATGAATATCAGTAAGACAGTGCTTCATAAGAAGTTCAGAATGCTTATCGGGCAGACACCCAATCAGTTTATCCGGGCTATCCGACTTCGAAAAGCATCCGAGCTATTGATAAACAGTGATTTGTCAATAGCGGAAATAGCCTACCTGACCGGCTTTAACCAAGCACATTATTTCATCAAGTGCTTTAAGGAAGTATATAATGAAACACCCAAGAATTTCAGGGATCTGAAAAAAGGAGACCGATAACCTCAAAAAAGGGATGACTGTGAAACTGTTCCAGTCATCCCTTTTCCAATCTTATTTCTTTTCAGCAGAATATTCAACCTCGTAAACTTCCAATAAGCAGTGTTCGCTATTCCCATCTATAGCGGTACAACTTATTTCCAACGGACGTCCTTCTTTTATATCTTCAGCAGAAACCTCTCCTACCGCCCATGACAAGCCGCACCAGATCATCTTATCATGCGATTTCTTTATCGGAACAGAACGCTTGCCCTGCTTTACTTCTATATTGAAGAAATGGTCCATTTTAATCCCGGTAGGAGGAGCACCGCCCCACGAACGGAATGCTTTTCCATGCTCATCCAATTGCTGAAAGAGAATCCGTACAGTTTTCCCTTTCGAAGGGGTGTAATGTGCCTGCAAGGTATGCTCATTCTTCTTTTGCACATCTATTTTTACCTTTTGAATTGTTGCAGGGATAACGATATCTTTCTCAATACCTAAATCATACTCCCGGGTACTGAACTTGCCGTATCCGACAACAACCATCTGTTCCGGCCCCAATTCCACAATATTCTTTTCTAAAACAGGCATAAAACCACTGTCCGTAAAAAGCACCCTCCCCGTTCCTGTCGCTTCAGGCAACGTTACTTTGGCTTTCTCTTGTGATGCGTTTACCACAGTATAAAGATTTCCTCCTTCAGCGGAAGCCATGTATCCGTATGGCAGCGCTTTGCCGGGGATAGCCCCGAATGCTGAAATACTTCCATACTGCTGTACCTTCATATACAATTGCTGCACTTTAGCCATCCAGCGGGCATCATCATCACTTAGCAAATCAATATTTCCATGACAGACATTCAGCCAGCCCCCGCGTGCCATCGTCAGAATCATCATGCCTTTCCAAGCATTTAAAGCCCTGTTATAACAAGTACCCGTGGTACCAATCATAAAAGCACAGTTGTCAATGCGCCGGACCGGTACTCCGTTAAACAAGTATTGAAAGGTCATGTGATCCGAATACAAATCCTGTGAACGCCAGAAGTTCATCATCGGCACATCGGATAAGCGGGGATCACCGCAATACATCGTATCAAATATTTCCAGCCAACGCAGGTCTACCGTTTTTCGAAACGGGGTAACCGTATTTTCCATATCACCCCCAAAACCATTGTAGCCAATAAAAAGTACATCCGGATTCCTATAACGAAATTCTTTTATGGCAGAAATAAAGGCATTTTTATTCTGTTCCTCAATATCAGTAGGCAACATCATACATTTGGCATCAGGAGTTGCCGCATCAAAATAAGCAAAATCAAATTTGAACATCTTAATACCCATATCCGCGTACATTTGCAGGGTCTGCATAAGATGGTGCAAATATCCTCCCCTGAACAGACAAAGAGTTGTTCCGTCTTCCGCCACAGAACTTTCCCATTCCGGAATAATCCTCATCGTATTTGCCTCTCCACCTATGCGCAGCAGGTTCGTAGAAAACCACAATCCGGGCTTTATTCCTTCTCTTTTACACGCATCCAGCCAACGTTTGGGACCTTCCGGCCAACAGTCCGGCCTCCACTTACGATATCCTTCATTCACATCAAACCAGAATGCGTCCATCATATAATAATCCACCTGTACACCCAATTTTTTCAAACGCACAATGTGATCCAACTCTTTCATTGCCAATGCCTCATCCAGAGGAATGTTATCAGACAATTCATCATAGGCGGACCAATTGTTATAGACAAATACAGGTTTGGTCAATCTTGCCGTTCTATTTTTATTCCATCCGTCAGATACATTCTGCGCCACTCCCGGAAGGAATATGCACAACAACAGCAACAGGATATTTACTCTTATTCTATTCATAAGTCATATCTATTTTTATCAAAGACTGTTTATTCATCGGAAAACTTAGTCCACAACCTCAAAAGTCAGTTTCCGACCACCTACCGACACTATAAATTCACCCGCCTCCAAAAAGCGTTTGCCCGTTGCATCCGTATAGCTCAAATCTCTCATAGGATCAATCTCAAACCGAAAGACTCTGCTTTCACCTACCTTCAACGATTGTTTTTCAAAGAATTTCAGTTCTTTCATAGGACGGGAAATGCTACAAAACAGATCGGACACATACCATAGCACAGTTTCTTTTCCTTCCACCTTACCCGCGTTAGTCACTGTAACCTCGGCTGTTATCTTCTGATTTTTCTTGATTTTCAAGGAAGAAAGTTTTGCATCAGAGTAAGTAAAGGTAGTATAACTCAATCCATACCCGAACGGATACAGAGGTTCGGTAGGAATATCCTGATAATCCCCCATCGCATCGAACGGACGGGCAGACTGTCGCATATTATAGTAGACCGGTATCTGACCTGTAGACAGCGGGAATGTCACTGACAACTTTCCGGAAGGATTTACCCTGCCCGATAAAATGCCCGCTAAGGGAGTTCCTCCCGCAACACCGGGCTGCCACATCTCAATGATAGCTTCTACCTGAGGTTCCAATCTGATCAACTCAAGAGGGCGACCACTGGAAAGTACAAGTACAATGGGCTTATTCGCCTGCTTCAAATGCAAAAGCAACTTTTCCTGAATATCGGGCAAAGCAATTGTAGAGCGTGAAGCATTCTCTCCACTCCACTGTTTGGACTCACCTAAACATACCACTACTACATCGGATGCCTCAGCCGTTTTCAAGGCAGCGGAGAAACCCGATTCATCATTTCCATCCAATGCACAACCCTGCTCATAATCCAGCCGCACTTTATCACCAAATTCTTTCTGCATTCCTTCATAAATGGTCTCCACATCTTCGGCCTGACCTTTAAAAGCCCAGGCACCCAACAAATCGGAACGATCCTTGACCATAGGTCCTATCAACGCAACTCTTTTAACCGTTGAAGAAAGAGGCAACAAGTTCTTTTCATTCTTCAACAGCACCATTGATTCTTCTGCCAGACGCGCTGCCAAAGCAATATCCTCTTTCTGCAAATAACGTTCCTGCTCGGTCAGCTCTTTCGTATAAGGTTCATCAAATAAGCCCAGGCGAAATTTGACCCGAAGTATACGGGCAACCGCATCATCTATCTGCGAAATTTCTATCTTCTTTTCAGCAACCAACTGCTCTAAATATTCATAATAAACATTGTCCCGCATATCCATCTCCACACCGGCATGGAAAGCCTTATACGCAGCTTCTTTGCGATTCTTGGCAACACCCTGATAAATCAGCTGCTCTATTGCATTCCAGTCAGATACGACAAAACCGTCATGCCGCCACTTATTCTTCAGTATTTCAGTTAAGATGTAATGGTTTGAAGTAGCCGGTACTCCGCTAATGTCATTAAAACTGCTCATAAGCGTGGCGGCACCTGCTTTCACACAGGCTTCATAAGGCGGTAGATAGGTTTCCCACAAAGCTTGGGGTGATATATCCGTATACCTGTAATCCCGTCCGCCTTCGGATACGCCATAACCTACATAATGTTTCAGGCAAGCTGCGATAGAATACGGATCAGACAGTTTCTCGCCTTGGTAACCTTTCACCGATGCTACACCAAAGACTGTATTCAGGTAAGGATCTTCTCCATAACATTCGGAAATACGTCCCCAACGGGGATCCCTCGCCACATCAATCATAGGTGAAAATGTCCAGTCAATACCCGACAATACAGACTCCTTAGCAGCCATCCCGCAAGCCTGAGTCACTAAATCAGGATTAAAGCTACAAGCCTGTGCCAATGAAATCGGATACACCGTACGCAACCCGTGAATCACATCAAACCCAAAAAGAATGGGTATCCCCAGGCGAGATTCTTCCATTGCCTTACGCTGAATCCGGTTACGTAACTTCGGATCGGTATGGAGATAAATCAGCGAACCAATCTCCGCCGGAAGATTTTTCACCTCCGTACCTATATTATTGGGATTATCATTCTCCCCAAATGTATATTGATTCAGTTGAAGCACCTTTTCATGCAATGTCATCCGATTCAGCAAATCTTTCACTCTGGCTTCAACAGGCTGTCCCGCATCTTTATAAACCGGTTTCTGTGACCGGACAGATAACCACGGGAGCAAAGCCGATACGAATAAAAACAATAGTTTTCGCATAGTATCATGTTATTAATTAATCCCAATCATCAGTGCGGAAGGAAGATACCGGCAGACCGCCCGTACCAAATAATTCCGCCTTTACAAAATCCTTAAATGCATATCTCACAGCTTTAGGCTCTGCCACATACTTGCATGTGACTACCACAGTACCTTTTTCCTCATCAATATAGGCGTCCGCCTTATGGAATACCTTATTGTCTCCGGATATCTCAAACTGTTCCAAAGTCTTTCCATAGCTGGTAAGCCCATTAAATTGATTGTCAAAATGAATAATAGCCTTATTTCCCTCAACCTCCATTTTGCTGAAAGTCGGACTTTCCGCTTCAAATCCTTTCATTCCATAGGTTTTAGAGAGTGCCAGCATGCCCAAACGGTCGCCTACTTCTTTTTTCCTCCTCGGATGGATCAGATATCGCTCTCCTACATCCAACAATACTGCCATTGCAGAGTTTGGAATTAACGTTAGACACTGTCTTTGCGCTTCCCGTTGATAAGCCGAAACTTCCGGCCATTGAGGTGTGAAAAAATTCCACTCTTTATAATCGTAAGGGGCAATCTGTGCATAATAGAAAGGTACTTCTCCCAATCCCCAGGCTTCGCGCCATTTACTTACCATGGCAGCAACCGAGGGAGCATAACGGGGCACATTGAAAATATTAGACTCACCCTGATACCAGATAATACCTTTTATGCCATATCCCACCAGTGGGTGAATCATGCCATTGTACAGAACCGTAGGCACATTACTAATCCACGGAGAAGTTTCATTACTCAATGGCGGTACGGGGATATCATCAAATTGTTTACAAGCTTCCGCATTCATCCATGCTTCGATGTTGGAGCCTCCATAACTGGCATTGATAATACCGACCGGCACATCCATATTGCGCTGTAAGAAATCTGCAAAGAACCATCCCACAGCCGTACATTCCGCTACATTCTCCGGAGAAGCCTTCACCCATTCGGCCTCAAAATGTTCCAATGGTTTATAGGCCGCTAAAGTAGGTATATTAATGAAATGTATTTGCTTTTTTGCTGAAGACAATATGGCCTCTGTAGATCCCAGTACCGGCTGGCAATAGTATCCTTTCAGCGGCATACTCATGTTGGACTGTCCGCTTGCCAACCATACTTCTCCCACAAACACATTCTGAAAGAGCTGAATTCAACTTGCAAATGCAACAGAATTCTGATTA
>UMGB01008330.1_pt1 | contig 16727 bp, 34 predicted proteins | sample 1965161 | NCBI WGS metagenome assembly UMGB01 (sample SAMEA4836060, study PRJEB28245) | human gut metagenome | biome: gut microbiome; material: fecal sample | place: Denmark | collected 2008
TTCGGGTTTCCTGCGACACTTCTGCGGACAGCCCAATCGCTATTCAAAATATCATTCTTTTCCATATTTTTTTTAATTCGTTTTGTGTTTTCTATTTATTCCGGTATCCACCAATCCGGAATGAAATCATTCTCCATGAGATGCCTCCTTCTCCTTGTAGTGGAACACGTCCATGATGGCCGTTTCGCTGACAGATGCAATCTCGTAGTCGGCCATGGTACATCCCATCACTTTGTCCAAACGCTTCACGGCATCCCACAAGCCGGAGGCTTGTACCATCATGGTTTGCATTTTACGCTTTTCAATGCCACTCCTTTCATCCAACGTGACGAATGCGACCTTGCATTTAAACCATTTGTCGGCAAGCTCTTTGTCGTCTTCAAAAAGCTCGCTGATTTTCCGCTTGGACACGGCCTTTACTTCATATTTACCGCTCATGAAAGGATGTATCTCTTCGATAAACCGCTGTTCGGCTTCGGTGAAGCTTATGGCTTCCACCAAGTAAGGCTCATTCACATATTTCTGCATCCCGTTTTCAAGCGTCTTTTCATATCTGACGCTGCATTCAAACCATTCGTTCATTTCCATAATTTAATACTCCTTTCTTCTATTAATTCCCTAATAATTCATTGTTGTTGCTCCTTTATTTCTTCAAAAATATGGAATACAATATCACCAAGAAGCATTTGAACAGTGCCTATGAATTTAAGGTTTCCATCATATTCGATGTCGTGACCTGTACCATGAATGCGGATTGCAACATCATTTGTTTCTTTCACAGAAGTGTCGATTAAAGCCCATAAGCAAATGTCGCCTCTCTGTATTTGGACGGATAGTATTTCAGCGCCTTTGGGTAACTTTACAATCTGCCTGTCATTCACTCTGAGTGGATATTTATACACTCTTTTCATACGTTACCTCCTTTCTCCCTTTCGGCTATCATCGCATCGGCGATTTTGTACGATATTTCTGCCAATGCCCTTTCATTATAGATTGTAAACGATCGGTGGGGAATACCCAGAAATCTTTTTATCATATTTTTCAGTGTCAGGCGTTCATGCACGCCCTTTTCCATTAACACCTTCATCGCTTCAAGCGCGATGTGGTCTCGTGATATGTTACTTTCCATTTTCTAATAGTTTTATCAATTTCTTCGCAAGCTTTGAGGATTGTCGTGCCTTGTCAAGCTCGCGTGAATTTCGCGAATACTTCCGTATCAGAAGGGCATCGGCTTCAAGTAAACGAGCCATGCACTTCAAATCTGTCATGCTTACTTCCATTTTTATTTAGGGATTTATATTTTCACTGTTTTAAAACGGCAAATCATCATTCCCATCCGGGCTCGCATTGGATGATGGGGATGTAACCGGTAAGGTTGACGATGGTTGTGAAATAGGTGCTCCTACTACTTCCACTTTCCATGCGTTCAACGAATTAAACCATTTACCATTCCACTCCTTTGCATCAATGTCGAAAGAAATCTTCAATTCTTGATCGACCTGCACATTGGACTGTTCTATACGTTCTTTCCCGAACAAGACAAAACAAGCTCTTTTGGGATATTGTTCCAGCGTCTCGATTACAAAGTCTTGCGTGGTCCATTCCTTTCCACTTTTAGAAGTACCACTTTTAAGCGGAAGTACGGCTATTACTTTTCCTTGATATTCCATTTTGATATTCCAAGATATGTTTAATTAAATCATTCGCTTTCCCGACCCTATTTTCTATTTCTGAAAAAGTTTCTTCTTCAGGAAGAATTCTAATAATATGCAAAGGATTCTTCATAAATGGGTTGAAAACTGTAAAATCACAAAAAAACGCACCAGACACCATCATTTCGGCTTGTGTCTGGTAATAATATTCCGGATTGACATCTTTGAGCGACGCATTGTCCCTTATTTCCGACACGTATTTCATAAATACCGCCGGAGTGGGGCATTTCACTTCAAGCACGCCAAGTTTACCATCTTCATTAATCATCCCATCCGGTGAAGCTGAAAAGAATGGAATGGAAGGGTGTTCTACGCTTCCCACCTCCTCTACCCTATTGCCACTTGCCAAAGAGTACTTCTTTTTTGCTTCTCCCTCCCAATCCACACCGAATTGAATGGCCCGGCTCCAAGACGATGTTTGTTCGTCATACATTTCCCATACATCCGGATTTGAAACTACAACTTCTTTCAAATTCCTTTGGGATGCCACATCGTAAATATAAGACAAAGCCGTATCGCCAAAAAACTTATCTTTCCCCCTACCGCTTTTCATCAATTTACCTATTTGGCTTCCTGTGAAAAATCCGAGACGGGCTTGTTTCCATTCCACTGTACGTTGTTCTATCATGGCACTTGGGTTTCATTTATTTCTTCTTCTCCGGGCACGTCTTCTATCAAAGCCTTGCGTGCTTCCATTTGGGAACCATTGTCCATATATTCTATTTCCGCCTCGTCCACGTCGGTTACGGTAAGGTCGCTTTTTATTGAAGACTGGTCGAATGTCTGCGCACGTTGCATTTCTATGGAAAGTATGCCGAATTTGGAGAGCAAAAGTTTGAGCACAGTCTTTTTAGCCATCGCGTCAAAATTATCCTTCCACACACCGCCGCCGCGTTGGTATGTCTTCGAATATCGACCGGCATGTTCTTTTATCTCACCAACAGTCATATATGAATATTTCTCAAAACCATTAACGAGCTTGAAATATGCCATATAACCTACAACCGTGTCTGACGTACGTTCACCAAACTCGTAATCCCCGGTGAAACGGTTGACATTCTTGATTTCCCCTTCGTAGACTTCACTCACGTTGATGGTTTTGTATTGTCCGCTTCGCATGGCTAACTGTACAAGCCCTTTGTATTGGAGTTGGAATTGCGCCGTGTTCCCGTATGGTACGATGGCTGCAAAGCCAAGGTTGGGGTTTATGGGCAAATCCAATGTAGCTGCCACAACTGCCGAATTAAGAATAGAATGCGGTTCGGCTTTTTGAAGTAGTGCATTACTGTTGGTCAATGACAGGATCGAACTGATGAAGCCCGGTGCCTTTTTACCCATAATCTCTTGGAATCTGTTTTTTACCTCGTCCCTGCCGAGAAGCGTCTTTAATTGGGGGACTGTTACTAAATTATTCATTTTGTTTATTTTTTAAGATACTGTTATCTATACAAAGGACTGTGGTCCAATGCCCACTTCATATCCCATTCGCATTCTTCCTCACGTTCCATTACGGATTCTTCCAAATGTACCTCGTTCATTACTTTTTCAGTACTTATGGAATCCTTTATTGATTGGGACAAATTAGAAAGCTCCATATTGGATAAATTTCCCAAAATGTCTACATCCAAATCTCCGGATAGGCTGTCATAAAAAACCTCAACCGAATAATGACCGGATTCAAGCCGGACGACAGACCTTCTTGTGTCATAGTCGAACATTCTAATGAGTTCATCCTCTATGGACGATGCCAGGTTCTGTATTTCAGTCCTTTTCATTGATAATTTTCAATATAGAAATCCGCTATCATCTCTTCAGAAGGCTCATGCCCTTGCATACGAAGGCTGTCCACGATGTCTTCGTAAATATCTTCCGGCATGGTATATATTACCTGTGAAACCATGTCGGAATACCCGGCACGCATGAAAGCATATACAATGCCCAAAGAACATAGTATGTAAAAAACCTTTTTCATGACGATCCATTTATATTATACGGTTACGCTCGAAAAAACGGTCTAAACTTTGTAACTCATACCATATCATCCGTCCCCTCTTGGCAAATTTCACTTCGGCATTGTTTTTCAATTCACGAAGGAATCTTTCACTACATCCAAGATAAGCCATTGCTTCCTGCATCGAGAGCCATTTCTTTTGAACCGGCTCGACTTTCATAATTCTTCTTTGTGCCATAATTTTAGCTTTTAAGTTTTAGTTCTCCTCAACCCAACAATAGGTATTTAGCGTTTCCGCATACCGGAATTTTACCGGAGGAGATTGGTTTGAAAGGCGCACTTCCAATGAAGTAAAAGAAAAATCGTCACACTTAAAACTTACTTTGATATTGGAGGTGCGCCGGAATTATTCTATATTTGCATTGTCATACTAAAAACTTACGATTATGAGCAAACTTACAAAAGATGAACAAGAGAAATTGTTCAAAGTATTAAGAGTTAACGCATGCCCTAATTGCGGGTCCACGAAAGTCAAAGATTCAACAGATGATATTTTCCATGTATTGTCTTTGAATGAAACAGAAAGTGGCATAGAATTAAAAACACCATACAATTACTTGAGATTGCTGGCGTGTTCTTGCCCTGATTGCGGTTACACAATGTTCTTTAACCTAAAAACATTAGGTCTTTAGTTCATTCTCACACATAAGGAGCTTGTTTTACTCATATCAATTCCACATCCTATTAATGATTTTTCATGTGGTACAGTTGGCAGTAATCCTGCCAACTTTTTTGCTATACTTTCAACTTCTTCTACCGAACTAATGTCTGCTTCCACATGAAGCCCGTTTTTTGTTTTCTCTATTATTACTACCATAATCAATATATTTGTGTTTCTGAACCACCGCGCCAATTCGATTGACGGCATCACGCCTTTTGCGGTGGATTATATGTATCATGAGTTTCGGCGGTAGCGTGCTCGCGCCCCAATGCGATATACTTGATGGGATAAGGTGAAATCCCGCTGTCCGCTTTCTCTTTCAGCCTTCCGCTTGGGTGGTTTCTCCGCGTTTCCGCTCGCCACCATTCCGGCATGACTGATGTTCGCAATATGTCAAAGAACTGGATTTTGTGCACCCACAGGCCAATTCGATTGGTAGCTTCACGCCTTTCTGTGAGTTTTTGTTTGTTGGTGCAAAGTAAATAGTTTTATTGTCATAAAACAAATTATTGGAAATAAATATATTTCCTATTAACCTTTATTAGTAAATAATTCTGTTTACATCGCTAAGAATGGTTTATCTTTGCAAAAAATTGCAGTCATGACACGGATAAAAGAAATATTAAAAGAGAAAGGTATTACCGTACAAGAACTTGCTGACATGCTTGAAATAAGCAGGCAGGCATTAAGTAAGCAAATACAAGGTAAAATGCTTGTTGAAACAGCCCAAAGGATTGCTTCAAAGTTAGATGTACCTTTATGGCAACTATTTGCTTCTCCAAAAGATGTAAATGGAGCATCCGGTGTTATTTCGTGCCCACACTGCGGAAAGCCCATCACCATCAAAGCCGAATAAGATTAAAAGTAACTTTTGCCTGTTATCCTGAAAACCATCTTACCTTAATGGCATTCGCCTAAAGGATAAGGCTGAGATTATCCAAGTATTAACTTAAATAATTCACGCCATGGCAAAAGTTACCGTGAGGGTTAGAACTACTGTGAGGACTTCCGTACGCACTACCGTTCGGATTCGCAGAGGTTAAAAACCCTGGGAGTGGCGAAAGCCGCTCCTTTTATGTCTCATTTACTTTTGCACCAACAACAAGTCAAAGAACTCTTTTTTGGTCCCCCACCCGATTCTCGCTACCGGATGCCGTTCATACCGTCCGTAGGGGATTGGCATATTTTTTGTTTCTATCAGATTGGTAATATTGCCATATAATTTAAACTGTTTCTTATGACGAAATCAAAATCTCAAATGCCAAAGGGTAAACCTCGAAGTGCCATCACAGGACGTTACGTTACAATGGAGTATGCGAAGAAACATCCAAAGACAACTGTTATTGAGCGGGACAAGAAAGGCTGATTTTACAGTCTGTAATGACACGCTCGGTTAAGTAACCAATGAGATAGGCGTAGAATTCCTGGGATTGTGAAACGAGTTCTGCGCCTATTATTTCGCACATCTCTACTACTGCATGAAACAATTCGTGTACGAGGAATCCCAAATCTTCCGCAGTAGACGGCTTGTTGGGCATCCAGACAAAGAACACCCCACAATCTTGATTCATATAGGTTAACGCTTTCTTTCCATTAAACTCATTGTTGTCATAAACACGTTTTATTACACTTTCATCTACATACCTTTTCAACTCTTTCCTTAGGGATTTTGGGCTACCAAAATGCACCATCAGGTCACGATACAATGGTTCTATATGGATTATCTTGTTCATATCTATTCCTCCTTGTCTAAAGTTCTTCCTTGCAACATCCTTTTGAACTCGTTGGCGTATTTTTGGGCTTCATTTTCTGTACTGAAATAATTACCTATTTTCCAACGCATATTATCTATTTTATTATTGAGCTCTTTTTCGGAATATAATTCTCCATTGGAATTTATGAAAAAATAAATTTCTCCCAATCTTGCCCTCCAAAGTCTATTGACTTCTATCACCCCCGTTTCGGGATTCCAACGAAGCCCTTTCTTTTTCAACGCCCGGAATATCGGACATGTGCATTCTTTCTCTTCCATTGCTTTAGTTTTTTAAAGTTCCTCAATCTGTTTCTTTATCTCTTCGATTTTCTTTTTCAAGTATTCGACATGTTCGTCTATTGAAATTTCTGGGGCATAAAAATCCTTACTCTTCCCCCTGTACATGTACTCTACTTTTATTTGTATTGAATCCGCATGGGTTATTTCATGCAAATCATTTTCAAGGCTATTTAGCACATTCGCCAAAAAAATTGCACCTCTTATTCTTTCATAATTGACTTCCATAGCTTTACTTTTTTATTTTAATTTCCTTAAATAATCATTGATTAAGCTGTGGCAAATAAGCCCTATTATTCCTCCTATAATAGCTACTACAATAGCTACTATGACTATTGCTATCAATTCATCCATATATTATTATTTAATACGGGAAATTTCGGTCTTAACATCGCCAACTTTAGAAGTAAATTCTAAACCGGCCTTTCCTTTTGTTATTAAATAATCGGCATATAGATGGTATTCTGTTGGGATGATGATACTTTCACCGACTTTTAGGTTTTTCAGCCTTTTCCTGATATATCTTTTGTTGGAAATATCTCTGTAATTGAGCGTTACAAAAAATGATATTGCAAATAAAGTGACCAATAAAATTACCATAGCTATTTATCTTTTATGATTTGACTTCAAATAACAACTTCTTCAACTCCTCCCGTATCGCGTTGATTTTGGCAAGGTTCTTTGGCCCCACATTACGGTAGCTCATCAATTCTTCGTCCGTTACCTCAAACAGCCGCTTTACATCAATGGTAATCTTGTTTATATCATTACGGGAATGTCCAATGATGTCCATCCGAGTCAACAGTAACCCTTTCCCATTCATATAATAGATTTTCTTTGCCATAGCCTTACTGTTTCCGCGTCACAATAAAATCAGGGTACTCCGAACGGGTTGAAAACCGCATGTCCGTAACGGTTTGTATCTGACCAATAGTTGAGCGTACGGATAATGCCCTCCAAACCGGAAACGTTTCCTTGTCCCCCACTTGCATTCTCTTCAATGTCGGACCAATCGGCTTTTTTTCTACTTCTTTCTCCATATTTATTTCTTTATTATGCAATGTTATTTGCGTTTTATTTATAACTTTATAGTGCAAAGGTAGTGTTTAATGAACATAAAAGCAAGTTTATTGCACATTATTTTTGAAGAAAATAAAGTTTACTGTACAATAAAATCTGCAAGCGTATGAATTTTAGCTTATTAAACAGGCTTGTATCTGAAAGTAAATTGGGCAAGCTACAAATTTCTGAATTAGCAGGAATATCAAGAACAACGCTTGATAACGCTCTCAATGGTTCAGATATTAAAGTTAGTACAATTGAGAATCTTGCAAAGGTTCTTGGAGTTTCAACAAGTATATTTTGGGCTGATGAATCAGAAATACGACATGAAGATAAGGATTTCTATGAAAAAGAGATTCAACGTCTGCAAAGTTTATTAGACAAACAAAAAAGGTCTACAAAGGTAGTTGTCGAACTTGATGTTGATGATGATGAATTTATCAAAATGGGATTGAAAGATAAGGTTATCCAAATATTAAATAAGTAGGATGGACAATATTAAAATTGTAAGTGATATATTACCGGAAGCGTTTGAATTTTTGTATAACGCATCTTCGCGTACAGATGGAATAAGTGGAATACCGAGTGGTTTTGAAAAATTAGATAGAATAACTTCCGGATGGCAAAATGGAGAATTGATAGCTATAGGGGCTCGTCCTGCTATGGGGAAAACTGCCTTTGTGCTTTCCATGGTAAAGAACATAGCAATTGACATGAATTTTCCTGTGTCCATTTTCTCACTTGAAATGAATGAGGTATATTTAGTGAATCGATTGATGTCCAATGTTTGTGAAATTCATGGAGAGAAGTTAAGAAGCGGACTTCTTGCACCTTATGAATGGACAAAACTTGAAAATAAAAGAAAAGAAATCGAAGATGCGCCTTTGTACATAGATGCTTCACCTAATTTGACCATTGAAAAACTTTGTCAAAAAGCCAAAGAAAACGTTGAAAAGAATGGAGTAAAATTAATCTTTATAGATTATCTTCAATTGCTTTATAATAATGTCAAATACACAGAGAATAGATACTTGGAATTAAATTATTTCACAAGAAGATTAAAAAGTCTAGCCAAAGAACTTAATATACCAATTATAATTACATCACAACTTAATAGGGATATTGAAAAAAGAGTAGGTTATGATTCTCTATGTCCCCAATTAACAGATTTAAGAGATAGTGGTACTATTTGTGATGATTGCGACATGGTTTGTTTCATTCACCGCCCCGAGTATTTCCATATTTATCAAGATGAAAAAGGACGAGACCTACATGGCATAGCTGAATTTATTATAGCCAAGAACCGTAATGGTGTAATAGCAAATGTTTTGCTGAAGTTCTGTGGAGAGTATTCCCGTTTTGAGAACCTTGAAGAGAATGGAAATAAATGCATTAAAAAAAACTTTGAAGTAGATAATAAACCTTTTTAATGAGGTAATTTAAATGAATTTGAAATTTAGTAAATAGAATCTTTCTTAATTACAACCAAAATATTACCCCCAATCGACAAACGCCTATATATGACGATGAAAAAATAATCTGTATAAGCGATTGATAACTAAAAAGGATTATATGATTTAACTATGACCGAAGAAAGAGAACGCAATTTATATACTCACGTTTGTTTTGCTTCAATAGCAAGCGGAATAGCTTTAATATTATCACTCGTAATAATGTTAAGATATAACTATCGAGAAAATCTTGAGATAGATTATCTTGGTGCAATAGTGGGAGTTCTTTCATTGACTGTTGCGGCATTCGTTGGCGTGCAAATATACCAGTCTTTCAATTTGAAAAGAGATATTGATGAGCAAAATAAGAAACTGCTTGATAATGCAATAGATAAGTTCACAGATAAAATTTCTGATTTGCAAAATAAATTGGAAGAAATGAAGGACAGAGTTGATGAAAAGTGTAAAGATTGCAAATCGTATGTTGATGAAAAAATTCAGCAAGAACGAAGTGTATCTATACTGAATGATTTTTATCAAATGGCTTTAAAAAAAATGTATAATAAAGATTATTCCAAATCTTTTTATGGATTCTGTGAGGTTGCTTGTGTGGCAAATAGTAAAAATGAAACCACTTTTAGGGACAGAAGTATAGATTGGGCACAAAATATTTTGGAAGACCATGGTGAAGAGATAAAAAGTAGCATTTCAAAGGAACTTTCCGATTCGGTTCTTAATAAGTTGAAAACGATACAAACTGATGAAGCTAAAAATCTTGTTACATCTATAGAGAATTTAATAGACTCGTAAACATAGAAAATATAATATATAACCCATTAAAGCAACATTATAACATGAAAATAAAGTATATCATTAAAGCTACTGCAAGAACACGTTCTCTGTTTCTTGTAAGGGATGTGGAGACATTCGGGAATGTCATTCCATTTGCTTTCAGAGACTGCGAACAACAAGAATGGAAGATAGCCAAGTTCGACACGAAAGAAGAGGCTATTGCCGCTTGTGAAGAAGCAAGAAAATATGATGGCGCAGATTATACGCCTATAATTTTAGAGGCATTAGTCCAAGAAGAACATGCCTAAAACCGGTTGTCAACGCATTTATATATGAGAATCCCTAAAAAATATATCTTCGTTATTATTGAATGTTCTGTGTAGTTCACAATCTTGTTAATCATAAGAAATATGTTTTCTGCAAATATAGTCAAAATTCACAATATGCAAAAGCAGCATCATGGATATATTCAGAAAGAGAAATACGAAATGATTCCCCTCATACAAAATCATAGTTGACACCCCATCCACCAAATAAAGATAGGGAAATAAGGCGCATCGTTTCGGTGCGCCTTCTGTTGTCAATTAATTCTTGATTTTATATCAGAGCCTCACGGCCGGAATATCAGAACCTGACAGCCTCCATCCTTTTGAGAAGGTCGTTATATCTCGATTGTATGATAGCTCTCTGTTTCTCGGAAGCGGTCACAATCTTCCCCTTGTATTTCCGCATGACCGATTCATTCATGCCTATCTCCTTTGCAAACTTGCTGGCGTTGATGAAAGGGAACGCCTCGAAGAATCCACTCAAATCATATATGTAATCGACGGAATACCCGGACTTATACCACATGGGAAAATCCCCATGTCTTTCATTATAATATTCGGCCTGCTCTTCAAGTACGGACATAAAATCGTCTTTTGCCTCCTGTTCCGTAAGCCCGAAACCATAAGCACCGCTCACATCTTCCGAATAGATGGAAATCCCTCCATCGTTCGCCTTTTCGATAATCGCCTTAATCTTTTTCATAATCATGCTTTTTAAATTCGTCAATTAAAGCACCCACCGAAGTGGGTGCAGTCCTTTTACTTCTTCAACCCTGCCTTTTTCATCATGCTGTCAAGAGTACCGTTCGGTATCTCTTTTGCCGGATGTCTGCCGACAGGGATAAAGTAGTCAAAGTCGGGATGAACATATTTATAATGATTCTTCCCCTTTTTGATTGTCCAGCCTGCTGATTCAATCAATTTGTAAAACTCTGAATACTTCATAAAATCAAAGAACATTTTAATTGACACCACAAAGGTAACATATTCGTTACAACACAACAAATGTAAACAGAGAAAAATGCAACGTATTTGTTACTTTTAACTATTCTTGCCGTGGGCAAACAATAGAATCCGGAATTTAATATACACCCCATCCACCAAATAAAATCATGGATTTAAAAGTATTTATCTCATCCGCACTTGCAGATGTGTAATTTATAAATTACCTTTGCAACATAAATTATTTCACATATGGAAAAATGTAAATGCCTACAAAAGATTGACTCCGTAGTACTTTCTAATTATATTTTAAAGCATTACGGACCTATGTCGCATCTAAAGTTACAAAAATTACTTTTTTATTGCGACGCATATTGTCTTGCTTATTTTGATGAGGAACTTGTGACAGACAAGTTTGAGGCTTGGGTACACGGTCCTGTCAGCCGTAAAGTATATAATAATGTAAAGGACAAATCCATTTTGTATAGTGATTTGGCCTACTCAGCGAAAGAAGGCGAAGATGTAGATGCAGAATTTGGAAAACTTACGCAAGACCAACAGGACTTAATTTCATCTATACTAAAAGACCTTTCCACATGGACAGGCATAGAGTTGGAAGCTGCCACCCACAAGGAAACACCGTGGATAGAAGCTCGTAAAGGATACTCAGAAGCCGACAAATGCAGTGAGTTTATTTCCAAAGAAACTACACGATTGTTTTATAAAGCAGAGATTAATGGTAGGATATAAAAGCAAGCAAAAAACGACATTTTTCACTAAGGAAAAACCGAGTGTAAATGATATAGGTCGTAATGCCAATTTCAAACTATCTTTTCAATACCTTGATACGGCTCAAAAGTACTCTTCCTCTTTCAAGGATTGGCAGAAAATTGGTTTACTTAGTCGTGCTATGGAAACTTTATCCGGTTATTGTTGCTCTCAGCTTATGAAACAAGTCGATGGAGACAAATTTGCCATATACGGTTCCTTCCCGCCTAAAGATAAGACACAATTTGAATACCCTAAACATGTCCCAGAAGATGCAAATTGGGCAAGGATACACATAAATGGGCCTTCTGTGGTTATCGGGCATATTGTAAATGATACATTTTATGTTGTTTTTTTAGATAAGACACATAAGTTTTGGCTTACCAAAAAGGAAACAGGTAAATGAACACAAGAACATTAGACCAAATTAAAAACGAATATTACGGTCAAGTCGGAACACCGGAACGAGACCGAATAGAGAGGGAGCTTGAAGCATTGCGCATCGGGTTCAAAATACGAAGCGCAAGAGAAAAAAAAGAAATGACGCAAGCCGAACTTGCCTGTAGGATAGATAAGAAACGGACTTTCATTTCTAAGGTAGAAAACGATGGGGAGAACATCACATTGAAAACCTTGTATGATGTTGTGGAACGTGGCCTTGGTGGCAAGCTGAAAATCGAAGTAGTCGTTTGATTCATGATTAAAGGGGGGTATCCGTGAAAGTCGGCAAGAAGAAAGAAGAAGAACCGAAATTCAACAAAGAGACCTCAGAGGCTCTTGAAGAAATTAGACGTGGGAAGTATGCCGGAGAGTTAGATAGTTCTTCCGAAGAAGCCATCATCAACTCAATAATGGCATTATGAAAAAGAATCATATTTTCAAGCAAAGCCAAAAAGGATTTGAAGAAAGAACTATTCTAATATGTGCTCATCATAATTAATGGGTTTAATAAAAAAGAGGATTCTATCTGGACACAAATATATTCGCTATGCTCAATATGGGAAGGGCTGATGAATTATGCCATTTTATCATTGACGCACGAAATCGAGAATGCGGAGAAACTTGCCAATGAACTCAAAAGAACGATTACAAGGATAAAACGGGCAAAATACTGACCACAAGAAAGGGAAGCTTTAACAGCTCCCCTGACGACTACAATCACATATAAAAGAATCCGTCAAATCATGTGGTTGGCCTTTAGCCACCGTTTACCAGGTGGGGTAAGACACCAAACCAAGAACACCACGCAAGGCAAACCTATTTCAGACAATACAAAAAACGGCTTCCATTATATCGACTTCTTATGTGCTTCTTTTCTGTCCTGCAACCAAAAATAAGTACCTCCAACAATGGCAATTGCAGATATAAAACCAAATGTCAATAGTACGTACATAATTACTTCCTTTCTTTTTTATCCCGGACAGATATAAACCGAATCCGAGTGTTAATAATATAGAGGTGAACCCTCCTGCATAAATAATCCGTCAAATCATGTGGTTATCCTTCAGCCAGCGCTTGCCGGACGGGGTTAAGAACCAAAGGAGAGCCACCAAGCATGGTATTCCTACCATTCCTAGAATAATTAAACTTCCCATCATTTATCCTCCTTTTTATTCGTTAGAATTAAACCTAATAACAATAAAACGGCTGCCACACTTCCACTAAGCACATAAATAAGCCATCTTATTTCCTCCAAGTCTTTAACCAACGATGCGACAAACACACCAGTAAGAAAGTACTTGGAAACATCAATCAAATAATTGCCTAATTTCTCTTTCCACATACTGCAAATATAGTTTATTATCCATTGTCTTGCAACATAAATACAGATGTTTTTCGTCACTCCTTTCCATACAGGACATAATCCATAACTTTCCGGTTGGCCTCGTCTACTTTCTTTTGGTCGAAATCTATATAAATGGATGTCACCCTGCTCCCTATTTCATGGCCAAGCGCAGCCGAAATCGTTTCTTTAGGAATGTCTAATGACGCGGCTATCGTGGCCCATGTATGGCGGGCCCAATACGTAGAAATGTCCGGGAATAGCGGCTTCCTCTCTTTCTTCCCTCCCCTTCCTTTTACCTCAACCTCCCCAAGCTTCTTCAGCCCACGGCACATGGCATAGGTATAAGTACGGTAATCTTTAATGTCCTCCACATACAACAGATGCTCCTTCCCTTTATAACGTTCTATGATTTCCATGGCTTCCGGCTCCACCTTGATTGAAAACAACCTTCCGGTCTTTGAACGCTTATACTCAAACCTCCCGTCCACTATGCTGTCCGGGGCCGCCTTATACAAGTCTATGCTATTTACACCTATAAGATAAAACATGAGCATGAACATGTCTTGGTACTCCTTTATAAAATCTTCACCCTGGTAATTCCTAATAACCCTAAGGTCATCCACCGAAAGGGAACGTTTGCGGGTCTCTTCCTTCCTTATCTTGAATTTCCGGAACGGATAGAATGATGTCTCTCCGTTGTCTATTGCCTCATTAAAGACCGTACGTATGTTACGAAGGTGTATTGATCTCGAATTTACAGACAGGCCGTTCCCTTCCATCCATGAATCAAAACCTTCCAACCAATTCAAATCAATGGTTTGAAATGTAGCGTTCCCATCATATTGGAATACTTTTTCTTTAGTAGAAAGGTAAACAGTCTTTGTATTCTCCTTTTTTTGCTTTACCGCATACCTCCCGATGAAGTCCACGAACGTTTCTTTTTTGGCAGGTTCGCCTGATATTTCTTCCCTTATGACCGCGGCAAGTTCCTTGTCACTCATAAAAGGAAGCTTCTTGTCCTTTGAAAGCGAAATAACCAATGTTTCCACCCTATCAAGTATATTCCGCAGCATTGAGTTACGCGCCCTTGCATTCCTTGCTTTCGCAGAAATATATTTTCCTTCCCATTCGTCCTCATGTGCCGAAAGCCCCGTGGAAACGAATATTGCTTTACGATGACAAAGGTATATGCGTATAGGGTATACTCCATCATCTTTTTTCCTTCTTTTATCCAAATAAAACGATATATTATTCATATATTTGTTTTTTAATGCCTCTGAAAAAAGGCTAACCGATTGGTTTTCTCGTGCAAATATAGCCACTTTTGTGCAAAGGATGTGCAAAGGATGTGCAAAAACATGAGCCGTTTCGTGCCGTTTTATGCTGTTTTATGCCGTTTTTTGGCTAATATACCTACCAAAAACGACACAAAAAAAGCGGCTATCTTTATAGATAACCGCTTGATTTTCAATTTGTAGCGTCTACGGGAATCGAACCCGTGTTGCATGCGTGAGAGGCATGTGTCCTAGCCGCTAGACGAAGACGCCTTGGAGCGGAAGCTGGGGGATTCGAACCCCCGGTACGGTAACCCGCACGTCAGTTTAGCAAACTGGTGGTTTCAGCCACTCACCCAAACTTCCTTGCTTCCTCGGATTTCCCTACCTTTCAGCAGGTGTTTTCCTCAATTGCGATGCAAAGGTAGCTTCTTTTATTTAAACTTGCAAGCCTTTGGAGCACTTTTTTCCAATAAAACTCACAAAAGTTTCTTCTTTCCTCTATGCCTGATGAATCAGATAAGCAAGATAAACCAAATAAACTGCCACCATGACTCCACCTTCCCAACGCTCAATCGTCCGTTTTGTGTAAGAGAAACACCAGAGAATCAGGACACTTAAAAGCATAAGCCCTAAATCGAAATATGAAATACTCCCCACAGGCATCGGAGATACGGTCGCACAAAAGCCCATCACAAAGAAAATATTGAAAATATTGCTTCCCACAACATTCCCTATTGCAATGGCGGAACTTCCCTTCCTGGCTGCCACAATAGAAGTGGCAAGTTCCGGAAGAGACGTTCCGGCGGCCACCAAAGTCAAGCCCACTACCGTTTCGCTTACTCCCATACTGAGCGCAATCTCTGTAGCCGCATCCACAAATAAGTTTCCTCCGAACACAAGACCGGCCAATCCCAATATGACATAAAGGAATATACGACCGTAGGACATCGGAGCTATTTGCAAGGCCTGCGGCTGCTCGCCCGCACCGTCTTTGTTACGGGCGATGGAAAACGTATAGAACATAAATACGGCAAAGAGACCTAACAGCATCAATCCGTCGGTACGCGAAATCAGATTCTCAAATTGTCCGCCGTCCAACACCGCATCCAATGATACGACGATAAGGGACAACGTGGCTAAAATAGCAAACGGAATGTCTTTGTGAATAGTAGACTTGCTAATGACAATGGGACTGACCAAAGCCGAACACCCCACAATCATCAATACATTAAATGTGTTGCTTCCCACTATATTACCGATAGAAATCTCACTGCTTCCTTTCAACGCCGACATAAAACTGGTCACAAACTCCGGCAACGACGTCCCAAAGGCCACTACCGTCAAGCCTATCACCATTTCAGTCACGTTGAACCGCCGCGCCAAACCGGTCGCCCCGTCCGTCAACTTGTCGGCACCGAGCAATACAAGCGCGATACCGACTACAAGTAATACCACTGTTAAAAACATACCCTCGGCTTTTTAGTCCCGACGACCGAGGAAGATCATGACATAATATAATAAGGTAGCCAAAGAACCTAAAGCCGCTACGACATAAGTATACGCGGCAGAACGGAGAGCCGATACGGCAGCCCCATAATTCCGGTTATTCGTCACACCAGCCTCGCTCAGCCATTTGACGGCACGCCGGCTTGCATCGATTTCTACCGGCAAGGTAATAAAGCTGAACAAGGTCGTGGCAGCGAACAAGATGATTCCGAACAACATGATTTGAGGGAACACATTCAGCGTAAACATCCCGATGAGCAATACCCACATCATCCAATTGGAAGCAAAAGAAATGACCGGCACCAGACTACTCCTCATCTTCAACGGAGCATAAGCATGGGCGTGCTGCACAGCGTGGCCGCATTCGTGTGCAGCTACGGCTG